>ENA-OUOG01001153-OUOG01001153.1-marine-metagenome-genome-assembly--contig:-NODE-1153-length-31699-cov-3.622288_pt1 | contig 31699 bp, 18 predicted proteins | sample MGYA00248635_ERZ508505 | MGnify/ENA primary metagenome ERZ508505 (study PRJEB26176, sample SAMN06267871) | marine metagenome | isolation source: Saanich Inlet, British Columbia, Canada | place: Pacific... | reverse complement strand
AACATCAAAAAGAAATTGATGAAGTAAGACATCAAATGTTTTTAAGAAGTAAAGATAGACAAGAACGTGCTCATAAATTACTTTGGGACTTTATAGAACATAACATTCAAAGATGGTGGGACTGATATGAAAATTAAAATTATAAAAATAGTAGGTCAAGTATACATATACCCTATAGTCAAAGTTACATATGATAGATTCTTAAATGGAAATAAAGAATTTATAATTGCTTGGTTAAAATGGGAATTAATAATAGCAACATGAGAAAATGCAATAAATGTAAAAAGAAAAGGCCTGATTGGTTTTTTAAGACGGATAAAAAGAAAACCTGCCGTAAATGTGAGCATAGATGGTGGCGTGATATATTACGCATGATGGTTAGAGATAGAAAACTAACACCATTAGAAAGAATGGCATCCAGACTTGGATATATGGGTGTAGGTTTTCTTATAGCAGGTCAATGGACAATTAATCCTATATTATATATGATGGGATTCACCTGTGTACTTATACAAGTTGCAACAAGAAAACAATGGAATCTGGTTCTTTTACAATTAAACGGACTTATAGCTTGGGCTATACATTTTTTTACAAGCTGATGTTTAAGTTTTGATTAGTATTAACCACTGAGTCACCAGCCTTTGTTTTAGGACTATGTGGACTCAGTGGATTACTTATTTTCTTTTACATTACTTATATTAAATATTTTGGAATCCTAGATCTTGAAGTTTTGTACGAACTAAGTTTTGATAAAAACCAGCACTAGGTGAGGCTTGCGGTATACCGGTTGATCCAAATGTTGGGTCTCCGTTATAACCAGAAAACTCTATCCTTCTTGGTGTAGGTGGAGTTGGTTCAATTGGTAATAGTGGTGCAGTAGTATTACTCCAGTTACCACCAAACTGTAGTCCAGCAGCTACATCACCAAATCCTACTCCATTACGAGCTCCAGCAGAAATACCTATATTACGAATAGTAGAATTAGTGTTAGCAGCAAACATACAACCAACAGCATTTACATTTGTTGGAGTACCATTTATACTAGCATTAGGTCCAAGAGTAATCCAAGTACGTGTTGAATTTAAATCAGCAAGTAAGTTGGCACCACCTGCAGTACCAGTACCACTATATGGACCACCATTTACATCATAAGAACCAGAAGCTTCATCTCCAAATACTAGTGTACAAATTGTTGTTGCATCTTGAAATATTCCACCAGTAGAAACAGAAGCATCAAATTCTGCTTGAGTATCTTGATAACCATAATTTGCAAGACCATAAAACCAGTTTTCTCCATTTCCTGGAGCTTGATTCATGAAACCAAATTTAAGGTGAGAAGTATATCTATTTCTACCATTGGTTGCTGGGTCAGGATTATTATCTGGTGCTCCTTCTACTCCACCTGTTGCATAGAAATCTTGGAATAAAGATCTAAGACTATCTTGATTATTATAGTCATTTGATGCAAGCGCATCACTTATAGTTAATAATAAAAAATCACCAACTTGAATAGTTCCAGTTGGATTGCTATCACAAAATAAAACATTAGAATTTGGAGTATGAGTTGTAATATTTATACCAGTATTAGTTAAGTTACCATTAGTTGTGTTAATTATTTGAATTGAAAAAGATGTTGTAACTCCAGCAGGAAGAGTGCTTGGAACCACAAAAAAAGAATTTTGACCTACACCTGCATCACCCGCTACTACAGCACTAACATCATTTATAAAAACGCTATTAGCTACTTGAGTTCCACCAGTTACACCACCTGTTCCAGTTATACTATTAGCAGTTACACCCGTAACTTCTACTATAGCTTGCCCAACGCTTACTTGTCTTGCAAGCTCTTGAGCAAGATCGTCCATTGATCCTGAATTATCAATCCAAACTGCAAAATATGTATCTCTATCTGGAATAATACCTGATATTGTAAATTGTTGTGTGGCTGATAAACCTCCTGGATCAGTAACTGTAAGTATAACTGTCCATATACCCCCTGTTACTGGATATGTTCCGCTAAGTGTACCTCCACAATCAGCTGGAGTATTTGGTGTAAATGTTAACCAAGTTCCCGGAGTGCCGTTAGAATCAACTAGTGTCATGTTATAAGTCAAATCAGAACAAGGATGATCTGGATCAGCTACTGTCCAGTTATAAGGAACTAAAACATCACCTCCTGTAAGATTAGTCCATGGAGTTCCTGTATATGTTGGGTCTGTAGGATCAATTGATGTCCATACAGGTGCATCATTAATTGAATTAACAGTTATATTAACATTTGCTACATTACTATCACAATAACCATCATTTGTTTGATACGTAAAGCTGTCAAAACCATTATAATTAGGATTTGGTGTATATGTATATGCTCCTGTAGCTGAATCAAAATTAGTTATTGTTCCATTTGTTGGTTGAGATACTATAGTAAAAGTATAACCATATCCTCCATAACCATCATCTGAAGTAATAAGTGTACCATTATAAAATGCGTCTTCATCTACTGTAAAGCTAGCATTATTTACTATAGGACATGTATTTTCTGAGTATATTTTACAACATGCATCCCAATTAAGTTGAGCATTACCTGTTGTAGGTACTTCATATAGTTCTGCTTTGAACTTTAATTTTTCACCATATAATAATTTTGAAGTTTCATATCCATTATCAATAGCACCTGTCCAACCAGAATTTATACTAGCTTGGTTCCAGGATGTATGGTTAGAAACTGTTGTAAAACTAGAACTACCCCAAGAAGGAAATCTAATAACATTATCAGCTAATAATGAACCTGTTTTAGTATTCTCTGCAATTACTACAACTCTATCTCCATCAACAAGCCAATCCATATCTTTAATATTTTTGACTGCAGTTGTTGTGTCATCAAGCTTTACATATGCATTAAAGTTACCATCGGTTGATGCCCAACCATCAGGTAACATGTCTAATGTATCAAAGCCAACTTGTGGTTTAATACTAGATGCATCTCTAAATTTAATTAAATTATCATTTGCTGTATCTCTTACAAGAACTTGAATAAGTGTGTCATCTTGGTCAAGTGTATCTAATTTTGTTGTACCATTAACTTCAACATTTCCTTCAAGAAAAGTATTAGTTTCTACATGTAAATCACCCTCTACTATAGCTTCACCTTCAATTGTAACTTTAGTAGCTGGAGTAGTAGAGTTACCATCTTGAATTAATATAGAGCATCCCAGTGTATTTGAATCTGGTGTCCATAGTGGTAGTCTATAAACATCACATGCCTCACCTACAATTGCTGCAGGATTATCTTCCCAAGAAAATGTAGTTCCATCAGATATAAGAATCTGATCCGCTGTACCAATTGCTAATTCTTGTTTTAAATTATTTGAATTCCCTTGCCATAAGCTTCCGTAAGTTAGGGCTTCTACAACATCATCATCAGACCATATAACTCTTCCGTCATCAAGACCAACAAGAACTTGTGCTAGTCCACCCACATTACCTAAAGAATCATATACTGGACCATTAAGAAATATGTTTGAGTTTATAACTGTATTTGTTATTGGTTGAGCCGGTGATACAACAGGAACACCATGTTGTACATTTACTAAAGCAGTAAAAGTAACACCATCCATTGTAAAATTTGGATCATCTTCCAGTTCTCCATTCGGTCCTACAATAACTATACGGTCTTCGGTTAAGTCTAATATGTTTGCTGAACCAGCTGTCAGTTGTAAATTAACATTTGCATTCTGATCAACTTGTAAATCTCCTTCTATAACAGTGTCTCCAGCAATATTAATAATAGTACCCAGATCATTCTGAGAAATAATTGTTTTAGTAATAGTTGCTGTATTACAATCACCTTGAAAAACAGGATCTGTCCACATTGTAATATAACGTTCTTGAGTGCCAGTAGGGTCTTGTCTAACCATCCCCTCTTCTGTAGCACACTTGAAGTCTCCCCATTTAATAACAAATGGCTCCATAGTTGGATTATATGTAGATCCGGTATTTAAAGAACTATTCCTATACAACTTACCAAACTCAAAATGATCTTTGATCTTATCAAGTTTAATTTTCTTTTTATTTCTATTTAAAAGTCCTAATACTTCTTGTGTATATACACTCATGATTTAATTATTTATAAATACAAAGCCGCAACCAATATATTTGTTTGAGTTGAACATGTTATTGTTATATTACCATCAGTACTGCTAAATGCAGCAATTTCAAAAGGTCCCAAAAAACCTTCTTCACCAGCTGCTAAATTTAATACTGCATTTTCTTTAACTAATTGACCTAATGAAGGATCCTGATATGTAGTAACATAAGGTACTAATGTTGCAGTCATTGCAACTGTACCATTATTTTGCACATGAAAAAACTCTTTGCCTGTATTCGCCAATTGATCCCCGGTTGCACTTGGGGTAACATATATGGGTTCTAAACCAACTTGTGATATTTGTTGAGCTGTTAACTGTGCCATAATTTTTAACTATTTCTAAATCCTTTTTTAAAAGCTGCTGATTGAACAGGTTCAGATGCTCTAGTGGAATCCATGTCACACTTAATACCCGCTTTAGCCATTCTTTGTCTTTTAGCAACTTTTTTTGCATTTCTTTTCATTAGAGTTTTTGAATATACTGATGTAGGATCATAATACCCATTCTCTATTTTTCCTGTTCCTTCCGGAAATGATATTTTTTTGGCCATGGTTATTTCTTTTTCTTTTTCATTGATCCACCATATTGCATAGTACTTGGATTAAGTACATCTCCACCATTCATGTAGCCCATAAGACCCCCACCTTTAGACATTTGATCCATTCTTGCTCTGGTTGGTGTAACATCCCCATCACCAGCTCCATTTGTAAATCCACCACCATATTGGTAGTTCATTCCTGCTTTTTTCATATTATTTGGCATAATTTCTATTTTTTAATTGTTGTATATTTTTCAAATCCTCTTGAACCAAAATAAGCTACATAAATTGTAACTAATAAAGTCTTTAATAGTTCTACCCAACTCTCATCTATATCAAATGCAATATCTAGTGAGTCAAGCACAATATATAAAGAAGTGATAATAGTTAAATATACCAGTGTCAAAGGTCTTGTATTTTTACTTAACCAAGAATCTGATTTCATATCACTGTCCCAACGCTTTGTTACCTCTTGCATTTCAATCATATCTAATTCAAGAAGCTTCATTGCTTTTTCTTTATCTTCGGGTGGTAATATTGGGTCTTTATCAATAAGATTTTTTACTACGCCCATAATACCTGAGTCAGGTAATAGATCCCCCACTACATCAACAATACCAGATCCTGCACCTAATAAAAATTTTCCAACTTTTGTATCTTTAAACTTTTTCTTTTGCTTTTTCATTATACTTGTGTTGTTGTTAAGTTACCCGAAGTATCTACACCTAATTGCCACACTTGTCCATTTGCGTCTGTTAACCTTAATGATGTTGCTGGACCTATTGTAATATCATTTGCAGTAGAAGTTAATCCTATACCTGATGCACTTAAAGATTTAAACTGAAGTGTTTCACCAACTTTACCACTATAAATAACTTGACCTGTACCTAAACTTTGCGCTGCATTTGGCTCGCCTGTTGTTTCTAGCTCTACATAATCATTATCTGCAGATATAGCAATAGAAAGATTGCTACTTAAAGACTTCAAAGATCTAAAGTAAACAGTGCACTCATCTGTTTCAGGATCTACAGCAGTTGTTTGATAAACTTGACCTTTAGTCGTTGGAACAGAAGGAGTGTTTTCATGATTGCAATGTTCAGAAGCAATTTTAAAGTCTTTAACTTTTATAACTTTAATACTTTTATAAGGAATTGGTGATGCAACACCTGTCATATCAGGTTGCTCATTAGTACCTAAAATAAGAACATCGTCTAAGTTTGCTTTCTTTGCAAAAACAGATCTTTTAATTAAACTTAATACATCAGTTAAGATATTCATTTTTTAAACTTTATTATGAATGTGTCCACCCACCTATTTTATATTCTTGCAATTGTTCTGTCCCATCTGCTTTACTAGCAACTCTTTTTGCATTTCCACCTTTTTGCATTTTTTCAATTATTGAACCCATCATCATTTTATCTAATTCACCACCATCTGATGATAGTAAATTACCACCTTTTTTTGGTGCTTTTTGAGTTGGTAATGCTGTAATTTTTTTATTCATCTTTTTATATTTATATGTCCAATGTAAAAGTTACAAAAAATAAGTATACTTTTATAGTGGTGTAATTAAACTCGGCATCTGGTTCTATAAACTCCCAGCCCAATGCAAATCTATTGTGAGGCCAATGGAACGCTATTTCTAATTGCCAATCACCCATTATATTTTACTATTAGTTTTTTTACAAAGACCTTGACGACAATGTCCTAGACAGACTTTACCCTTTGTGATCCATTGTATTAGTAAACATATTTGTCTCATTATTTGGTTTTTTTATTAACTTTTCTCTTTCTGGTTTTGCCTGCAACAGCTTTAGGTACATGACCCAGTTGATTGCCAACCTCTTTAATTGCTTTAGCTACATCAGACAATTCTGTTGATGTAAGCTTATAACGTTTTACAATTTCTACTAGTGTAGCTTCGGCCTTTTCATCAATTGTGGTTTTAGACCAAATAGCTCTCCAATAATCTTGTAAACTAAATGTCCAAAGAACATGTATAATTTTTTTAAACATATTATGTTTTTTTAAAAGTACTATAGTAATAATATACAAATTTTGTATCAATATAACAACTCAAACACACAAAGATATATTATCTTTGTTTTGTCTTATTTAATAAACCAATAAATTTTAATTTATGAATGAAGTAAATCCAATACAATTTAAAAATAAATTTAGTGTTGAATTTTTACCAACAGAAACTCTTTTTGGTATAAAGTCAGTCAACTGTGAGGTATTATGTACAGATAAAAAATACCGTCCCGTAACAGGTGTAGAAATAGGTCTAATTTTTTTAACATTAAGTTATGTAAATATAACTGATTAGCCTTTTTATTCTGATAAATATTTCATACTTTATAGTTACTGAGAAGCTACATTTTCATTCTAGAAGATGTAGCTTTTGCTTCCTATGAGGAATATCTAAATCTAATAAACATATTATATATGAACAAAAACATCTTTCAGCCCAGAACAAACATTTTACCGTATGAATACCCACAACTGCTAGCATATAAAGATGCTATTAGACATTCCTATTGGATTGATACAGAGTTTAATTTTACAGAAGATATACAAGATTTTAAAATAACTATCAACTCTCAAGAGCGTGATGTTATTAAAAAGACCATGCTTGCAATTGCGCAAATAGAAGTTAATGTAAAAACTTTCTGGGGTGATCTATATAAAAGAATGCCTATTACTGAAGTCGGTGATGTGGGATTTACATTTGCTGAATCAGAGGTCAGACATAAAGATGCATATGCCAGACTACTGAGAATACTAGGATTAGAAGAAGAATTTCAATCTGTAGTTGAAGTACCAGCAATAGAGGGAAGGCTTAAGTATTTAAAAAAGTATCTTGATGGTACTCGCTCTAGAGATGACAAGATGTACACTAAGTCTGTATTATTGTTTTCTTTGTTTATTGAGCATGTAAGTTTGTTTAGTCAGTTCTTGATTATGATGAGTTTCAACAAAGAGAAAAACGTACTTAAAGGTATTTCTAATGTAGTTGAGGCTACAAGTAAAGAGGAAGAGATACACGGTAACTTTGGAGCTGAAATCATAAACATTATTAAAAAGGAGAACCCTGAGTGGTTTGATGCTGAATTTGAAGATCTAATTTATTCAGCTTGTAAAAAAGCATATAAAGCAGAGTGCGGTATACTTGATTGGATCTTTGAGAAAGGAGAACTTAGCTTCTTACCACAGAATACAATACAGCACTTTATAAAAAACAGATTCAATAACTCTTTAGAAAAGATAGGTATGAAACCTATTTTTGAGGTAGATGAAGAACTATTAAAATCAGTAGAATGGTTTGACATAGAGATAACAGGCACCAAAGAAGGAGACTTCTTTTACAAGAAGAGTGTTGACTATAATAAAAAAAGTAAGAGCATCACAGTTGATGATTTATTTTAATAAACCAACAATCATGGAATATAATAAATATTACTGGCTGACAGAAGACAGCCGCACATTTTTATCGAGAGGGTATATATCAGAAAGCCCTGAACAAAGAATCAAAGACATTGCTATAAAAGCAGAAAAGTATTTGAATATAAAAGGCTTTGCAGAAAAGTTTGAGGATTATATGGCAAGAGGATTTTACTCTTTGTCTACTCCTGTATGGATTAACTTTGGTAAGCAGAAAGGTTTACCTATTAGCTGCTATGGATCTAACATAGATGACAATCTAGATAGTATATTAAACGCAGGGCGTGAGATAGGTATGATGTCAAAATATGGAGGTGGAACAAGTGCTTACTTAGGTAACATTAGACCTAGAGGTAGTGTAATATCAACCGGTGGTTATGCTGATGGACCGATTCATTATGCTAGAATGTATGACACTGTAGTGGATGTATGCAAACAATCAGAAGCTAGACGCGGAGCTTGTGCTGTATATTTACCAGTTGAGCATGCTGACATAGATGAGTTTTTAGATATTGGTACTGAGGGTAATCCAATACAAAACTTGCAGTATGGTATCACAGTAAGTGATGCCTGGATGCAGGAGATGAAAGATGGGGATAGAAAGAAACGTAAGATATGGGCAAAAATAATTCAACGCAGATCTGAGTTTGGGTTTCCTTATATTATGTTTAAAGATAACACCAATAATAACACACCTTACAAAGATTTAGGAATGGAGATCACAGCTTCAAATTTATGCTCAGAGATCCAACTTCCTACAGATAGTTATAATTCTTTTGTGTGCTGCCTTGGTTCTATAAATGTATTACACTGGGATGAGATAAAAGAGACAGATGCTATACAGACATATGTGTATTTTCTTAATGCTGTAATGGATGAGTTTATTATGAAAGCTGAAAATATGCCCGGTATGAAGAGAGCATATAACTTTGCTAATAAACACAGAGCCATTGGTTTAGGAGTTCTTGGATATCATTCTTTATTTCAGTCTAAGTTAATTGAGTTTGACTCAATACAAGCTAAAGGATTGAATAGTGAAATATTTAGAACTATAAAAGATAGAAGTGAAATAGCATCAAGAAAACTGCACACTGACTATGGATATAAGTGTTTAAGAGAAGGATATGCCAACACCACACTGATGGCAATTGCTCCTACTAAATCTAGTAGTTTTATTCACGGTGCAGTGTCTATGGGAATAGAGCCTATCAAGTCTAACTACTTTGTAAAAGATCTTGCTAAGTCTAAGACTGTATATAAAAATCCTTATTTAGAGAGTGAGCTTGAAAAGTATGGGTTAAATACAGATAAAACTTGGAAGTCTATTCTAAGTAAAGATGGCAGTGTTCAACACTTAGACTTTCCCACTAAAGCTGTATTTAAATCTTTTGTTGAAATCTCACCTAAAGAAATTGTTTTGCAGGCAGCTCAAAGACAAAAGTATATTGATCAGTCACAGTCACTTAATTTAATGATTGATCCATCTGTGTCTGCTAAGCATATTAACCAATTATATTTATATGCTTGGGAAGAAGGGGTAAAGACTTTATACTATCAATTTAGTAAAAGTAGTGCTCAAGACTTTGCTCGTAATATATTAGAATGTGCTAGTTGTGAGGGGTAGTTTACTTTCTTAAACCTTTGTGATTATCAATTCTATCAAGAATTTTATTAAGTTCTTCTGTCTTTATTAAGCCAGCCATAGAAGCATTTTTTAATGCACTTACAAGTTGTAGTATCATGAAAGGTACAACAACAACCTCGGATAGCCAACCTGTTCCTGAAAATCCTTTTTCAACCATAAGGAGAACGGTTAGGATGGCTATCCACACAAAGGTGTTTCTTGTTATCCTTAGTGCTTTATAAGTTTTAAAACCTTCTCTTTTTATTCCTGCCCAAATTCCAAATATACCGTCTAACCATAATACAGAACAAACAGCTAAGTACTGTTCCATATTTTCCATAGATAAATTAAGAAAGTATGTACATAAATATGTACAAAAAGCTGTTATCCCCACTATAATTATTTTAGTTGTCATGTTAATACTTATTCATTTATACAGCTCTCAATTTCTTTTACTTTTAATTTTAATATGTCGATATCATTAACTGCTTTTTCCTGGTACTTTTCTAAATATATCAATCTCATATTCTGTTCAGCGTCATCAGGTAATGATCCCATTTCTCCTCTTGGCCATTTAATTCTAAATTCTGAATTCATTTCTAATTCGGATTCCATTCTCATTAGATTAATTTCTAACTGTTGAATCTGCGCTACTAGTGTAAAATAAACACCTGCTATAGATAATAAACCAAAACAAATAGCAACAATGGTTTTTACATTTACATTTAAACGTGTATCTTCAGATAACTCTTTCATAGTAGATCATGGGTTTTATACTATAATATATTAAATTTTTTATGCTACTATAGTAACCATTTTATTACTTTTATACTTAGTATTGCTACCCTAGTAACAAATAGGGTATATAATAATATACATTTTTAATATGTAATTTGAAATGTTTAAACCTGTAAATTTGTCTTATTTAATAAAATAGTCGTTCATTTTTAAATAAGCATCATACTTTTGTATAGAATATAGAATAGGAATTACGTCCTTCCAATTTTTATAAACTTTAAGTTGACCTTTTCTAGGTTTTTGTTGATATACAAAACTAGAGTTAGTTTTAAACTCCTCATCACTGTAGTATAAATATGCCATTGGTGTTGTTATACTTAATGATAATGCTTCACCTAATTCACCCATAGTTCGTGTTGCCGCTATTGGTGATTTAAACATTTGATATTGCTGTGTAAAACCAGCAGGTAATGGTGTAAACATTACAAGTTCTTTATAAGTTCTATCTGCTTGATATTTCAGTATGTTCTTGAACCTTTTAGTTGTTTCACTATCATCATCTTCACCAGCTAGTAAACTTGATAATACTTGAGATAAAGCAAATGTAGATAACATTATACCTATCTCACCCATAGTTCTATAAAAACCGTATAATTTATTTTTAGCTCTTTGATCTAAATTACCACCTTCACCTGTATAGCCATAAGCTTCTAAGAAACCTTTATCATATTTAGAAAATTCTTTATTGCCTTTTACTAACTCACCTTTAACATAGTTTAAAAACTTAAATGCAGATACATATCTTCCTTCCATCCAACCTAAGTTCTGATCAAAATATTCCCTTTGGTATCTTGCTCTAATTGCTGGAGCAACCCATTTATGAAACTGAAAAGCTAGTTTACCTATAGTAGTGCTTTGCATGACTACTCTATCTTCCTTAGCATAGTTACCGTGTATTTGTTTATTTACTTCTCTGATTTCATTTCTTATTTCATATCTGAACTCATCTGTATAAGGTGCTTCTTGGCCATTTCTCTTTATAATAGTATCAAACCCTTCTTTTACTTTATTTGTGTGTGTTTTAGAATCATACACAAAAGCATCATACAAAGATAGTGTTTCCCCTGTATCACTATTTTTAAGTTGAGTATCCATTAAAATTGCCATACCAACTTTAGTCTGAACATTATATTCTGCAGCATCTTGAAGTACATACCCCCATTCAGTGGCTTTAGCAAACCAGCTTTTTCCCGCACTTGTATCTGATGTTTGTTCACGTAGATCTGACATGCTATCCATCATTCTAAACATATCAACAAATGCTTCATATTTACTATTTGGTTTTTGTGCATCATACGTTGAATTCTTTAAACCAGGAACTAAACCAAAAGTTAACACATCACCTAAATCACCAACAACATATGAAGATCTCTGAACTAAATCCGGAACTGCTCTTTTATTAAATTCCCAAATTGCTCTTCTATATGCCTTTTTGCTAAAAAACCTTGAGCCAAGCATCTCTATATTGTTATTAATCCTACCGATAACATAGTTATTAAAGTTACCAAATGGGTTAAATGCTACATAAGATAATGAAGATAACTGAATTAATCCATCTGATATTTTATCTACTGCGCCTTTGCTCATGGTGTCTTCTTCATAGTATGTCATAGACATCCATTTCTTTGCTTTCCTTAATATATTAGAATCAGCACCTTTTATTATACCTCTTTTTTGAAAAACGCCATCTACTCTTGTACCTGTTGTTATTGTGGGGTCAGCAGGTTGATATTCTCTTTTTTCAATTACCTTTATAAAAGCAAGAAGAGTATCTTCAATAGTACCCATAACTTCATAGTTTTCCGCCATAGCACTAAACTTCATTAATGATTCACCAAGATCCCTGCTAATTTCATTTGTTGCTGGTTGAGCAAGTAATTTTGACTCTTTACCTCTTAATTCAGCAAGATCTTTAGAATAAGCTGATGGTCCAATTAAACCTTTCTTTTTCTTATCATTTAAAGTTGTTATTTGCTTTTGTATATCTTCTAACTCACCTTCAAGTCTTGGTCTACCAACATAATAAATAGGTAATGAACTTATCAGATTTCCATTTTCATCAGTTACTATACCGCGTTGCTGAGAAGTTGTTTGAAATATTTTCCAAGCATCATTTCCAATTGTTTTTGCATATGCTCTTGTAAAGAAACTAGGACGCTTCTTAAGATCTTCTATAAAATTGTTCTTGACTAAAGGAGTTCTACCCATCATTTGTGTCATGATACCGACTGGTAACTTCTTTAATAGATCATTTTCATATACATCTATATACATTTCATAAAATTCTTTTTGTGCTTGCCCTAACGCATCTGTAGGGTTCATTATAGATCTATATTTAGCACTAGCCATATCTCTACCATCAGCGGTTTCTAAACGTACTTCACGGTACTGTTCTTTTACAGCTCTAAATGTTTGTCCACGCACAACCACACCAGTTGGGTCACCTAATGAGTTACGTTGTGCTTTAGTATAGTCAATTGTATCATAATATTTTGCTTCATATATTGAATACTCTTTATCTGAAATAGTTCTTGAATTCTTTCTTCTCCAAGTTCCGTATGGATTATTTTCTGAACCTGGTGTCCAATATTCATACTTTCTTCTTTCTTCTTGAAATTCAGGAGTGTATCTATGAAACATTCCATCAACTAAATTACCACTCTCATCTTTTACTTCGGCTGCAAAAAACTGACTAAACGCTCTCTTATCATTTGCCAACTTTATATTATAATCAATATCTTCTTGTGATGCTGAATCTAAATCAGTAATATCATTATAAAGATAAGGATGACCTTCATTATCATAAAGTACACTGCGCAATTCATCTTGTAGATCATAATATTGTTGCCCAATAGGTTTAACATATCTACCATCAGACTCATGCATAAAATCATAAATCTTCTGTCTATCATTTGTAGGTGAAAGTTTAAGAAGTTTATTAGATTTTTGTCTTAAAATTTCATTTCTTGCGCCTATATTATCTAACAATCTTTGTTTTTTAGCTTTAAATATTTTATCCATCACCGCAAGTAAAACTTTTGGAGATGTTGCCATATCTCTAGTTTGTAAATCAACTGTATCAATATCTTTAACACCAGTGCCTTCTATTAAATCTATGAGGTCCTGCTCACTAAATGCACTACCAGTCCCGCCAAAATCATTATTAGCTTTTAATCTTACGGTCTCAGTAACAAAATTAGAAACTGCTTCATTAATAATACCTGCACCATCTGTTTGACTTCCTGCTAGTTTATTCAAAGAAAGTTGCAGTGATAACAATAAAGATCTTTGAGTTGCATTTAATTCACCTGACTCTTCAATAGAATACAAGCCTTCAAATGTTTTAATAAATCTGTCAAAGTTATTTACATAAGTAATAAACTCTGGTTTAGCAAAGTTTTCAGGATTTTCAACATATTCTGTAAATGCTTTAATTTGTTTAAGAGCATCTCTTAATAATGCTGAATAAGCTTGAGATTGAGATACAGGTCCTTCTGCAATAGCAATACCTATATATGCAAGATGACTTGCAATATCTTCTTTCATGTCTTTTTCACTTCTATCCATAAAAACACTACTTCTTACAGAATCAAGCGCATCCCTTTTTTTAATTAAACCAATCCTATAAGTTTCCAGTGCACCAAGTATAGTATTATATTCAGGATAATCATTTATATCTATATCATCTGCTACTTCCTCATCTCTTTTAAATTGATCTTCTGGAACAAATGGTGCGTTATACTGATCTGCAACTGCCTCTTCAAGCTTTTTTGTTTTGTTTGCAGAATCTAATGACTCAGGAACAATCATGTTTACCATATCTAAATTCTGGCTAGGTGGATGATCCACAACACCATCTGCTTGAATCTTACCACCAAACTTTTGATCTTTACCTTTACCAGTTATGTCTGCTACAAAGTGTATGGTTGCAGCTGCATAATCACCTTCATATACTTGATACCCCATATTTTCAGCCATTCTTCTATAGATATTAACTTGTAAATTATGTTGTTCTCTAGTAGATAATGATTGAACTCCTTTTTGATATAGTAAACTTTCAGGACTTAAATCCCAAGATTTATCATATTTTTTAAGTGTTAATGACCCACCTTTGGTTGGTCTAAAGTATTTAGATTGAATTGAATTTTTACTTGTTTTTAAATCTAGTATTCTGATTTTACCATTTTTATCTATAATCATCAAATCAACTGTACCTGCTGTTTTAGTGGCATCATCAAAAAGAACTACTTGAGATAATGCTATTGAATCTTCAGGCATCAAAAATTTTAAACTTGATTCTAATTGATTATATACTTGATTGGCAATTTCAGGTGTAAGTAAACTTAAACTTACAGTATCCAAAGCTTCTCCGGCAATAATAGCATCTAGTAAAGCATCTACATCATTTCCCAAGTCAAGATTTAATTGTACATCTTCTTGATTTTTTAGTTTCCCCTTTATAGCCGTGGTAACAGAAGTGTATTGTTCACCAGTATTTATATTATAATATGTATGATCTTTTTCATTAAGAATAACAATTGATCCATCAGAAGTATCTTTTAGATTTACTGATAAAAAATCAACATCTGTTTCTGTTGTTTGTGCAACATGAAACATTTTATCTAATATTATTTTTTGTACACCGTTTGCTGAATTCCTTTGGATATCTAAAGCTTTTTGTTTTTGAGGTGAAAGATTATATCTAATTTTACCGTTTACTCTTTTTTCAAGTTTAAACTGGATGCCTTCTGTATTTAAAAGTTTAGCAATATCAGTAAAGTTTGTATCTGAATTTATTGCAGATACCGGTACTGATCTTCCTGTAAGATACTCATTTAAGTTGTTTATGACATTCATAAACCACTCTAATGCATCTTGTATTAAATTTGAAAATCTACTTGTTGGTGTAGTTTCAAATTCTTCTCTAAAATGTCTGGCTAGTGCTTGTGTAACTATCTCTAAGTTTCTGTCGGTTTCACTAAAACGTCTTTCCTTATTATATGAATCAGTAATTTCCTGAACCATCTCTGGAAAATTAATCCTTGCTTCAGCTAATAAATTATCAAATAAAGTTTGATTATCTACTTTAATTGCATCAATAAATGGGTGCAACATTTCTTCTATTGCAACTTCATTGGTCACTCTTCCTTTTATTAAATAGGCTACCCCATCTACATAAAAAGATCTAACTTTATCAAAAGGAACATTACTTTTTTTCCATGATGGCATTTCATTATACATGGCTTCTGCATCAGAAACAGATAACATTTGAACATTTATTTGAGGGAACATTCTTTTAAGATGCATTACTACCGCTCTTGCTCTAGGTGTATCCCAAGCTCTTGATGATTCAATCATATCTTTTGTTGTAAACAGATCTTCATTTACAACTATTCTGTATGATTCAGCCGTCCTTTCAATACTTACTCTATTTTCCGGAATATTATTTATAGAAAGGTATCTTTTAAGTCTTTTTAAATTGCTATTCAAATAAAACTCATCATATTTTTGAGTATTAGGATTTGAATTATTTAAATAAAATTTATTTTGAAAACTGTGACCTATCTTCTCACGTCTTAAATTATTTAATAAACTTTCTGAAAAATTTCTTTGTTTTAGAGAAAACAATAATTTTTGATTACTCACAAAATCAGCTGCCTCAATCACAGTAGGAAAAGTATCTACGTTGTTAAGATCTTGCCACTGATTAATAACATTGTTTGTAGCAATTTCTGTTTTGTATACATTCTGCAATACTTTATATTCTGCAGTATTTTTATTAGGACATCTAGCCATGACTTATAAGTTACATTTTTTAATTTGATCTATAAAACTCTCCTCGCTTTCATAAATTCCATTGTTGTATTCAGCAATAAAGTCTTCCAAAGATAAGATATTATTTTCTCTCAAAGATGCCATTGCTTCTTTATTTCCTTGTATGTTAGCATCCCAGAAATTAGTAATAGTTGTGAATTGTTCATCTAGTTCCATTTCAAAATCTAAAGTTAATTGGCTTTCCAGCTCATCCGCTTCAGGTAATGATGTATCTACATTATCAATAATGTTTGCTTCAAGCTCGCTCTGATCTTGTGCATCTTGGTTTAACCCAAGTTGCTCTAATAGTAATTCTGTATCAGCAAGATTAGTCATAGCCGCTTCAGGATCAAGTTGTACTTCAATACTATTTTCAGTTGCTTCAATATTTACATTATCAGCTTTTAGTATTTCCTGTTGTATTGCAAAAGCATCATCTATTGCTGGTGAAAAATCTGACGGATCTTGTGCTTGTCTACCACTTTTAGCATTTACAAAAGCTCTCAGTTCTTTATAAGTAGGTCTAGGTCCAAACATAAAACCAATATGTGTTTGTTGATTGGAACCATACGGATCTATTTCTTTATATGTTTTAGATTCTGAATCTAACTTATATGTTTTGATATTACCTAGTACATCAGAAATCCTAACATAATTTGGTGTAACATCTCTGCTCAAGCCAATTGCATCCCAATTTACTGTTACTTCATTATCTTTTACTTGAACACCTTTTCGCAAACTTCCCGTTGTTGAAGACCTTTCAAAAGTCCAAAGCTTTGATCCATTAATGTTAGATTCAAGAAAGCCTTCTGTAAATTCTTTTGTTAACTGCTCTTGGGATAATCCAAACGCAGATTCAAAAGAAATATCCCCTCTCACTGCTTGTTCAACAGTATTAATATGAGATAAAAATTTATTTATTGTAAATGGAGCAATTGCTTCTAATAAACTACCATATCTTAATTGTAGTCCATCTTTAACCATTATATAGTTAATTATTGTCTGAGCTTGATTTTTAGTATCAAGAGAACCATATAGTTGTGCAAAACTATTTTGTAAATCTACTTTTTGTGGGGCAGATAAATTTCTAAATGTATTTGCCATTGCTATATTAAGACCTGAATTATTTCCTACATCAGATGCTGACTCTGGTATAACAAAATTATCAATAAAGAAATTTGATTCATTCTTTGATTCTAATACTTCTTTTATTTCATTTATCACATCAACAATAGATCTATCCGAATTAGGGTATATTAAATCATTACTTAACACCTTTTCGTTAAGAGTCCCGTTTTGTAAAAGATTATGCTGATAACCTTTTATATTTAAATAAGATAAAAGATCTAATGCAATATTTTGCACATCTTCTGTTTTTAATGTTGTAGCTCTTGTGTCTATATTATCAACCACATTATTTAATATATCTTGAAAAACAGGTGAACTACTTAAGAATGTTGCAGGTAATAATTTATCAGTAAGCTCTTTAAACAACTTTAAATAAGTACTATTCCATGTGTCACTATTATAAATCTTGTTTAAATCTAATAGGGCATCTTCAGAAAGTAATTCTTCTATATCTTTTTTCTTATCTAATACAGTTGCAATATCTTTACCAAGTCCTTTGGAAAGGCTTGTTGGTGAACTCATTTTATCTGTAAAAGTTTTTAAATTTATTAATTCTTGAAACTTTGATAGTATACTTACAGTTTCTTGATCATTTTGTGTAATCGGATTATTAATACTGTTAAGTAATAATTTTTCATTTACATTTAATGATGCTTTAGCACCTGCTTCAACTAATTCATCTATTTTGTTTTCTACTAATTTTTCAATACCCGGATCAAACTTTTCTTTTTTATTTAACGCTTGAGAATACAAATCTTGTATAACCGGATTGTTTATTAATAAGATAGATGTTCTGATAGGTATACTTAATGAAGTCATCATTGATACTAAACCTAATGCATGTCTATTTAAACCTAGCTTAGAAAACAAACGCTCCTTGGCATTATCTGTAGCCATGGTAATAAGAGAGGATATAGTATCTTGCTTTCTTTGATCACCCTCGTTTTTTTTCTCTGTAGTATATCTAAATGAATCGTATGTTACACCATCTATACTAATTGGAGTTTTCAAGTCAATAGCATATTCAGTTAGTAAACTAAGATATAAATTTGGTAATACAGCAGCTCCAATAGATGCTCCTTTATTTGCTTTAAAGGCAAGTATCTTACCAACCAAATCATCCACATCATTATTTTCTTCTAACATTCTATTCTTAAAGACATCAGAATTTTCCGCCAGTGTTGCCAATGTACTTTCAAGTATATCTAAAGCAGCAGGAGAATAGGAAATAGGATTTTCACCGGATGCTACACTATCATTTCCAAGTAATGCATATTTATAATCTAGTATTTTATTATTTAAAGGAGCAGCATATGGTTCCCCAAACTTAGCAAGATATTCACTATACTGTGCCTTAGTAATAGGTAAACCAAGCATCTGTAATGCTTTTACACCCGCTTCTTCTAATCCCGCATCTGTAACAATATTTTGTTTTGTCAAAAACTGATAGTATGCTTTTTCTTCTGAATCTGTAATACTATTATCAATTGAAGCAGCATCTAAATTTTCATCATAAGTTAAATAAGCTTCAGAATATATTGTTCCAGACTTACTTACATTAGTATTTACATATCTAATATAATCTGAGTAGTTTTCTTCAACTGTATTTTTATTACCATACTCATAAAACTCATTATCCTTTACATAGAAATCTTTAAACTGTACAAAAAGTTTATCAATATCAAAATCCGCACCAGATACCTCAACCAACTCTCTAGCAAACATTGCTGATGAACCATAATACACTGGCATAAAATCAACCCATTTAATATTCATTGCTGAATGATTATCTTGAGATGGTATTCTTACACCAAACATTTTTGATATTGCTTCAGGCATAGTTGCTGAAGGTGTGTTTTCAATTAAATCCATTACAGATTTATGATGTGCTGGCATTATCATCTCAGTATATCTTTGACCTGTTGGTTGACCATTAGAGTCATATTCCATTACACCATGTCTCAATCTATCTAATACAACAACTCCTTCTGACCCTATATCTTCTTGCGTTAATGAATCAATATTAAGTAAATCATTTTCATTTCCTTGCCAAGCAGCTCTTCTTATAATTTCAGATCTAATTGGTACACCGTCTTTAATTTCAAATACTCTTCTATAAACTTTGTTTCCAAAGTCTGATACTAATGTAAGACCTAAACCAGGTGTTCTTTCCGAAAATACACCTTTACTGAAGTAACTTAAAAATAATTGCTCAAATTTTCTTACCGTAATTTGATTATTTAAGTTGTAATTTGGTACACCATCAGTCATAGAAAAGAACTCAAGTATCTGACTACTAGATTGTGATGCTTTAAGACCGCTCAATGCAAATTCTAAAAATGCAGCCAGCTTAGGTGTAACTTTACCAGAAGCTTTAGATATAATCAATTCATCCATTGCACCATCAAAGCTAAATATTAAGTTCCTTTTATCTTTAAATTTTAAAGTAACTCTTTGTGATACAGCTTTATTATATTCTTCTCTAATTTTACCAACAGTCATATTTAATGCCGGAACAAATTGATCATCATTTTGTTCTGAAGTTAATATCTGTTTTATTTGCGTAGGGTCAACTTGATCTAATTTGTTAGATGGGTTTAATTGTTGAAGACCCATAAATCTAGCATCTAGTGTAGTGACACCGTTGGTAAATGGTTTTGCATCTCCAAGTTCCTCAAGTAAATTAACACGTTGCTTCTTCATTTTAACTGCACTTAATGGAGCAGCAATTGCTATTGTTTCTTTTTCTTTTTCAATAGCTTCTAACTTTAATCTTAAATTATGAAGTGTTTCTTTTCCTGGTTGAGGTAACCAATTTTTAATATCCTCATTCCATATGGACGTATATTCTGGTGTTAAAGTAAAAGCAGACATTTTAAGATATGTACTACCATCTCCGTAAACAAGTTTTTTAGAATTTAATAATGCTTGCATTTTAGCGTAACCTTCAGGTGTTGCTTCATTTCCAAATACTGAATCAGAAGTTATTGTTTGACCTGTTTCAATTCTGTTAATTAATTCTGCTTGAGCGGCTGTTAACTTACCAAAACCAAACCACATATATCTAAATGCTTTTGTAGTAATATACATTTGAGCATCCGCAATATCAATCCCACTATCTTCCGGCTCTTCTAATGTAACTAAGCTTATATCATCTACGGGATGAACAACACCATGAGATGGAGCTGTTATGGCTGAGTAGGCACTATAGTATGCACCGTTTTGCATTTTTGCTCTTTTAATCTGATCTACCGAATCCTTTAAAGATACTGCTTGATCACCCAAAAGAATCTCATTTATAGAGTATGAATTTATAGCATCATTAAAAAATATCTGCTTAAGGTTGTGTCTGTAGTTATCATTAAGATTTAGCAATGAAGCAGATTGCACAAGAGCGTTTCTACTTACACCAGCCGCTATAATAGGACCTGATTTTACTTGATTGGATATTTGGTCTTCTATTTTTAATTCATTTATCAACTGTTCAAATACTTGAAAACGGTTTTCTAAATTATCAACTACATTATCACGTAATGCTGTCATTCCAGATACCTCTTTAGCAACCTCACTAATTTGTTGTGTTGGTTTGTTTAAAAAGTAATCTAAAGCTGTTGCATGAGAAGGTCTTCCTAAATCTTTATAGTAAAAAATTGTTTTACCTTTTAATTCAGGAGCTTTAGCCAATATTGCATTTCTATAATCTTGCATTATATTAGTATCCCCTGTGCCTTGTAGCCAATTTAAAAACCTATTTACTGCTTCTCCAGTAGCGTTTACTTTTATTGCACCATAAGGACCAAAGGGATTTCCAACAGCATTATCTTCAAGAGCTTTAATCATCTGCTGCTCTGTCTTACCTTTAGTTCTAAAAGCAACTACTGCTCCAGGTTGAGGAGATTTTCCTTTAACTTTATCAATAACTACTTTACCTCCTTTAGGAGCTGTTTTAGTACCTAAATCAACCTCACTAGTTTGTGGTGAAACTGTTACTGTCCCTGCTAATGCATCATCTAGTGTAATAACATTACCTGCATTACCTGCTTTGATTGCCGCATTAATAAGAGAAGTCTGTTGTTCTTCAGACATCAATGTCTTAGTATTAAAAAACGTAAGTGCTCTTCCATCAGTATAACCTAATATATCCTCTTGAGTTTTTGTTGCGTTATTTGCTTCTCTGTTTATTCTAGCAAATTCAGTTCTAATTTTATCTATGTATATATCTACAGTCTCTTCAGTTAAAACGGCTTTTCCATTATCCATTTCTACAGTCTTAATTACTGGAAGAGAAATCATATCTCCTGTATTAGATGCTTCCATCACTCTTATAAGCACTGGAGCTAATCCTGTAGTAATTTTATTACCTTCAGCGTCTATGCTTTCTACGTTAGATACTTTATAACTTTTGCTGTTTAATAAGCCTGCATAATTGTTTATTAAGTTAAGAGCAAACTCTTGTGGAGTAAAATCACCATATGTTGAGGTTTGTTTTACATCTTGCAAAGAGCCATCTAGTTCTTCTTCAGTTGATAGTAAACTACCTATTTTATTTCCTGCTACTCTTATTATTTGCAATCTTGATTCTAATGACAACTGATTAAAAGCAGCACTATTTAATAAAAAGTTATTTGCTAAATAAGGATCTGATTTTAATAACTCTTCTAGGTTATTTGCATCATTTAATTCTGCTATCTTTTTTAAATGGTATGTTGGTAGTTGATGTGCGTAAACTAAATCACCATTAGGATTTTTAAATACAGATGCTCCAATTGTTTCATCAAACGGTGCATTACCAACAGCCATCTTCTTTAATCTAGAATCCATACCAGATTCATCAACTGAAAAGATATCATTGTTATCTTGAATCAGTTGACTCATTAAAGCTATAGAACTTTCTTTGTAAGGTTTACCATCTAAATCATGAGTTAATGATGGTGTTTCATTTTTATTTAAATCTAAAAAAGCACGTTGATCAGATTTTAAATCAGCTCTGTTATACAACATATTATATTGAATATAAAGAGGGCTAATTTTAATACCAGAAAGATTGAATAACTGCTCAGAGTACTTCTTAGAATCTTTTTTAAGTTTAGCACTACTTATGCCTTTACTATTTGGTATTATCTCACTTTGAATTTCAGCAAGTAGAGTTATTAGTTCTGTTTTTAATTTAGGGTTAGATAAAAGCTGCTTTCTTTTACTAATAAACCCCTGACTCCATCTATCCAATTGAGAATTAATATCATCTCTTTCTGAAGCAGAATATACTATTGTATTACCCGAATTATCTCTTTCATTAAATAAGTAGTCAACTCTAAAGTTTTCAAAACCTTTTAATATTGACTGAAATAGTAAAGGAGAATTTACTTCTAATGGAATAGAATCATCACTTAATAATTGTTCTTCAGATATTCCCACATCATTTAAAATTCTACGTACAACAGCAGATGTTTCTGAATTATCTTGACCAAAGAAATACATGCTTTGAAGTATCTTTTTAGGGTCGGTTAAATTTTTAACAGCTTTAAGTAAACCATTATATGCTTCTACAAAATCAACAGCTATTATTATTGGCTCACCATTTGTTAACTCAGTATTCCCAAAATAATCAGTTGCTTCTACAGAAGTTGTTGCTATGTAAGCTCTAAGTTGACTACTCAAAGATCTAAATCCACCAATCATTGATGCATCCTTTTCATACTCAGATGTAGTTCTTAAACCAGTGGAGTCTTCAAACTCCTCTACTTGAAACTCTTCTTCATTAGCCTTATCACTTATTTGGTTAATATATTTTATACTTTGATTTCTTATTTCATCGCTATAATTATCAAAAGCTGATTGTATTTCAATTAATTTTTCTTTTTGTAAATTTGTTTTACTTTCATTAATTGGATTCTCCAGACTATATAACCATTCAAAGTCATCTAATATAGAATCCATTTGTTCTTTAGGATTATAAGATTCATTTAATTTAGATATACGTTGTAAAAACATAGCTGATATATTCCTAATTAAAGGGTCTGCTATATCACTATCTAAATAAATAAATCCTAAATTACTTTCTTTACTAATTGAGTCATAAGGTATTAATGCGTTGGCCTCTATGGTAGTTCCAACATCCAATGCCGTAGTAAATTCATTGTTGGCTATTTGCGCACCTTTAAACTTACCTGAGTCAATATTTTCAAACAATGTCCGTAATTCATTTTTTGAATATGAATTAAATACACCCTTAATCCATTCTATAATTCTGGTAAATAAAGATTTGACACTTGGATCAGTGTTAGTATTTTTAGGATTTACTTTAAACTTTTCAAACTCATCTGCTAAATATTCCTCATAGTATTCATTCTCTAGTTGTTTTCTAGTCATGTTACTATATGTATCTGCAGAGTTTTTAAACTTTTCAAGTTCTTTCTCAAAACTTTTTCCTTGAGCTCTGAGTTTAGCCCTGACTTCTTTTCTAGCTATGCTTCTATATTTATTTATCTCTTCATTACTAAGCAGCATTCTAAATACACCGTGAAAGGCTTCGTGATATTTATATGGAGATGTTGCACCAGTATAAATAGTTCCGGATACTTCTTGTCCACCAGCTATGTGATTTAACCCTAATACAAACGCACCAACGCGTACACCACCTGCTTTTAAATTATTACCTAATGTTGTTATATCAGCTATATTAATAAAACTAGGTAAATTGTTTGCAGCCCAATTAGTAAAGACATCTATGTCCTCTACATCTGATAAACTTAAATCAGAAGAAGACATGATTTTATTAGCTTCTTTTTCAATTGCTTTTCTTTCAGCTAATAATTTTTGATACTCTTCATTTGTTCTAAGAGTCTTACCCCTATCTTTAGGTGCTACACCCTCTAATAGTTGTGTTTTAAGAGATTCAAGTTTTTGTTTAACTTTATCAAGAGGATTTAGTGTTTGTTGTGCTGTTGTAAGTTCTGGTCCAGTAGGTATAGGATTACCTTCTGCATCAGTAAAATTTTCTGTTGGTGTAAAAACACCTTGTGTTGATGTGCCTTCACCACCTTTCTTAGATACCATAACATTAATAGTAGCAGCTCTCATATTATAAACTTCTACTTCTCTTGTTGTTAGATTATCCACACCTTCTCTGACAATTTTATTCACTATATGATTGATGTATTCAGAAGGTAATGTAATAAAATCTTTAGCTGCAAACTCAGCAAATGCTGCATCACTTAAATCTAATAAACCAAACTCAGCTTCTTCAGAAGTAAAATTAGTTTCTTCTACTGCCTCAACAACATCTTCTTTTATATCACCCTTATCAATTTCAGCTTGAATGGCTGAGGAATCACCGGTTGCTCTAGCTGAGCTGTTTAATACTACTTCAGGCCTTACATTAGTAGTTGTAGCATCTATCAAATCTGTAGCAGTTACTTGTGTTGGAAATGATTGTCTAAAGTTTTTATTTGATATATTGTTTCCTGATTTTGCTATTTCTTCGTTATTATTAAAATCATTAATTAATGTTTGTACATAACCATTAATAGATGAATCTGAAACAAAACTTTTTGCATCTCCAGCTGGTATATCTACAGTAATGGTGTCTCCTATTTGTTTGCCAATATCTGTATTATATAATTGTAGTTGTAGCTTACCCCATGGAGTAACTTGCAAAGAAATATTATAACCTCCTTTAGCTGAGATAAATACAGATTCTCTTATGTCTTCCTCATTAAATTGGGTATTGTACGCTAAGTCTTTAGCCTTTCCGTCTTTATCTAGATTTTCTTGTTTAGTTTTTTGTGCTCTATTAACAAGTTTAGATGCTAAATCATCTCTTTGAGATTTATTATATGTACGAGCCTTTAAATTAACTGGTCTGTAAGATCCATCAGGCAATTGTACTATGGCTATATATCTATCAGTACCATTCTTAATATTATCCCACAATAAATCTTTTTCAAGTCTGGATTTTATTTTATTAAATAATTTAACTCCCTCGCTTCCTTCTAATGAAGTAATAAATTCTACTGATCTAGCACCGCCCTTTTTTCTTTTTAAATCAAAAATAAAGTAATTACCATTTTCATCAGCATGTTCATAGCGTAAATTCTTTAAAGATCTTGTTGTAGTATTATCATATGACATGCCACCTTTTTGAATAGCAAATCCTAATCCAAAAGGTAATTCATTTAATGATACAACGTTGGTATCTATATTACTATTTATTACACTGTCTGCATATGACACCAATAATGCATTTAAAGCAAAGTTATTTCTTGCTAACTCTAAAGCTTGTTTTTGATCTAACTTATTTTTTAATTCAGGACTTACAAATAAAGTGTTCAACGCTTGTTCTCTAGATATATTAGATAAAGATTTTATCTCTTTACCTTGGGGATCTTGCATGCTTACATTTGCATTAGGTATATATGCAAACACACCATTTTCATTATCTGTTAATGGAATATTATTTTCATTTAATATTCTATTAATTTTTGTTTTTGTATTCCCATCTGGAATGGCAAGACCCATGCTGTATTTAGATTGTTTGATGTCAACATAAGGATTTTCTTCTTTTCCTGATACAATGTATTTAGATGCTTCATTATTAACAACTTTATTTGATGTAATAACAAGCACAAGATTATTAATTTCTTCTTGTGTTAAATTATCTAATATAAGATTTAATCTATCATCCGCATAACTATAGTCCCTTTGACCATCAACAGTATTTGCATGAGGGTATAACTTATTTATATCAGTTATGTTTACTCTAGAAACATTTGCAGGTAGTAAATTAAATTTAAACTCTTGTATAGAATAAGAGTTTTTAAATTGACCGGATTGTAATGTAACAGGTTTGCCTTCAAAATTATTAGGAACCAAACGCAAATTACCACCCTGTATAAATTTAGGAGTGCTAATTACCCTGTACTCTTTTCCATCTTTATCATAAACCAATTGACCTTGAAATAACATTTGTCCATCAAAAGGGAATGGTGTACTATCAGGTGCACGTTTATCTAATTCTCTCATTGCTGCAATAGCAGATCCAGAATCATTAAAAGCATTAAGTGTAATTCCTATTTGTGCTAATAATTCAGGAGATACGTTATTACCTTTTTTATCAACCAATTTATATAAAGCTTCAGCCTCACCCTGTTGATTTATTGTTATTATTTTAAAAACATCTGATGTAACACCAACCTGAAATACACTCGGTCTAGGAGGATTAGCAGGATCAATTTTATCTTCATCATCTTCATTACCTACCACTGGAGTAACATCAGTTGGATCTGACTCAACACGTTCAGTATAGTACATTTCATTTAATGGTATACCAGCTGCTTGAAGTATTTCTTTTACTAAATCATTTTCTAAAACCTCTCTACTTTTTAACCAGGTTTCAAAACCTTTCTCAGATTTAATATCTTCATCAGTTAATTTTGTAAATACAGGATTACCTTGAGCATCTAATACTGGAAGTTTACCTGATACCCATAATTTCTTTAATGCATTAAATGTGTTTTGCCAGTTAAGACCTTCTTGATTTCTCCACTCTTCAAAGCTTTTAACCTTTTCCTCAAGAACGGTTTGAGTACCGGCATACTTTCTATATTGTCTATCTAATAAAGCTCTTAATAATGGAGTATCATTTACTTCTGGTAATACTACATCTATGTTAGCCTCCTCTAAAATTTCTTCTTGATTACTTTTTGTTTCCTGTACCTCAATGTCTTTGCTCTCTTGTTCAGTTGTTTCTGTAGAATCATCAGTCTTTTCTGACATGTTTTTATAGACATCAAGCAATCTTTGAATTTGATCATACTTTACTTTATCTAATCTAGGATCTATATCCCCTTGTTCATCATAAAAGTTTTTTAACTCATTTATATTTCCAGTGAGTAAAAATTTCTTAACTTGCTCAGGATCACCAACATAACCTGCTTCAAATAGTTTATTCATTAAAGTATTTGCTTCTTTTATATTGATATACTTTTCTATTTGTTGCTTATGTATTTTAGTAAGATTTTTGTATATGTCTTTGTTAACTTCTATTTGTCTATCAACAATTTCATTAAGCCTTTCGGGATTATTCAAATACTCAATTGCTTTATCATATACCTTAGCTCTGCCTTTTAGTGCATGATAATCAACCATTTGTTTAAGAGCTTCTTCAACTTTAGATCTATCTACAAATGAATTAGATGATTGTGCCATAAATTGCACATACTCTTGAAACGCCCCTGTAAGTTTATTTATTTTTCTTCTATCAAATGATCCATCTTTAGTTAAATTTTTAGGATCAGATAATATTTTTTGAATGGTTTGAAGTTTTTTAATTTTATCTGTTTTCTGTTCAATGGTTTTTTTACCATCTTCACTTTCTTTATCTTGAACAGCAATATCTTGTAATAGCAAACCAATTTCATTATCAATAGAATCTGTGTCTAATAATACTGTAATATCATTTGCTGCCATTTTCTCAAATAATGGATCATTACTTAAGTTAGTATAAATACTATCAGCCCTTTCTGTTGCACGTTTAAATCCATCTTCAGTGAACATATAAAGATATGTAGCATGTTCAAATGCTTTTTCTTTGATGGCTTCTAAAATATACTGTCTGCTACCTTTATCATATTGTGATCTATCATAAGGGTTTGTAAATCTGTTTTTGTTATTTTCAAAACTAGTTTCAAATTTATCTAAGTTAGTAACTAAATCTTGCAGTCTTTGTCTTGCTTTACCACTTTTAATCTCTTTCTTTTGATTAGGAAATGCTTGACCTAATTCTTCATCACTCATTTGCATGAAATCTGTAAGCTGAGTTCTAAAGTAATTAGATGTTCCATTTTGAAAAATGGTATAAAGTTGTTGAAATTTACCAAAGTCTTTTTCATCTGTAAAACCAAATCTATCTTGAGAAAAAGAATTTTGCTTCATTGCTCCAGCAACTTGTTTTTGAACTAAAAAGTTTAATTTAGTTGGATCAAATAAACCAGAAGGATCATCAATTGTGCTATTCCATGCTTCGTTATGTACTTTAACTAAATCAGCTACATATTGTTTTTTTTGCTCTTGGTATTCTTTATAAGCTTTAGGATCACTAATTCTATTATATAAAGCAGGCATCCCTTGAAACACCAGTTTTTGAGGTCCTTGTACGATACCACCCATTAAAAACCCGGACAAAAATGTTTCAATACCTTGACCGCTAAACTGAGAACCCATTCCAGAAAGAATCATATCATTCTGTAATTCTATACCGCCCGCTAATGGATCTTCCATTACAGCACTATAGTAACCTTTAGTACCTACAGCAATGGCTTCTTGTCCTATCTCTTGTAAACCTTCTGCAAAATTTGCTGCAAAGTATCTTGCTGTTGCTGCTATTGCCATTCCAGTGTTACCTTTAACTCCGCCTGCTTTTACTTTTGTCCACCAACCTTTAATGCCAGATCCCGCATCTTCAAATACATCTTTAATTTTGCCAGTAGCAGCATCTTTTATACCCTTACCTTTAAACAATCTTCCGTTTAAACCTTTTTTATATGTATCATTAAATACTTTACCCAATGATCTATTAAATCCACCCATTGCATTTCCTAATACAATTTGATTGCTTAAAAAGATTAATGGTGCATTTGTCATTGTAGTATAAAAAGCACCTTCTCCTGCTTGATTCTGTATAAGGGCCATTTGCTCAGGTGTTACATTACCTGTTTTTTTCTTTTGTATGGCTACACCTTCTCTTACAAGTTCATTATAAACCATACCACCTTCAAGCTTGCTTTCGGCTAATGCTAAATTTACAGATCTAAAATCCCTATAAAATCCTCCAAATCCAGCTTTTGCTTTTGCTAAATTATTTGCATTTTGTGTGGCATTTTTAGCAGTCTTAAAATTTTTAAGCGCTGAATAAGTTTGTGGTGTTAGCACATTACCTATTACTTTTCCCCCAGATTTTGCAGCTTGCCAAAAAGATTTAGCAGCATCATAATTTTTTAATTGATTCATTAAAGCTCTGGTAGAAGCTTGCATTTTACTTATATTAAAAAAATTCTTTGCTCCTTTTGCAAGTCTACCAACATTTTGTGCTGTTCTAACTGCAGCAAGTCCACTTGTAGAACCACCAGTTAGATATGTTGCACCAGCAAGTATTAATTCCTCAAGAGCAATAGATCCAATTATACCAAATGTATAACCGCTATTTAAAAGTAAATTATTTGTAAAGGCTAATCCACCACTTCTTGAAGAGTTACCAATAGCCATGGCATCTTCAAACTCCATTCCCGATTCAATATCTGGTGCACTAAAATAATTATCATCATCAAATAAATCTCCTATACTTCTATATACACTTGAAAATCCTGAACCAACTAAACTACCAAACTCACCTCTCATTCTAGACATATCATCCCAAATTGTAGAGTTTGCATTATAGTATGATTCCATATCTGCATAAGGGGTAAAACCTAATTGAGCAAAATCAGGGTGCTCATAATATCTTAAAAAATTACTTTGTCTGATGTTGGCAAAACGTGGATCAACAATATCTGCTGCAGGTCCTGCTGAATCAGCTTTCAAAATACTTTTTACTGTATTGTATGTATCTTGTGGAGGATTCTGTTGTTTAACAGGGTCAAATAAACCTGTAGCTAAAGAAGGTCTGGCTACACCTAAACTTGCCATTGCAGGTATACCATACTTATCTATGTCAGCTTTATATGCACCTACATTTGCAATTGCACCAGGATCTGTGGCTAATACTTCAGCCAACTGAGTTTCTGGTCCTTCAAACATATCTTCAACTGGTATAAAATTAAATTGTCCAGTTGGAACTACGCTTGTTTCTCTTTGATTGCTATTTACAGCAGTCTGTAAAGGTGTGTTCCCTTGCTCTTTCATCTAGTCTATTATTTTATACCGTACTGTTGTTGGTCTTTTTTTCTGGCTAATCTATTTTCTTCTCTTATTGTTTTAAACCATGATTCTAAACTATATACTTGAGGATCTAAACCTCTTATACCATAAGTCATATCTATCGGTTGTGTAAATTGTTCAGATCTATAATTACCCCCAGTTTGTGTTTCTGGATTATAAGGCACGTATCTATTAATAGTATAGTTAACTGAATAATTATTATTATCAATTCTGCTTATCCTATAGTCTGCAGTTGGTGTTAGCATATCCGGAACTGTGTAATCAGCATACCCATTTTTACTAGACATAATATCTGTATTTATAGAGGAGTAATATTGATTGGACGCTGCTTTTACATTTATATCTTCTTTTTGTTGAAATATAAATGATACACCGCCTCCAACTGCTTCATTTTCACCTGCATCAGATAAATATTTAATGTCATTAGTTGTTAAAGCACCATATTGAACACTCACGTCTGAACCACCTTTGACTTTAGAAGCTAACCATTCAGGACTAAAAATAACTTGATAACCTGCTGTAGTTTTAGCACCTTCTTCTGATTTACCATAAACCGGTTTATATTGTAAAGTTGCAATAGGGGCTATAGCATCTGTATTAGATCTTTTAGGATTGTTATACCAAGTATTTAAATCTTCTTTATATAAGTTCCATGCTTTTTGTGCTATAGGATCAGCTGTTAAAATATTATCAACATTATCTATACTTCCTGCAACTACACCATAGGAGTTACCGCTTTTTTCTAATGTGTTTATTTGTTTTATTAAATTGCTTAATTCTACCTCACCTTGAGAATTACGTGTTAAAGGGTTAATAGTATAGTTATATGTAGGTGATAGTTTTAATCCATCTGATTTATCTCCATAACCACCTAACATACTATCTACAGTACCTGTAGCTAGATCCCCTTGTGTCCCTATTAAACCTTGTTGAAATAATGTATATAGTTTATCATAGTATTCAAATGCCTCCTTTTTAATTTCCACTTCATCAAATCCCACCATGTGATTACCATTAGCATCATATATTGGTGTTCTAATAGTTGCACTACTATAATTAGTACCTGTGTACTTTGGATTAACAACTTCTTTATACAAGTACTTTTTATACTTTTTATTTTCATTACCATCCCAACCCCATAAATCTGGATTTACAATTTCTCCTTTATCTATAGATGTTGACATTGATGGTGCGCCTGTTGGTTCTACACCAATAATTTTTGTTTTTGGTGATAATGCTTTAACAATAGTTGATAATCCAGAAGCTAACCCA
>ENA-OUOG01001151-OUOG01001151.1-marine-metagenome-genome-assembly--contig:-NODE-1151-length-31710-cov-6.193279_pt1 | contig 31710 bp, 26 predicted proteins | sample MGYA00248635_ERZ508505 | MGnify/ENA primary metagenome ERZ508505 (study PRJEB26176, sample SAMN06267871) | marine metagenome | isolation source: Saanich Inlet, British Columbia, Canada | place: Pacific... | reverse complement strand
GCAGGCTCGACCCGTTTGGATGAGGGCGATATTATCGTGATGTTCGCCTTGTCGAAAGATGTGCCTGCGGTCGAGGCGCTGTTGCAAGTCTCGGTCGATTTCTTCTAAGCAGCCGCCGCTGCGGCCCGCCCGTCTAGTCAGCCCGTGAAGTCAGCCCGTGAAGTCAGTATGAGCATTGGTCAAAGCATCGCTAAACTGCCGCTGTTCGTGATCCTCATCGGGATTTCGGCAGGGGCGATGTTATTGCCCTCAATCGTGGCTTTGGGGCAAGACGACATGCCAACAAGCCGCGTCTTCTTTTACAGCGCAATTTTATTCTTCATTCTGGCAATGCTTCTTGGGTTTGTAACCACCAATTCCGCACGGGTGCAAACGGGGTGGACACAGCTGATCACCTTGCTGTTGGCCTATCTGCTTTTGCCGCTGATCTTGGCTTTTCCCATGGATGCCTCCATGAAGGATGCCCGCTTTTTCACCTGCTATATCGATATGGTTTCGAGCCTAACTACGACAGGCGCCAGTTTCTTTGATGCAGAACGCCTCAGCGACCCGTTGGTGATGTGGCGCGCGACTGTGGCGTGGTTTGGCGGTTTCTTAATCTGGCTCTCTGCGATTGCGATTTTGGCACCGCTGAATTTGGGCGGCTATGAGGTGACATCCGAGGCGCAGGTGCAGGGGCTTCAGACCCGATCAGCGGGGCAGATGCGCGCCGCTTCGCCAGAGCAGCGCCTTGTCAAACATGCACGCCGCTTGGCCCCGACCTATATCGCCTTGACGATTATCTTGTGGGTTTTGCTGATGATCACAGGGTCGGAAAGCTTGCCCGCGCTGATCCATGCAATGTCAACCTTGTCCACATCGGGGATCAGTTTGAATGGTCAAATCGGCTCTGTTGGGGCCGAGGCGATGGTTTTGATCTTTTTTATCTTCGCCCTGTCACGCCGCAGCTTTACCCATGCGTTGAACCGCGAATACCCGCGCCGCATGTTAAAAGATCGCGAAGTGCGTTTGGCCTTAGCCGCGATTGTGATCGTGCCTGCGCTGTTGTTCCTGCGCCATTGGTTTGGCGCCGTTGAGACGGAAACAGCGCAGTTTTCAGATGCGGTGGCATCCCTATGGGGGGGCATTTTCACCGTGGCCTCTTTCCTGACCACCACGGGCTTTGTCAGCCAAGGCTGGGATGCTGCAAGCCAATGGTCTGGCATCGATGCGCCGGGCATGGTGTTGATCGGTCTGGCCCTGATGGGGGGTGGGGTTGCGACCACGGCGGGCGGGGTGAAGTTGCTGCGGGTTTACGCGCTCTATAAGCACGGGTTGCGAGAGGTCGAGAAACTGATCCACCCGCATTCGGTCGCGGGCGCAGGCCGCTTGGGGCGGCGTATCCGCCGTGAGGGGGCCTATATCGCATGGGTGTTTTTCATGCTTTTGACCCTCTCCATGGCGCTGTTCATGTGTCTTTTGGCGGCCACGGGCCTCGATTTTGAGACAGCCATGATTTTGACCATCTCTGCGCTCACCACCACAGGGCCTTTGGCCGCTGTTGGGGGTGAAACGGCGATCAGCTTTACGGGTCTGAATGACCTTGCCAAAATGTTACTGGCCTTTGCGATGATTGTGGGGCGGATGGAGACATTGGTGCTGGTCGCATTGATCTCGCCACGGTTCTGGCGCGGTTAATATATATTTTTTCACGTTTTATTTTGGCAGTTTGGAATCGGGGTTTAATTTTCCCAAAATTATCTTCATACTTGACGCAATCTGACAGTGTTTGGAACCAACCAAACAGCACAACGATAAGGCGAAACTAAAATGGCCGACACGAAAACAAACTTGCAGGATTCTTTCCTGAACCATGTGCGCAAGGCAAAAGTGCCTGTGACAATTTTCTTGATTAACGGGGTGAAGCTGCAAGGCGTCATCACTTGGTTTGATAATTTCTGCGTGCTTCTGCGCCGCGATGGCCAGTCGCAGCTTGTCTATAAGCATGCGATCTCCACGATTATGCCCGCGCAACCAATCAGTCTCTATGAAGGCGAAGAGTGACGCCAAATAAGGGCCGTGATGAAGGTCTGACCAAGGGCGCGGATCTGCGCGCCTTTGTTCTCCACCCTGACATCCTGAGCGATAAAAACCGTCCCGAACCCACCGCAGCCCTTGAGGAGGCGGTGTCGCTTGCCATGGCGTTGCCTGATCTTGAGGTGGCCCTGTCTCAGGTGGTGCGTCTGCCTGCGGCCAAGCCGGGGCGTTTGTTTGGCACGGGCAAATTGGCGGAGTTGAAAGATCAGATCAAAGACCATGATGTGGGGCTTGTCTTGATCAACGGCGCAGTGACGCCCGTGCAGCAGCGCAATTTGGAAAAGGATTGGGGGGTCAAGCTGCTGGATCGCACAGGTCTGATCCTTGAGATTTTTGCAGCCCGCGCCGCCACCCGCGAGGGGGTGTTACAGGTCGATTTGGCGGCCCTATCCTATCAGCGCACCCGCCTTGTGCGTGCATGGACGCATCTTGAACGTCAGCGGGGTGGTTTGGGGTTCGTGGGCGGCCCTGGCGAAACCCAAATTGAGGCAGACCGCCGTGCCATTGACGCGCAAATGGTGCGCCTGAAGCGGCAATTGGAAAAGGTGGTCAAAACCCGATCTTTGCATCGCGCGGCGCGCGCCAAAGTGCCTTATCCCGTTGTGGCCTTGGTGGGATATACCAATGCGGGGAAATCCACGCTGTTCAATCGCGCAACCGGTGCGGATGTTTTGGCGCAAGATATGCTTTTTGCTACGCTTGATCCAACCATGCGCGCCATTCATTTGGCTGATGGGTCAGAGGTGATCTTATCCGATACGGTTGGCTTTATCTCGGATTTGCCGACCCAATTGGTGGCGGCCTTTCGCGCCACCTTGGAGGAGGTTTTGGACGCTGACCTTATTTTGCATATGCGCGACATTTCGCACCCGCAAACCGAGGAACAGGCCGCTGAAGTGCATTTGATCCTTGAGCAATTGGGGGTGTCCAAGGATGTGCCGCAGATCGAAGTATGGAATAAGATCGACCGACTTGGCCCTGAGGCGCAGGACAGTTTGCGCGTGTTAGCCGCGCGGCGCACTGATGTTGTCGCAATGTCTGCATTGACAGGCGAGGGGGTAGATCACCTGCACCGCATGATCGCCGCGCAACTGGCCCCGCCAAAGATCACCGAAACCCTGCATCTGCCCCATTCCGCAGGCCGCGCGCGCGCATGGCTGTTTGAGCAGGGCGTGGTGCGCGAAGAGCGGGTTGATGATCAGGGCCAACATTTCACAGTCGAATGGACTGCCACCCAAAGTGCGCGGTTTTCAAAGCTTTAGCGCGGGATCAAGGTTGTGATCCCAAGGTTTCCTGCCCGTGCAAGGGTTGGGTCAAGGCTCATGGGAAGGTATTCGCCGCGCCGCCACAGTTCGGATAAGTCGTCATAATGACGGCTTAACGGATGGCCTGATTGGCCCGTGGAAATGACAAAGACACTGCTATCGAGATCGGCAAAGTCATACACCCCGCGATAGCCTGCCGCGTGACGATTTTCATAGGGCGCATCCCCCTCCCATGAAATAGCCCCGCGCATCAGGCTATGCGGCCCGCCCGATGTGGATTGGCGGATATTCACAATCCACGAAAAAAGATCGGTTTGGCCCAAGACGGGGTGACGATGCACCGCCTCATGTGCCGCGCCCCACCGCCAACTGTCCAAATTCGCGCCATATGTCTCGCGTAATTCAAGCAAGGCATCGTCAAGCGCGGCCTCTGCGATTTCAGGGCAGGTCTCAACGCGCGATGTCGTTCGCAGATCACACCAAACCGCTGCGCCATCGATGTTACGGAACACGCGCTCGATGAAAATTGGCTCAACCGCGTAAAATTGATCTGCCAAGGGGCCGATATCGTCACGGATCAGCCGCTGTTGCAGCGCGCGCATCCACGCGATGTAGATCAAAGGCTCGGGCATATGCTCGTTCATATTGCCGTCCCAATCCGCCAAACGCTCCAAGGCGCGGGCGCGCATCCGCTCGGGCGTGCCTTCGGGGGCGGTTGTACTTGTGAACCACAACTCCGCCCCAACCAAAGGCAGAATATTCACAGCCGCAGCAGAGACGGGATCAAGCTGCGCTTCGATGAAACTATCCCGCGTATGCACTTCGCGCATTTGCATCAACCGCTGCCAGCGCAACACGCGCTGCGTATCGCCCCAATTATAGCTCAAATGATCTGGAAAGGCGCGATCTATCGTTTTGTTATTGGTGTTGCCAACGATGCCGCCCTCTGGGTTCACAAAGCTTGGATTGGCCTCAGCGGGCATCATGCCGCGCCATCGGTTCTGGTCAAGCCATCCTTGCGCAGGGATGCGCCCCTGACCAATCATCTCAGGATTGCGGCGGGGTTGGCGGCCAATGACCTGCAGCGCAATATTGCCTGCACTATCGGCCAAAGTCAGGTTTTGCGAGGGCGCGATATGAGCGCGCGTGGCGCGAATGGCTGCATCCACGGATTGCGCACGCATCAAGGCAAGCCCCGCTTGCAAACTGGTATTGCGGGGGTTGAGCGCCGTCCATGCCAAAGCCATGACATGGTTTTCAGGCGTGACCGTTCCCAAATCCCAATGGGTCGCAGGGATGACGGGGCCATTTCGGCTGTTGCGCAGAGTGATGGTTACAGGTGCACTATCTGCGACCTGAATGATTTCTTGGCGCGTCTCAAAGGGGATAAACTCCGCCCCCGCGCGGTAAAGCGTGGGATCGTTTGGATCAAGTTCTTCAACGAAGAGATCCATATCATCGATATAGGCCGAGGTCATGCCCCATGCCAAACGATCAGAGCGCCCAACGGCCACGATGGGCATGCCAGGAATGGTCGCCCCAATCACCCCGCCTGAGGCCAGTTCAAGCCGCGCCAGATACCAAATCGATGGGGCGCTTAAACCCAAATGGGGATCATTGGCCAGAAGGGTCGCGCCGCTTGTCGCGCGAAACGGGGCTGCGGCCCATGCGTTGGACGCCCCCGCAAGGCCGCGGGGCGCCACAGGATAGAGCGGGTCCTCGATGCGGGGCGTGGTTGTGATTTCAGCAAAATCACTGGGATCTGCGTTGAATAGGCTTGCATATTGCGGCAGCGCCGCAATGCCCGCACCCGGGGCATCGGGCAGCAAATCACGAATGCGTTCAGGGCGATCTAGGGCCAAAATCGCGCGGGCCCGTAAGACATCGCTTTGCGCTTGGTCACTCAAGGTGAGGGCCATCAACATTGAGATTGCGATACTGTCTTGCGGTCGCCATGGGGCGATATCGGGCTCGAACAAGAACAATTCGGGCGCACCACGCCCTAAGGCCTCGCGCGCGATTTGATCCAACCACCCATTGACCCCTGCGGCATAGGCCTCGAGATCGTTGCGGGCGGCGGCCGAGTAATTGGCATAGGATGCTTCTGCATAGGCCTCGAGATCAAGGCGGCGCATGAGGTCATCGCTGCGCAGGCTGCGACCTCCGAATATTTCAGAAAGGCGGCCTTGTGCCGTGCGGCGCAAAACCAACATCTGCCACAGCCTGTCTTGGGCATGCGCAACGCCAAGGCCGTAGAACACATCTTGGTCGGTCGTCCCAAATATATGCGGGATTGCCCCTTGGGCGCGCACAATCTCGGCGCCGTTTTCCAAGCCTGCCATACGCCATGTGGCGTTATACTGGGGCAGGGATCGCGCGGCAAACCAATAGGCAATCGTGGTTGCAACCACGACCACAAAGATCACCACTGAGGTGATCCGCACAAACCAACGCAGCAGCGACCCCATTGCCCTGTCAGTTACGGGATGATGCGCGAGTAGCGCGTGCCTTCAAGCGTGGCGCCCGCAATCAGCCCCGCCTGACCAAACACGACCGCAATCACGGGATTTGTCAGGGTGTTGCTGTCGATGCCTAAAGATGCACCGCTTGCGTTAAAGGCATAGCGCACATCGGCACCAACCGCCCAACCCGGCGAGCCACGGAACGAGCTGAGCGCCTCTTCGGTCATGAAAAACAGCGCATGTGCATATTGCTGCGCGCCGATCTGAAATCCGAAAGATCCGCTGATTGCGTTGTAATAATCAACCGTTGCGCCATTGATACGCAATGCGCCGCGCCCATAAGATGCGCCAAAGCCAAAGCCAGCCTCGGTGACCAATGGCATGATCAGAACACCAGCCGCGTTATAGGCCAGTTCTTCTGTTCCTGGAACTTCTTGGAACATGAATTCCTGCGCGCTGTCCACGCGTGCATCCAGACGCTGCGAGGCTTGCGAATTCACCCCATTGCCGCAGGCCGCCAAGAGCGGCACCGCTGTCCCGCCAAGCACGAAATTGCGGCGGGTCAAAATTTGGGGCGAATGAGATGTTTTTGTTTCACTGCTCATATGTGACCTCATTCCCTGTAATGTCTCTGCCCATCTTTTACGGGGTTGCGCGCGGTTTGTCATGAGCAAAGCGGCGCAATTTTATCAATTGACGCAGGTTTGAGGTGTTTTTGCCTAGCCCTGTAGGATGGCCGCAACCCTTGGGGCGAAATAGGTCAACACACCATCACAGCCCGCGCGGCGGAAACACATCAGGCTTTCAAGCATGACTTTTTCGCGGTCAATCCACCCGTTAGCCGCGGCGGCCTCGATCATCGCGTATTCGCCTGAGACCTGATAGGCATAGGTCGGCGCGCCAAAGCGGTCTTTGACCGCGCGCGCAATGTCGAGATAGGGCTGGCCTGGTTTCACCATAACCATATCCGCCCCTTCCATCAAATCGCGCTCAACGCAGGCCAAGGCCTCGTTGCGATTGGCGGGATCAATTTGATAGGTTTTTTTATCGCCTTTCAGCGCACCAGACGCACCTACCGCATCACGAAATGGCCCGTAATAGCTTGAGGCGAATTTGGCCGCATAGGACATAATCGTCACATTGCGGTGGTTTGCCCCTTCAAGCGCGCTGCGAATGGCGCGGATGCGGCCATCCATCATATCCGATGGCCCCAAGATATCTGCGCCTGCCTCGGCCTGCGCCAATGCCATTTTCACCAATGCCTCAACGGTTTCGTCATTGATGATTTCACCATCGCGCACATAGCCGTCATGCCCGTTGATATTATAAGGGTCGAGGGCAATATCGGTCATGACCGCAATATTGGGGGCGGTCTTTTTAATCGCGGCAATCGCGCGATTGGTCAGGTTTTTAGGGTTCCACGCCTCGGCGCAGTCCTCGGTTTTCAGCGCGGGATCCGTATAGGGGAACAGGCAGATCGCGGGAATGCCAAGCGCCTCGGCCTCCTGCGCGGCTTTGACCACCAGATCAAGCGACAAACGATTGACCCCAGGCATGGAGGCGACAGGTTCGCAAACCCCTTCGCCATCGCGCAAAAACACGGGCCAAATGAGATCATTGACGCTTAATTCCACCTCGCGGGTCAGATTGCGCAAAGCGGCGCTTGCGCGGGTGCGGCGATGACGGGCGAGGGGAAACGGGGCTTGGGTCACGCTGATCTCCTTGATCCTATCTGTCTCAAATTTCTGACAGGTCACAGGAGATTTCTCAAGGCTAGAAAAGGCCATAATTGCCGCGTAGAAGGGGGTGGGGTGCGAAAATAGGGCCAAGAAAATCAGTGCAGTTTCTCGATCATATCATCACGGTTTTGGATTTCTCCGCTTTTGAGGCGGTGTGGTATTGGGTGTTGTTTGCGCTTTTGTGGTCACATTGGACACAAACCACGCTTGGTGTGCCCTTTGCCATGATCCGCCGTGCCGAATTGGGGGATGAAACTGCGAGAAGCGATGCGCTGCAATTGGCCGAGATCACCGCGCGTGATTTGCGCGGCCTCGATGCACAGCTTGGGCCAATCTTGGTGACGCTTTTAGGGTTGATCTTGGGCTTTCTGGCCGTGCTTGGCTTTCATTATGACAGTCCTTTGGCGCAGTCGGTGTTCTTTCTTGTGATGCCCGCCGTAGGTGTCGGCTATTTGCGCAATCGTTTGGCGCAGGCTTGGCCACAGATCTCACCACAGGATCAGATCCGCGCATTGATGCGCCATCGCCGCCGTTTGCAAGTCCTTGGCAGCGTGTTGATTTTTTTCACGGCGATTTGGGGCGTGTTTTTCCTTCAACGTGTGCCGCAATCACCGCTTTGATCTTGACACGCGGGGCTGCCCCTTTACCTGACGCTTCCATGTCACACGCAAAACCCCAACCCGCCCATATTCGCGCCTCTGGCGTGCCCGAAGGATATGACGCGCAGATGATCCTGCGCGAATTAGAGCGCGCGGGGTCTGATGAGACAATGGTGCTGCATATTGCGCGTGATGACAAACGTGCTGAAAGCATTGCCGCTGCGCTGCAATTCTTTGCCCCTGATCTGACCCTTCTGCGCTTTCCCGGCTGGGATTGTCTGCCCTATGATCGCATCTCCCCCAATGCCGAGATTTCAGCGCGGCGCATGGCGACCTTGGCGCGGTTGGTGCAGGGCGGGGTTGGGCCTGCGGTTGTTTTAACCACGCTTAATGCGGCCACGCAATTTTTGCCCCCGCGCGATTTGCTGCGCGAGGCGGCCTTTCACGCCACTGTGGGTCAGCGCATAGACGAAGACGCCTTGCGCGCCTTTTTGGTGCGCATGGGGTTCACGCAAACCCCCACTGTGACCGAGGCGGGGGATTATGCCCTGCGCGGCGGGATTATTGACATTTGGCCTGCGGGAACGCCGCAACCCTATCGGCTTGACCTTTTTGGCGATGTTCTTGATGGGCTGCGCAGTTTTGACCCTGTAACGCAGCGCAGTCTTGAAACCCTGACCCATTTATCGCTTTCGCCCGTCTCCGAGGTTGTGATGGACGAGGCCGCAATCACGCGGTTTCGACAGAATTACCGCATCGAATTTGGGGCTGCGGGAAATGATGATCCGCTCTATGAGGCGGTCAGTGCGGGGCGTAAATACCAAGGCGTGGAACATTGGCTGCCCTATTTTCACCCCAAGCTTGAGACCTTGTTTGATTATCTGCCCGATGCCGTGGTCACGATGGATGACCAGACCGTGCCGCAGCACGCCGCACGATGGGAGACGATCAGCGATCAATATGACACGCGCAAAACGGCATTGACGCAAAAGGGGCGGTTGGACAGCGTCTATAAACCTGTGCCGCCTGACTTGCTCTATCTTGACGAGACGCGGTTTGCCGCCGCCTTGGCGCCGCATCGGGTTTTGCATTTCTCACCGCTGCCTGCCGCCACGGGCCCGAATGTGATTGATGCAGGCGGGCGTGTCGGGCGCAATTTCGCGCCTGAACGGCAGCAAGAGAATATCAATATATTTGAGGCGCTTTGCGATCATATCCGCGATATGCGCCAATCGCGCGCGGTGATTTTGGCCTCTTGGTCAGAAGGGGCGCGGCAACGCCTGATGCAGATTTTGACCGATCAAGGCTTGTCTGGTTTGGTCAAGCTTGATCATTTCACGCCTGATCTGCCCAAAGGCAGCATCTCTTGCGTGATCTGGCCGCTTGAGGAGGGGTTTGCCGCCCCCAATCTAGCAGTGATCTCAGAGCAAGATGTGTTGGGCGACCGCCTGATCCGTCCCCGCCGCAAAACAAAACGTGCCGAGAATTACCTGACCGAGGCACAAAGCCTTTCAGCGGGTGATTTGGTGGTGCATGTTGATCACGGCATCGGGCGGTTTAAGGGGCTTGAAACCATCACCGCCGCAGGCGCCCCGCATGAATGTTTGGCCCTTGAATATGCAGGCGGGGATCGTCTGTTCTTGCCCGTTGAGAATATCGAACTTCTCAGTCGCTATGGCCATGATGAGGGTCTGCTTGATAAACTTGGCGGTGGCGCATGGCAGGCGAAAAAGGCGCGGATGAAAGAGCGCATCCGCCTGATCGCGGATAAGCTGATCCGTATCGCCGCCGAACGCGAATTGCGCCAAGCGCCGATTTTGGGCACGCCTGATGACATGTGGGAGAATTTCTGCGCCCGCTTCCCCTATGAGGAAACCGAGGATCAGCTGTCTACCATCGCCGATGTGGTGGAAGATTTGGCCCGTGGCCGCCCCATGGATCGCTTGATCGTTGGCGATGTTGGGTTTGGCAAAACCGAAGTCGCCATGCGCGCGGCCTTTATTGCGGCGGCCTCTGGCCTGCAAGTGGCGGTAATCGCCCCCACGACATTGCTTGCGCGTCAACACGCCCGCACCTTTGCCGAGCGGTTTCGTGGCTTCCCGCTTAAAGTTGCGCAATTGTCTCGCTTTGTGTCCGCGAAAGAAGCCGCAGAAACCCGCGCAGGGTTGGCGGATGGGACAGTGGATATTGTCATCGGCACCCACGCGCTCTTGGCCAAAGGGGTGCGCTTTGCCAATCTTGGGCTTTTGGTGATTGATGAAGAGCAACGCTTTGGCGTGAACCACAAAGAGCGGCTCAAAGAATTCCGCTCTGAGGTTCATGTGCTGACCCTATCGGCCACGCCCATTCCGCGCACATTACAGATGTCGCTTTCTGGTGTGCGTGACCTTAGCCTGATTGGAACGCCGCCGGTTGATCGGTTGGCTATTCGGTCTTATGTCAGCGAATTTGACGCGGCCACCATCCGCGAGGCGCTGTTGCGCGAACATTATCGCGGTGGTCAGTCCTTTTATGTTGTGCCGCGCATTGAAGACTTGCCCGAGATTGAAACCTTCCTGCGGGATCATGTGCCAGAGGTCAGTTTCGTGGTGGCGCATGGCCAGATGGCCGCAGGTGATCTCGATGATCGCATGAATGCGTTTTACGATGGCAAATACGATGTTCTGCTTGCCACAACGATCATTGAATCGGGGATTGATATCCCGACCGCCAATACGATGGTCATTCACCGCGCGGATATGTTCGGTCTGGCGCAGTTGTATCAGATCAGGGGCCGTGTTGGACGCGCGAAAACCCGCGCTTACGCCTATCTCACGACCAAGCCGCGCGGGAAATTGACCCCCGCCGCTGAAAAACGCCTCAGGGTGTTGGGCAGCCTCGACAGTCTTGGTGCAGGCTTCACCATTGCATCCCAAGACCTCGATATTCGCGGGGCAGGCAATATCGTGGGTGAGGAGCAATCGGGCCATGTCCGCGAGGTGGGGTTCGAGCTGTATCAATCCATGTTGGAGGAGGCGATTGCCGCCATCCGCTCTGGTGCGGCCGAAAGCACCGTCAGTGACGGGCAATGGTCGCCGCAGATCAATTTGGGCGTGCCCGTCATGATCCCCGAGGCCTATATCCCCGATTTGGATGTGCGGCTTGGCCTCTATCGCCGCCTGTCGCAATTGGAAAGCAAGGTCGATCTCGAAGGGTTTGCCGCCGAGATGATTGACCGCTTCGGCCCGCTGCCGCGCGAAGTGAACACGCTGCTTTTGGTCATGCGCATCAAGGCGATGTGCAAACGCGCCCATATCGCCAAGATGGATGCGGGGCCCAAAGGGGCGACTTTGCAATTCCATAATGACAAATTCCCGAACCCTGCGGGCCTTGTTGCCTTTGTCGAAAATCAGCGCGGGCTGGCTAAGATCAAAGATAATAAAATCGTCATTCGCCGTGACTGGGCCAAGGATGCCGATAAGATCAAAGGGGCCTTCGCAATTGCCCGCGATCTGGCCGAACAGGCGAAGGGCTAGCCTGCCTGTTCGGATTTTGGCATCATTTGCATCAGCCCCACGGCGATTGCGGCAAAGATCAGCGCGAATGAGATCAGGGGCAGGGGCGTGCCGTCAAAAAACTGGCCCACAATCGCCCCCAGAACCGCGCCGCCGATGGTTGCGATGGCGCCCATCACCGAACTGGCCGTGCCCGCGATATGGCCCAAAGGCTCTAGCGCGAGGGCGTTCAGATTGCCCAAGGTAAAGGCTGCAGCGGCAAAGATGGTCAGCGTCCATGCAATATAAAGCGCAAAGCCTTGCCCCGCCTCAAAGATCAGGCCAAAGGCCAATAGCGCGATGCTGCTGTTGAACAGCACCACAAATAACGTGCCTCGCACCATCGCGCGCATACCAAATCGCATAACCATTTTGCCGTTGATTGGCCCTGAAGGGGCAGCCATCAATGCAATCGCACAAAACCAGAATGGAAATTCAGCGCCGCGTCCAAAGCTGAGGTCAAACACCTGCTGAATGGAGGAAATCACCCCAAAAAGCGCCCCGAATATGCAGGTTTGCACAAGAATGGAAAGCTGCATTTGGCGCATGCCAAGGGCGGTCGAAATGGCGGATTTGAGGGCGGCAAGATTTGGCTTTTGCCGCCGCTCGGGCGGTAGGGTTTCGGGTTGCCGCAGACCCAGCCATGAGACTGATAAAAGGATAAAGACCAAAAACGCCACGAAGATCGCCCGCCAGCCAAAGCCCGCGATAATCGCCGCACCGATTAACGGGGCGATGGCAGGGAAAATGGTGAAAACCAACATTGCATAGGACACAATCTGCGCCATCGCGCGGCCCTGATAAAGGTCGCGCACCATTGCCAAGGTCACAACACGCGGGCCTGCGGCACCGATGCCCTGCAAAACGCGCGCCGCCAAAACAAGCTCGAGAGAGGGGGCATAATGGGCCAAGATCGCCCCAAGCGCGTAGAACCCTGCGCCGAGATAAATCACGGGCTTGCGTCCCAAAGCGTCTGAAATTGGGCCAGCGATGAAAATTCCAATCCCCATGCCAAAGATAAATGAGGTCAGGATCAATTGCGCGCGGTTGATGTCATCTGGCGAAAGCTCGGCCGCGATTTGGGGCAGGGCAGGCAGCATTGCATCCATCGAAAAGGCGATGGTTGCAAAGAGCACCCCCATCATCGCCGTAAATTCAAGCTTTGAGGGGGATTTTGAGGCAGGGGTCATTCGGGGGCCGTTTCTTGGACGTGTTGGTTCAGCTCATCAATCACATTGAGCCAGAAATCGCTAGGCTGTGCGCCGGTAACAACGTGTTGATTGGCGATAATAAAACAGGGCACCCCCGTCACCCCACGGGTGCGGGCATGTTGGTCGCGTGCGGTAATGTCGGCCTGATCCGCATCACCCGCTAAGAGGCGCGCGATCATTGCGCGGTCAAGACCGATCTCGCTTGCGATACCCTCTAGAACATCTGCGGCACCGATATCGCGGTGGCTGATGAAATAGGCCTTGAAAATTGCCACCGCAGCCGCGGTTTGGCGCCCCTCTAGCCCCGCCCAATGGATGAGGCGGTGCGCGTTTAATGTATTGGGCGTGCGGGGGATGGCCGCAAAATCTATCGATAAACCCGCTTTTTCGGCATGTTCCAGAACGGGGGCATAGGCGGTGGCGGCATTGGCCCGCCCGCCGAATTTTGTCTCAAGATAGGTGGCACGATCCATCCCTTGGGGCGGCATATCGGGGTTCAATTGGAACGGATGCCATTCGACCACAAAGGGGTGGTCTGCGCGCTGTTCCATTGCGCGGGCAAGGTTTGTCCAACCAATATAGCACCACGGGCAAATCGGATCGGATAGGATGTCGAGTTTGATGCTCATAGGGCTGTCCAGCCGCCATCAACGGACACGGTTGTTCCTGTGATCTGATCGGCGGCGGCGCTGCACAGAAACGCAACTGTGCCGCCCAATTGTTCGACTGTGGCGAATTCTTTGGAAGGTTGGCGGGCCAACATCACATCCCGCACAACTTGGTCACGGCTCATATTATGCGTTTTCATTTGATCGGGGATTTGCGCTTCGACCAACGGGGTCAAGACATAGCCCGGGCAAATGGCGTTTGCTGTGATGGGGTCTTCGGCGGTTTCAAGGGCGGTCACCTTGGTCAGGCCAACGACCCCGTGCTTTGCCGCCACATAGGCCGATTTATAGGGCGAGGCGGTCAATCCATGCGCCGAGGCAATATTGACCACGCGCCCCCAACCCGCCTTGCGCATCATCGGCAGCGCCACAGCCGTGGTATGAAACGCGGAGGAGAGATTGATCGCGATGATCGCGTCCCATTTTTCGGGCGCGAAGCCCTCAATCGGGGCGACATGTTGAATGCCCGCATTGTTCACAAGAATATCACATCGCCCTGCCGCCTCAATCAGGGCGCGGCATTGATCGGGCTTCGACATATCTGCCGCGATATAGCGCGCGCTGATGCCATGACGTTTGCCTAAATCAGCCGCCAGATCATGGTCTTCGGGGCGGTCTGTAAAGGAATTGAGAACAACATCCGCGCCCGCCTGCGCCAGTATCTCAGCCACGCCCAGCCCAATCCCCGAGTTTGAACCCGTGATAACAGCGGTTTTTCCTGAAAGATCAGTCTGTAATGCCATGGTAAGAATCTCCTGCGGCTCGAATATGGGGGAGGGGGCCTAGACCCGCTGCCGCAGAGAAAACCCCAAAAAAAACGCCGGCACAAGGCCGGCGCAAGTTATTGAGGCAGGTTTCATACAGGCAAGAAACCTATCGAGCAGTGCCTTATGTATAACCATGTTTGCGGTAGAGTTCCAAGAGAAAAGTTTGCGCTTCTTGCGCCAAGCCCCTAGCATTGTTCCTATAATTAAGAAGAAAACGGGGATTGTTTTCAAAATGGCACGAGTTTGTTTCAGACGTTTTGGGGTATGGGTGGGGGCCGCGATTGTCGCTGTGTCAACCGCACATGCCGAACCGCAACATGGCATCGCTATGTATGGCGAGCCTGCCCTCCCACCAGATTTTGTGCATTTGCCCTATGCAAATCCAGATGCGCCGACAGGCGGGCGGATCGTAACAGGCGAGGTTGGGGGCTTTGACAGCCTCAACCCGCATATCCGTTTGGGCAGCACGCCATGGCAATTGCGGTTCTTGGCATATGAATCGCTTTTGATCCGCTCTTGGGACGAACCGTTCACGCTTTACGGCCTGTTGGCCGAATCGGTTGAGGTTGATCCTGCGGGATTTTGGGTTGAGTTCACGCTTAACCCTGCGGCGCGATTCTCGGATAACAGCCCTGTCACAACGGAAGATGTGATTTGGTCATACGAGACTTTGGGCACTGAAGGGCATCCGCGCTATCTGAATGCGTGGCAGAATGTCGACACAATCGAGGCGCTTGATGAGCGCCGCTTGCGGATCACGTTCAAGGAATCTGATCGTGAAATGGCGCTGATCATGGGCCTGCGCCCCATTTTGAAAAAGGCGCAATGGGACGGGCAAGATTTTCAAGCCTCAGGTTTGGATGTGATCCCCATCGCTTCGGCCCCCTATGTGATTGATGATTTCGAGGCGGGGCGTTTTGTGTCCTTACGCCGTAATCCTGATTATTGGGGGGCGGACTTGCCCGTGCGCCGTGGCACCAATGTGATTGATGAAATCCGCTTGGAATTCTTTGCCGATGGCAATGCGATGTTTGAGGCGTTCAAAGCGGGTATCGTGACGACAATGCGCGAAACAAACGCGGCAAATTGGGCTGAAAATTATCAATTCCCCCGCGTGCAATCGGGCGAGGTTATTCTTTCCGAAGTGCCGCACCAGCGCCCCTCTGGAATGAATGGGTTGGTGATGAACACGCGCCGCGCGGCCTTTTCCGATTGGCGCGTCCGCGAGGCGATGATCCAAGCCTTTAATTTCGAATATATCAATCTCACCTTGAATGGCGGGGTCGAGCCGCGGATTACCTCCTATTTCTCGAACTCGCCCTTGGGCATGCGCGATGGGGCGGCCACGGGCCGTGTGGCCGAGTTCCTTGCGCCGTTTGAGGCGGATTTGCTGCAAGGGGCGCTTGAGGGCTATGCCCTGCCACAAACCGATGGCACCGAGGCCAATCGCGCAGGCATTCGCCGCGCAATGGCCCTGCTTGAGGAGGCAGGATATCGCGTTGAAAATGGGGTGATGCAGACGCCCGAAGGGGCGCCTTTTACGTTTGATATTCTGCTCTCCCAAGGGTCGACCGAGATGCAATCCATCGTGAATATCTATGTCGAGGCTTTGGCACGGCTTGGGATTGTTCCCACAGTCACCACTGTTGACAGCGCGCAATATCGCGAACGGATTGATAATTTCGACTTTGATATGACCGATATCACCCGTGGTCTGTCGCTAAGCCCGGGCAATGAGCAGCGGCTTTATTGGGGCTGTGATTTGGCGGAAACCACAGGATCACGCAATTTGATGGGGGCCTGCCATCCTGCGATTGAGGCGATGATTGACCAAATGTTGACCTCGGCAAGCCAAGAGGATTACCGCGCGGCTGTCCACGCCTTGGATCGCGTGCTGATGAGCGAGCGTTATGTAATCCCATTTTGGTATTCGCCAATCAGCCGCTTGGCGCATAATGTCGAGCTGAAATTCCCCGACTACATCCCGATTTATGGCGATTGGATCGGATGGCAGCCCGATGTCTGGTGGGTAGAGGCGCAATAAAACAAGGGCGGTCGAAGGGCCGCCCTTTTTTATTGGGATTTAGGCCGATGCGGTCACGGGTCTATTTCGCGGTCTTGGACGCGGCCATAGCCTCGACCGCCTTTTTTGCATCCTTGCCATTAGGGTAGACAAGCCCCGCGGAAATGATCAGCTTTGCTGCGTCCTCGACAGTCATATCCAGTTCAATCGTGTCCTTGCGAGGCACAAACAGCAAAAAGCCCGATGTCGGATTTGGTGTGGTGGGCAAAAACACGGAAATCAGATCATCGCCAAGCTTTTCGGCCACTTCGCCCTTGGCCTTGGTCGAGACAAAGGCGATGGCCCAGATACCTTTGCGCGGATATTCGACCATGCAGGCACGGTCAAAATTCTGCTCGCCTTGTGCCAAAACAGTTTCGACAATCTGTTTCAGCCCTGAATAGACAGAGCGCACAAGCGGGATCGACAAAACCAAACTTTCGGCCCAACGGATCAGCGAGCGACCAATGAGGCCCTTGGCAATCCAGCCAACAATCACCGCAAAAACAAGGAAGGTCGCCACGCCAAGGCCGCGAATATCAACCTGAAGGCCCGTATAGTGTTGGATCAAAAGCAGCGGGTTATAGCGGCCTGGAATAAAGGGCAAAACCCAACTGTCGATCCATCCGATCAGCGTCCAGACCAACCAAATGGTCACCGCAATCGGGGCAATGACCACCACGCCTGTAAAGAAATTATTGCGTAGGGCGGCCAAGATGCCGCGGCGTGGGGGTTTGGGATTTTCGGGCAATTGCATGATGCGGGGGCGCGTTGGGGAACCGTTAAACCTGTCTCGATCAGATGTAAGGGGGTTTCGTTAACCTTACAAGAGGCAAGGGGCGGCGGGGTCGTTAGGGCTCCATTGCCATGGCCAGCGCAATCTGGGCGCCAAGGCGGGCATTGTTACGGATCAGGGCAATATTGGCTGCAAGGCTTGCCCCTTGGGTGGCCTCTAGAATTTCAGCGAGAAGAAACGGGGTCAGTGCCTTTGCCGTGATGTTCTGTGCATCGGCCTTGCGCACCGCATTTTCGATCACGGGCGCAAGGGTTTCGGCGGCGATTTCATCCGCCTGAGGAATTGGGTTTGTAACCAATTGCCCGCCCTTCAGCCCCAATGTCCCGCGCATCAGATGGGCGCGGGCGATCTCTTGGGGGCTGTTCATTTGCAGGGGCGCGCGAATGCCACTGTCGCGTGACCAAAAGGCAGGGATCATCTCTTGGCCATAGGCAATGACAGGCACGCCCAATGTTTCGAGCGTTTCAAATGTTTTGGGCAAATCCAAAATGGCCTTTGCCCCCGCACAGACCACCGTCACAGCCGTTTCGGCCAGCTCTGGCAAATCGGCAGAGATGTCAAAACTGTGCTCCGCCCCGCGATGCACGCCCCCAATGCCCCCCGTAGCAAACACGCGAATGCCTGCAAGATGGGCGCAGATCATGGTTGCGGCCACTGTGGTGCCACCGGTCTGGCCAAGAACAAGCGCCGCAGCCAAATCAGCCCGCGAAAGTTTCGCAGCCCCCGTGACCTGCGCAAGGTTGCGCAACTCTGCCTCGGAAAGCCCAATTTTAATTTCCCCCTGAACCACGGCGATTGTGGCAGGCACCGCACCCTGATCTCGAATTTCGGCCTCAACGGCCTGTGCGGTTTCAAAATTGGCGGGGTAGGGCATGCCATGGGTGATGATGGTGCTTTCAAGGGCAACCACAGCGCCGCCTGTCTTTAGGGCATGTGCAACATCCGGGGCAATGGTGAGGGGAAGCATGCTTAATCCTTTCCCGCCACATAAGCGGCGGCTTCTTTGAGTGCAAAAATTTGCGCCTCTTGACGCGATGCGCCACCGGTTTCGGCGGCGATATGGGCGGCCATGAACCGATCCCCTGCACCTGTCGCGCGGGCGGCGGTGACCTGTGGTGGCGTGCCCGTCACTGTTTCGGCACCCGCCTTGGCGTCTACAGTCAGGCCCGCACCATCGGTCACGATCACGCGCGCTGCCCCCGCCGTGATCAGCGCATCTGCGGCTTCTGTGGCCGAGAGGTCAGGCGCTTGCCCTGCGATCAAACAGGCCTCACGGCGATTGACATAAAGGCTTGCCATTGGGTGATGCAAAAGCGGGCAAAGACGCGTGGCCTTGCCGGGTGATGCGGGCGCAATGCGTAAATCCGCCGCCTGAAAGGCAGGGGCATCCGCGATATAAGCCAAAAGCGCTTCGGTCAAATTGCCATCAAGCGCCATTACGCCTTGATAGGGGGCCGCGGCATCCCCCAAGGGGCCATGCTCTAGGGGGGCTAAAATCTGCGCGCCTGCGGCCTCAAGGCCATGTGCATCGGCGATGGCAGCCATCACTTGGCCTTGCGCCTCAATCGCCATGTAGTGGTCGGTCGGCCATTCAGAGCTGCGAAAAACATGGTCGCAATTCATGCCGCGCTTTTCGCAAAAGGCCAGCAAATCCGCGCCTTCGGCATCACGCCCGATCATGGTCAGCAAAACGGGCTGCATCCCATAGGCGGCAAGCCCGATGGCAATATTCAACGCCACCCCGCCAGGGATGCGCGTAATACGCCCCGCAACATCATCGCCAAGGGCCATTGCCGTATCTGTGCGACCAATCACGTCCCACAGAACCGATCCGATGCAGATAATGCTGTTCTTTGTCATGGCTGCGTCTCTATCCCGCCTATGGGCCTACGTCTATGCCCCAGCGGTGCTGTTGCAGATGTCCCTTGCGGGCAGGGGGAAAATGCCCTAAATCGCGTCTGTCCGAAAGGGCAATTCACAGGCGAGGGCGGGTCGCATAGGAGAGACATCCTTATCGATCCACCGGTTGGGGCACTGCCCCTGATCCCTCGCTCAGGCGCAAACCGGAAAGGAAACTATTATGGCGCTTCCTGATTTTTCTTTGCGTCAGCTTTTGGAAGCTGGCGTTCACTTTGGTCACCAGACCCATCGTTGGAACCCTCGCATGGCCCCGTATATCTACGGCGACCGCAATGGGATTCACATTCTTGACCTGACCCAGACTGTTGACCTGCTTGAGCAGGCTTTGGTTGCAGTGCGCGAAACTGTTGCCAAAGGCGGCAGCATCTTGTTCGTAGGCACCAAGCGTCAGGCACAGCGCCCCATTGCCGAAGCGGCAGAGCGTTGCGCACAGTATTACATGAACCACCGTTGGTTGGGCGGCACGCTGACCAACTGGCAGACTGTTTCCAACTCGATCAAGCGTTTGAACGAGATTGATGAAGCGATGCAAAATGGTATTGAGGGCCTGACCAAGAAAGAGCGTCTTGGCATGGAACGCGATCAGGCGAAGCTGCAAGCCTCGCTTGGCGGTATCCGCGAAATGGGCGGCCTGCCTGATCTGATCTTTGTGATTGACGTCAACAAAGAAGACCTCGCCATTGCCGAAGCCAACAAGCTGGGCATTCCTGTTGTGGCGGTTGTTGATAGCAACTGTTCGCCCGCAGGCGTGGATTACGTCATTCCTGGAAATGATGACGCGGCGCGTGCCATCAGCCTTTACTGTGATCTGATTTCGCGCGCAGCCCTTGATGGGATGAGCGCGCAGATGGATGCAGCGGGCGTTGATCTTGGCGCAATGGAAGAGACTGTCGAAGAAACCTTGGCCGAAGCAGCACCTGCTGAAGAAGCCGCAGAAGACGCTTCTGCCTAAGGGGTTCTAAGTTTGGCGGGAAAGCGCGCCTTTCCCGCTCGACTGACATATCTGTGACATATCGGCGGGGCATATCCCCGCCTGACTTACAAATCAGGAGATTCTCACCATGGCAATTACTGCTGCAATGGTAAAAGACCTGCGCGAAGCAACTGGCGCAGGCATGATGGACGCAAAAAAAGCGCTGACCGAAACCGATGGCGATTTTGACGCCGCGATTGACTGGTTGCGCACCAAAGGTTTGGCGAAAGCGGCCAAGAAATCTGGTCGCACTGCGGCCGAAGGTTTGGTTGCTGTTGCAGTCTCAAACGGCAGCGCGGTTGCGGTTGAAGTGAACTCGGAAACCGATTTCGTTGCGAAAAACGCTGAATTCCAATCCATGGTTGCAGGTATCGCGCAAGCGGCGCTTGGCGTGGATGATGTAGATGCGTTGAAAGCTGCGGATATGGGCGGCAAGCCTGTTGAAACAGTGATCACCGATGCGATTGCGAAAATCGGTGAAAACATGGCGCTGCGCCGCATGGCAAAATTGTCGGGCCAGACGGTTGTGTCTTATGTGCACAACGCCGCGGCTGATGGCATGGGCAAGATCGGCGTTCTTGTCGCGTTCAATGGCACCGATGAAGGTTTTGCCCGTCAGGTGGCGATGCATGTTGCAGCGGTGAACCCTGCATCCTTGTCTGCGGATGATCTGGATCCTGCGATTGTGGAAAAAGAGCGTCAGGTGCAAATCGACATCGCGCGTGAATCTGGCAAGCCAGAGGCCGTCATCGAGAAGATGATCGAAGGCCGTATGCAGAAATTCCTCTCCGAAGTAACCTTGGTAAACCAAGCCTTCGTCATCAACCCAGACTTGACTGTCGCGGCTGCAGCGAAAGAAGCGGGTGTTGAGCTGACAGGGTTTGTGCGCCTTGAGGTTGGTGAAGGCATTGTGGTGGAAAAAGAAGATTTCGCCGCAGAAGTTGCGAAGGCCGTTCAAGGCTAACTCCGCACCAAATTGCGAAACAATGAAGGGCAGGGGGCAACCCCTGCCTTTTTTCTTGGTAAATGAAAACGGCGTCACTCAGGGACATGAATGACGCCGCCAACAGCCCGCTTTTTATTTGGGGACGCGGGACTGACAGGTTGCTCTAGGTACAACCTGTATGTGCCTGCGGGGGACACCGCGCGACACATAGCGTTATTATATTCAATTTAAGAACATTCGACACTGAGGAATTCCTCAGGGCTGACCATGGTCACGCAACTGTGAGATAGGTTAATAATTGGTTAATAAAATTATTCTGCGATCAATTTCAAATAAAAATTTGATTTAAAACCAGTGCCTTAGCGGCGGCTTGCGCAGTTGTGTCAGCCTGTAGCACATCTCGTGCGCCGCGTAGATGTTTCTCAACCGTTGTTACATTTATCTCCATGGCAAAGGCTATCTCGCGCATGGTGCGCCCCTTGATTACCAATTCCAACGCTTCGCGCTGTCGTTCCGTTAGGATTCGCAAATGTGGCGAGACGGGCAGTGCAGTGGCGCATAGGTGGAACAGGTGACAATAGGCAAAGATAATTTCACCGTGCTCATCCCATATCTCGATAAGCGCCTCTTGGGTCATATGTTCCGCGCCGATCAATCCGAATTCCGCATTTGCCGCATGGTGGCGCCGTGGCAGCGAAACTGTATATCCCGCAGTGATCGCGTGAGCCGTAAAAAGCTCATATAATTCGCGCTCGGCACGAGATAACGCGGTTCCATCAGGTGGCGCTGATGACAGATGCGTCCAAGGTTCTGCACCAGTGTTGGACATGGCCCATTTGACGATAGGACAGACGCGATAGAGATTTTCGCCAACATAGCCCGCAATCAACGTTTTAGGGCAGTTGTGCAGGATACGGTTGTCATGCGCGTGACCCGTTTTGCCAAATTCAGCAGCAATCGGGTTGGTGGCATATATGAAACAGCGAAAGCCGTAAGACGTCAGCATCTCTTGATGAAGCGTGACCAAGCTCTCGGCATCAGCGCAGGCTAAGTAACGCGCAGTTCGTGCATCAACCATAACAACCCCCAAGTTTAGCGAATTGAATGTATCTGCGCGGGGGGATGGCTGTCGAGCGAATAATATTTCTTTGTTAAATTAGGTGGTTGCGTTGCTTTATTGAAGTGATCCTGCGTGTTTCCGCATCACAATAATTAACATAATCATGATTATCGGATAAATGGATGGGCGCGAAATCTCGCGCCCCCATGATCACCCAAGCGCGTATCCAGCGCCGCGCACAGTGCGAATTGGGTCACCCTCGCCCCCGCCTCGCAGCGCCTTGCGCAGACGACCAACATGAACATCGACTGTGCGACTGTCGACATAGATATCGCGGCCCCAGACGCGGTCGAGTAATTGTTCACGGCTCCAAACGCGACCTGGGCGTTCCATGAAGGCGGTCAGCAAACGAAACTCAGTCGGCCCAAGATTAATCTGTGCTTCACCGCGGAATGCGCGATGTGCGCTGGTGTCGAGTTTGATATCCTCATATTCCAATGTCTCCCCCACCGAAGATGGCCGTGTGCGGCGCAACTGGCTGCGGGTGCGGGCCAAAAGCTCGGCCAAGGAATAAGGTTTCGTGACATAGTCATCTGCGCCCGTCTCAAGGCCGCGAATTTTGTCGACCTCTTCGGATCGCGCAGAAAGCATGATCACAGGTATCCGCGCCGTTTGCGTGCCTGACTTTAACTGACGACACACTTCGATGCCTGACACATTGGGCAGCATCCAATCCAAGATAATCAAATCGGGCGGTGTTTCGCGCGCGATAAGCAATGCCTCATCACCGCTATCGGCGGTCAGCACGTCAAACCCTTCGGCCGCGATATTATAGGCCAAAACCTCGCGCTGTGCGGGTTCGTCTTCGACAACTAAAATTACCGGGGAATGTGCCATGTTACGCTACTTTTTTGTTGGATTACAACTTGTTAGAGGCTTCAGAGATCACATCTTGCTTGGGGCGGATATCCTCAGGCATCTCGCCCGTTACGAGATAGACCACCTGCTCGGCAATCGAGGTGACGTGATCCCCCATGCGCTCAATATTTTTTGCCATAAAATGCATATGCATACAGGCCGTAATTGATCTTGGATCTTCCATCATAAAGGTCAGATATTCGCGGAAAAGTGCAGAATAAATCTGATCAATTTCAAGATCGCGCTCGCGCACATCTTCGGCCAAGCCCAGATCCCGTTGGATATAGGCATCAAGCACATCTTTAAGCATCAGTTCCACCTCGCGCGCCATTCGGCGCAGTGAGGCAGTTGCGCCCTCAATCGGGGGCTGCGCCATCACCGCATGGCTGCGCTTGGCGATGTTTTTCGAATAATCCCCAATCCGTTCCAAATTGGTCGAGACGCGGAAAACAGAAAGCACGGTGCGCAAATCGGACGCTGTCGGCGAGCGCAAGGCCAAAATGCGCGCGGCTTCTTCGTTCACTTGGGTTTCCAAGGCATCAATGGCCGCGTCCCCTGCCCGCACCAGATCGGCCAGTTCAGGGTCGCGCGTGTCCAAAGCCAAGACCGATTTATGGATCGAGTCCTCGACCAACCCGCCCATCTTCATGATCCCCGCCTGAATGCTCTCTAGGTCGCGGTCAAATGAGGAAACGATATGTTCATTCGTGTTCATGGCAGCCCTTCCAAGCCGAGAATTAGCCGATACGGCCCGTGATATAGCTTTCGGTGCGCGGGTCTTCGGGATTGGTGAAAATCTTTGAGGTGTCGTCAAATTCAACCAAGTTTCCTAGGTGGAAAAACGCGGTCTTTTGGCTGACGCGCGCCGCCTGCTGCATCGAGTGGGTTACAATCACCACCGAATAATTGCTGCGCAGCTCATCAATCAATTCTTCCACCTGCGCGGTCGCGATTGGGTCAAGCGCTGAACAAGGCTCGTCCATCAGCAAAATCTCAGGGTTGGTGGCCACAGCCCGCCCGATACAAAGGCGCTGCTGCTGCCCGCCTGATAGACCCGTTCCTGGGGCATCAAGGCGGTCTTTCACCTCATTCCAAAGGGCCGCACGGCGCAAACTTTTTTCGACAATCTCGTCTAGATCAGCCTTGCTGCGGGCCAAGCCGTGGATGCGCGGGCCATAGGCCACGTTTTCGTAAATGGATTTTGGGAATGGGTTTGGTTTTTGGAACACCATCCCCACCTTGGCGCGCAATTGCACAGGGTCAACGCGGCGGTCGTAAATATCCTCGCCATCAATGCGAATATCGCCCTCAATACGCGCAATCGAGATGGTGTCATTCATGCGGTTCAAACAGCGCAGAAAGGTCGATTTCCCACAGCCTGACGGCCCAATAAAGGCGGTCACAGTTTTATCGAGAATGTCGACATTCACATCCTTAATCGCATGGGTGTCGCCATAATAGACCTGCACATTGCGCGCGGCGATCTTGATGGCATCCTCGCCTGCAATACGGGTGTCGAGTTGCATATTATTCACTTTCGTCTCCATGACTTACCACCTCCGCTCGAATTTACGGCGCAGGATAATGGCGAGGAAGTTTAACAAGAACAGAAGGGCCAGCATCACGATAATCGCGGATTGTGCCAAACCTTCGCGCACAGGCGCATCTTCATTTTGTGCCAAAAGGTAAACAACCGTTGGCATCGATTGTGTCTGCTCCAACAGACCCCCGCTGAAGGGAGAGGATAGCAGATCCGCGCCCGTTGATACAGACAGACCAATCAACAGCAAAGGTGCAGTTTCCCCAAGGGCCTGCGCGATACCGATAATTGTGCCCGTTAGAATGCCGGGTGCTGCGAGGGGCAGAATATGGTGGAACATGGCCTGCACCTTCGAGGCCCCTACCCCAAGCGCTGCTTCGCGGATTGAAGGCGGCACCGCCTTGAGGGCCGCGCGGGTGGCGATCACAATGGTGGGCAGGGTCATCAAAGACAGAACAAAGCCACCAAGCAAGGCCGTGCCGCGAATGGAGGTCGTAATGCCAAGATCCGTCAGCGCGAACAAAATTGCGGCCCCAAGGATACCGAACACGATGGACGGCACCGCCGCAAGGTTGGCAATGTTGATCTCGATGAAATCGGTGAATTTGTTTTTGGGCGCGAATTCCTCAAGATAAATCGAGGCTGCGACCCCAAAAATCAGCGAGAACACCAAGACCACCAGCATCATATAGAGCGAGCCCATCAAGGCAGGGCCAATCCCCGTGATCTCACCGCTTTGCGAATAAAGATTGGTGAAGAATTTCCAATGGAAATGGCGATTGATGATGTCGGCCTCAACCATTGCATCCGCCATGGCTAGATGACCCAATTCAAAACCAGGTGGCATATCGGCCTGACCGCGGCCTTGCAATTCACCCGTCAGATAGCGGGTGAGTGAGATTGCAACAGGCACGCCTGTGAATTCAGTTTCGCCGACCAGATTGGGATTAGCTACGAGGTAATCACGCGTATCACGGCGATTGGCGGCATAGATCATCGAGGCCAAGGCCGCGTCATCAAATTCTGCGGGTTGGCGCATCAGACCTGCGGCATCGAGTAAGGCGGATTGCAGGCCAGTTTGCGCCAATGCGGCGGCGGCAGCGGGCATGGCGTCAGCCGTGATACCATCGGCAATGGCCTGAACCTGTGACGCGGCAGATCCAAAGCCCGCCCCAGAAAGGGCCGTAACGGCAGCCTCAAGCGCGGTATTTGCGGCCGCGATATCATCGCCCTCAAGGGCAGATTGTGCCCCGCGCAAGGCGCTGCCCGCTTGGCCGAAGATACGGGCGACATCACCGCCTGCGACAGCGCCGTTTCGCAGATCCGACAAAAGCACCCCTGCCCCATCCATGAGCCCTGCTTGGGCAAGAATTTCCTCCGCGCGGTCAGCATAGCGCGCGGTCACAGTGGCCATGACGTCAATCCCTGCGGCCTCAATTGTGGCCTTGAGAGAGTTTGCGTAAATCCCGCGCTCAAACCCCGAGCGCAGGCTGACGTCAGCGATTTCCTCTGGCGTAACTTCGCCCCCGTTTTCATTCAGAATTGCAGGGTCGTAATAGAGTTCAATCTCGGCTTGATATTGCCAGAGCGCAGGGATGCCGCGCGAGACGATTGACCACAGAAGCACACACAGGAAAAACAAAACCACTGTGATGGCCGAGATGCCAAGAATGCGCAGCGCAAGACCCTTTTGGTGGCGCTTTTGCACCTGTTCTGAGCGGGCATATAGCGATTGCACCTTGCGCTTTGGCAGATCAGAGGGGTTGGACAGATCAGTCATCAGTCATATTGCTCCCGATACTTGGCAACAATCCGCTGTGCGAGCAGGTTCAACCCCAGCGTGACGAAGAAAAGTGTGAAGGCCAGCGCGAAAACCGCCAGAACATCGATCGAGTCGAACCCTGACCCCTCGCCCGTGAGGACGGCCACGATGCGGGTTGTCACAGTCACAACCGCCCCGAATGGGTTTGGCTCCAGTCCTGTGACCGAGGACAATGCGCCTGCGGCCAGAACCACAATCATGGTTTCCCCAATCGCGCGGGATGCTGCCAAAACGATGGCGCCCACAATGCCAGGCAGCGCGGCAGGCAAGATCACCTTGGTCACCGTTTCCGCGGGTGTCGCCCCTAGACCAAGCGAGCCATCCCGCATCGCCTGCGGCACGGCATTGATCACATCATCGGACAAAGACGAGACGAACGGCACCAACATCATCCCCATCACCACGCCTGCGGTCAGAACCGAGACCGTGTTGGGCATAATTGTTGATCCCACGACCGCCTGCAAAAAGGGGCCGACTGTCACAAGGGCGAAGATACCATAGACGATTGTCGGGATCCCCGCGAGGATCTCTAGCGCGGGTTTGATCGTGGCGCGCAATGCGCTTGGGGCGAATTCCGACAGGTAGATTGCCGCAGAGAGGCCTAAGGGAACCGCGACCAAAAGTGCCACGAGCGCGATGTAAAGCGTGCCCCAGATCAAAGGCAAAAACCCAAGCGCCGAGACATAGCTGCCATCTGGCCCCTCAGGCGCGCCCGCAACATCGCCTGCAGGGGCCCACTCCATCCCAAAGAGGAAATTGAAAATCCCATATTCCTTGAAAAAGGCCAAGGTGGGGAATGTGATGGCCGATAGAATGCCAACAGTCGTCAAAATGGCGATGGTGGAGGCAAAGATCAAAAAGGCAAGGATCCAACGCTCGACCGAGATGCGCGCGCGGAAATCGCGATTGATCAATTTCAGACCATAGAGAAACCCGCCGATGGCCAAAAATATTGCGCCGAGCCGCCCTGTCAGTTCGACCGTGGCGTTAAAGCTGCGCAGGCGCAAAGCGGTCTCAAACATTTTTTGCGAGATATTCGCGCCAATAATTTGCCCGTCATCACGCAAACGCTGCGCCAACGGGGTGAAATCTACACGCCAGCCCTCAATATCGGCTTCGGTTGTGTTGCCATTGGCAATATAGCCATCAATCGCAACGGCCAACCCTTTGACATTCGCCACGAAGAGATCGCGCTGCGCGGCAAGGCGGACATCTATCTCGTCCTGCGGCAAGCCATCGGTGACGTCAGCGGATAACTGCAATTCAGGTGCATTGGGATCAATGATCGAGGCGGTGTAGCTGTTCGAAGCAATCCCTGATCCAATCGACCAGAGAATAATGAAAATCAGTGCTGGCACAGAGGCTGCAAGGGCCACATGCATGCCATGTTGTTTCGGAAGCGAATGCAGGCTCGACTCAACCCCGTTTGCGACAGAAATCGCGCGGGCGCGCCCGATAAAAAAGCCCACAATCGCAAGCACTGCGATTAGGGCCAAAACAAGCGAAATGCTGATGGTCAGGGGCATTTGGTCGTCCGCTCTGCTCTTGTAAGTTTTGCCCTTTGGGCGGGGTGGATCTGGGCGGTGGAACCGCCCAGACCGAATTTAGAAAACTGTCAGATCTTAGAGGCCTGCAACCATTGCTTGGGTCGCTGCCAATTCTGGATCAGGAACAAGGCCGTATTCAGCCAATGGGCCACCAGGGCCTGCGATTTCGTCAGAGATGAAGAACTCAACATATTCCTTCAAACCTGGGATCACGCCGATATGCTCTTGCTTGACGTAGAACTGCAGAGGGCGCGATACGGGGTATTCGCCAGATGCGATTGCATCAACGGTTGGGGTCACGCCAGACATAGTCGCAACCTGAAGACGGTCGGTGTTGTTTTCATAGAAAGAAAGACCGAATACGCCAAGACCTGTTGGGGTGCTGTCGAGATTTGCAAGCGTCTGTGTGTAGTCGCCTTCGATATCTACCGAACGGCCATCGGTGCGCAGGGTCATGCAGGCTTCTTCAACCGCATCTTCGTCCATACCCATACCAGCCATTGCTTCTGCTGCGCCAGTTTCCTCACAGCCTGCGAGGATCACGTTTTCTTCGAAAACTTCGCGTGTGCCGTGGTTCGTGCCAGGAACGAACATGTTGATTTCCTGAGAAGGAAGATCGCCATTTACGTCAGCCCAGTTGGTGTTTGGGTTGGCAACCATTGCGCCATCAACAGGCAACTCAGCGGCAAGCGCCAAGTAGATATCTGCAGGTGTGAAAGCGAAGGAAGGGCCATTGATGTCAGACGCGAATACGATGCCGTCATAGCCAATGCGAACTTCGATTGGGGTTACGCCGTTGCCTGCGCATACTTCGCGCTCGGAGTCTTTCATCAAGCTAGAGGAGTTCGCGATATCGATTGTGCCTTCGCCAACGCCTTCGCACAGCATGCGGCGACCAGTGGACGAACCGCCACCCTCAACAACGGGGGTTGCGAAATCGGTTTCAGCGCCAAACGCTTCGGCAACGATATTTGCATAAGGCAGAACCGTGGATGAGCCCGCGATGCTGACATAGTCACGGCTTTGCGCGGCTGCGCCCGTTGCGGACAATGCCGCCAAGGCCAGGGCGGAAACGGTCAATTTTGTGAAAGACATTCTTCTGTCACTCCAAGTGGTTTTCGGGTTGGCAGAACGGGCACCAGTGCCGCGCTCTTGTGGGCCTGCCTATGCGTGGTTCGCCAAGCTTTTGTGACAGAAACGTAACAGTTATATGACAATGCCCTCGGATCGCCCAAATTTTGTGAAAATTCTGCGAAATTCCGAAATTTAGAGCATTACTTTAGGAAAACGGCGAATTCCGATGGTTATTCGCTCGGAAGAATCACGGAAAAGCAGCTGCCTTTCCCCTGTTCCGAAGTGATTTTCAAACGCCCGCGATGGCGCTGGACGATGTGTTTTACAATCGCAAGGCCCAAACCCGTTCCCCCCATGGCGCGACTGCGGTGATTGTCCACGCGATAGAATCGCTCTGTCAGGCGCGGGATGTGCAAGGGATCAATTCCTTCGCCCTGATCGATGACATCAACACATAAAAGCCTGCCCTTAAGGCTGCCCTGCCCCGTCTCGTGGCGCATCTTGATTGTTACGGTCTTGTTTTGTCCGCCATATTTCAGGGCGTTTTCAATAAGGTTTCGGAAAACCTGTGTCAGTTGATCGCTGTCGCCGCGCAATTCGGTGCTGACATCATCGGGGCGCTGTATCATCACCTGACAGCCGCTTTCTTCGACCAAGGGTCGCAAGGCCGCCTGCACGCGCGAGACAACATGCATCACGTCTATCACTTGATCAGGGCGTTGACGCTGTTGCGATTCAACCCGTGAAAGCGACAAAAGATCCCCGATCAGGCGGTTCATCCGCTGTGCTTCATCTTGCATGATCTGCAAGAAACGCGATTGCGCTGCGGGGTCTTTGGCGGCAGGCCCGCGCAGTGTTTCGATAAACCCAAGAATTGCCGTAAGCGGGCTGCGCAATTCATGGCTGACATTGGCCACAAAATCGCGGCGCATTTCTTCGACCTCGGTCAGATGGGTGACATCTTCGAAATGCAAGACAATGCCAAGCTTTGCCTCGGGCAAGGCCGTGATGCGCACGATAAACCGCTCGGCCCCTGCGGTGCTGGTTTGGATAAATTCCGCCTCGGATGAGATCCCAGATTGCAAAACCTGTTCAATGGCCTGTGCCAAAGTGGGCTGGCGAAACAGTGTCACATAAGAGCGGCCTTGCGCCCATGTTCCAAACATGTCCTCGGCTTCTTCGTTTTGTTCGAGCAAAATACCATTCGGCCCCAAGCGCACCATTGGGTCAGGCACGCAATCGAACATGGCTGTCACAATTGCCTCAAAGGAATGGGTGTTGCTCATTTTCTGGGCCTTTTCGGGGGGTAAAGGGTCGAATCAATACGCTCCTTAGCTTCGCCAAGTTTCAGAAAATGTCGACCGCCCCTTTTTTTTGTGCTTTTTCATTCTAATTCGTTGCATCTGTAACGATTTTGCGGCGGATAATGGATTAGGCGTCAGGGCTTAGATGTCCGAATTGAGAGTGCGGCACGATGTCATCGGCTTCGAATAACGACACCGCGTTGCGTCAGATGCGCAACTTGGTTTTGGTGGATGTTCCCCCAAATCTCGCCTCTCGTTTGCCGCGCATGGTGGTTGATGCCGCGGAAATGGTTATGGCGGCGAATATTGATAAAATGCCCGAAATTTTGGCCACTGAGCGCCCTGATATGGTGATCTCACCCTTGATTGGCCCGAAATTTGACGCGATTGAATTGGCGGTTCAACTGCGCAAGGCCGCATTTCGGGGGCGGTTGGTGGTCATTTGCGATAAGCTGCCTGACCCCTCTTTGATCCGACAAGAACTGGAAAATCAGGCCTTGGGGTTCACGGTTAGCCTGTTGGTTTTGGGCGATAAGGACAGGTAGATCAGGGTTTAGACCGCCGCCAATGCCGCTGTGAAATCGGATTTCAGTTGCGTGACATCTTCAATCCCGACTGACAGGCGGAAAAAGCCTTCGCTGATGCCAAGGGCCGCGCGCCCCTCAGGGGTCAAAGCGCGGTGACTGCTCGAGGCGGGATGGCTGAGAGAGCAGGCCACATCCCCTAATGTGGGTGCAAAGGCGATATTGGGGGCCGCTTGCACAAATCGATTGGCCGCATCGCGACCGCCCTCAATCTCAAAGGACAGCATATTGCCCCCCTGCCCCTCAAATAGCGCCATGGCGCGGTTGTGATCAGGGTGATCGGGACGCGTTGGATATAGCACGCGCTTTACCTTTGGATGATGGGCCAAAAATTCGGCCAAGGCGGCTGCATTTTCTTGGGCCCGCGCATAGCGCAGATCAAAGGTGAACAGACCCCGTTCTGCGAGCCAACATTCATAGGGTGCAGGCGTCATGCCCGTGGTGACGGCAAAATCATAGATCGCTTTGCGATGGTCTGGGTTTTTCGCGGCAACATAGCCCAAGGTCACATCGGCATGGCCCGCCAAAAGCTTGGTCACGGAATGGATGATGATATCTGCCCCGACCTGATAGCTGCGCATCATTGCGGGCGTTGTAAAGGTGTTGTCCAAGACCATGATCACACCATGTTGGGCGCAAATCTCGGCAATGCCTGCCATATCGGCCACACGCAAGGTGGGGTTTGAGAGGGCTTCGACCAGAACCAATTTCGTGTTGGGGCGAAGGGCGCGTTTGAGGCTTGGCGCATCGGTCGGATCAAACTGACCCGTCTCAATTCCAAAACGCGGCAGGTCTTGCGACATCAAGCGCAAGGAGCGGCCATAAAGCTGGTCAGCGCCGATCA
>ENA-OUOG01001149-OUOG01001149.1-marine-metagenome-genome-assembly--contig:-NODE-1149-length-31750-cov-4.785306_pt1 | contig 31750 bp, 35 predicted proteins | sample MGYA00248635_ERZ508505 | MGnify/ENA primary metagenome ERZ508505 (study PRJEB26176, sample SAMN06267871) | marine metagenome | isolation source: Saanich Inlet, British Columbia, Canada | place: Pacific... | reverse complement strand
GAAAACCTGATTATTGAATTCTTCAGGGTATCCTAGATGCTTATGTTCTAGTTTTAAATTAACTCTCATGGTTTCCACATTTGTGTTCAGCCGATATCAGGGAAGGACAAAACTCTTAATTCCTAATTCTTAATTCCTAATTCATCATTTCTTAGTGGCCATCTGTCCTTGCACTTCAAAGCCAACTACTTTGTCTTTTTCGAATTTGAAAGTGAGCCAGGTGCCATCAATCCCATGAAAGAGCCTTTCTTTGGTATTGGCATACATTGGGAACGGAGGGTTTGCATATTCGGCACTCAGTTGCAAATGCCCATCGACAATTGAAATCTCACATGGTCCAAATTGAAGCTCGTAGGTACCCACATAAGCTTGCATCTCTTCTTCGGTTAGCTCAATGGTTTCTCTTACATCGGGTTTAATGTCTAAGCCATAAGCATCGGCAATGGCCAATTCAATTTCTCGAATGATGATGTTGTTATCTGAATTCACCATGACCACCATGGCAATGGGTTCATTTTTTGAGGCAATAAGATCAGACATAAAGCCTTCATCAGCTCCGCCATGGCCAAAGAAGTCATCGTCACTAGTAGGACCAAGCCCCCAGTTATTCATACCCGGTTTGAGCATCTCTTTTACCGTTTCATATTTGAGTATGCCATCTTGCTTATTGAAGTGAATGTCTTGAATTTCTATAGCGTATTGAATGAGCTGAGAGGGAGTGGTCCAGAGTCCTGCAGCCGCCATTTCAGGGTAAATAGGCCATTTGCCTTCTACTTCATCGCCATTTCTTCTGTAGCCAGTGGCAGCCATTTGATGGTATTCTTCACTCAGCGGATTCGCATAGGTACTCTTCTCCATATGAATTTTGTCGAGCACATTTTCTTGAAGACTTTCTACAAAGGATATTTCTTGGTTATCACTGATCATCAATTGCATAATGGTATATCCACCACCAGAATACATCCAACTTTCACCCGGTTCTTTGTAAACTCTTACGGCATCTGTATTTCCTTTTCCATCTAAGACTTCTTGCGTAGTGGGAATATCGTCTCCTTTATCGTAACCGGGAAAGCCCCACACGGTAAGTCCAGCGGTGTGATTCAAGATTCTTCTTAAGGTTACTTTTTCGGATGCTGTGAATTCATTATCAGGTAATTGCCAGCTGGATAAGTGACTGTTCACATCGGTATCAAGGTCTAGAATTCCTTCTTCTACCAATTGGTGAGCTCTCAGGGCAGCAACCGGTTTTGAGATAGACCCAGCCAGAAGCATGGTTTCAGTAGTCATTTCTTTGTTGGCAGCCACATCTGCCATTCCATAGCCTTTGGCCCAAACCACTTCGCCCTCATAAGCAAATGCAATGCTGACACCCGGAATACCTAATTCCTGCATTCTTTCTTCTATCGTCCAGGTGGGAATCTCTTGTCCTGCAATTTGAAAATTAGGTTGTAGGCTCTTCTCAATTTGCGCAAAACGTTCCGAATGATTTATCGGGTCAGAGGTCGATTCTTTCTGACAAGAAAGAGCGACTAGAGAAAGAAGGAGTAAAGTAAAAAACTGTTTCATGACTATGAGTTTAAGACTGTTGCTTTAAAAATGGTGATAAAGACCATTGAATCATACGAATGACCTAACCAATTTGGTTAGAGCACATATGAAAAAATAAAAGGTCGCTAAGCTTCCGATAAACAAAAAGCCCCGTTTCTACTTGTGAAACGAGGCTTTTAAATGGTATTCTTTAATCCTTCACAATGAACCTAATGACTAAGTAATAGGCACTAATTACTAATTAGTTTCCTCCCGAACGATTCGGTTTACGAGGACTTGGCCAAGCCATTTGCTCACCCGTTCTTCTACTCATTGGCAATACAGCCTTGTCTCTAGGGAATGTTTGGTCGTCCTCACTCGCCATATAGGTTAAAATGGCCGTTAAGATCACATTGTCTCTCACATCATCGAATACGATTTTGTCATAAGTGTCTCTATTGGTATGCCAAGTGTAAGTGCCGTAATCCCAGCTCAAAGAGCTCAAGCTGAATCCAGGAGCACCAGCAGCTACGAAAGAAGCATAGTCAGAACCACCGCCACCTGGAGTACCTGGGAAGGTCGTGTTGATCTCGCTTTTGATGTTATTCGGCACGGGCTGCATCCAACGTTGAAAGAATTCATAGGCGTGCAAGAAACCTTGTCCGCTAATGTTCACAACTCGACCTGTTCCGTTGTCTTGGTTGAACAAGGCTTGGAGGCCTTCTACCACTTCAGGATTGTCTTCTACAAAAGAGCTAGATCCGTTAAGTCCTTGCTCTTCCGATCCCCAATGCCCTGCAATGATGGTTCTTTTTGGGTTAGGGTAAAGCTGCTTTAAGATGCGCATGGCTTCCATCATTACAATGGTACCGGTTCCATTATCAGTTGCACCTGTTCCGCCATCCCAAGAATCGAAATGAGCAGATAGCACAATATACTCGTCTGGTTTTTCTGATCCTTTGATCATGGCAACGGTATTGAAGGTAGGCACCATTCCTAGATCTTCAGACTGTGTTTCTACACGTAAGCGAGGCGTATCACCGTGGGCTACCATCCGGTGCAGTGTACCATAATCTTCCAAACCAATGTCAATCGTTGGGATCGTCTTTGCTCTGGAACTAAAGATCTTGTTGACGCCAAATCCTCTTGACCAATAAGAAGCCAATAGGCCAACAGCGCCAGCTTCTTCTAAATCAGTGGGTAGGGTACGGCTGTTTATACCAGCTGTACGAAGGTTGTTGTTCCAAGCGGTAGTCACTTCGCGCTGCTCAGCTCTCATGGCTTCAATGGACTCTTCCTTGCCAAATTTCTCCCAGTTGTAATTAGGTCTCCCTGTAGGCTGATGCGGGTTGATCAACACAAGTTTTCCCTTGACAGTAGGCAACCAATCTTTGTAGCCTTGTTCATTTTCAAAGGTAGGCATGGTGACCACATCTGCTTCGATCGGGCCATTCGTTGATGCAGACCAAGCCAATTGCATGGCCTCTAGTGATCTTACGCGAGGTTCGATCATGTCCACATGTGTGATGCCACGGTCCCAGCCGCGCCATTCGCCCCATTGTTGGTTTTCGGCAGAAATGCCCCACTCTGCATATTTGGCAACAGCCCAATCATGCGCTGATTGCATTTGTGGTGTACCCACTAGACGCGGACCGTTCTTGTCTAATAGCTCATAAGCGAGCTCTTTGAGCATGGAATTTTCGCTGGCTTCTTTGATGATATTATCAATAACCGCTTTGTCCTGCGCTTGAAGATTGATCAAGCCAAAACATGCGATCAGCAAGACAATAGATAGTTTTTTCATATGTATAAAATTTGTTTGAAGTTAAAGATGAATGGGCTTACTCAATAAACCGACTGTGTAATTAATGTTTAGATTCAAATTTGGTCAATAGACGATTCGTTTGTGCCTGGAGCTTATTCTTGAAATATGGCGTCCAACCGATCAGTTGCCCTTGCAGGCCCAAGGCCATGCCTGCCCATTTATGTAAATTGAAACGATCTGTGTGCTCAATGATCAGTCCCTCTTTGAATGTAAAGGTGGCCTCAATACGGTTGTGTACTTTTCTGCCTGTTTTTGAAAAGAGGTAATGGGCTTGCCAGTGGGCTTTATGGTCGGAAATTACATCATATTCAATGACCATGCCCTTGTCTTGTTGGCTTTGGCACAACATGCGCCACATGTTACCGGCATGTTCCCCCCTAAGCTGACCAAAAGCGGGGTCTTCGAAGAGCACTTCGTTGTGATAACAGGCCGCCATGGCTTCTGCATCCAATGCCTTGAAGGCCTGGTAGAATTTGCTGATGATCTCTTTACTCATAAAAAAGGAATCAAGATGCTTTCGATTACCTCGTTGGATGAATAAACCCGTCTTTTTGCATCTGCCTAAAGGTCATTAGGGCTACCTCTCTGATGGCTCGGTCGATCTTAGATGGATTAACGGTACTAGTGATGCCGGACCAAACTAATTTGTTCTCTTCTAAGGAAAAGACTTGTGTTTCTATGGCATAATAACTGTCCTGACGATAATAACCAGGATTGTAATAACCACCCCAATAACCACTGTGATAACCCCAATAACCACCTGTGTAAGAGCCAGGCACATAAGAGGTTTGTTTGCTTTGGTCGATCAATCGCATCGTCATGATGGCATCGTATTCACCTTGCTGAATTTTTCTCCTCAAAGCCTCTTCATTTTGGACAACCGATTTGTCAGGAAAAACAGTGTAGGAGGCAAATAACACCTCACTCATGGCCGCTACTTCGTCTTCCGCTACTCTTCTTTTGAGATCGCTTGGGCTTTGTACCGCCACAAGCACTTTATCCCATTTATCGGGATTATCATTAGAATTAGGGTCTTTCCATGAATTGATGATGCTTGTAGAAGAGCAAGAAGCGAATAAAGCAGAGATCAATAAGAGTCCTAATAGTCTTTTCATTGTTGTCATTGGTTGTTTTTTCAATGTATTTGAATGTTCTTATGAAAGTATCAAATTAATTGATCAAAACGGAATGATTTGACGGATGAGTAAGCAAAAAGAATGTCCATCTTGTGCCATGGAGGTAGATAGGGGAGAAAAGACTTGTCCGATCTGTCAATACGAATTTCCGACACAGCCGAAAGCCTTTACATGGATCGCAATTCTGTTGATCATTGCCCTCTTATTGTTGTTTATTTTCTAATTCGGGTCAAAGCGAGTATAGCGAAAGCTGGCTTCTTGCGGAGATTCACCGGCCTCGCTCATTAACACGTGTACCTGCATCTCATTCGCTGAGATCTTTTCGAAAGTAAGTCCGTCGAAATAGACAAAAGCGCCATCGATTTTCACTAGGGCGAAATCCACGGATTCATTTTGGGTTTCCCATCCAGTAAAGTCGGGGTTAAAATGCCTGATTTGGAGTAAGAGGGTATTGGCTTTTTCTTGAATGTGCATTAGTTCGTAAAAACTAATCTCATCTTTCATCACCATTTTGAAGGAACCCATCATTGAACCACCGAGGGGCGGAGACCAAATTTCTTCTATCTGACCGCCAAAGGCTTCTCCTCGCCAATCCCCTTGGATCCAGGTGACATCATCGAGCGTAGCCTGAGGAGATTCATTCGCTCCAAGTGCGATGGTATGTTGTGCATAAAGAACTGTGGTGAGAGAAAGAAAAATGACGCTTATGATTGACCTCATGGTATTGACCTTAAAAAATGAAATAATCAATTTAACTAAAAAATCAATCATTCTCGTTGGCGACAACACCAGCGAGGGCACGAAAAATGGTTTTTATTCCTTATTTGCCCGCCGTTGATGGTATTGTCTTCTTCCGCCATTGTTGGTGTCGTCACCTTCCGCCGTTGTTGGTGTTGTCACCAACAACTTATTGGTCGCTTGATACTAAGCGGTTGTCGGTTTTTCCTTCTTGGTCACAAATTGCTCGAGAAGAATGAGTCCAGTACCGACCATCACAGACATGTCGGCCACATTGAAGATGCCAGTGTGCGCGAACTGAAAATCAAGAAAAAGCATATCGGTGACAGAACCATAAACGATGCGATCGAAAATGTTGCCCAATCCACCACCAACAATGAAGGACAAGCCCCAAATGCTATAGTTCGTAAGATCTTTGGTTCGGACAAGATAGACCAGTAAACCGATCATGACCACACTTGGCAATACCAATAAGAGTAACACCCGAAAAACAGGAGGTAATTCCGAACCCATGCCTAAAAAGGCGCCTGTATTCTCCACTTTGGTGAAGATCAGGTAATCACCGATCACCTCAATAGTTTCGTTATATTCGATATGCTTTCTGGCCAAGACTTTCGTTACTTGATCTAACGCAATGTTGACTACAATAAGAATAATGATCAATCTGATTCTCGAACTGCCCTTCATGTCAAAAATTTCCTCAAAACTAGTGAATTGGCCATCAAAAAAAATCTTTTACTTATCGATTATGTCTTCACTGTGCGAGCAATGATCAAAAATGGAGATTGGCCAATTCTTCATTAGTAAACTCTTCCTGTATCTGTTGAAAACGAATTCTTTCCTCTTTCCGCACATGCTTTTCCAAGTCAATCCCTATGGTATGCAAGCACGAAGCCTCCGGTTTAACTGCCAACGCTTCGAATAGTGCGACCACTCGTTTTCTCTCATCAGTAAGGTCCACAATGATTTTTTTTAAGGCGGCACTTTCATCAATTACCAGATTCCACAACTGCTCTTCTTTTTTAAAATGTACAATGAGTTGATTTTGATAAAATGAATTGACATAATCGATCTTTCCCTGAAGATCAGTTGGGTAACTTTTGATGTCAGGTGCGTTTTTTTTAGCCATTAATGCTAGAAAAAGACAAGAGCGATGAAAGCGGGATAGTGGAATGAGTTTCTCGTGGCGTTTCATCTTTCTCTGATCTCTGGTTGTATGAAGACATAACTCATCCAATGCCATTTTCCTTGGCGATCCTTCGCGGTAACAGTGAAACGCGTGCGTCTATGGGTCAGGGCTTCTTCTGTCCAGAGTCTGACGTTCAATCGATCATTGCCCATTTCTTGATGTGTCATGATGGCCTTTTTTCCTGAAATAAACCCCTGAATGTCGGCCCCGTCAAAATGCTCATGATCAAGTGTCAAGCTCAAGTAGGGATAGTCAACATTGGTCAATGCTGTTGAATGGAATGTGCTGCTGGCTTCATTAAAACCTTTCATCTGGAGCTTTTCAATGAATTGTTCGATAGCGGCATAGGCAGTTGACATGGGGAAACGAGGTAAGGCAAATCGGTTGCTATTGGGATGCATTACGCCAGAGTGTTGCGCTGCAGCACCGGCATAACCGGCCTGTTTTAAAAAAGAAACCATATCAACGTTCCATTTTCCATACGGATATGCATAAACGGAAGGGCTGCGCGCCAGATTTGCCTTGAAAAGTGCTTCGCTTTGTGCCAGGTCATCCCGAAAATCTTCCGCCGAAGCATTCAAAAAATAGGCGTGGCTATGCGAATGATTACCGATCTCTACACCGGATGTTTGAGTCTCTCTGATTTCATCCCAAGACATGAAATCACCAGCACCAACAGTTTCTGTGTTGACAAAAAGTGTAGCCTTTATTTGATACTGTTTAAGAAGCGGCAAGGCCTTTTGATAAAAACTTTTGTACGCATCATCAATGGTTAAAACGACCATTTTATCTTCTTGAGTCCCATTCTTTCTGACTTTGTTAATAGCCTCAGACAATGTCAAGGTGCGGTATCCATTATCTCTAAGGTATTGAAGCTGTTCCTCAAACCGTTGAATATCAATATTGGTAGAAGAGTAGCGGTCGTCACCGAAACGGTGATAGACAAAACCGTTGATCTGTTGCCAGGCCAGCAGGCTTAGATGAGTTAATGAGAGCAGAAGGATGATCAGTACTCGCGTCATGATGCTGGATAGCGGTTCTTTTATTTAACGTAATCTGGGTCTAAACGATACGTATCGTACCGCTCGAATTGATTGGTTCGAATCATCTGTTTGAGATCCGCCACATAGTCCATACCTCGTTCAGAATATTTGTCTAACTGAGGAATCAGTTGCTGAATGTCATTGGTTTTTGCTCTCACGTTACGAAAGCCCCGGTACGCATTGACCTTACCAACTGTTAAAAAGTAATCTTTTATGGAAGCAGAGACATCGGGATATTTCTTCAAGAAGACTTGACGATCACTTCGCTGTATTTGCGCAGGTATCCTGTCATCTTTCGGATCCATTGACCAAACACCAAACACATTGTTGGCTTCTTTGAAAAAACGCGAGCGTCCCCAGCCAGATTCAATCGCGGCCTGGCCTAAGACAATACTTGTGGGATGTGTTCTCATTCTTTTGATGAGTTGATTGATATCGTTTGCTCGGTAGGCATCTAACAAGGGGCTCAAAAAGGCTGAATCGAGATCGCTCAATATGGATTTTTCTTTAAGCAGGGTAACCTGTTCCCTTTGAAAATCAATCTCTTTTTTTGCAATCAAGATGGCTGGGATCATGATGTTAATGAAGGTTTCTTTTACCTGAGGAGTAGCCAGCTGATCAATGAAATCTACTGACGTATAGAGGATGGGTTTAACGATGGAGTCAACGGGTTCAATGTCTGCAATGGAGGTAGGCACCCGGTATTCTTCTTTCAATAATCGTTCGATAGCCGCAGGGTTTGCGATGATGTCATCTAACGAGAGATAATTGATCATGGTCAGTATAAGAACAATGAGCATCAGTGTGGTGGCAACAATTCTTTCTGAACGCATTCTTCAAAGTTATTTGATTACTCCCAGTAAAAAAGGGCTTTTCCAAAGATTCCAAAGATGTGTAGCTAGCACCTTGGCGTCTTTTTAAAAGAGTCGGCGCGACAGCAAATCGGTATCGTTAAATGAATTGACTTGTTCGGGTCTTCAAAGAATGAAGTAAAGCCGATGTGATGCACTTGAATACAGTTCTGAAAAAATCACTAACTTCTTCCCATACAACAGATTCGATTATGGATAGAAGATCATGGTTAAAAAGAGGGAGTGCCATTGGAGCTTTGTCTTTACTTGGTGGAAAGGAAATAGTGTCAACCCTAAGCGCGTATGAACGTGAGCAATTCAATCCTAGGCCATTTGCTGAGCCAATTGCCTTGAATTTCAATGAAAATCCATTTGGACCCTCTCAAAATGTCAGGAAAGTCATGACGGCCAACTTCGATCAAGGCTGTCGATATCCAGATGCAATCTTAGATGAGTTGATCGATATGATTGCGGCGAAAGAAGGGGTTCCAGCCAACCACATTGTTGTTGGAGGTGGATCTACTGAAGGTTTGAAAGTAACAGGATTGACTTATGCGAACAATGGCGGTGAGATCATTGCTGCTCGGCCCACATTTCTGGCCATGATGAACTATGCGCAGCAGTGGGGGGCTACCATCAATTGGGTTGATCTGGATGACAGGTTGACCCATGATATCGATGAGATGGAAAAGCGAATTTCAATTAAAACCAAACTAGTTTTTCTGTGTAACCCGAATAACCCAACCTCGACAATACTTGAAAAAGATAGGTTGGTGGATTTTGTCAGTTCAGCTGCGCGCAAAACCATGGTATTCAGCGATGAAGCCTATTACGATTTTATTGAAGAGCCCAATTATCCCTCCATGGTGGAATTGGTCAAAAGAGGGGAGAACGTGATCGTTTCGCGTACCTTTTCAAAGGTATATGGCTTAGCGGGCTTGCGAATTGGTTACCTCATTGCCAAACCAGAGATTGCCAGAACCTTAAGGAAGAACATGGTGGCAAATTCAAACGTTTTGGCCATTCAAGCAGCCAAAGAAGCTTTGAGAGATGATGAGTTTTATCAATTCAGCTTGGCCAAGACCAAAGAAGGCAAACGCTTGATGTACGAAGCCATGGACAAATTAAATCTTAAGTATATTGAATCGCACACCAATTTTATCTTCTTCCGCACCGGAAAGAATATTGCTGCATTCAATGCAGATATGTTAAAAAAAGGAGTCAAGGTGGGTCGACCTTTTCCACCTTATGTCAATTGGTGCCGCATAAGTACAGGAACAATTGAAGAAGTCAATCACTTCAATAAGAGCTTGCTGGAGGTATTGGGCTAAATTTTTAAACCCAATGGCTTTAACAAATAGTCTGTAAGAAAAATTTAAAAATGAAAATCATGTTTAGCTCATTACTTCTTGCCTTGCTTCTTTCATGCACAGCTATCAGTGATCCTGTGATAAACACAGATCCTGTTGATGCTGAGCAAATTACCTATGAATTAGTGAATGATGAATTGAAGAATCCATGGGGCATGACATTTCTTCCTGACGGAAAACTACTGATTAACGAAAAGGAGGGGCGCATTGTACTTCTTGAAAAAGGTAACATCATTGATGACGATGTAAAAGGTGGTCCGCAGAGTAAGACACAAGGGCAAGGTGGTTTACTCGATATCGAATTGCATCCAGATTTTGAATCCAATCAATGGGTCTATTTTACCTATGCCAGTAATGAAGGTGAAGGCGAGGGTGCCATGACGGCGTTGAGTCGAGCAAAATGGACAGGTACGGCCTTTACAGGGCATGAAGTATTGTATAAGGGTTCTCCAAACACGAGAAAAGGACAGCATTTTGGGAGTCGCATAGCCTTCGATAAGCAAAATCACGTCTACTTTTCAATTGGTGATCGCGGAGCTCGAGATGTTAATCCGCAAGACATTACCCGAGATGGCGGTAAGATCTATCGTTTACATGACGATGGGAGTATTCCTTCTAGTAATCCTTTTGTCGGGCAGCAAGGTGCAAAAGAAGCCGTCTTTTCTTATGGACACCGGAACCCTCAAGGGATGGCCACACATCCGCTTACTGGTGAGATCTGGTCGCATGAACATGGTCCGCAAGGTGGTGATGAGGTCAACCTGATCAAAAAGGGAGCGAATTACGGTTGGCCAGTGATCACCTACGGTGTAAACTATGGTGGGGCACCAATTACAGATGAAAGGGAAAGAGCGGGCATGGAGCAGCCAGTTACGTATTGGGTGCCTTCCATTGCACCATGCGGTATGGCCTTTGTGCAAGATGCACTGTACGAAGGATGGGAGAATAATTTGATCGTGGGTTCACTGAAATTCAATTACCTCGTCCGATTAGTGATTGAAGATAACCAAGTGGTGAGCGAAGAGAAGATCGCTGAGGGCATTGGTCGTGTTCGAAATGTAGAAATGGGTAACGACGGCTATTTGTATGTTGGCGTAGAAGGCAAAGGCTTGTATCGATTGGTGATGAGGGACTAATCGTGAAATTTGAAGGAATTACTTTTCAATCATTACTTCTTGAATGCTCTAAATGGCGAGTATTAAGGCTTAATCGTTGACCAGGTAAAATCTAGATAAACAAGGCCCGTTTTCTGCCCATCAGATTTCATTGCCTTTCGGTCAATATCTGTATCACTCCCCATAAAATTGAGGGGTATACGGACCTTTTCCATTTCAAAACTAGCGATCACCTGACTCGGTAAGGCTTGGTCGGTTGCATAGCTCAATTCAAGTCGAAAGGTTCCTTCATTTTTTGTAGAGATCTCAGCGCTAACGATTTGGAAGTCCGTTGTATCTACCTTAATGGTCATGATGGCAAAGTCTGCCTTTGGGTCATTTGGAATAATCGTATACACTTGGAGTTCTTTCACTTCTTCCTCTAAGAGTCCTCTATCAACCGTTAGAAAATCAATAGCAAATAGATTTGACCAGCTCAAGTCTAATCCCCTTTTTGGAATAAAGATGAAATTTTCTGAAGCATAGGCTAGGGGTTGCCCTTTTCGATAACTCAATTGTGCAGATTTCTCGGGCATATTGATGAAATCCACATCAAGTCTGAGCTTAACAGTTCCTTCAGCAATTTCTACCCCTTCGATTTTCTCTTTTGTCTTTTGCAGAAGTAAAGGAAGTTCTTGCGCTGAAAGCGAGATGGTAATTAAGCTGGTAATGATGTATATGAATAGCCTCATCCAATTTCCTTTTTAATAAAACTGAAGCCTCCAATAAGCGCTATTAGGACAGTGTAAAGCAATAAAAGTAAATGCTGATGGGCGATTACCGACCAGTTGAGCTCATAATAGAAGAATTGCTGCCAGGCATTGGTCATTTTTGGCAATAGCCATTGATTTAAAAAGCCAAAGTCTACCTTCAACAGCAGGCCATTGAAGATGAGCACAAAGGCACAGAGAATCCATGTGATCGTTTGGTCTTTAAACCAAACGGCAAGGCTGATGCTCGTCACACCATAAAAGGTCATCAGCAATATGCCTGAACCGAAGCCAAGTAGAATTCGTTGAAAGGCCACCTCTGGAGCGAAGAAATTCAATCCTTCTAAATAAGTGATCAGGTCTCCATTGCCAAAAACTGTGTAAGCCATCAGCATCGAGGTCACAAGGACAAAAAGGCTCACCATTACAGAAAAAATGATAGCGGCCATGAATTTGCCGATGATAAACAGTCGCTTACTGACTGCTTGTAAGAAAATAGTTTGAATCGTACCGTCTTTATGTTCGTTGGTCAGCATCCCAGACACTAGGATCATCATGATCAATGGAAAGTTGAACCATAAGGAATTCAAGACGAGGTACATGACCAAATGCCCATTCATGAGATTACCTTCCAGCACAAACGTTTTCGAGAGATTTTCTAGCAATAGCTCAAGGACATCTCTGCCTTGTACATAGGCTCCGGCGACTATGAAGAGCTCGATGGCAAAGATGACACTAATGCCGTACAAGGTTCGTTGCTGTCGAAACAGTTTAAGGAGCTCTATTTTCGCTAGTCCGATCATGTGCTCGAATAGAGATCGTCCAAGTTTAATTCAGGTCCAAATGACTCAATGGCATGGCCTTCTTGAATCAATGCCTTTAGCAGGCTTTTGGCTTCAGCGGGTGTAGATGAAAAGAGTATCACATCACCAAGAATTTCTTTAGTGAAGGGGGCTAGCAAAGCTGATGACGCGATACCGTCTCCAACAATTCGGTACTGTTGTGTGGCTTTATGCAATATTTCAGCAGTTTTGCCCGAGCTGACGATCAGACCATTTTGCAAAAGATGCAACTGCTCACACACTTTGCTTAGTTCTTCCAATTGATGGCTTGACACGAGGATGGCCATGTTTTGTTCTTTAGCGAGTTGCATCAGCATTCCCCGCAGGTCTTTCATACCCATTGGGTCAAGGCCGAGAAAAGGTTCGTCCAAGATCAAGGCATCCGGCTGATTCAAAAGGGCGGTAGCGATCCCTAAGCGTTGCTTCATCCCCAAGGAGTAGTTCTTTACCTGATCCTTCCGTGTAGGGTCCAATCCGACAGCGATTAACAAGGTATCAACATCCTTTGTACTGAGTGCTAAGTGCTGGTAGTTGGCAAAAACGGTGAGGTTTTCTTGCGCAGATAGGTACTCGTATAGCTGTGGGTTTTCAATAATAGCACCGATCTTTTTGGCTTTTGTGGATTCGATGCTAAAGGTGCCTGAGGTTGGACTGATCAGGCCCGTTAAGATTTTGAAAAGTGTCGTCTTTCCTGCTCCATTTGGCCCTAAGATACCGGCAATTTCACCTCGATTAACGGTGAGGGTTACATTCTTAAGGGCCGTGAGCTGCCCATATTGTTTGGTGAGGCCTTTGGTGTTGATCATTCAGCAAGTTGCTGAGCCGAAAGCTCTTGAAAGTTGTATTTGGGTTGATAGTATTCTTCTAAAAAGGTTCTTTTCCAAAAATACCTTTTGAACAAGAACCATGGATCTTTTATCATGAAATCAGGGATGTAATGGTACCAACGATAGCCCATCAAGCGAAATTGTTTTTTCACCTGATCACCATAGCCTAGCTCTCTTGCTGCCGTTTCCACTGCTAAGCGCTGGCATTTTGATCCGATGTAGTGGTTGATCACTCTGGGCTGGAAGCCATATTCGAACAGCTGATCCTTTGCTCTTTTGTAATTCTGAAATCTAGACCAAGCATCGGCAGTAACTAGAAAAATGTGGAAAAAGGAGAAAAGGAAAAAACCTGTCCAAAATAGGATCAAAATAGTGGATTGATTATCAATTGCACGCTCAAGGGGTAACCAATAGAGGTAAGATTCAAGCACGAACAAAAAGGTAGAGGCGTGGAGCAATCTGCCACAGACCAAATAAGACATCCACAAAGGGGGTTGCTTGGGTAATGTATAAGGTTCAGTGTTCATGATTGACACTTGAATCTAAAAAAGAATTCTCATGTTTCAGTCATTTCTACTGGCTAATATGAGAAAGAGAAGCTAGGTAAGGTTCACCATACACCTATGGAATCGCTCACAATAGATCAGAAAAAGGGCTCAGGGTTTATCTACAAAGTTCATTTTGGTGATGAATGAGTCAAAGGCGGCTTCATCGAGTTTAAATACGTTCTCTTTTTCATGCATGATGTTTCTTGTCACAAAGCTATCGATGAAATCCATTTTCTCGAGCAGTAATTCGCCTCCAAAGTAACCCAAGGCTGTGGCATGATTTCGAAGAGCATTTGGAAAGGCATCATTGAATTCATGTTCAGCCTTTTCCTCTTGAATGTAACACATGTAAAGGCCCAATTTTCTTTGAAGCAATGCTTTTTCATGAAGCCGACAAAAGGTTCTCACTTTATCTTGAATTTTACCATAGTGGATGCTGCCACCAATGACAATTTGGTCGTAAGCATGGATGTCATTGGGTACTTTCTCCATTTTGAGATCTAGCAAGCGAACCGAAGTATGATGTAGCTCTTGCGACATCAAATGAGCAATCTTCTGGGCGCTGCCATGTCTACTGCAATAGGCGATCAACGTTTTCATGGCATGAGCATTTAATTATTTAATGTACACTCCAACCCATTGAAAATGCCTGATTATTTCTAGCAGACCCAATGATTTAAATCATTGATTTAATTTTTAGCGTAGTGTAGTGTTACTGCATCATTACCGAAGTCAGTTGTTTTTAAAAGACGGAAGGTAGTTTCAGGAGGGACATTTGGGAATAGGCTTATTCCATTGCCGAGCACAACGGGAATAATCGTCAAGAGCAATTCATCTAACGCACCCAACTTCATGAATTCTGAGACAAGACTGCCACCGCCAATGAGCCAACTATTTTTGTTACTAGCAGTTCTAATGCCTTCGATCCACTTTTCATTGAGCTCATGCACCAGACTTGTTCGAGGTGTTTGCACTTTTAACTTTTCATTTGTGGTGATCACATAGCTTTGCACTTCGGCATAGGGCCAGGGTACATCAAAACTCAGGATTTGCTCATAGGTCTTTCTACCAATGATCACCGTATCAATACCGGCATAAAAATCGGAATAACCCATGTCAGAGCCTTCTGGAGCCGCAATGTTTTCTAGCCAATCGATTCGATCGTCAACTCTCGCAATATACCCGTCAATGGATTGTGCGATGTAGCATTGTATTTTGCTCATTACCAGCCTCTTCTATAGTCTCTCTTGACAAATTGATTTGCCTCATCAAAGTTCGTGATCTTCATGTTGTCGCCATCCCACAGCAACTTGATGTAGCGCCCAGGATATTCCCATTGCCTGTTGTTGCCTCTTCTACGAATGTCAAAGCTACGGAGTGCAAGATTACCCATAAGGATACTCTCAGTGAGAGGGCCTGCAATATCAAAGTCAGAACTACATGCTTGTTTTCCATAACCGGCCATGCAAGCATTGACCCATTGTACATAATGACCCTCAGGAACTCGCGGCAGCGTCTCAGGTACATTGATGTCATCGGTTAGTGCCGTCGGGATCAATCGAGGATTGATGCCGTACGTATTGCACATCATGGTGCCTTCTGTTCCTTTCATGATCACACCATTACCACCATCACCCATTTGCTCATTCGGACCGAGTCCTTCAGGGCGTGTGGGTTGAATACCACCATCCATCCAGTGGAGTTTCAATGCAGATTTGCCTTGTCTTTCAGGGAAATCGAGAATGATATGTGAAGAAGGAGGGCAGCTCTCTGGGAAATAGCCGCGCTGAAATTCGCCGACATACACAGAACCCACGGAAGCTTCTACTGCCGTTGGATACCCTAATTGCAAGGTTTTGAAGGCAGGCTCAATGATGTGGCAAGCCATGTCACCTAGCGCACCAGTTCCATAGTCCCACCAGCCTCTCCAGATAAAAGGAACCAAATTGTCGACATAATCTTTTTTAGGAGCGGTTCCAAGCCAAAGATCCCAGTCAAGCTCTTTTGGTACATCCATTTTCTTCTCTTTTGGCCATGGAATGCCTTGTGGCCATACTGGTCGGTTCGTCCAGCACCAAACTTCAGTGACATCGCCAATCAGTCCGGCATTGTACCATTCTTGCATTTTTCTAACCCCTTCGCCTGAGGCTCCTTGGTTCCCCATTTGGGTAACTACCTTATACCGATGGGCGGCCTCCGTTAATTGTCTTGCCTCAGCAATATCATGGGTCAAGGGTTTTTGAACAAACACGTGTTTACCTCTTTCCATGGCGGCCATGGCCTGAACAGCATGCATATGGTCAGGTGTTGAGATGGTTACGGCATCAATGGAGCTTTCTGTTTCAAGCATTTTGCGGTAATCCTTGTAATAGGGGATGCCTTTCCATTCATCAACAGCGCGTTCTGCGCGACGGTCATCTACATCGCACAGAGCAACGATCTTCACTGCATCACTTTTTGCACATTCTGCTAAATCAGAGTAGCCTTTACCGCCAACACCGACTCCTGCAAGGTATAGGGTGTCTGAAGGCGCTCGGTAACCTTTACCCAGTACATGTCGGGGTACAATGGTGAAAGCTGTTGCGGCTAGCGCAGAATTCTTGATAAAGAGTCGTCGAGATGATTTTTTAGCGTCCATAGAGAAGTGATTTGCATAGAATTTAGCTAAAAAATTGAAACCATGAAAAACTTGCTTTACTGACGGGGAATAATTTTAAGAGAGCCAATTGATCTAATTAATGGACAAGGTGAGATTGGGCAACGTGATAAAAGATGTGTAGTAAAGCACCACGGGAAATTCTCAGCCTATTCGACCAAGGAAGGCTGGTTATTCGGCATCCGTATTGGCATAGAAGACCAATAATTTCATTTCGGTATTGATCATGGATTGACAACCCCATCTAAGCCCAAAATTAACATTGAGCATGAAGTTCTCTTCAAAAGTGAACATCGAGGTCGCGCCTTTAAATCCACCTCCAAGATCACTTTCAAGGCTGATAGGATTTCTTGTGCCGAACACATAGGCATTATCTCTATCAGTGACATCAAAGTAGACGATGCAATCTGTTTTTGCGACCAAGTACATTCTTACCGTAGTGTTGGGCTCAAGCGTTTCAAGATATGCGCTCATTTCATTATTGATTCCTCTCAGTTGCCCATCAAATGTGCCGTAGTATTTCCACTCTACGGTTTCATCCATCATCTGACTTTCTCTTATTTGTCGAGATATTTCGGAAAGGTCTTGGGCCTGAATAACTGCGTTAAAAAGGAGTAGGGCTATGGTTAAGGTTGATCTCATGGTTAGTTAAGAACGTATGAATATACACATTTGGATCACCTCTTGTATCTACAAATGATATTTTGTCATTTTTCTATCGAGGGTGCTGCGCCCCAAGCCCAGCGTCTGTGCGGCTTTTGTGAGATTCCCATCATTGGCTCTGATGGCATCTTGGATAGCCCTTTTCTCCAATTCATCCATGTTTAATTCTTTTCCTTTATCAGCCGAACCTTCGTTATATGGAATAAAATCGCCAGGTGTTAATAAGTGCCCTTTGGCTGTTTGACAGATTCTCTCACAAACGACTACGAGTTCACGATAGTTACCAGGCCAATCATAGGCAGTCAATGCGCTTAGGGTGGTCTCGTTCAGCCTGAAATTGCTTTTAGCGTATCTTGGACCAATACTCTTAAGTAAGTGCCTGATCATTTTTTCGAGATCATCTTTCCTAGTCCTTACGCTTGGGATATGAATCACACGTTGATGAAGCAATTGAAGGAAATCGGCTTTTAACTGTTCATTATTTTTTAATGCTGATAAGCTCTGCGTTGAGCTGGCAATCACTCTCAGTTCGATTTTGGTGTTTTGGAGCCCTTGAGCCGGCCTGAAATGCTTGAATTGCAAGGTGTCTAATAGTATGGCTTGCGCCTGAGGTGAGATGAGTTCTATATTTTCTAGATAGAGGGTTCCGGAATCTGCTAATTCCACTAAGCTGACTGATTCGAGCTCAGGGGCTGAATTAGCGCTAAAGAATGCGACTTGTTCTTCTTGTGCATAATCGGCCAAATTAATAGAGACAAATCGACCGTTTGCTTGTGAAAGTGCGTGAATTTGTTTGGCTATCACCTCATGTGTCGTGCCTTTTTCACCTAAGAGCAACATATTGTCATGTTGACCTAGTTGGTCTAATGATTTTTCAAATGCTTTTTTGATAGTTGACTTCCCTTCGAAAATCACATCTTCAATTGCTTTTGTGATCGGACTGGATAGGGCAGGCGTTCTTGACTGCTTAGTTTTTTCTTGCAGTTGGCTCAAGTCGAAGAGGAGATTCACGCTGGTCACCAACTTCTCTTTTGACCAAGGTTTTACCAAATAGTCTTTTGCACCCAATTCAATAGCTTCTAAGGCAACATCTGTTTCACCATAATCGGCCGTAAGCAGTACCTGGGCCTCAGGATAAAATGAAAAGATTCTTTTTAGAATTTTGATACTCTCTTTACCACCAGTGAGGCCAAAGGAAAAATTTAAGTCAAGGACAATGACATCGAAGTGTTCTTTTTCTAAAATACTTTCAAGTCGTTTAGGATGACTTTCGGTGACGACTTTATTGTGTGACGATTGCAAGGCGATGCGCGAAGTGAACAGCATTGCGTCATCGGCATTAAGAATTAATACGTTGCCTTTCTTATTGGTCACGTCTGTTTTATTGAGTCTGAAACGAATGTAGGTATTGTCTCAAAATGAGACAAGTGAAAAGAAACGATTGGTACAAAAAAAGTCCTGACGCTACGGAAAGGACTTTGAACGGTCTGGATAAACGTTTTGAATTTAGTTGCCACCACCTCTTCTTCTGCCTTGCATCGGTGGGTTCTCTTCTTTCCATTTTTCGTAAAGTACCCATTGGTTCTCGTTGAAAATGGTTTTCATTTCTTTTTCTAAATCTGCTCTTGACTCTTCCATGGCTGTCCGCATCTTCTCACGGTCTCCAGAAGCCCTTAACTCACTCATTTTTTCTCTTGACTCCTTCTGATTCTTCACTAGGAGAGTATAAAGAGATTTGTGTTGCTCATCAGACAAGCCAAACTTTTCTTGGAACAGATCTGCCCTTGTTTTTGCCAGCTCTTCTGGCGATTGTCGCTGGCCTCTGGCTTGTCCACCTCCTTGGGCAAATGCAGAAGTGATCCCGATAACCATTAACAGAGAAAGTACTAATGTGATTCTTTTCATTTTTCTTGCGTTTGTGGTTAGACTTTCTTTTCGAGAAAAAGTTTAGTTGTTAAGCAATTTCTCCTGAACCGATCAGCTCATTGTCTTCATACCAAGCCACAAATTGTCCTGGGGCAATACCTTTTTGATGTTTTTCAAAGATCGCATAGAGCCCATCTTCTTCTCTAAAGAGTTCAACAGACTCTAGCGGTTGCCTGTAGCGTATGCGAGCCATGTATTTTTTTGATTCACCAATGCCCAAGGCTAAGTCGTGTCTTACCCAATGTATTACGTCATTGGGTACAAATAGTCCTCTGCGTAATAAACCAGGATGATGTTCTCCTTGTCCAGTATAGATCACATTATGCTCGGTGTCCTTTTCAATGACAAAGAGGGGTTCTGGAGTACCGCCCACACCAAGGCCTTTTCGCTGCCCGATCGTATAGTAATGGGCTCCCTGATGTTCGCCAACTTTATGCCCGTCATTGGGCGAATACTCATAAGGTTTGGTCAAAAACTCAAGTTCGTCACGTGTCGAAGCGAAGGTAGCTTCTCCATTCATGCGAAAAGAGTCGAAATTCTCTGCATCCGCTGCTAACTCCCTGATTTCACCTACTTTGGGTTGTAGCTGCTGTTGAAGGAAATCTGGTAACCTTACTTTCCCAATAAAACAAAGGCCTTGTGAGTCTTTTTTTTCTGCGGTAATGAGATCTGCCTGTTTAGCAATCTCCCGAACCTCACGCTTTTGCAAATGACCAATAGGGAAGAGGGCATGGGCCAGCTGTTCTTGATTCAATTGGCACAGGAAATAGCTTTGGTCTTTATTCGGGTCAGCACCTGCCAACAAGCGATGCACCTCTTTTCCATCTTTCGCGATGGTTTCTTTTTGTACATAGTGGCCAGTAGCCACAAAATCGGCTTTGAGCTTCAGGGCGGCATTCAGAAAAATGTCAAACTTGACCTCTCTATTGCACAGAATGTCAGGATTGGGTGTTCTGCCTTGTTCGTATTCTCGAAACATATAATCGACAATACGCTCTTTGTATTGGGCACTTAAATCGATCACATGAAAGGGAATGCCTAGTTTTTCAGCTACCGCCAACGCATCGTTACTGTCTTCGACCCAAGGGCATTCATCGCTGATGATCACAGAGTCATCTACCCAGTTGCGCATGAACATACCGATCACTTCATAGCCTTGTTCGACTAATAAGTGGGCTGTGACGCTTGAATCAACACCTCCAGATAAACCAACAACTACTCTTTTACTCATGATCTTGCCTTTCGTATGGAGGCTAACAATGCTTTTGCAAAAATAGTTGAATTGATGGCCATAAAAAAAGCACTGTCAAACGACAGTGCTTTTTTAAGAAAATAATCTAATTACTTATTTCTTCTTGATATCGATCACCGGTTTTGTTTTATCAACACTTGGTGTTCTGTTCAAGAATTCGTCATACAATCTGATCTGACGAGATGTCATTGGTACTTTATAGCCATCAATGAAAAGGTCAGTGATTTTTGTAGCTGTTTCGAATGGATCGCCAGTTGCCACAAACACGTTGGCTTTTTTACCTACTTCGATCGAACCAATTTGGTCACCTACTCCTAAGATCTCAGCTGCATTGATCGTAATCGCTTTCAATGCTTCTTCACGACCCATACCATAAGCTGCAGCAAAACCTGCATGATAAGGAAGGTTTCTTACGTTTTCAGCTTCCATGGTTCTAAGGGCTACTTTAACACCTGCTTTTTGTAAAACAGCAGGGTTTGCATAAGCTGCATCAAAACGATCAGACTGTCTTGTTGGAATGGCCTGAACTGGACCTGTGATCACGGATAGACCAGAAGCAGCAATTTCATCCGCTACCCTCCAACCTTCTGCAACACCAGTCAATACCACTTGCTCATAGCCTCTATCTTCAACCCATGTGATGGCAGCAGTAATGTCTGCCGCTGCATTTGCTTCGATAAAGAGGGTTAGTTCTCCTTTGACAACAGGAACTAATGCTTCAATTTCAGGATAAGCCCTGACATCATCTGCATTTTCTATCTTTGCGTAAAGCTCAGCTTTGTCCCATGCATCATTGATGGTTTTCAAGGCTCTATCCATACGCTCTTTTTTCTGCGCTTCTGTCAGTCGTCTTGCTCTCCAACCTGTTGGGGTAGAAGGGAAGTTCATGACCACACCTTTAGAACCAGCAAACATTTGATCTGGCGTATAGCCAAATAGGTTGATGGCAGCAGCAGTACCCGGTAGTGGACCGCCTTGTGGCATCGTCCAAACCGTCGTAACACCACTTACTCTTGTTACCGGAATGGCTACAGAGTTAGGGTTTACAGCAGTCAAGGCTTGCATTTGAGGTGTAAGTGCACCAAACTCTCTAAAGTCTTGTGCCTCAGAAATACTACCGATCTCAGACAAACCGAGGGTTGTTCCGCTATCGATCATACCAGGATAGATTTCTCTTCCTTCAACGTCGATCACTTCTGCATCAGCTGGAATGGTCACATTCGTACCGACGGCTTCGATGATCCCGTTTGAGATCAACAAGGTGCCATTTTCAATCACACCATTGGTTACCGTAAAGATCTTTGCATTTGTCAATGCAAACTTTCCGCTTCTCGCTTTTAGCACTTGATCGTCTTCTTGAGCAAAGGAACTGCCCGAGAAAATTACGATGGCAAAAAGGAGGGTGAATAATTTATTTATCGTCGATTTCATCTCATTTATTTTTTAAAGATTGAAAAGTACTCTTCCATGTCCAAGAATGCACCTTCCATACATCTGTGATCATTGTGTCTTTCGTACAACGTCATTTCACTGATGCTAGACTCCGGATTGATGTAGATTCGTTGATCGTCTCCATCGTTCTCAATGTCAAAGTACTTCACGCCATCAACAAAGGTCATTTGTGGAATCGCATAAACAGAAAGAGGATGCTTATCGAAAATAGCGATATCAGCATCTTTACCTTCTTCTAAAGAACCAACTCTGTCATCAATCCCCAATTGCTTGGCAGGATTCAATGTAATCAAGGCTAAAGCCTGATCGTCAGTCAATTCACCATATTTCTGTGTTTTCGCAGCCTCATGGAATAAGTGTCTGATCAATTCTCCTGAATCAGAGTTGATTGAAGTAAGTACACCGTTTTCAGTCAAAATGGCTGCATTGTAAGCAGTAGAGTAGTATACCTCTAGTTTGTAAGCCCACCAATCAGCAAATACCGATGCGCTCGCACCGAAAGCCGCCAATTCAGGAGCTACTTTATAGGCTTCATTGGCATGCTGGAAGGTGATTTTAGGGATATTGAAATCGCTAAACACTTTCAACAACATGTAGATCTCATCTGCTCTGTATGAGTGACAATGCACCAATACATCACCGTTCATGATGTCAACTAACGTTTGCATCCTTAAGTCATACTCAGGAGCCACTTTCCTTGGGTCTTTGTTGGCATTGTAAGCCGCCCATTCTTCTCTGTATTCAACTGCTTGGGTAAATGCATTTCTCAGCATGTTTTCAACACCCATACGTGATTGCGGTTGAATACCTCTCGAACGTCCACCTCTTGTTGGGTTCTCACCTAATGCAAACTTGATGGTACGTGGTGCGCCTTGAAATCTAAGGTCGTCAGGATCAGTTGTACCAAAACGAAGTTTCATCGTTTCGTTCTGACCACCAATTACGTTTGCAGAACCATGCATCAAGTGAATGGAGGTTACACCACCTGCTAAGGCTCTGTAAATGGAAACATCTAATGGATCAACCACATCTTCCATGCTTACTTCAGCCGTCACTTGGCTTGTTCCCTCATTGATGGCAGAACCGGCAATGTGAGAGTGGGCATCAATAATACCCGGCATCACAAATTTACCTGTTGCATCAACTTCCATCACACCATTTGGTGTTCTCAAGTTCTTTCCGATTCTTCGGATCTTTCCGTCTCGGACCAAAATATCCGTATTCTCTAGCGTACCGTTAGTTACGGTCAACACTGTTCCATTCTTGATCAATACGTCACCAGTAGGGGTCTGAGCGACCAGTACTGCTGCCATTAAGAACAAGCTTAAGAATGTATATATCTTCCTCATTGTCTTATTTTTCGTCTTTAGTTGCGCTAATTTCTAATGTCACATTGAATGCTTCCACTGTAGCTTGTGCATCGTAAGATGTACCGGATACAGTTCCTTGAACAACCAATAAGATGGATTGTCCACCAGCGTCAAGTTCTAAGTTGAAGGTTAATTCATTATCTCTGAAATTCACATCGTTCATGTCGGTATCAGGAGATCCATCATCACTTGTGAACACACCCTCAAGACCGGCAGCACCGTTTTTAATGATCATTTTACCAGTTTGTTCACCCTGAGGAGTTCTAAACGTGTAGGTCCATGAGCCAAGCACAGCAGCATAAGGTCCTGTAGCATCACCTGTAGAAGCAGTCGCTTTGCTCGCTTCTTTTTTGTCTTTGGTGTCATATTCGTATTTGTCTCCATCAACGAACATCATTTTGATTTGAGCATCTTTCTCAAAAACAGGTGCAGTTGATACGAGCAAGTTGGCCAATTTGCCAGACTCCACTGTACCAGTCACTTGATCAATACCCAACATTTGTGCCGGATTAGTAGTCAAAGCTGCCAACGCAATATCTTCCGATAGACCATTTTCTATCATGGTTCGGATGTTCGCCATGATCTTACCGCCGCTAGCACCTTTAGAAGAGAACCCGAATTGGATACCTTCTTGTGCTAATAAGCCAGCTTGACCTACATGCTTCTTGTAAAATTCCATTCTTCTTGCCTCTAAGGCAGCGACCTCATCAGATTTATCATCAGATTTGATCTCTTTAGGCTCGTCTGGAAGATCTAAGGAAAGGAATACAGGTACACCTGTTGCTTTGAATTCATCTACCAATTCAAAGGCCTGAGTTACACCGGCGACCATGAGCGTAAAGCCTAAGTCGTTTTGTAATCTCATTGCTCTTCTAACGTCCAACATGCCTGACACATCAAACATGACTGGCTTTTCTTTAGTCAATACGGGGTAGAAGGCTTGACTTACTCGGCTACTTGTTGGTCTTGCCAATCCAGATGGATTTTCAGCATACATATCGGCATGCTGCTTATTCAATTCTGCATTTCTATACAGATTTCTCCATTTGGCCATCATGCCCAAGATGTTACCCGGATAAGCTCCAGGAGCACCAACCCATTGCGCATACAGCGCAACGTCTCTTGCCATGATCATCTCATCAGCATGGTCTGCATCTTTCAATAAGATCAATGAACCACTTCCAGGAAGCATTCTTCCATAAGGTACTGTGTGAGAAATGGCGAATCCTGTCTTTCTCATGCTCGCAATGCTTGAATTGCTAGCATCTAGTTGCGCCACGACACTTCTTTCTGGCGTAATGCCCGCGTATTCATTCGGCGGATCTGGCGTGAAAAGGTCTCTTGGTCTTTCTGGATTTTCTGGGCGCTCGGCACCTGTATTCGACATACCGTCGATAAAGGCCGGGTAAACGTAAAGCCCTGTCGCGTCGATTACTTCGGCATTCGCAGGGATGTTTACATTTTGACCCACGTTTAAGATGAGTCCGTTTCTTACCACAACTGTTGCCTCTGTTAACATACTGCCAGGTGAAGTAATAACCGTGGCATTGGTCAATGCAAATGTACCTGTCACAGGAGAGTCTCCAGTCGGATCACTCTGTGCAAATGTCATGACATGACCCATGCTGAGCATGAACAGAACCGCTAGTTGTAAACGCAGTTTCTTTAGTCTCTTCATTTATTCTTTGTTAATAGTTTATTCCAACGGGAATATAGCGACAGGCGTGGTGCAATTCAAAACGAAATATGAGAGTGGTTTGCATTTGATTTGGTTGGTGAAGTGAATCAGGAATTAGCCATTCAACACCTGCCTCTGCCAGTCGGTAAACGAAATACTTAACATGAATCATTCCCAGGTCAATTCTGTGGCCGCATGAATTTGTAACAAAAGCTACACACATTCGCTTATCCTTGTTTAAATTCGACCGATGCAAGATTATTGGCAGATCATACAAGAGGCATATACGGGGTATGCTTCGTATTTATGGCAAGAGATCACCTTTGCTTATGACTACAAGCCTTGGTGGCAGAATTATTTCTGGCTACTGATTGGCTTGTCCTTGTTTTTTCTGGGCTGGGAGTGGTTGAGACCTTGGCGTAAGGAACAACCTAAATTCAGAAAAGACTTTTGGTTAGATGCATTCTACATGTTCTTCAACTTCTTCCTCTTTTCATTGATCATCTATAACGCCATGTCAGAGGTAGTCGTGAACGCATTCAACGAGCTACTGGCTTCCCTTGGCTTGAGTAATTTGGTGGCAGTTGAGATTGGTACATGGCCGGTGATCCTACAATTATTGACCTTATTCCTTGTGCGTGATTTTGTGCAATGGTGGACCCATCGTTTACTGCATGCTGTCCCAGCACTTTGGGAATACCATAAGGTACATCATTCGGTTGAACAGATGGGCTTTGCGGCTCATTTGCGCTACCATTGGATGGAAACGCTCGTTTATCGAACCATTGAATACATCCCCTTGGCCATGATCGGTTTTGGTATCGATGATTTCTTCTATGTGCATCTCTTTACGCTGGCAATTGGGCACTGGAATCATGCCAACATCAAGGTGAATTTAGGTCCGTTGAAATACATTTTGAATAACCCCAATATGCACATGTGGCATCATGCGCACGATCTGCCAAAAGATAGAAAACAGGGCATTAACTTTGGGATAACCTTGAGTGTGTGGGATTATCTTTTTGGTACTGCATATGTGCCCCACAGTGGTCAATCGATTAAACTGGGATTCCCCGGTGTGGCGAAATTTCCGAAAACTTTCTGGGGCCAGATCAGCCATGGCTTTAAGAAGAGTAGGAACGAAGAGTAACGACCATTTGTGCCCATTCATGTAAAGGAGCTTAGGATTTTTATCGAAAACCATTAGGTTCATGGTTAAATCAATCATTAACTATGAAACGACTACACTACTTTTTAGCACTCACTTTATTGCTTTTCACCTCTTGCGAACAAGAGAAAGCAGTTAGCGACATGACGGATGATGAGCTTATGACCTTTGCTCAGGGTATTCACGAACGAGTCATCACCCTAGACACACATGACGACATCAATACATCGAATTTTACGGCTGAGACTAACTACACCCAAAGGCTTACGACCCAAGTCAACTTGCCTAAAATGGAAGAGGGTGGTCTGGACGTTGCTTGGTTTATTGTATACACCGGGCAAAGGACTTTGGATCAGGAAGGTTACGATGCAGCCTATGCAAATGCTGATGATAAGTTCAATGCCATTCATCGTTTGACTGAAGAAATTGCACCGGATCAAATAGAGCTGGCCTTGACTTCTGACGATGTCAAGCGAATTGTTGCATCAGGAAAAAAAGTGGCCATGATTGGCGTTGAAAATGCTTACCCAATCGGCATGGAGATCGAACGGGTAAAGGAGTTCCATGATAGAGGCGCACGCTACATGTCGTTGTCGCACAACGGTCACAGTCAATTGAGCGATTCCAATACGGGAGAGCGTGATTCTGTTTGGCTACATAGTGGCTTGAGTGAATTCGGTAAAGAAGTGATCGCTGAAATGAATAAGTGGGGAATCATGATCGATCTCTCTCATCCGTCTAAAGAGGCAAATATCCAAACGATGAAATTATCAAAGGCTCCTGTCATTGCCTCTCATTCTAGTGCTCGTGCCATGAATGATGTGAGTCGCAATTTGGATGATGAACAGTTGATCATGTTAAAAGAAAATGGTGGCGTCATTCAAACAGTTGCCTTTAGAAGCTATGTCAATTCGGAGAAGAACGCTGCTAATCGCAGAAAAACGAACGAGGTAATGGCTGAGATCGCAGCGAGAGAAGGTTTTGAGATCAAGCCTGGCGCCATGTTGAGAGGAATGCAAGGTGATCAGCGTAGTGCCTACATTGAAGAATATAGAGCTTTCCAAGATAAGCATGAAGAAGAAATGACTAAAGCGGTGAATGCTGAGGCTCCACCAGTAGATGTGGCTGATTTTGCGGATCACATTGATTATTTAGTCGAGAAGATCGGGATTGAACACGTAGGAATTAGTTCAGATTTTGATGGTGGCGGCGGTGTTGACGGTTGGAATGATGCTTCAGAGACCTTCAATGTAACCTTAGAGCTGGTGAAAAGAGGCTATTCAGAAGAAGAGATAGGCATGCTTTGGTCTGGCAACTTACTGCGTGTATTAGACGAGGTGCAAGCCGTTGCAGCAAAGATCCAAGCAGGAGAGATGTAACAAATGCATAGTGTCGATCGAAACAATACCATGGACCCCAAACTTATACCCCTATACCAATTGACGATCATGAAGAGACTATTAGTTGTTACCGTGTTAGTTTTCACCCATTTCTGTTCATTTGGGCAAAGCGCACCGAAAGCAGACCCCAAGGATGTGGCTTCAATGGATGCAATCATTGACGCACTTTATGATGTGATCTCTGGTCCTGCAGGGCAAAAACGAGATTGGGACCGCATGAGAAGTCTCTTCATTCCTGAAGGTCGATTGATGCCGAGTGGACAGGCACCTTCTGGCGATACGGCCTATCAGATATGGACAGTAGATGATTACGTCACTCGGGCAGGGAAGAACTTAGAGGAAAGAGGTTTTTTTGAACAAGAAATTGCTCGTAAAGTGGAGCAGTTCGGTACGATTGCCCACGTTTTTTCTACTTATGAATCACGACAGAAAGCGAATGATCCAAGTCCATTTTCAAGAGGAATCAATAGCATTCAATTACTAAAAGGCCAAGACCGCTGGTTCATTGTGTCGGTTTTCTGGATGGGAGAGAACCCCAACTTTCCTTTGCCAGAGCGCTACCTTAAGAATTAACTTTACTTAGTCTGCTCGATGAACAAAGCTCTTGCACATCTGATGGGTGTTACAATAACTTGATTCAAAAAATGGGAGTAAAGAATACGGCAGGATTGATCGTGAAATCCATCAAGCATGGTATAGTAGACGTCTAGGGCGCCTTGCTAAGCAATGGACTCCGTATAGACGGTAAAGCGATCTAAAATCGACTGCCACATGCGCCTTTGCGTTTCAGCATCTTTAGCTGCCTTTGCTTCGAATCGCTGGACGACTCTTATCTCATCTTCCAACTGTTCAAACATGACGGAAAAGCGTCGGCTATCTTCCAATTTATAGGAGATGAGTTTTGTTCTGATCACTTCCGTATAAGTACCTGAAATAGTCAAGCCCGATTTCCCTTCCTTCGATTCAATTCGATAATGAAAGGTGCCATCCACGCGGAGATTATTTCGAGCAGAAGGGCAAGACCACTCATTATTGGCAAAGTTCCAGTTCACGATATGTTCTGGAAGGGTATAGGACAACCAAACCTGTTCTAATTCAGCTCTGACGGAAGTTTCTATGGAAATCTTTATGCCTATTTAACAGACTAAGCAAGTCAATGTTTTTAACTGCCGGGATACCAGTCCTTTAGTTTGACTTGAATAGTAGTATTTCCATTGTTGACCAATTCTTTGAATCGATCAACATCGGCCAAACCTCCTGTACCTCTGTAGTGATAAGGGTAAACGATGTTTGGTTTAAAATCTAGTACTGCATCCGCCGCCTGGTTGATGTCCATCGTGTAGGGTAGATTCATGCAGACAAAAGCCACATCGATTGCACGTAAGGCTCTCATCTCAGGAATATCTTCTGTATCTCCAGATAAGTAGACTGTCTTACCGCCAATGGTCAATAGGTAGCCATTACCACGACCTTTTGTGTGTCTTGAAGTTTCGTCTTCCGGAAGATTGTACATTGGAATGGCCTCAATGCCGAGTCCATTGATCGTGACTTGCTGCCCATTGCCTAGCACTTGTGCCTGAGATTTGAGTTTCTCAGGCAATTGGTCCATGACGGCTTGAGGAACAATCAATGTAGCTTCAGTGGTATTCAATGCGTCTAGGGGGTATTCTTGTTCAAATGATCGCCATGTATGTCCGTAATCAAGATCAAGGTAGGGTCGGCCAAGCCTTCATAGCGTTCGCCACCTCCATAAGGATCGACAAATATGTTCTGATCTTTCCAGTTCAGTACGACAGAACCATGAGTGATGGGTTGAACCGTTAATGACCCATCATTAGTTGCTATTTCATCTGGGCTTGTCCTGTTTTGAGAAAACAATAACGAACTGATTAATAGTGTAATAAGGGTTACGATTAATCTCATTGTTTAAGTATTTATTTTTCGTGCTTATTGGTATATCTCATTGAGTACGCCCGCTAAACGAACCCCAGCTTGTAATACCCTTAATTTGACAAGGTCAAAGTTTTCATAAGAATATACGTAACCTAATCGTCCGTTTTCTGGTAGCGCATAAACCTGATTTCTATAAGACATCGACTCCATGGCCCAATCTCTGACAGTAGCGGCTTGCCAAGCTTTAACTTGACTCTTGTCGGGATGGTTTACCCAATCAGCAAATTCATAATAACTCAATTGTTTGCCATCGATCATTCGGCTATCCCAAACGCTGTGTAGATTCGTGTTGCTACCGAACCATTGTACACGGACATCATTTCCACCTCGGTCTTCTCCATTTCCGACATGTAAGGGTTGATGAATGTCACCGACCATGTGCACTAAGAACTTCAGTTTGGTGGCTTCTTCTTCAGCACTGAGTCCGCCTGCTTTTAGTTCTTTCATAATGGTTTCAATGGCCCAGATCACATCGCCACCTTCTTGCGTGGGGGCTGTTTCGTAGGTCATGCCATCAGGAATTGTGCAGTAGTGCCAGGTATTGGCATAGTCAAAGGAATCATCAGACCGTACCTCATCCATCCAGGTGCTTACTTCGGCGAGCGTTTCATTGCCTAACACGCGTTTTACCTGTTTTTGTGCTCGTTTGGTCAACATGCCGTCAGCAATATGCCCAATGGTCCGGTGCCCGATCTGTCCCCAAAAAAGGGCATTTGGGCGATGTGCGGATAAGGTAAAGAGCAAGATAATGGATAGGAGTGCGCTTAGCTTTAAATACTTCATCGTTGTGATTTTGGGTAAAGATAATTGGACGAGCGAAATAATAATTGGCTTTCGTTTGAAATATAGGCGATGCTCTTGCTGCTTTCAGTTGAATAGATCGTTTCGACGAGAATGTCCTTGCTGGCAAGGTTGGGTTTGAGCTTGAGGCCTGCACTCATCCATCATATTTAGGCGAGTAAACAGCAAATAGTCAAGATCAGTCGAATTTTTCCCACCAATGAAGAACTTTCGGAATCTTTTTCATTTCCACAATTTCACCGATTCTAGGAGTAGAAATGTCAACACCTTGTTTTTTGGCTGCCTTTAGAAAGCGTTTAATGGGGTCTTTCCAATGGTGCAGTGCCAACGGAAAGCCTGCCCAATGCACAGGTGTAAGGACTTTTGCTTTTGCTTCTATTCCTGCAGAAACAGCTTCTTCAGGATACATGTGGATGGCATGCCACAGTTCGTTGTACTGGCCATCTTCCATGAAGGCCCAATCAAAAGGACCTAATTTTTCTCCAATCTCTTTAAAATGATGGCCTTCACCACCATCACCGTTCCAATAGACCTTGAACTTGTCAGTGATCAATGTAAAGCCTCCCCAGAGTGATTTTGTCCGGTCCTTTAAACCTCTTCCTGAAAAATGACGGCTGGGGGTAAATGTGATGTCTATGTTTTGAAACCGAAGGCTATCCCACCAATCGAATTCATGAATGTATTGGCTCGGAATTCCCCATTTGACCAAGTGGCGCTGAACGCCTAATGCCACAAACCAATGCTGCGTTTTGTCTTGAAGTTTCCGAATACTCGCCAGATCTAAATGGTCATAATGATCGTGCGTAATCAAAATGGCATCAAGCGTGGGCAATTGATCAATGAGGGAAAGAGTGTTTTCACTAAAGCGTTTAACTTGGAAAGGAGCCACCGGGGCTGCATTAGGTCCAAGCATAGGGTCGATCAAAAGTGTTTTTCCATTCAGCTGAAGCAGCAAAACAGAATGTCCATACCAGATGAATTTAGGCGCTGTATCTACTTCCCAACGTGCTTGATCGAAAGGAATAACGGGTAGGGGTGTTTTTGGACTGCGACCTTTTCGATCGAACATTTGCTTCCATAATAGGTTGGGAATCTTGCTTGGCCCAATATCCATTGACGTTTCGATCTGGTTTTCGAAGATCTTACCATTCCATTGAGGAGATTTGGAGAGCTTAGCTAGTTCCTGCTGATCTATTTTACCACCAAATTGAGGATGATATGTTGTAAATAACCAAACCGCGATAACAGTTGAAATGATTAGCAAGAACAGAATGATCAACAGGGTAGCAGTCATGCGGAAAGATAACTTAAATGCTTCAGAAAAGGGTGCTTGGTAACATAAGTTACTTGTAGCAGTTGGAGGGCACGTATTGCTTAAACCCTATGTTCAAGTAATAGTCCAAGGATTGAAATAAAACAAAAAGTGATGAAGTATTTAATGATTTTTAGCGCCGTCATATTTGCATTAAGTTGTAGCAATATGGATGAAGAGGATGTTAGTCCTGCTGTAATCTTAACAGAAACCGATTACAGCGAAACATTGATTTTTATGAGGGAAGAAGAGAAGTTAGCAAGGGATCATCCTGATCTGCATAGCAAGAAAATCACTGAAGAAGCGTTTTTGAGTTGTAGTACTAAGACATCGTGGTTAAAAAGAGATATTTTATTCAA
>ENA-OUOG01001148-OUOG01001148.1-marine-metagenome-genome-assembly--contig:-NODE-1148-length-31763-cov-5.442877_pt1 | contig 31763 bp, 16 predicted proteins | sample MGYA00248635_ERZ508505 | MGnify/ENA primary metagenome ERZ508505 (study PRJEB26176, sample SAMN06267871) | marine metagenome | isolation source: Saanich Inlet, British Columbia, Canada | place: Pacific... | reverse complement strand
GCGCGCGGCGGGCGGCGTAGCGTAGGCGTTGTGACGACCGCGTTCGCGTCAAAGGTAAAAAGAAAGGCAAAAAAAGAAAAAAAAGAGTACACCAACCCGGGTTCGAACCGGGGACCTCTCGCGTGTGAGGCGAGCGTCATAACCAACTAGACCATCGGTGCCTGATAAACAGGCAGAGGAAACACGATCTTCACCGTGCGACGTCACGGTAGTAACGAAATCATGTCCGTTGGGCTGATTCGATCGTACAAGTTCAGATTATCAAATGCGGTGCCATTTACATAAAACCACGACTCTTTGCATCGTCATAAGATTTTCATTCACCCCCCGCGAGACTAATTGCCCACTGCCGAGCCCCTCTTTTTCGAACCTTTCGTCCACGCGGCACGAAGTGGATTTCTCCCCGCCGCTCGTTTCGGCTTTCGTTCGCCGGCTCGAACCGCCGTCGAGCGATCCGCGGACGGTTCGTCGAGGGCTGGTCACTCCGCTCGCGCGCGTCGCCGGTCGAACCGACGATGTCCTCGAAGACGATGTTCGCGGCGCTCTTCGACGGGAACGGCATGGACGTCGAGGCGCTCGTGCTGACCGTCGCGGCGGTGTGCGTCGGCCTCGTCGTCCTGCTGGACGTGCTCTCCAAGTCGTTGAAGCCGAAGAAGACGCTGGTGGATCCCGACGCGAAGGTGTCCCTGCCGCTCATCGAGCGCAGAGAGCTGAGCCACGACACCCACCTGTTCCGCTTCGCGCTCCCCTCGAAGGAGCACTGCCTCGGCCTGCCCGTGGGCCAGCACGTCACGCTGTCGTACGTGGACGCGGACGGCAAGGAGCAGGGTCGGCCGTACACCCCCACCTCGTCCGATCACGACCTGGGCGTCGTCGACTTCGTCATCAAGGTGTACTTCCCCAACGAGCGGTTCCCTGAGGGCGGCAAGGTGAGCCAGCACATGCACTCGCTGAAGATTGGCGACACGCTGGACTTCCAGGGGCCCAAGGGGCGGTACGAGTACCGAGGCAGAGGGGTGTTCGCGATCAAGAAGCTCAAGAGCCAGGGCGGCGGGTTCGAGATTCGGCGCGCCAAGCGCGTGGGCATGATTGCCGGCGGGAGCGGGATCACGCCCATGATGCAGGTGAGCAACGAGATTCTGCGGGACAAGAGCGACGGAACCAAGGTGTCTCTGCTCTTCGCGAACCAGACGGAGGGCGACATCCTGCTCCGCGACGAGCTCGACGCCGCGGCGGCCGCGCACGGCGAGAAGTTCGCGGTGCACTACACCGTGGACAAGGCGCCGAAGAAGTGGAAGTACAGCGAGGGGTTCATCACCGCCGAGATGATCAAGGAGCACATGCCTCCGCCCGGGAAGGACACGCAGATTTTGCTGTGCGGCCCGCCCCCCATGATCAAGTTCGCGGTCATGCCCGCGTTCGAGAAGCTCGGGTACACCAAGGACATGTTCCTGCAGTGGTGACGGGACGAAGACGACGACGACGCGTACGTCGCGCGATTCTTTTCGTACGATTCTTTTAAGTAATACGATTCGCTCGAGAGTTCGCGCTCGCCAAGATACGCGACTCGTAAAAAGAACGCGTATCACCTCTTGATCGGCGCGTCTATCCTGCTCACCAGCTCCTTCAGGGCGTCCTTGGTGATCGCGAGCGAGCGGTACCGCAGTATGTCGTACACGTTCAGACCCCTCTGGTGCATGACGTGCACGTGCGGCAGATTTTTCGACGCGCGCTTGGCGCGCGACTCAAACGTCGAAACGAAGTCGCTCGAGCGAACGTCCCGCCTTCGCCCGATCAAAGCGCCCGGCGTGTTTTCGTCCGCCGAAATCTCCGCCACAAGCACCGAATGCTGCCTGTCGCCCGCGGCGAGCGCGCCCGCGCCGAGCAAAGAGTCAAGCGCCTGGTCCAGCCACTTGGTCTTCGCCTCCAAAACGTCCTCGTGCGCGTTATCAAGCACCACCACTCGCCCTTCCGCTTGTTTCGCCGAGAGCGCGACCTTCAAGCCCAACCTTCGGACTTTGCGTTGCAGCCCGGTTTCGTGCGAGCGCACGACCGGGCCGTGCGCGACCCCCCCCCCTCGCATCTGCGGCGCGCGCAGATCGCCCACGCGCGCGCGCCCGCCGCCCTTCTGCGGGCGCGCCTTCCTGGTCGTGCCCCTGACCTCGGCGCGAGTCTTGGTTTTGTGCAAACCGCTTCGTCGCTTGTTGCGCTGCCACACCACGACGCGGTGCGCGACGTCCACGCGCAGAGGCACGTCGAAGATGCGCCCCGGGAGCGTCACCGTCTCGCCGGTCTTAACGCCCGTCAGCGAATACACGGGCACGCCCTCGCAGTCCCGCATCGAGCCCTGGTCGGGCGCGAGCGCGTCGCGACGCGGGAGTACGCCGGCGGCGAGGACATCCTCGTCGTCGTCGAGGATGTCATCCTCCGCGGCATCCTCATCCTTGTCGTCGTCGTCCGCGCCTTGACCGGTGGCGAACGTCCGTCCCGCGAACGCGCGCGTTGGGGAACGCACGGCGAGTCTAGACTCCGCGTGTCCGTCCACGGAGAAGGCCGCGAAGCCCCGCGAGATGTCCACGCGCGCGCGGTGCGCCGTCGCCGACGCGTTCGACGAAGATCGCGACGCATCGGCCTCACCGCGCGCGGAGGCGAAACCGCCTCGCGCGATCGCCGCGGCGGACGGCGCGGCGGAAGGCGCGGAGACGCGCGTCGTCCTGTGCGCGCGCGTCGCCAGGCGCGCGACGCGTTCCAGCGCGCACCGCGCCGCCATGGTGATAGGCGGACCCCGAGCGCTGCGTGCGGGGCGCGTCGGTGGAGTGGCGCGTGGGAACCCTAAGCGCGACGCGTCGGGTGCGCGCGGTGGCCGATCCGCGGGCGCGGCCGAACCGGCGGGCGAAAATGTATGAACATACAGTGCTGCGTTGTTGCGTGACAGAAACACGCGCGCTGTGCGTTTTACAAAGCGTCGACGCGCTTCGCGCCGCGTCAGTCTCGGTGAGACGCACTCGTCTCGCCGCGTCTGAATCGTCGTCGGCGGCGCGAGAATCGTAAAATCCCTTCCCCTTCGGGGTTTCACTCCGTCCTCTGTTTCTTCGCCGCGCCCGCGTCGTCGTCGTCATCCTCTTCGTCGTCGAAATCCTCCGACTCGGGATCGGACTCGGCTTGGAAATCCTCCTCCTCGGCGTCGTCGTCGATGGGCGCGCCGACCAAAGCCGCGAGACCGGGCTCATCGTCGTCGTCGTCGCTCTCTTCTTCTTCTTCTTCCTCGTCGTCGTCGTCGGAGACTTCGATCGGTTCGTCGTCCTCGTCCTCGTCCTCGTCCTCGTCCTCGTCTTCGTCGTCGTCTTCGTCGTCGCTCTCTTCCTCGTCGAAATCCTCCTCGTCGTCGTCGTCGTCGTCGTCGGAGCCGAGCTCGAGCTCCTCGCCGTCCTTGTCCTTGCCGTCGAGCGCCTGCAGCGAGGGGAACATGCCGAAGACCTTGTCCCTGTACTCCTGCGAGTCGTCCGAGCAAGGGCACCCGACGAGGTCCAGCACCACGAGCGGCGCGTCTTTCAAGGCGAGCAGCTCATCCACGGAGCCGATGGCGTTCCCCGCGACGGAGAGCTCGACGAGGCTCGGGAGGTTCTTGAGCGCCGCGAGCCCGCCGGAGATGCGGTTGTCGCTGAGCTCGAGCTTGGTGAGAATAGGGAGCGAGGGGAACCCCTCCAGGCTCGTGATCCCGCAGTTATTCGCGCTCAGCTCCTCCAGCTTGACGCACTTCTCCAGGCCCACGACGGACGCGCTTTTGCATTTCGAGTCCAACGTCAGGGACTCGACCTCCTCGAGCGGGGTGCCGCCGCAGGCGTCCAGGATGGCCTGCTCCATGGCGATGAGGTCCGCGGGGCGAACCGGGGGGGCGGGCGGAAACGCGCGGCGGTGAAACGTCGAGCGCGTGGGGTAGTGCCCGTCCACGCGCCACGCGTCTCGTCCAAGAACGTTTGAAAAACGCGCCGCCTGGCGGTTTTCGACGGGGCAGGGCGCTTCATGTTGCGCGGTGTGCCAACATGAAAACGCGGACACACAACTGATGACAGTTTGCTGTGAAAAGTTGCCGAAAAAGAATACAGTCACAATCCCACCATCCGACAGCTCCTTCACGAACTCGGGTCACCCTCCAGCGCGCGCATCGCCCCCGCGAACGCGACGAACCGCGACCCGCTCACGATGAAGCTCCTCGAGATCGAGGGCGCGGCACCGCTGAAAAATCCAAACGCCCCGCGCGTGTGAAGCACCGAAGAAACCGCGTGGTTAAAACCGACTCTTCCCAAACGTTTTTCCACGTCCCAGCCTCCGTTTCTTAAATCCTGCCCCTGCACGACGCTCTTCACGCAGTCCAGCGGGAGGTTCGCGAGCCACGCCGCGGCTCCCGCGAGACCTCCCGCGGTGGCGATCGATACCGAATCATTCGTAATGTCCCGCGAAGAGCTTCCAGAAGAGCGTGTTAAACCGAACGCGCGAACGTGCTCGTACGTCGAAAAAAAAACCGCGTTGAACAGACACTCGCGAACGACGTTTATCGACCCGCCGAGGTAAAACACGCGCCAGCCGTACTTCGAGTGAAGCCGTTGAGCGAAACGCAACGCGCCCACGTTTTTGTCGTTTTTGTGCTTGACCGCGTTTAGAGACGACGACTTTACGCCGGTAGTGTTCGTTCTCGCCGCGGCGTTCGTTCTCGCCGTCTCCATCTGCATCTGGAGCTTCACGAGCTCGAACGGCGTGCCGATGAGCGCGCACAGCGGTCCGACGGACGTCGCCGCCGCGACGACGCGCCACTCTACGCGAAACGTCTTTTCCCCCTTCACCCCCTCGGGATCGAACCCGAGCGGCCCCTGAACGCCCAGCGCATCTTTCGCGCGGTTGAACGCGGTGAAGTTCACGGCGTTCATCAGCATCATCATGCACACCGGCGGACCTAACCCGCGGTACGCGCCCGACACGCCCTCGCGTAAAAACAGACGTCCGAGCGTGGCGACGAACGTGGCTCGGCCGGGCACGTCCTTCACACCGGCGTGGCCCGTCTGCATGCGGCTCTTGACCACATCCAGCGGGTACCCGAGCACGGTGCCCACCAGCCCCGCCCACGCCCCAGCCGCGGCCTCGTGCGACGCCCTCTGCGCGGACATCTTAATGAGCGAGCGCGCCGGACCACCCCGGGAAAAGCGGACGGCGCCGCGGAACGTCTCCCGTCCGAGCTGTCCTCCGCGGCAGGCTCGCCGACTCCGCGCGCGACGACCACCCGACCGCGACACCCTCCCCCGCGCGACGCCCGGCGCGTCTGCCGCGCGCGCGGCGCGGAGTGCGTGGCGGCAGCACCGCTCGTCTCGTTTTACGGAAACGCGAGAAGCCGCGGCGCCGACTTTTCGCCTTTTCACCCGTCGCCCACTCGCGGCGCCCGCACTCTGCGTGGTGAAACTGCGTGTGTCCGCGGCGCGGAAACTCGGCGCGATCTTGATTGCGAGGCGTTCTCGGACGCACACACGCGCGCGCCAGCCCCACCGACGAGCGCACACGGCACGAGTTCTCTTCGATCCGAGGAAAGCGCGGGCGTGAGAAGCACGCGGGCGCGGCGGAGCCGATACGCGAACGGAGGTGGTCGTCGTCGATCGTCATGGCTCCCGCGAAACAGAAGAAACCCCTGATTGCGGAGAACGCGAAGGATCTGGCGACGCTCAAGGTGCTGCAGAAGACGGACCCGAGCGTGGTGGAGATTCTGGGCTCCGCCAGCCACGTCACGCTGTACGGGTTCGACCTCGACCAGCAGGCGTGGTCGCGCAAAAACGTCGAGGGCTCGCTGTTCGTGGTGCGAAGGAACGCCGCGCCCACGTTCCAGTTCGTCGTCCTGAACCGGCTCTCCACGGAGAACACCGTGGAAGACCTGCTCGGCGCGTTCGAGTTTGAGCTGAGCCCGCCGTACCTGCTGTACCGCTCGTCCACGGAGGTGAACGGCATCTGGTTCTACAAGCAGGAGGAGTGCGACGAGATGAGCGCGCTGTTCGACAAGATCACGGGCGCGTTCGGCGCGGACGCGCCCGCCGCGAACGGCGCGAGCACGGAGCAAATGCTCGCCGCCATGGGAATCGGTGGTAACGCCGGGGCGCAACAGCAACAGCGACAGACGCCGCCCGTCGCCGCGCCCGTCGCGACGAGCGCGACGCCCGATCCGAGGGAAGACAGCGTCGCGGCGTTCTTCGCCGCCGCCGCCGCGGGGGGTGTCTCGACCGCCGCCGCCGCCGCGCCCGTGGCGGTGCCCGCGCCGCAGGAGAAGAAGGCGAAGAAGAAGGAGAAGGAGAAGCCTCCGGCGCCGGCGCCGCCCGCGGAGCCCGTGTCGAGCGCCGGCGCGGTGACGCGCGAATCGGTGCGGGCGGCGATGTACAAGCTCGTGAGCAACGACGGGTTCATCGACATGATGGTCAGGGAGCTGAGGCAGACCATGTGAGCGCGGCGCTTCTTCGTGCGCTCACATGGTCTGCTAGGTAGAGAGATGGTGTGATCGTATCGTTATTCCCCCGCCCGTCGTCGGCGCCCGCGCCGCGCACGCGCACAGCTGTGCGTCTGCGTCGGCGAAAACGCCACGACTTTCAAGAACGTGTTTTTCTTTTCTCGGCACCCGGCCGCGGCGGTCACTCCACGCGCGCGCGCGACCGTCGTCCGCGCGTTGCCACCTCTCTTCGCTCTCTTCGCCCCCGCTCGTCTCTTCTCCCATCATGGAGACGCAGGTCGCCCCCTCGCAGCAGCTCGCGGCGACGCAGTCGCAGAAGCCCACCACCCAGACCCAGCCGTACGACCCGGCGAACGACCCGACCGTGCAGGTCGAGGCCGACGCGGACGAGGCCTCCGAGGGCGAGGAAGAGGTGCGTCGCGCGATATCGGCATTCCCGCCCCGTTCGATCGCTCGACGCGATGTCTCTCAACCCCCCCGCACCCCCGGGGCGCCGCGCGAGCCGCGCGCGCGCGCGCCTTTTCCCGCGCGCAGCTGTGCCGTTCCTGACGCTCTTCCCCCTCGCGCCTCCGTCGTGCAGTACGAGCAGCTCCCGCAGTCGTTCCTCTGCATCGAGGAGCTCCAGAACTGCGGCATATCCATGACGGACATCAAGGTGCGCGCCTCGGCGCCGGACACGCGCCCCTCGCGCGCGCCTCGACGCGCGCCGCCTCCCCTCCGCGCGCGCGCCCGAAACCCGACGCGTTTTTCCTCTCCGCTCGACGGCGAGCGAGGAGCGAGCTTCTTCGAAAAATCCAATCTCCGCTTTTCTCGCGCCTCGCCGCGCCCGACGCTCACGCGTCCGCATCCTCTCGCGACTCGGCACCCGCGTCGGTCCGCGTTATTTTTCATCGCAGAAATGCCGCGAAGGCGGCTTCTCCACGGTCAAGTCCCTGCTGACGGTGACGAAGAAGCACCTGATCGAGCTGAAGGGCCTGTCGGACGCCAAGGTGGACAAGATGCTCGAAGCCGCGCACAAGCTTTTGCCGGCTTCCGGGTTCGTGACCGCCGCGGAGTTCATGGACATGCGGCGGGACACGATCCACATCCGCACGGGCGCGGACTCCGTGGACGCCATTTTGGACGGCGGCGTGCAGACGCGCTGCCTGACGGAGCTGTACGGCGAGTGGCGCACCGGTAAGACGCAGATCTGCCACACGCTGGCGGTGACGTGCCAGCTGGAGCTCAAAGACGGCGGCGGCTTCGCTAAAGTCGCGTGGATCGACACCGAAGGTACGTTCACGGCGAAGCGCATCGTGCAGATCGCTGACCGGTTCAACTTAGACCCGCGGTGCGTGTTGGACAACATCCTCGTCGCACGCACGTTCACGTCGGAGATGATGAAAAACGCCGTCGTGGCGCTCGCCGCGAAGATGGCGGAAGCGCCGTTCAAGCTGTTAATAGTGGACAGCGTGATGGCGCACTTCCGCGTGGACTTCGTCGGGCGAGGCGAGCTGAGCGAGCGGCAGCAGAAGCTCGGGCAGTTCCTGGCGATGCTCAACAAGCTCGCGGACGAGTTCAACGTCGCCGTGGTGTACACCAACCAGGTGCAGGCGGACCCCAGCGGCATGAGCTTCGCCGGCGCCGACCCCAAGAAGGCGGTCGGAGGGCACGTGTTGGCGCACGCCTCGCACGTGCGCTGCGCCGTGCGCAAGGGCCGCGGGGGGAACCGCGTTTTGAAGGTGGTCGACGCGCCCTCCCTGAAGGAGGCCGAGGCTGAGTTCGAGATCACGGACGGGGGAGTGGTCGCCGCGGATGTGTGAGGGAACAACTCTTTGTTGGACGTGCGATAAAAGCGGGAAGAGAGACGCGCGGGACCCACCTGCTTTTTTGTCATGACCCTTTCACGAGACGAGACGCGAACGCGAACGCGATTGAACTTTTTGCGCGACGACGGGACGAACGGTTTCGGAGGAGACTTTTTAGACTCCCGACGCGAACGACGCGAGACCCCCCGCCCCGCCGCGCTTGAAATGTCGAACACCACACGCGCTACGAAAGCAACACCCAAACGTACTACTACTACGATCACCTCTCGAGTCCGTCGAAGTACGCCTTTATTCTTCGCACACCCTCCTCGAGCGTCGCCGTGTCGCCGACGTACGACAAACGAATCTTGCCCTCCCCGTTCGCCCCGAAGTCCGTGCCGGGCAGAACCGCGACGCCGGCGTCGTACAGCAGCCCGTCCGCGATTTCCTGTGCGCTTTTCCCGAACGCGCTGACGTCCGGAAACGCGTAAAACGCCCCCTCCGGAACGGGACACTCCACGCCGTCGATCGCGTTGAGCGCTTTGACCACGAAATCCCTTCGGCGTCGGTATTCGGCAACCATCTTTACGCAATCGTCTTGCGGCCCGACGAGCGCGGCGATTCCGGCTTCCTGCGTGAACGCCGCGACGCACCCGTAGCTGTGCACGGCGAGGAGCTCCACCTTCCTCGCCAAGTGTTCGGGCATCACCGCCCACCCTAAACGCCAGCCGGTCATGCAGTACGTCTTGGAGAAGCCGTCCACGAGCACGACTCTGTCTTTCGCGCCCGGAACGGAGATGGCGGAGAAGGCTTTCCCGCCGTCGTCGCTCTCGTCGGCGTAGACGAGCCGGCTGTATATTTCATCCGACAAAATCCACGCGTCGTGCTCCTCCGCGAGCCGCACGACTTCCTCGACGTCCGCTCGGGGCATCACGCCCCCCGTGGGGTTCGCGGGCGAGTTGAGCACGATCAGTCTGGGTTTCTGTGTACGCACTAAATCCGAAAGCTTCGCCATGTCGAAAGAAGCGCCGTCCGCTCTGAGCGGCGCCGGAACGGGGACGCCCCCCGCGACTTCGATCATGGCTCGGTACGTCGGGAACCCCGGGTCGGGGTACACCACTTTGTCCCCTTCGTTCACAATCGCGAGCGTGGGGAAAAACAAGCCCGGTTTCGCGCCCGGACCCACGACAACCTCCTCCGGGCGCACGTCGACGTTTCTCGTCGTTGAGACGTGCGCCGCGATGGCCTCGCGCAACGAAGGCGCGCCGTCGGGCGCGGCGTACTTGGTCTTGCCTCCGCGAATGGCACTGACGCCCGCCTCGACGACGTGTTCGGGCGTGGCGAACCCGGGCTGCCCGATCTCCAGGTGGACGATATCGCGTCCCTCGCGTTCCAACGCGGTGGCCTTGGCCAGCACCGCGTACGCGCCCTCGTTCTGCAGATTAGACACCCGATCGCTCGTGCGCGCGGCGTCGCCGCTCGCGGCCCCGACCACGGGCGCGGCGCGGCGCGGCGCGCGGCGCGCGGCGCGGCGCGCGGGACACGCCAGAGCCGCGGCGCGGCACGCGGGAACGGCGTACCCTGACGCGCCCATCTCTTCGTGACGCGAGGAGTGATGATGGTGACGACGACGACGACACCTTTCGGGTCGGTCGGCGCCGTGGAATCCTCCTTCCAAAAACGCGCGTCTCGTCATTCGTCCGTTCGACACTCGCGCGATCGTCTTATTACACGCATCATCACTCCGTACTTTCAGCTATGCACGCGCGAAACGCGCGTGGTTCTCGCTAGGGGCCTCAGGAGAGAGGTCTATCGCCCTCTCCTGCGTCATCGACGCACCAGCCGGCTCCGCTCGTCCGCGGCGTCGGACGGCGGTCGCCCGAACGGCCCGTCCGAAATCGACGACCGCGGCGAAAAGTTCTCCGACGAACGCGGCGAAAAGTTGTTGGACGACCTCGGCGTGTGCCCCGTCCCGCGCGCGGAGAAGTAGTTCTCCGGGATCTGCCCGCCCGCCCCCCACCCGCCACCCGGGCCGAACCCGCCCCCCGCGCGAGGACTCTCGTCCACGTCGTCGTACCCCCCCTCCCCGCCTCGCGTCTTCACCCCCCCCGGGCTCTTCCCGAAGATCTCGGGCTTGTGCCGCTCCATCGCTATCCGATCGGCCACCGGCGCTAGGACCATTAAAAGCCCGGTCCACTGCAGCGCGCTGAGCGGGTCGCCGAACAGGAAACACGAGATGACAACTGAGAGGAATTGTCGAAACGTCATCACCGACGCCAGCGTCACGGCTCCGAAGCAGAAGATGGTGTACGAGATGGCAAACTGGCTCACCGCGGCGCTCACCGATAACACGAAGACGTCTTGAATGGCGCCCGGGTGTCTTTCCAGGAAAAACCACACGTGCGTCAACTGGTTCGTGCTGAGCAACCACGCTAACGAGAACACCGCGCTGAAACACGTGGTGAAGAAGATCTGGTTCAGGATCGAACACGTGTAGTGCCGATACAGTTTCTGCTGGAACGTCGACGTGAACCCGTCGAACCCGAGGTACACGCACATGATGAGCGTGCCGAGGATGTACATGTGCGCTTGTCCGCGGTTCATCACGCTGTCCATGAAATGCCCACCCCCGCCGGTGATGATATCCTTCAACACTTGCGCGCCCGTCTCTTCGTCCTCTTCCGTCGTTCCGGTGGCGTTCGGACGCGATCCGTCGTCGTCGAAGCCCTCGCGCGCGTCGAAGTACGACGTGTACGAAACCACCGGGTCGGAGATGTCCACCGGGTCGTAATAAAACGGCGCCGGAGGCGCGATGTACTTGTCGCTTCCGTCCGAATCGCTCGGAAGCGTCGATTCGCCGCCGTGCCGCAGTTGCCTGTTCTGAATCACGCCTCTGTCCAACACGAACAAGAAACACCCGCCGGTGACCAGCGCCGCCATCGCGTAGTCCCGCCAGTTGTAGGACTTGTGGAGGATGATCTTGCCCCAGATCATCACCGGGATGATCTTCGCGCACTTCGCCAGCGTGCTCGCCGCGAACGACAGGTACTTCAGCACCTCGTACTGGCACACGGTGGTCACGAGGTTGGCGAACGCGATCGAGGCGTACAGGTTAAGGGGCGTCATCGTCTTGAACGAGTCACCGGTCAGCACGATGCCCACCGCGCTGACGCACACCGTCACGAGTCGGTTCATGAGCACGAGAAACACGCTGCTCGTGAACATCTCGGCGCTCTCGGGTGACTCCGTGGTGCCTCCGTACGGGATGGTCATCAGGCGCTCCTGCAAAACGCCGTAGATGCACAGACTGCCGAGCACGCCCCCGACACACACCGCGAGGTTTAAAGGTGTGCGGTTGGTGCGACCGTAGTAGTGCTTCGGGAGGCCATCATCCGTGACTTCGCGCAGGAACGAATCCGTGGAGATGCTGCGCTTGAACCGAGAGCTGCCCGGCTGCGAGGACGTGTCGCTCATCTCGACCTCGACCACGGGTGCCCGGTCGCGGACCGCGCGACGAATGGTCCTCGCCGGGGGCGCCAAGCCGGGAACTCCTCCGCCTCAGTCGCCCCGGGCGATCGAGGCGAGACACCGAGCGCGAGCGGCGGATCCGAGGGAAAGCGCGTCCGAGGGTGTTTCCTTTCCCTGCGCTTTTCCGCGTCGCCCGAACGCGCTACTCGCCCGCGCCTGACTACGCGCGCTCAGTCCCAGGCACGCGCCTTCCGCTGGCTACCGCGCGACGCCTTCCGCGTGTGGTTCGGGTCGATCCGATCGAAACCCTGCGCACCACCGCGCCGCGTCGTCGCGTCTGAGAAGGGCGCATTCGCTCTTCGGAGACTTCCCAGGTAACCACCGTAGCTCCTCACCGAGGCGAATGCTGAGTCACAGATCAAGCTGCCAAGGGTTGTGAACATTTTCGCCCGGAGACTGAAAAGCCACTGACGATTTTCCCGCTTTTTCCGAGGCTCGCTCCCAGGTTTGTTTGGGCCCAGATTTTAAAAAATCCGTCGTGGTCGCGAGAGGGCACACTTCGCGCGACGAGGAGCGCTTACCCGCGCTCACTCGAGGCTCCTCGAGCCGTGGGACCGCGCATCGTGCCGACCGCGCACGCGCGTCTCCCGCGACCGGCCGCGCCGCGCGCGCACGCGCCGAGAGCCGTCACCGTGCGCGAGCGCGACCGAGGCGTCGCGCGAGAAACGCATTTGTCTTCATTTTCTGTCCCAGATGCTGAACGACTTGTCTCGCTTCAAGGAGGAGCGCGCGGCGCGATGGGCGACGCGCCTGCGCCGCGTGTGGCGCGCGATGGACCACCCCGACGGCAAACTCGGCCTGACGTTCACGTTCATGGGCGAGCGCGTGACGCTTCTCGGCACGTTGAGTCCCAAGAAAGCCACGTGCGCGCTTTTGCTATTCTCATCCAGCGCGTTTCTGATGGGCACGTCCATAGGCCTGGGCGCGTTCTGCTTCGTGTTCGACGTCGAGCGCGACGTGCAGGTGCGCGTGCTTCACGCGGCGCTGGTGGGCATGGTCCTGATGTACCTGGGCGTGCTCGCGGCGATCGTGCACCTGGTCTTCTACAGGGACGCGAGAGCCATGGCGCCGCCGGCGAATGGGAAAAAAACGCGTCCGGATGAGCGATTGAAAAACGCCGCCGCGGCGTCGTCGTGACGCGGCGACGCGTACAACAGAGAACACTTATAACTTATGAGGCCATAGCGAGAAATAATAGAGGACGGGTAGTACATAGTATGTATACATAGTGGTCGTGCGAATCGGATCGAGCGCGTTCGTGCTAACGCGGGTTTCGTTCGCGAATGAACGATGACCGCCGCGGCGTTTTGAGACGTGACGAATGAGCCATTCGACGATGAGCGTTAAAAGCTCATCGCAGGCGTGTCTCCGACTTGCGCGTACTCCTTGTGCATCCCCATCAGCGACACGATTGTTTTGAACTTCCCCCGAACCGCGTTGAGGATCTCGAGGATCTCCTCGTTCAAGGGGTCGTGGATGGGAAACGTACCGAGCATCTCCCCGAACGCGTCGATCGATCGCCGCGCGCGCTCGCCGAAACAGTCGGGATCGCACGTCACACACTTCGTCCACACCGCGTGGCACCCGGCGTAGAAGCCCATCTCCTGGCCAACCTCGAAGCCCTTGGCGAAACCCACCTGCCGGCCCTCCACCGAGCCGAGCTTCTCGCCGTCCCTGCGGAGTCGACGCGTCCGGATGTCGCGGGGGTGTCGCGGGAGAGACGGTCAGGGCGGCGCGCGGAAGGGCGCGCCTCGCGAAGCAGAACGGGGGCGCCGGCGGCGGTCGCGCGCCGCGCTCGGCGGAAAAGAGACGCATCGCGCGACCGCGTCCTCGCGGCACGCACCGCAGGCCGTCTTCCCAGCCCTCATCGAGATGCGCCTCCTCCAGGTTCAGCGCCGCGTCGAACGCGTCCGCGACGTCCGCCATCTCGCGGTCCCGCGTGCGGGCTCGGCGTCGAGGCGCCTCGCCGAGTGACGGAAGGGTCTCCGAGAGTCGAGATGAAGCTTCAGTGAAAGTGTGTCACATCCAACGTTTTCAGTCTACCTCGTCGTACTTGGTACCTCTCGCGCGTCGCGCGCCGCGTCGGCGCGTCTACGACAACCAAGGGAACAGCTGCTCCGCCTGCGCGAACGACGGGCGGTCGTCGTCGCCGCCTCCGGAGGATGGCTCGTGCTGGTTCCCGGCTCGTTGCGCGCCCGGGTTGGCGTCGTACGCCCCCCGGTTCGATCCCGCGCCGGGCGACCCGAACGGCGCGCCGTACCCGCCGGGGGGGCCCGCGGCGAATCCCGGCGGCGCCGCCGGCGCCGCCGCGCCGCCGCCGCGTCCGAGCGACCCGGGCGACCCCCCCGCGGTCCGCGCGTCGTACGGGTTGGACATCCCCATCCCCGGGGACGGGCCCATCCCCGGGGACGGCGCGGAGAAGATTCCGCCGCCGCCGCCGAACAGACCGCCGCCGCCGTACGGCGCGGCGCCCGACATCGATCCCCCGAGGCTCTCGAGCCCGGATCCGCCCCCGAGCGCGCCGCTTCCGAACCCGCCGCCGATGCCTCCGCCGCCTCCCAGGGGGTTCCACCCGCCGCCGGAGGAGGCTCCGCCCCCGATGCCGCCCAGCCCGAGCCCGCCGCCGGACGCGAACGCGCCGCCGTACGCGCCGCCCGAACCGAACGCGCCGCCGTACGGCGCGCCGCTCGCGGGCGCCGCGAACGGCGCGGCGGCGGGCCCCGGCGCCGGCGCCGCCGCCGGCGCCGCCGCGCCGCCGCCGCCGCCGATGGGCGCCGGCGCGACTGGGGCGTACGCCCCGGACGGCTTCGCGCTCGGGATCCCCCCGGTCTGCGGCTTGAGCGAAATACTGGAAGCCCCCCCCGCGACGAGAGCTCCGCCGACGTTTCCTTTCGCCGCGGAAGCCGCCGCGGCGCCCGTCGCCGACACGGGCGCGGGGAGCGGCTTTGCGCCTTCGCGGGTTTCCTTGGCGGCGTCCTTGCTGGCTCTTCTCGCCGCGGCTTTCCGCTCCTTCTTGGTCATAGGCTTCTCGCCCGGCTTGGCGGAAGAGTCCTTGCTCGCGTCGTCTCCCGCCGCAGGCCCGGGCCCCGGCGCGGGCTCGGAGACGCCCGCCGCCGCGGCGGCCCAGCCCTTGGGCTGGTCAGACTCCGCCACGCCGTTGGCGGCGGCGCGCGCGGAGACGCGGGCGCCCGCCGCGCCGGCGGGTCCCGGCCCCGGCGCGGCGCCGGGAAGTGCTCCGCCGCGGGTCCCGGAGCCGGCGCTCGCCTTGGCGCGCGCGAGGCTGGCTTGTCGCTTGCGCTCGGCGGCGCTCGGGCAGGGCCGCCCCTTGTCCCTGGCGGCGTTGCGCAGCTTCGTGACGATGATATCCCGTCTACCCTGGTCGGGCGAGCCCAGAGGGAGGCCGCCCACGCTCGGTCGGAAGTCGCCGCCCAGGCTCGCCGTGACGGGCGCCATGATGGGCGACGGGCCGATGGCGACTTGCACGGGAAACGCGCTGACGAGTCGCTTTCCCGGAGGCGCGCCTCGCCCGCCTTGCCACGCGTCGGCGTGCTCGTTCCACTTCGGAGCCCCCAACGCTTCGTACGGACCGGTGAGCGTCCGCGCCGCGAAGTTGTACAGAATAAGCGTCGTGCCTTGCTTCACGTGGTCCACGGTGACGTCCCAGAACTTCGCCGGCGCGCCCATCAAGTTGCGCGCGTAACACTCCTCCTCCGTCGAGTCGTTGCACAGAAACACGAAAAACCCACTCGGCTGCGCCCACGTAGCCGCCTCGGCGGCGTCTTCTTTGCTCACCTTCGTGGGCGGGCCGGTGAAGCCCTCGGCTTCGTCGCGAGCTAAAAGGTGCGCCTTCGCGGCGGCCGCGGAGGAAGCCGAAGAAGCGCCGCCGGAAGACGAAGCGACACCGCCGGCTTTCTTGGAATCGCGCGACGCGTCGGCGTTTTTCCCGACACCGCCGTTCTCGCCGCGCGCCTTGGCGGCTTCTTTTGCGATTTTCGCCGCGCGTCGCTCGAGCTCCAAAGCCTCGGCGGCTTTCTCGCGCTTCTCCCGCGCCTCTTCTTCTTTGATGGCGGCTTCGCGCTCAGCCTTCTCCTTCGCCTCGCGCTTCGCCTCTTCCGCTTTGCGCTTGATTTCCAAATCAGCAACCATCTTCTGCACCTCGTCGAGCACCTTCTGCTGCTCCGCCTTCTCGGCGGCGGCTTCGGCATCCGCCGCGGCTTTCGCCGCCGCCTTGGCGGCTTTCGCCTCGGCGCGCTTCGCCGCCGCCGCGGCTTTACGCGCCTCTTGTTCTTTTTTGTACTCCTCCTGCTTCTTAACTTTCGCAGCCAGGCGCTCGGCTTCTAAAGCAGCCTCTTCCTTGACGCGGAGTTCCTCCTCGGCTTTTTTGCGAATCGCCTCTTGCTCGGCGTTGGCGGCGTCTGCTTTACGCGCGCGTTTGCGTTCTTCTTTGAGCTCGGCGGCGCGCGCTCTTTCCGACCTTAAACGCTGCTCCGCCTTTTCATCCTCCTCGTCCGCTTCGGCGTCGGCTTGGTGTCGCAGCAAAGAGAGCGTCGCTGAGGCGTCCGGAACGCCCACCGACGCTTTGCTGCGTAAATGATCGCACACCAAACTCATCGCTTCGCGGTCCGCCGACCCAAGCTTCGCGCCCTGAAGCAACAAAAACCGAACCGCGTCGAGCTCGTTGCAGTACGCGGCGTGCAGCAGCGCGGTGATGTGGCACTTGCGATCGGGACCTCCTCTAGGACCGCCGCTGTCGCCGACGGTGACGCGCACGACGTGCTCGAGGTCGGCGCCGCCGTCGAGGAGCTCGCGCACGACCGCCACGGACCCCGCGCCCGCCGCCACCATTAAAGGCGAGTACGGAGACTGCGCGTCTTCTTTGCTGGCGTTGGGGTCCGCGCCGGCGCGGATAAGCGCGCGCACCACGCCGACAACCGGGTTGCCCTCTTCGTCGTCGGGGGGGTCGGTTACCGCGCAGCACAGCGGGGGCTCGAACCCGCGGCCCGGCGGCCCGTTGGGATCCGCGCCGCGGCGGAGCAGAAGCTCCACCGCCGCGAGCTCGCCCGCCTCGGAAGCCACGCCCAGAGGCGTTAAAGTGCGCCCGTCGCGAGGCGTCAGAGGGAGACTCGCGGCGCTCTCCAGCTGCGCGCCGCCCTCCAGCAGCGCGACAATCGCCGCGCAGCTTCCTTTTCCGGCGGCGTGCGCCAGGGGAGGCATGCCGCCGCTCGCGCGCTCGGGGTTCGCGCCGGCAGCGAGCAGCGCGCGCACCGTCTCGGCGTCATCCAGCTTGGCGGCGGCGGCGAGAGGCGTGAGGTGCCTCTCCGCGCCGTAAGGGCCGGCGCCGGCGCCGGAGAGCTTCTCCCCCGCGGGCGCGCAGAAGCCCTTGTCGTCGAGCGCGCCGTCGCCGTCGCGGCCGCGCCGTTGGCACACCGGGCACTGGCACGCGCCGCTCATCTCGGGGTCGCCGTCGTCCAGCACGGCGGCGTCGATGGGCTCGTCGGGGTCCACGCGGAACCCAACGTTTCGGCGACCGGACCGTTCCGGAAATCGGCGGGCGCCGTCTGATCCGCCGTCGGCCTTTCCGGTTCGCGCCGCCGTCGCCGCGTCCAGGCGCGCGCGCGCGGCGGCGATCACCGCCGGGTCCTCGTCGGGATCGGCGAGGTTCTCCAGCGTCAGGGTCGAGACGTTTTCTGTTTTTTCGTTCGCGTTTTCCGTCGCGTCTCGCGAATTGTCGCGGGCTCGCTTTCGTTCCGTCTCAGACGAAACGTCGTCCGTTCCGCGTCTCGGTTTCTTAGCGCTCGACTCGTCGTCGCTCTCCGCGGAGAGCTCGTCGTCGCCGCGCCAGTCCAGCAGCGCGTGCACGAGGTCGGACTGGCGCGTCATCACCGCGAGGCCGAGCGGGGTCATGCCCCCCACGCCGACGCGCGGGTCCGCGCCTTCGCGCAGCAGCATGCGCGTGATGGTGGCGTTGCTCCGGAGCGTCGCCGTCAGTAAAGGCGGCATCCACGAGTCCGGCGCGCGCACGTCCGCGCCGAGCGCGATGAGCCGCGCCGCCGCCGCGGCTTGGTCGGACATCACCGCCTCCACCAAAGGCGTCACCGTGTCGTGTCCCTCACGGCGGTCCGCGGTTTTGCACAGCGCTTCGATATCAGCGCCGACGCTGTACAGAAACGCGATCATCGCCGAACGGCCGTGTCGAGCCGCGACGAACAAAGGCGTCGCGTCGTCATCCGGCCGTCGTTTCTCAACCTCCGCGCCGCGATCGCACAAAGAACGCGCGATGGAAACGCACCCGCTCTCGGCGGCGGCGTGCAACGCGGTGGTGTTGCGCGCGACGCTCTTCACCAGCGCCGCCGGGGACACGTACCGCGTAGAGTCCTTTAAATGGTTCTTCTCCGCGGCGTCCAGAAGCGCCATGGCCGTGGCTTCGTCGCCGGCGCGGCACGCGCCCACCAGCGCGTGGGGGGTCACCTCCGCGCTCCAACGCTGCACCAAGTGCCGCGCCGCGCGAAGCGGGCCCTCGGCGTCGCGCAGCGCCGCCATGGCGGCGTCGTCGTCGCCGCGCGACCCGTCGTAGTACGAGTCCGAGTCCGAGTCCGACGAGCCACGCTCTCGCGACGCGCGGTCGTACCCGCCGCGCGACGAGCGCTTCGGCTTCGAGCCCAGAGCGCGGCGGTTCCCGCGGAGCGCGGAAGAACCGCGCGAAGCAGAACCGAACCGGCGGCTCCCGCGCGCGCCGCCCGTCCCCGAAGCGAACGCGTCACCGGTTTCGTCGTCGTACCAGCCTTCGTCGTCGTCGTCGTACTCGCCGCCGGCGAGCTCGTCCAGCGCGCCGTCATCCTCCCACTCGTCGTCGTCGGAATCGTCGCCGTAGGGGTCGTAGTCGTCGTACGCGTCGAGCACGTCCAGCGCGGCGGCGCGCGCGGCGTCGTCGCCGCGGCGACGCGCGTCGTCGACGTACCCGGCGACGCTCCGGCGGTACGCGCGCGCTTCGCGCTCGTCTCGCCGGTCGAGGATGATATCCGCGGCGTAGCGCGCCGCAGCCTCCAGAGGCGTGGTGTACCCGTTGGGCGCGCGCGCGTCGGCGTCGGCGCCAGCCTCCATCAGCGCGTCCACGACATCCGTCGCGCCGCCGAGCGCCGCCATGTGCAGAGGCGTCGAGTCCACGACGAACGCGCCGTGGTCGGCGCCGCACGCCAAAAGCGTCTTCACCACTTCCAGCGCCAAACGCTCACCCTCGCCGGGGACGCCGCCGGAGACGCCGCCGCCCGCGACGTCCGCGTCTTCTCGCTTTTTTAAAACGCCATCCTCGTTCGTCAAGCCTCCGTCCGTCGTCTCGTCGTCTCCCGCCTTTTCGGTGTCGTTCGTGGTCTCGACTGCGCCTTTAGACTGGTTCTCGGCGACGCGTCTCTTGGCCGCCTCGTTTATGTACGCCGCGACAGCCAAGTGCAGCGGCGTGTTGTCCAGTCGCTCGGCGGCGCCCTCGGCGCCCCAGAGCGCGCGCGCGGCGGCGGCGCGCCGGGACCGCACGTTCTCGACGTCCGTGTTCCGCGCGCGCCGGTTGGGGTCCGCGCCCTTGGCGACCAGCGCGCGAACCAAGTCGCAGTCCATGCGCGCGGCGGCGGCGTGCACGGCGCCGTAGCCTAAGCGTCGGCCCACCACCCCCGCGCTGACGAAATTGGCGTCGGCGCCGCGCGCGAGCAGTTTCACGCAGCAGTCGCTCGCGCCCGGCGCCTCGGATTCCGCCGCGGCCACCAGCGCGGTTCGCCCGGCCCAGCGCGCGACGCCGTCCACTTTAGCGCCGGCGTCGCAGAGCCGCTCGACGACGCTCTCGTGGCCGCCGGCGGCGGCGGCGACGAGGGGCGTGTCGCACGTGCCCTCGCCCCCGCCGTCGGGGTTCGCGCCGTGTTTCAACAACAGCTCCACCGCCGCGAGGTCGCCGCGCTTGCACGCGAGCGTCAGCGGGTCGTCCGTCTGCGCCGATCTTCCTTGTCGCGTCGATCCGGTCGCCGCGGGTTTCTCGTTTGGACGTCGTTTCGTCTCGTCGCGCGCGGTCGCCGCGCCGGGGGTGACGAGCGTCTCATCCTCGCCCTGGGGCAGGCTCAGGTCGCATCGCCGGCTCTCAAGCAGCGCGCGCGCCACCTCGAGGTGCCCCGCGCTCACCGCGGCGGTCAAGGGCGTGTCCCGCTGGCTCCGCCGATCGGGATCGACGTTTTTCTCGAGCAGCAGGGCGACCACCGCCTGGTGTCCGCCTCGCGCGGCGGCCACCAGCGGCGTGCCGAAAACCGCATCCTCCGCGTTCGCGTCGACGCCTGCGCGTGATCGGGGCGGGTCGAGGGGGGAGAAACGCGGGTCAGGGCGGGAGATCGAGCGCGAAGCGACGCGTACGACGCGCGATCTGGGTCGATCGCGGCCGCGGGGGCGCGCGGCGACCGCGGCGAGGGGCTTCGGGCCTTCAAAAAAAGGGGCCGCCTCGGTGAATCCGACGTAGGCGGGGAAATTGATGCGCGGGCGGGGCCCGGAGGGTGCCTCCCGACGCGGGTCTCGGAACGCGACGCACCTTTTTCTAGCAAGGCCTCCACCTTGTCCGCGTGGCCCCCGGCGCACGCCGCGGCCAGGGCCTCGACGTCGCTCATTGCAACTCCGAGCCACGCACTCTGAGCCTCGCGCCCTCGATCGAACCGTGATGTCTCACGTTGTTTTTTCGCGCTTTCTTGGTGGTGTCATCGCGCGGGTCGTCCTGGTTCGCAGACCCTACTCGTGCCATGGAAGGAGACGCGGGACCAGTCTCAGATTTTTCGCGCTCATTTTTCGGCAACTGCCCCGAAGCCGCGGTCTGTCGAACTCTACGGAAGGACGAAATCACGCGCGTCGCGAATTGAGACTTTTTTTGCAACAAATCGCGATTTTGACAGCACACATTTGGTACGACTCGCGCTTTCTCTCCGCCTCACGCCGCGGCCGCCTTCCGGATCGACCCCGCGTCCCCGCGCCCCGGCGCGCTCGCGTCCGACCCCGGGTACGCGAAACGCGGCGCCTCGAGGACGTTCGTGTGGCGGAGGACGCCGACGGGCGTCGCCGGAAGCCGCGGCGGCGTCGGCAGCGAATGCGTCTCGCGCGTCTCCTCCTCTAAACCGAAACCGTCGTCTCGATCGTCCTCCTCGGGCGCGAGCGATCCCGCGTCGTCCTCCTTCCACGTCACCGCGTCTCCGACGTCGTCCTCCTCCGCGCGGCTTGCCTTCTCGCTCAGCGAAAGCAGCGCGGCTTCCCTGCGCCCGTGTTCGAGCCTGAGCTCGGTGACCCGGCGGTCAAACTCCATCTCGCGCATGCGACTCTCTTTCTCCATCTCCTCGATCGCCCGCTGCGCGTCCCCGAGCTGCATCTCCAGCCGGAACGCGTAAGCGGCGGCTTCGTTCTTCGCCAAGCCCACGTTTACCACACGCTCCATCGCCTCCGCCGCCGCCAAACGCGCCGCGGAGGGAGCCATGCGGTTCACGAGGCTAACGAAATCGTCCGCGTCCGACGCGTCGTCACAAGGCTCGATGATCGTCGTCGCCGCGTTTTCCGCGTTTGAGTCGTCTCGGTTCAAAACCTCTTCTTCGCGGGTCTGTTTGTTTTTGACCATCCATCCATCCTCGAGCCGGTCGAGCTCTGAAAGTTTGGCGTGCAGAAAGTCCACCTCGGCGTCGACGGAATCGGCGCGGTCCTCCGCGTCGCGAAGCTCCCGGAGCTCCTCGTTTCGCAAAACGGTTTCGCCGAGCGCGAGAAGCGCGTCGCGCCGCGAGAAAAGTTCGCGTTTTTCGTCGAGCAACGCGTCGCGCTTCGCGTTCAGACGCGCGCGCTCCTCCTGGCGCTCGCGCCGCGCCAGAGCCTTGGCGGTCTCAGCCTCCACCAGCGCGCGAACGTCCTTTTGTTGGTCGTCCGCTCCGAAAAACGCGTCGAGTTTCTCGGAATCGGCGTCCCCGGCGGGCGCGTCTCCGACGTCTTTTAACGCGCGATTTTCTCCGCCTCCGCCGAGCCGCCGAATCGTCGCCTTCGCCGCGGCGAGCTCGTCCGTCGCGCGCCGCAGCGCCTCCAGGTGCCGCGTCTCGTTCGAGGCGAGCGCCTCGATCTTCGCGCTCTGAAATTCGCGCTCGCGTCGCAGATCCGCCAGCTCAGCCGCGGCGGTCGCGTCCGGAGCGGACGAGGCGAACGACGCGTCGCGGGCGTTCTGTTCGCGCAGGCGCAGACGCAACGCCTGCGCGTCGGCGCGCATCTTCGCGATTTCCGACTCGAGCTCGCGCGTCTTGTCGGACGCCACGCGATCGGCTTCGGAGTGCACGAGCGTTGAGGTGTTGGCGAGAAGCGCGTCGCTCTGTGCTTTCGCCAAACGCAACGCACGCAACTCCGTCTCGGCGGCGCGAACTTTCTTCTCGTACGCGAGACGAAGCGCGTCGTTTTCGTTTTCGTGACTTTTTCCGGACCGATCGTTCGTTTCCGCTTTCGCCGCGCGCTCGATAGCGAGAAGCTCCGACCGCAAACGCGCCGCCTCGGCTTCCTTCGACGCCTTCTCCTCCTCCAACGAACGCACCTTGTCCTCGTACCGGCGAGTCAAAAGATTCGCTTCGCGTTCGTTGCGCGTCAGGTCCACGATGAGTTTTTCCTTAGAGCCGATGTTACGCGCCAACTCTCTTAGTTGCCGCTCGAGGCTTTTCTTCTCCTGCTGGTACGCGCGCGCGCGCCGCGCGGCTTCCCGCCGAAGCTGCGCGCGCTCGAGCTCGATCTCCGCCTTTTGACGCACCAGCGATTTCTTCTCCAATTCCGCGGTTTCCGACAAGGAAGAGGGGGAGGAAGCTCCGAAAGGTTCAGAGAGCGGCGTCGCGGGAAGCGCGCCGCCGAGGGGAGGCAACGTCCCTCGCGCGTTCGCCTCGTCGTTCCCGTTCCGGACGCCGTCGAAGTCGTTCGGATCGCGTCGGTCCATCGGACGCGCGGACGGAGACAAAGGGGCTGTCCCGCGTTCCGGCGTCTCCGCGGACGCTTTCGCGAGAGGACCGCGCTCCGCGTCACGCGCGTTCCGCGCGACCGACGCCTTCGCCACCGCCTTGGCCTCTCTCTTGAGCGCCTTGATCTCGCGCATCTTCTCGGCAAAAATCGCCTCGTCGCGGCGCAAGTCGTCGCGCGCCTCCGCCAGCGCCAAATCCTTCGCCGCCGACGCCGCCGTCAACTCGGCGACTTGTCTTCGCGACCGCTCGAGCTGCTCGCGGAGAGACACCTCTCGGGCGCTCGACGACGCGCAATTGTCGCAATTGTCGACGGTCGATTCGCGCGGTCGCGACCGCGTCGCGAGACTCGTCTCCCGGGGCTCCCGGAGCGACGGCGTCGCGGCGCGATGCGCAGAGCGCGTAGCGTCGGTTTCCGTTCCGTACGCGGCGACCGCGGCGCCGCCGGGGTCGCGGTTCACCTTTATGGTGTTCTTGATGTTCCTCGCTCTCGTGGCGTACTTGAGCGTGTTCAGCGTCTCCTCGAAGTTCGTGTCCACGGGCGAGACGCACGCCACCACGCACGTTTTCGAATTCCCGCCGAGCGAGTCCTGCAGAAGACGCGTGAGTTTCGAGTCGCGATACGGCACGTGCGTCTTTGTAAGACTCATTCCTCCTCCGCGGTTCGCGTCGTCCCCGCTCAGCGCGGCGATGACGTTCCCCAGCGCCAACAGTCCGCTGTTGATGTTGATGCTCTCCTGGAACCGCGACCCCGTGGCTTTGGTCTTCTTGTTCCGCTCGGACCCAGCGAGGTCCACGAGGTGGAACTTGGCGGACGCGTATCGCCCTTTGTGTGCTTCTCGCGCCTCATTACTCAAAAGCGTCTGCTCGATGATGATGGTGAAGATGGCGTGCGACCGCGAAGAGTTTTCGTTCATCTTCGTCCCGCCCGTGGTGCGCGCCACGCAACCGAGCTCGAGGAGGCGGAGCATCTCGTCCGCGTTCGTCGTGACAACCTCGCGCGCGCCGGCCACGACGATGGCGCCGTCGCTTTTTTCGCGTATGCTTATGCGTTTTGGGTTGGTGTCCGGATGCAGCAAGTCACGCACCTCCTCGTTGTGCACTTCCAGGAACGCGCATCGAACGCGCACGTCGCTGGATCTTGATTCGAATCGCGCGTTTGACTCGGCGAAGACGTCTTTCACGACGCGCGGGATGATGCCGAGGTCGTCATCGAAAAGATCCGCGCTGCCCGATCCCATCGTGTACGTCTTGCCCGAGCCCGTCTGGCCGTACGCGAGCACAGTCGCGTTGTACCCGCGGAAGCACGACTCCACTAACGGCGAGACGAGGCGGTCGTACACCTCCGCCTGCGTCGCGTTCGGGCCGAACGCGTCGTCGAAGCGGAACGCGCGGCTCTCGCCGAGCACGACGGTGTTGGCTTTCGGGTACGAGAGGCACTCGCGCGCGCGCTCGACGCGCTCCTTCGCCACCAGGGGGCGCGCGCGCACCGCCACGCGCACCGCGAGGTCCTCCACGTGCTCGGAGACGGACGACGCGACCGACGCCGAGGTCGTCGGGCGGTCCGTCATCGTGGGAAAGGACCGAGAGTCGCGCATCGCGGACGCGTCCGCCGCGGCGTGTCCGTTATGCGCCGCGTCTCGGCGGGGAGGCGCGGGCGGCAAAGCCCCGAAGTCGCCGCCGTCGTGGCGGTCTTCGTACGTCTCCCCCATCTCCTCGGCCGCTCTAAAGGCGACGATGTGACACCCTTCCCGTCGTCGCGCCTGAGCGGGGCGGCGGTCAGAGTGACCGCCCGGGCTCTCGGAGGTGCCGATCTCTCATCTCTGGTCAACGAAAACGTCCGAGCCGCGCCCGTTGAGGGATTCGAGAAATCAGACCCGTCGCGACCCGCGCGTTCACATTTTCGCACGCGCGACCGGCGCCGTTTCCCTAAAGCACCCACCGACAGCACCGATGGCCGGCGAAGGAGGCCTCATCGCCGCCGCGCAGGCGATGGACGGGAAGACCCTGATCGGGTTCATCATCGCGTTCTGCCTCGCGTCCGTCATCTCCTCCAGACTCTCGGTGCGTCTCGCCGCGCGTCGCGCGCCCGTTCCTCGCGACCCTCGCGCATTCATTTTCGCTCGCGTCCCTGACGACGCGACCTTTCCCGTCACCGACTCGCGCAGGACTGGTTCGACAACCTGCCGTGGCGCAGAGCGCTCCACGAGAAGGCCATGGAGATCGTGGAGGAGGCCAAAGCCAAGGAGGCGGCGGAGGAGGCCAAGAAGGCCAAGAAGAAGAAGTGAGAAGGAGACCAGCGGCGTGTCTGTCGAGGGCGAGGGTTACCCGGTAGAAGAGAGCGTTGTGGAGGCGTTTGCGCTTTTTGACGGCCGGAGTTTCTTCGATCACTTTTCGCCTTCGACTCTTCGACGCGCCGAGCCTGATATGACGATGAGATCGCCCCGCGCGCGCGCCATGGACGCGGCTGAGGAGACGATGGCGGGCTTGGACGCGGCGGCGGAGGATGCGATGGGCGGCATCGGCGATTCCGCCCCGCTTCTCTCTGACACATCCCTCGAGGACGCGGCGGGCGAGTTTCTCCTGCGTCTGCAGCGCCAGACGGGCATCCCGGCCGCGGCGCTTTTGCCCCTGATCCTGTCGCTCTCCAGCATCGCGGTCATTCTGCTATGCCAGGCGCTGTTCGCGCTGCTGGTGCGCGTCGCGTTCGGCGACGCGCGCCGGGGGGGGGCACACTCAAACGGCTCGGTGCTCCTGCTCGGCGTCTGCGGCGCGGGGAAGACCGCGCTGTTCCAGACGTTGCGCTCGGGAAGCCCCTACCTGACGACCGTGACGTCCATGGAGGCGAACGACGCGACGTTTTTAATGGAGGGCAAGACGCGGAAGTCTGGGGTGGTTGCCAAAAAGCTGCGAGTCGTGGATCTTCCGGGCCACCCGAGGCTAGCAGGGTTACTCGAAACGCAATTAAAAACCGCGCGTTCGGCGGTGTTCGTTATAGACGCGGTGGATTTCGCGTCGCGCCGACGCGAGATCGCCGAGCGCTTGTTTCACGCGCTCCAAACCATCGCAAAAGCGAAAGGGCGCGCCGCGCGAACGTTCCCAATAGTCGTCGCGTGCAACAAGTCGGAAAAGATCACCGCGCACCCGATCGGTTTTATTAAAAGCCGTCTGGAAAAAGAGATGGACGCGCTGTTACGAACCGCGGGTAGTTTGGCGGAGACGGGCTCGAAGGGGGACGACAGAAACGACGCGGCGAACCGAGATGACGCCTTCGCGATCGTCGCGCGGCGAACCAAAAACAAAAACACAAACGAAACGCCCTTCGCCTTTGAAGACGCAAACGCCGACGTGTCCTTCTCCGCCGTCTCCGTCGCCGAGAACGACCTGGACGAGCTCAAGAGCTTCATGGTGGTGCGATGATTTTTGTGTCGTGGTGGTATCTTTTTAATACAAGCTCTACTAAAAGCGAGTCGCGCGCGTGTCGCGTCGTCGACTCTTCTTTGCTAACACGTGAAGGTGGGACTACTCTCGAAAGGAGTAGACCTTCATGGTAGACTACCATCATCAGGCGGCGCTTTACTCCGCCTTGAGGTAAAACGCCCAGGGCGCGCCCGGAACTCGGTCGCTCGTGACCAGCAGTTTCGCGGTCGTGCCTCTGGACGCATCGGAGGGCTCGTACCTAACGCCGATGGTCTTCGTCTGCTTCGCGCCGATCGTCTCCGACCGCGTCGCGACGAACGCCGGGTTGTCCGTCGTCACGACAAACGTCGTCTCGGCGTCGAAGGGGTTTTTGAAGCTCACCGAAGCGCCGGTCGCGCCGACGACGATCGGGCCGACGGGTTTGGGGGCGACGCACCGCCCCGAGACGGGCACGACGTACTCCCCACCGGTCTCGCTGGTGATCAGAAGCACGTCCCGGAACTGCGACCCTAACGACATCGGCTCGAACGTCACGTCCAGACTCTGTTCGGAACCCTCGTCTTTCTCCAACCCGGAAGCGGCTTGCGCTTGGTGCGTCGCCGCCGAGACAAACGCGCCGTTCCCTCCGCCGCCTCTAAATCGAACGTCGTACGCGGCGGGCTCGTCCAGGAAGTGCGCGAACGTCACCTTCTTGGTTTCGGCCGAGCCGAGGGGCACGGTGAAGCTCACGCCTCTTTCGGGTCCGGCGGCGGTCGCGCTCAGGGCCAGGCGGAACGGCCACGCGCCCAAAACGTCGCTCTCGACGACGACGTCGGAGAAAGCCGTCTCGGCTAAAACGGGGCGGTACCCGACGCGAACGTCTTTGGTGGTCTTCGCGGGGATCGTCGTCGTCTCGCCGTCGACGGCGAACGTCCGCGGGTTCGAGAAGCGCGTCGTGACGTCCACGGGAACCGAGAGCGGGTTCGTCACCGGAACGCGCCCTATGACCTTCTGCCTCGCCGCCGCGCGCAACGAAATCTCGCCTTGCGTCAAAGGCGCGGACGTCGTCACCGCCACGTCGTACGTCGCGACTTCGTTCGTGTCGACGTCGGCAAACGTCACGCTCGCGTTTGTCGTCGTACCCTCCTTGAACCCGTAAAAACTCAGCGGGTACGACCGAGTCGCGTTCGCGGCCACCTCGATGAACTCCGGCCCGCGAAGCGTCACCGCCTCCGAGCTCGGAGAGCTGTCGTCTTCCGAAAACGTCACCGTCGCGCGGAACCTCTGTCTGCGGCTCTCGACGAAATTTTTCACCGGAACGGTAATCGTCGCGGCTTTCTTCGCCGGGACGGACGCCTCGACGACGCCGGCGGTTTCCGGTACATCCGCCACGCCGGAAAGCTCGCGCGTGTCCACCGTCCCGTCGGGAAGCTCGAACCGCACCGAGCCGAGATGTGGATCTTCATCTGAACTCACAGAGAGCGGCGCGTACGTGATGGCGTAAGAAGCTTCGCCGCGCGCGGGGACGAACAGCGTCTCCGCGCCGCGCCAGTTTCCGTTGGCGATGGTCGGCGCGAGGCGCCACGCTTCGTTCGTCGAGTTGCGAACGACGGTCTCGACCACCGTCTCGCCGCGCGCGCGCGCCGAGAAGCGCACCGTGTCCGTGGGCGCGGACGCGGTCACGCACTTTGCGAGAACCGAGAGCTCCAACGGCGTGTCCGCGCCGTCGTCCAACACGCACCGCGCGACGAAGTCGTAATTCACGGAAACCGCGCCGTTTTCTTTCGCCGCCGCGTCTTCCCCCGCGTGACCGGGGGGGAAGCCCGCGACGAACGTTAAACGAATCTCTTGATCGGCGCCCGGGCCGACGTAGCCGCTTTGCGGGAACAGCTCGAAGCGTCGCCTTAAGTGCGCTTTGTCCCCGACCAACGCGGATACTAAGTCGAAGGCGAACGAGCACCCGACGTCGCCCGTGTTTTGCAAAAGAACAGTCTTCGTGACACGCGCGCCGTCCACGACGGCGCCGAAGTCGAGCGCGTCGCGGCTCAACGCGAGCTCGGCGCCGACGCACCCGCCCACTAACAGCGAGACGGCTTTCGGCGCGCCGCCGGCGACGGAGACGGCGAACGGCACCTGGAACGGCCTCGAGCGCTTCTCGGGCGCGAACGTCAGCTTGTACGTCACCGTCTTGCGCGCGGGCACGACCACGCTCGAGAAGGAGGAGGAAACGACCGTGTTCTCGTTTGTTTGTTTGGAATCGCCGGAGTCTCCGATCGCGTCGTCCGCCTTTTCCGGCGTCTCCGGCGGCGGCGCGACAAGCCTTTTCGCGCTTCCCCCGTCCACCGCCACCGCGCACCGCACGTCCGCGTCCGAAATGGCGCGCAGCGTCTCGGAATCCACCGCCACTTCCACCGGTAATGGACACTTGTTCACGAGCGTCAGCGTTTTGACGATGGCCGATTTCGCGCGCGCGGACCCGAAATCAACAGTGACCGATCCCGATCCCGAAGAACCGTTCTTCGAGGATTTTTCGGACTGTTGAAGCTCGAGCCTCGGTTTGACGCCCTCGCCCGACACGCGCACGCGCGTCGATTTCACGCCGTTCACCTCGAACGGGACGTACGTCTCGTATCGTCGCGGCTCACGCGGTTCAAACGCGAACACGAACTCGCACGACGCACCGGGCTTCAACACGCCGCCGCCGACGCTCGCTTCCGGACCGGAAACCAACACGAACGCGCAAGAGTCGTCGTCGCCGACCGAGTCAAACGCGCAATCCACCGCGAGCGGCGACGAGTCCTGGTTGGTCAACGTCAGGACTCGCGCGTTTTTCGGCGCGTTTTGGTGTTTCGACGAGTTCGCTTCAATGAGCGCGGGCCCGAACACGACGTCCCTTGATGAGAACGCCAGTAAGGGCTTGCGCGCGTCCGCCTCGATGACGAAGTTGTACGATCGGCCGTTGACGACGGTCAAGACGGCGTCGCTTTCTCGTAGCGTCTCGGTTCGAGTCGGTCGGTACGCGATTTCGCAAACCCGGCGCTCGCCCGGCGCGACGGAGAAGTACTTCGGCGACACGGACAGAGCTTTTGAGTTTAAACCCAGGCTCCACTCGGCTTCGAACGTGAGCTCGCCCTCGTTGGCGACGGAGACACGCCTCGTCGCGACGTCGTCCACGCAGACGCGTCCGAGGCTCACCGCGTTGCGAGCCGGCGCCGGCGCCAGCGCGATGGTCGGACGTCCGCTCGGCGCCGCGCTCGGGAGAGCTCCTTGCGCGACTGATTGCCCATAGTCCGCGTCTTGTTCCAACGCGCACGCCTCGCGAATCGCGTACGTCTCCGCCTTGACGTTGAGACGGATTTTGTTCGGTTTGCGGTCGACGTTTACGGCGACGTTGACGCTCCTCGAGCCTTCGTGTGTGGGTTTGTACGCGACCGCGATACGAACCTCGCCGAGCGGCCCGATCGTCCCCGAAGGCGGGTCGAACGTCACTTCGCGCGAGTTGTCGCCGTACGCCGCGGAAACCAAGTTTTCGAAGGAAAACTTGAACGGGACGCTCTCGTGGTTAACGAGCGTCACCGACTCTCTCCGCGTCGCGCCGACGAGACACTTGCCGAAGTTGACGCACGCCGTGTCCAGCGTGACGCGCGGCTCCGTCACGGCGCCGGCGAGCAGGAAAGGCACGGAGACGCCCACGGAGGGCGCGCGGAACGTGAACGCGCGCTCGTGCGCGTCGCCCTGAGACGGGGCGTACTCGAACGCCATCTCGTACCGCTTCCCGGGCGCGACGACGCCGCGAGGCGTCAGGCACCGAAACGGCGAGTGATCTCGTTCGCTCTCGTCGCGGAAAGAACCGTTCGACGTCTTCTCCCAGAAAAACTCGTACGCCTCGCTGGTGGGGTTGAGCACCTCGAAGCGGCGCGCGACGCGCGCGCCGAGGCCGAGCGACGCGAACTGCACAACCTTGGTCGCGCTGCTCACCTCGGGCAAAGACCCCTCGCCCGCGGGGCGGCGCCCCGAGGTCAAGTAGTCGCTCTCCGCGAGGTCGAAGTGGCACCACGGCCTTAAAGCCTTCCCGTTCAGGGAAACGGTCGTGTCGCGCGCGCCGTCCGCGCTCGCGCCGGGGAAGCAGACGCGCAGCGTTCGGGAGCACGACGCGTACACCTCCGTTGGCGCGAACCGGACGACCAGCTCGACGGCGCCGCCGGGCGCGACGACGCCGGACAGAGGCGCGACGGAGTAGATTTTTTCGTCGCGTGCGTTCGGACGAGCGCCTTTGTCTTGTTTCGGGTCGAAGACGTCGCACTCGAACGGCAAGTTCGCCATCCCGGTGTTGCGCAGGGTCACGGCGTGCGTCCGCGCCTGGAACATGAGCGTCGGCTTGAACGCGATCGGCCCAGTGTCCATCTCGAACGACGCGTCCGCGGCGACGGCGGTGACAAACAGGGGTTCCGTCCTTTCCAACGAAACGTCGATTTCGTGCGCGGGTTCGGGCGTCGCGAACCGACGCTTGACCCTCCGAGGCGCCCTTCGCACGTTCGGGTGGACGGTCGGGTCCCTCTCGGCGTTCGGGTTAACCTCGGGGTCCCGCTCCGAATCAGGAACCTCCGCCTCGACGACGTACCGCTCCTCGAAGCTCTGGTCGGTCCAACGAGGTGGAAAGAGCAGGCGCGGCGGGAGCGGCGCCGGCGCCGGCGACGGCGTCGCGTCGGCGTCCGCCGCGCCGGCGGCGGCGTCGGGGTCCGCCTCGGCGTCGTCGTCTTTCAGAGCTCGAAACGCGTCGTGCGAGCCCTCGTAGTACGCCTTGACCGGCGCGAGTTTCACGAGCATCTCCAGCGGCGGGTGCTCGGCGTCCAGCCCGTGCGCGCACGGCCCCGTCGGCGCGAACGAAACCGTTATCTGCGTGGAGGTCCCCGGCGGCAGATGGCCGACCCGGGGGACAAACGCGAACGCGTTTGACTCATCGCCGGAGGTCTCGTCGGCGTCGGTGTCGCCGGCGGGCCATTCGAATCGCCACGGCTTGGCGGAGACGTTGGTCATCGAAAACGTCGCGCGTCTCGTCGTGCCCACCGGCCCGTCCTCGAACCGAAGCGCGTTCGCGTCGGGATCATCGGTCTCGTCGGAGTCCGAGACGTCGTCATCGTCGTCCCCGCGAACGACGCTCGTGACTCGAGAGCGACCGCCGAGACTCGGCAAGTGTTCGAAGACGACGTCCGGCGCGAACGCCTCGCCGACGACGCGAACGGCGCGCGTCTCGAACGGGTTCTCGCGAACGGCGAGGGTCAGGTCCAGGACATCCCTCGAGTTTTCGTTCTCTTTGTCGTGCGCGTTCTCGTCGTCCGGAAGGCCGGAAGAAGATGTCTTCTTCGAAGAAACCTCCCGCGGCTCGTACAGCACGCGCAGCGCCTTGACGTGCCCGGGCTTGATCTCGTGCGTCACGCCGGCGCCGACGACGACGAAGGGAGACGCGGAGAAACGGCGACGTCCACCGCTACTGGAGGAGTCTCCGTTTTTCGCGTCCGAGACGTCGACGCGCGCGTACGACACGAGCGCGCCGTCGTTGCGCAACACGATCTTCTTCTCCTTTTTCGAACCCAC
>ENA-OUOG01001147-OUOG01001147.1-marine-metagenome-genome-assembly--contig:-NODE-1147-length-31766-cov-5.609612_pt1 | contig 31766 bp, 36 predicted proteins | sample MGYA00248635_ERZ508505 | MGnify/ENA primary metagenome ERZ508505 (study PRJEB26176, sample SAMN06267871) | marine metagenome | isolation source: Saanich Inlet, British Columbia, Canada | place: Pacific... | reverse complement strand
GGTGCTGCGGCGGCGCGGTGTTTCAACTCTGCAAGAAAAAGTCATTTTCTGCCAATATGTGCTATTTTTGTGGCCGAATTGACTACTTACGGGTTTCAGATGATTGTTAATGCTAAGGAGCTAGCTGATATATACGGTATTTCAGCTAATAGCATCTATCAGTGGATTAAGGAGGGATGCCCCCTTCACGTTAAGGGTGGGGTAGGCAAAAAAGAGCATAAATTTGACACAAGAGAGGTTGCTAGGTGGCGAGAGAAGCGAGCAATACAGAAAGCCACTGCTAGTGCTGACCAAATAACCAAAGAAGAGGCGCAAAGACGCAAGTTGTCGGCTGAAGCTGCGTTATCTGAGCTAGAGCTGGCTAAGAAGAAGGGTGAGGTTGCAGAAATAGACGAGGTTGAGAGAGTATTGTCATCTCAGTTCGCTGAAGTAAGATCCTCACTAAGAAAAGTGCCAGAGAGATGCGTAATTCGCATTGTTGGTGATACCGACGAGGCCAGAATCAAGAAAATAATACTTAGCGAAATAGATTCAGTGCTTGAGATGCTGTCAGAGGGGCGTGGAGAGATGAGTGACAACGAAGAGTGAATACTCCAATTTAGAGGGGCTGTTAGATGCCGCTGGTAGGGCTAGGTCATTTTTGCGCCCACCTCCAGACTATTTGCCGTCGGAATGGGCTGAGGCCAATATAAAAATACCGCTAGGCAACGCAGTTCCTGGGCCAATAAGGTTTGATAACGCTCCGTATCAAATTGAGCCGCTAAATATGTTCGCTAACAAAGATGTTCAGCGAATTACGCTCATGTGGGGCGCTCAGACAGGAAAAACGCAGATATTGAACTGCGCGATGGGTTATTTTATCGCTCACGATCCATCTAGCCAGATGATGATGCAGCCAAGTCAAAGTGACCTTAATACGTGGCTTGAGACCAAATTTAACCCAATGGTTGACTCAAATGAGTCGCTAAACTCGCTGGTTGCCAAGCCTAGATCGCGTGAAGGAGTCAACAATCAGCAGATGAAGTCATATCCTGGTGGCTTCCTTATGTTTGCTTGGGCTGGCAGTCCTAGAACCATGCGAGGACGCTCTGCCCCTAAGATCTTTTGCGATGAAGTGGACGGATATGACTATAACGCAGAAGGTCATCCCGTTTCGCTATTGTGGCAACGTGCTGCGACCTTTGGCGATCAGAGAAAGCTGCTGATTACTTCTACACCGACGGTTAAAGGCAGTTCATTCATCGAAGACAGCTACAACGACGGTGATAGGAGGCGTTTTTACATCCCTTGCCCACATTGTGAGCAGAAAATCACGCTGGAATGGTCGAATGTGGTCTGGGATAAGGATGAAGAAGGCAATCACATGCCCGACACCGCTGTGTATGCCTGCCAGAAGTGCGGATCACCCATCACTGATGGTGAGAAGAGGGCCGCGCTCAGAGAGGGTGAGTGGGTCTCTGATAAGCCGTTTGCGGGACATGCAAGCTATCATTTGAGTGAGCTTTATAGTTCGTTCCGACGCTGGAGAGACATTGTTAGGTCATTTCTAGAGAAAAAGGCCACAAATGACATTCAATCTTTCGTAAACCTGTCTTTAGCTGAGACATGGGAGCATCAAGGTGAGCGGGTAGATGATTACGACTTGGCAAAGCGTCGAGAGAGCTTCGATGACAAGATTCCAGAGGAGGTTGTTCTGCTTACGGCGGGTACAGACGTACAGGACAATCGACTAGAGACGACTATTTTAGGACACGGGCGTGATTCTGAGTGCTATGTTATCAGGCATATTACTCAGTACGGAGATCCATCAACGCCTCAGTTGTGGTCGCAGTTGGACTCACTGCTTCACAGCACGTTTGAGACACACGATGGTAGAGAGTTGCCGATTAGAGCGACAGCGATTGACTCAGGCGGTCATTTTACCAATTCTGTATATGCCTACGCGAAGAAGAATGCCGGTCGCCGTGTATTTGCGATCAAAGGTGTTGGTGGCGATGGTAGGCCAATAGTCGGAAGGCCGTCCAAGAGCAATGTTGGTAGATGCCCGTTATTCCCAGTTGGTGTTGATACTGCCAAGGATTTGGTTTTTGCTCGGCTGAAGATTCAGCAAGAAGGTGCTGGTTATGTTCATTTTAGCGATACACTAGATGACGAATACTTTAAGCAATTAACCGCCGAACAGGTAATTGTAAAGCACAAAAGAGGGTTTAAATATCGTGTTTATGAGAAGATAAGAGCACGTAATGAGGCTTTGGACTGCTTTGTGTACGGCATTGCCGCACTAGCTATTTTGAATGTTGACTTGAACACACTAGCTGATAAGGTAAATTTCAAGCATAATGGCAGCACAAAAGTATCTGAAAAGCCGAGCAACACTACCAAGAATACGCCTTTTGTGCCGAAAATGGGGCGCGGATTTGTAAATTCTTGGCGATAGAGGATTTTTGATGGCTAACCTGTTTGATGCAGCGAATGCGCCAGAAGGCGAACCTACAGAGATCGTCGTGGGCGATTTCGCACAATGGAAGCGTTCCGACTTTGCTGCTGACTATCCTACTTCCAGTGGGTTCACAGCGCAATATGTAGCTCGTATTGAAGGTGATGTAACTGAGATAAAAATACCTCAGTCTGTATTATCTACAGATGACTATTACCTATTTGCAGTTTCTAGCAGCAACAGTGCTAGCTTTTTGGCTGGCACGTACAAATGGCAGCTAGAGGTTACTCAAACCTCGTCTGGCAATAGAATTGTTCTTGAGTCTGGCGAATTTAAGATTGCCGCAGATATGGACGTGAGTGGCGCTGATGGCCGATCTCATGCTGCGGTAATGGTAACCAAAATTGAATCTTTGTTAGCTGGTCGAGCCGATTCTGACGTATCTTCATACGCCATTGCTGGTCGATCATTAACAAAGCTGAGTTTTACTGAACTCATTGAGGCTAGGAATTATTACGCATCCGAGGTTGTTAAAGAAAAAGCTAAGGATCGTTCAAAGCGAGGTCTCACTACGGGTTCTACAATTAAGGTGCGCTTCTGATGGGTCTTTTCAGTTTTGGGAAGTCCAAGGAGCCTGAAAAGAAGCCTGTACTACAAAAGCGCCTGTATTCTGGCGCTAGTAAGAATAGGCTCTTAGCAGACTTCTTTGATTCTGAGCGGTCAGCAGACAGTGAACTGCGGCCAGTAATAAAAGTTCTACGAAGCCGATCCCGCGATCTTGCTCGTAATAACGAGTACGCAAAAAGATACCTAAACCTGATGAAAACCAATGTCGTAGGCGACAGAGGATTCTCTTTGCAGGTTAAGGCTGTTGGCGGTGATGGCAATCTTGATCAGTCTGGCAATGATTCTGTTGAGTCTGCTTTCAGGAAGTGGGGCCGTCGTGGAAATTGCACGGTTGACGGCAAGATGTCTTGGCTTGACGCGCAGAAGCTGGTCATTGAGGGTCTTGTTCGTGATGGAGAAGTATTCATCGTCAAGCATCGCTCAAACTCATTCCACGATTCTTTTGCTTTACAGTTTATTGAGCCTGATCAGATCGACGAGCAGAAGAATGAGCGCATGACGAACGGTAATGAAGTTCGCATGGGTGTTGAGTTAGATAGATACAAGCGTCCTGTCGCGTATCACAAGCTGAACTACCATCCTGGTGATTATGACTACACAACCGTAAGCTCTAAGAACAAGCATACCCGTATACCGGCAGAGCAAGTAATACACATCTTTATGCCGCTCAGGGCAGAGCAGACTAGAGGCGAGCCTTGGATGGCTCCGGTAATGACCTCTATGAAGCAGCTAGGGGCATATCGAGAGGCCGCGATAATCAATGCCAGAATCGGCGCATCTAAGATGGGATTTATCACCACTCCAACTGGTGATGGTTATATTCCCGACGATATGGACGGTGATACTCCGATCATGGATGTTGAGCCTGGAGTAATCCAGCAGCTTGCAGTAGGTCAGGACTTTAAGACCTTTGACCCAACGTATCCTCATAGTGAGTTCAACGAATTCAACAAGGCCGTCCTGAAAGGTGTGGCTTCTGGTCTTGGCATTTCTTACACGTCACTTGCTAACGATCTTGAGTCAACTTCATACAGTTCTATACGGCAGGGCGCTCTTGAGGAGCGTGACTTCTATCGAGATATTCAGCAGTTTATGATTGAGCACTTCATACGAGAGGTTTATGAATCTTGGCTGATGGCATCTATGGAAGTGGTAAGTTTTGGCATTCCTGCGCGTCAATATGACCGATTCTCTGAGGCAGCTTCATTCCGAGCTAAGGCTTGGAACTGGGTAGATCCTCAGAAAGAGATGAATGCAGCAGTAACCGGCATGAAGGCTGGTGTTATGTCTATACAAGACGTTGCTGCTCAGTACGGTAAGGATGTTGAAGAACTGTTCGGTCAAATAGCTCGTGATAAGCTGATGGCTGATCAGTTTGGCGTAAGTTATGCGCTTGAGCCTTATGGTGTTGATAAGACCGACGTTGTTCCAGAAGGAATGGAAGACGGAGAAGACGATGCCGAAGTATAAGGGCAAGGACATATCTACGACTCCAACTGATGGAATGGTTGCGGAGGCTAAACGTGGACTGGAATGGCGCAAAGAATATGGTAGAGGCGGTACGGGAGTCGGTGTTGCTCGTGCTCGTGATATTGCTAATCGCCGTGATCTGTCCCTTGATACTGTTAATCGGATGCGTTCTTTCTTTGCCCGACATGAGGTAGATAAGAAGGCCGAAGGTTTTAGTCAGGGAGAGAAGGGTTATCCTAGTGCTGGACGCATTGCGTGGGCGCTTTGGGGTGGCGATGCAGGAAAATCATTTGCTGATAAGATAGTGAGTCAGATGGATTCAGCCGATGAGAGATCTTATGAAGATGCGCGTCCTTACCCTAATGAACATGCTGCAAGGATTAGAGATCCAGACCAATTCGCTGAGTTTCGTCGTATTAACGATGAGCTTGGCGATGGCATAGATATGATTCTTGGACGCAAAGACAGCGATTATCAGATACAATCAATACGTTTCAAGAAAGACAATTATACTGCTGACGAGGCTCGTCAGTGGCTTGATGAAAATGGGTATGAAGTTATGGAATTTGAACCTGCAACTGAAGAACGTGAAGAGGTGGCCGAAGAAGTTCGTGCTGAACCTGATTCGCTGAAGGTTGGCGATTACGTTGAGTGGAACTCATCTGGCGGTAAGGCTCAAGGTGTCATCAAGAAGATTGAGAAAGATGGAAAGATCAATGTTCCTGATGCTGACTTTGAGGTAACCGGCTCGGAGGATGACCCAGCGGCTCTTATGGCTGTCATTCGTGATGGTAAAGAGACCGACGTAATGGCTGGTCATAAATTTAGCACTCTGGCTAAGATTTCTAAGCCTTCAGAGCGAAAGGCCGATACTGAGATCAGTCATCGCTCTATGAAGCTGGAAATGTCGCCAATTAACGAAGATGAGCGTCGAGTACGCATCGCTGTGTCTTCCGAAGAGCCTGTAATTCGCTCTTTTGGCAATGAAGTCTTGGAGCATAGTGAAGAGGCTATTGATCTTAGCTTTATGAATAGCGGTCGAGCGCCATTGCTGCTCGATCATGACCCATCTAAGCAGGTGGGTATTGTAGAATCTGTCGAACTCGATGGCGAAACGCGAAGACTACGCGCAATGGTTCGTTTCGGAAGGAATGGGCTAGCTAAAGAGGCTTTCGACGATGTGGTTGATGGTATTCGATCAAACATTAGTGTTGGTTATACCGTCAACAAACTAGAGCGCTCAGACAAAGACACTTACGTGGCTAAGTCTTGGCGACCTATGGAGGCATCGCTTGTTTCTATCCCTGCCGACGTGACAGTTGGCGTGGGGCGGTCTGGCGAAGTTTCACCCGAACCCGTGATTAAAACTGACTTTAAAGAGGATATTCCTATGTCAGAGAATACTGTAGACATCGCGGCAGTCGAGGCAGAAGCCCGCAAAGCCGCACAACGTAACGCAGCCGAGATCGTAGAGCTTGGTGCGCGTCACAGCCGTTCTGATCTTGCTCAAAAAGCTATCTCAGATGGTCGTTCAATTGAAGAGTTCCGTGGCGAACTTCTTGAGGAAATCGGTAGCAAGCGCGCACTTGAGCACGTTGAAATCGGTTTGACTGAGAAGGACAAGAAGCGTTTCTCTTTGTTCAACGTAGTTAATGCTTTGGCTAACCCAACCGACCGTCGCGCTCAAGAAGCTGCTGCGTTCGAGTTTGAGGTTTCTCGTGCTGCTGCTGAGAAGTATGGCCGTGACCCACAGGGAATCATGGTTCCTTACGAAGTGCTGTCAAAGCGTGATCTGAACTCTTCTGACGAGTCTGATCTGTTTGGTGATGACTTCCGTGGTGGAGAGTTCATCGACGTACTCCGCAACCAGTCTTCAGTAATGCGCGCTGGTGCTCGTATGCTGAACGGTTTGAGCGGCGACGTTAAGATCCCCAGAAAGGCTACTGCTTCTTCTGCGGCTTGGATCGACACTGAGGGCGGTGCAGCAACAGAGTCAGAAATGACTACTGGTACTATCAGCATGGTTCCTCGTCAGCTTGGTGCTTTCACCGACATCACTCGTCAGTTGCGTCAGCAGTCCTCTCTGGACGTTGAGTCTCTGGTTCGTGATGACTTGGCGCAGGCTCTTGCTCTGGCAATCGACCTTGCTGCTCTTGCTGGCACTGGCTCTAACGGTCAGCCTACAGGCATCAAGAACACCAACGGCATCAACACTTTAGACTTTGGTACTGCTCCTGATCTTATTCCTACGTTCGCGCAGGTTGTTGAGATGGAAACTAAGGTTGCTGAAGACAACGCTCTGTTGGGTAACTTGGCCTACATTCTTCCTGCGTCTATGTACGGTGCATTGAAGACCGTAGAGAAGGCTACTAACACTGCTCAGTTCGTAGTTGAGCCTGGTGGCACTATCAACGGATACAACGCAATCGTTTCTAACCAGTGCTCTGCTGGAGATCTGTTCTATGGAAACTTTGCGGATCTGTTGGTTGGAATGTGGTCAGGCGTAGATCTCACAGTAGATCCATACAGCCTTTCTACTACTGGTAGCATCCGTTTGGTTGCCTTCCAGACTGTAGACGTTGCTGTACGTCACGCAGTTAGCTTCTGTCTCGGTAACGATGGCGGCAGCTAATAGCTGATAAGTCCCGCCCTGTATATTTCTATGGGGCGGGATTTTCTATAAGGAGGGAGCATGAAGTACAAAGTTATTCGAGATTGCATCATCAAGGGTCAGCAGCAAAAGGTAGACTCTATTGTTGACTTAGATAAAGAAGTTGCAGATCAATTACTGTCTATTGGCCGCATTCAGCCTTATGATGAGCCACAGGTTGAAAACCGTTCTATCGGTCTGTCTATGTCTTCTGAGAAGCCAAAGCGTCGAGGCCGAGCAAAGAAAGTGGATAAGATTACTGCTGAAGATCCTTCTAATGGTTGAGACTGGTTCAGCACGTCTGGCTATGCTCAAGGATTTCGGTGAGGATATGTCTGCCTCCAGCGAGAGGACAGGGTTCTTTCGCTTTAGGGGTATTTTCGACAACGATCATGAGATGGTTGCCGGTCAGACAATGGACTTCTCTCTGCAACGTCCTCGCATTACCTGTATATCTAGAGATATAGCAGGATTGCTTGAGGGTGATAACGTCACGATTCGCGGAGAGCTTTATCAAGTTGTTGTTATTATGCCTGACGGCACAGGATTTACTGAGTTAATGCTGGAGCAGCAGTAATGCACACTAGGCAGGCTATTAGAGAGGCTGTATTAGATCGGCTCACAGGACTCGCTACGACGGGTTCTAACGTCTTTATGAGCCGAGTTTACCCTATGAGTAGGAATACGCTTCCTGGTATGGCTATATTTGCCATCAGCGAGTCTACTCTATATGCCACAAGTAGCCTTCCGAGAACTCAGCAGAGAAACTTAAACATAACTGTAGAAATTTACGTAAAGGGTGTTGATGGGTACGACGATCAGATTGATAAGATCGCGTCAGAGGTAGAATCGGCACTCTACGAGGATGTTACGCTTGACGGGCTAGTTCTGGATACAAAAGTGATGTCCATTGAAGTAAACTTTAGCGATGGCGCTGAACAGCCTGTTGGTGCTGCCGCTATGACATTAGATATTTTGTACGTCACCAAAGAAGGTGGCACTGAAATTAATTAAGGGAGACCGAAATGGCTACTTTTTCTGGTAAGGACGGCGCGGTATACATTGGCAATGTGGCCGTTGGTGAGGTTCGTGATTGGAGCATTGAGCAGAGCGCAAACCGTATAGATGATACGGTTATGGGTGATAGCTGGATGACTGGTAAGATCACGCAGCGTTCATGGACTGCTTCTTTTAACGTATATTATGATCCAGCAACTTCTATTGCTGTTGGTGACTTATTGACTCTTAATCTTTATCCTCAAGGCAAGACTACTGGCTTGAAGTATTACAATGGGCAAGCCCACGTAACTTCTTTGTCAAGCACTGCGTCATTTGACGGAATGATTGAAGCATCTGTGTCTGTTGAGGGAACTGGTGAACTTAAACTTTTGACGGCGTAATCTTATGAAGCTAATTGAAAAAGCAGTATCACACTTCTCATCAAAGGAGCGTCGAGAGATGTACGTTCCTGAGTGGGAAGAGACCATTTATGCTCGAAACGTGAACCTTGAGGATAAGAGTTCATGGATGAGCAAATCTGATGGAGATACCTTTGAGTACATGCTCTACGCGATTATTGGTGGGGCAGAGGATAAAGATGGGAATCTATGCTTTGATATTGGCGATAAGCCCAAGCTAAAGAAGGCTGTTGATCCAGAGGTTGTATCTAAGGTAGCTGGTTTTATCTTAGAGACCTCTGCGAAAACGGATGAGGAACGCGAAAAAAACTGATAGATGGCGAAGGTAAACAAACTGAGCTTTACTTCATTTATGAATTAGCCGATTACCTTCGTCAGCCTCTCAGCACAATTCTCGCCATGACCGCTGATGAATATAATCATTGGTTCACTTATTTACGTATAAAGGCTGAGAGGCAAGAGAAAGATGGCAAACCTAGACCCCATAGTCCTAGAAATCGTAGGAAAAGATAAGACAAAGGAAGCCTTTGATTCTGCCTCTAAAAGCGTAAAAGATAATAAAAAGTATGTAGATGATTTAATAAAGAGCTTGAAGAGGCAGCAAGCCGAAATAGGCATGTCTACTAAAGACCTCAAGCTGAATGAGTTAGCCAACAAAGGTGTTGGCATAGCTGTTCAGAAGCAGGTCGCCACTTTGTACGACCAAATAGAAGCAACCAAAAAAAGCACGGCAGCGTCTGGAAAGCTAAAGCAGCAGCTTAGATTTGTTCGCGGAGGCTTTGGTCAGGTTGGACATCAAATTCAGGACGTTGTAGTTCAGGCTCAAATGGGAACTAACGCCTTTCTTATACTTGGTCAGCAGGGTTCTCAAATTGCTTCTCTTTTTGGGCCTGGTGGCGCAATGATCGGTGCTCTGGTTGCTGTTGGAGCAGCATTTGCAACATATATAGTTGCATCAAACAAAGCAGAAGAAGTGACGAAGGACTTCAAAGATGAAGCAAGATCTTTGGCTGGAGAGTTATCTAGTCTCAGTGGAGCTATGCGAGATGCGGCATCTGCCAAAGTAGAGAAAAACTTCAATGATATTTTAGTAACAACTTTAGATCTTCGTCAGAAGCTGAGGCTTGCTGAAGCCGCTGCCAAATCGCTGGGTAGTGGAATGAATCTTGGCGCATTATCTGCTGACGACCTTACATATAAGATCGCTCAATTAAGAGGTGAAATTGATGCAAATGAAAAGCTGCTGCAATTATTAGGAGCGAGGCTTGACGGTACATCCTCCTCTACAGAAGATTTGCTGAAAAGTCTGGAAGACGAAGTTGCATTATTTGGAGCGAGCGCAAGGGCTATTGCAATTCACACTGCCACTATGGAGGGCGCTACTCAGGCTGATATTGATCGAATAAATGCTTTATATGATCAGCTTGAAGCTATGCAGGCCATTGAAGCTCAAGAGAAGGCCGCATCAAAAAAGAAGCACGCAAAGGTTGGAGATAATTTTAGCGATCAATTCAATCGTGAGGCAGCGATATTTGATGATTTAGCTGCGCTTGAAAAAGGCTTCATGACTGAACAAGAGCTACTCATGGATAATGAGATGGCTAAATTGGCTATCATTCAGGATGCTCTTGATAAGAAAATTATTAGCGAACAATATGCCGCTGATCTAACCAAGCAAATACATCAAGAGACTGCCGATGCTACTAGGGCAGCAACTCTAACCCAAGCGTCAGCGGTTGTTGGCGCAATGCAGGCTCAAGTGGGTCAACTTGCAGGATTGTTTGATGAGGCTAGTGGCATAGGCAAAGCATTTTTCGTTTTGCAGCAGGCAATGGGCGCAGCGCAAGCAATCATCAGCGGTCATGTAGCTCAGATGAACATTGTCAGAAACGCTACCGCGCTGGGTCTTGATCCGGCCACAGCCGCTGCTCTAGGTAGTGTAGCTCTTGCGATGGGATATGCGTCTGCTGGCGCTATCATGGGACAAACGGTTGCCTCGTTTGAGGGTGGGGGTATTACCTTCAACGGCGCGAGATCTGGTGGTCTTGACGGTAAGGGTGGCCGTATGGCGATGGTTCACCCTAATGAAAAGATCACAGACTTAGAGAAAGGTGGTGGCTCTGGTCAGCCTGTAAACATCAGCTTTAACATCTCAGCAGTAGATGCTAAGGGCGTAGATCAGCTTCTTGTGGAGCGTCGATCTTTGATCACCAATCTGGTCAATAAGGCCATCAATAACCGTGGCAGGAGTTCGCTGGCATGAGTGCGATTGCAGGCGTTTCATACGCATCAGTAAGTGGTAGGGTTGTTAGATACAACCTGCGTAGTACCGCTATCAACGGCAGAGAGCAGGTTAGGAATGTAGGCGGTGAACGTCTTGAATGGACGGTAACATTCCCGCCAATGACTCGGATTGAGTTTGATTCCGTATGGTCTTTTATATATCCGCTTGATGGTGGCATCACTTCTTTCACTGCGTCTCTTCCCAATCCTTTTCGTCCTGGCGTCTATGAGAACTACTCAGTCCGACTAGCTAACGATGTGCAGGAATATGATATGCGTAAGGATGGATTGGTAGAGTTTGAGATTGATTTGGTGCAGGTCAAATGAGTAGAGGAATACCTCAGTCAGTTAAAAACGCATTTGCTAGTGATGGGTTTTATCTAGCCACGCTGATCCGCATGGTTCGTGCAGGATCTTCTATTTACATCACTGACTATAGCTCAGACTTGGTTTATGAAAGAAAGAGATATACCACTAGCTCTCATATTCTTAATGTTGATGGAACATCTGAGTCTCAAGAGCTTAGAGTCAACGATATGACGCTTACCCTATCTGGCGTTGATAAAGAGTATGTAACCAGCTTTCTTAACAATTCCAACTTTACGAAGGATACGGTCACGATAAGAAGGGCGGTAGTCAATCCTGACAGAAATTCTGTCATAGGTGCATTTGTGGCCTTTGAGGGTAGAATTTCTGAGTACGCTATAACTGATAGTGATACCTCTAGTGAAATTGAGATCACGATCAGTAGCCACTGGGCTGACTTTGAGAAGACTGTTGGAAGAAAGACAAACTCTAATAGTCAGCAGATATACTTTCCAGATGACAAGGGATTTGAGTTTGCGAGTAAAACAGTGAAAGATCTTAGGTGGGGGCGTAAATCATGATTTGGCAGTACATAGCTATTGCTGTAGTCGCTTTTGCTTTATCTTATACGCAAGCTAAGAAGGCTCAGAAACAAGCTAAGAAAGCCGCAGATGCGATGAAGGGAGTCCTTGTTAATAAGGAGTCCAACATTGACTCGATACCTGTAATTTACGGCACTCGTCGCGTAGGTGGTACTAGGGTATTTGTTCATACTCAGGGCGGTAAAAAAAACCAATTCCTGTATATGTGTCTCGCGCTTTGCGAGGGCGAAGTAGACGATATTTATGATATAAAAATCGACGATTACGACATAACTGATTCTCGATTTGGCGCTGTAACAAAGAAAATACTTGGTGCTAATTTATTATTTAGTGACCCAAATGGCTTAATAAAGATTGAAATACACAAAGGCGGTGATAATCAGGCCGCTAGTAGCGTGTTGCGAGAAACAAACAAGTGGACATCAGACCATCGCTTGCAGGGCGTTGCCTACCTAGCAATCAGGCTGGAATGGAATGAGGATGTATTTTCTGGTATTCCTGAAATTACAGCAGTGGTTAAAGGTAAGACGGTTGATGATCCTAGAACAACAAGCTCGGCCAAGGTCTGGACTGATAACCCTGCGCTTTGCTTGCTGGATTACTTAAAGAATCCTAGATATGGCAAGGGTTTGCCTGATGGTGTCATAGACATTCCTTCATTTAAGATTGCTGCTAACTTCTGTGACGCCTCTACAGTTAGGGTAAGCTCAGATTCAAGAAATACTGAGTCTGAAAAGATATTCCGATGTAACTATGTGGTTGATACCGGAGACAAGATCTTTGAGAATGTACAAAAGTTCTTGTTGGGCTGTCGTGGGTTTCTCCCATATACAGACGGTAAATACTCGCTGAGAATAGATCAAAAATCTGATCCCGTGATGACCATTGATGAATCTAAGATCATTGGTGGCATTGGCATTGCCGGTGAGAGCAAGAAGGAAAGATTTAACAGGGTTTTGATTAAGTTCCCTAACCCGAAGACTGAGTGGCAACCAGATCAGGCTGTATGGCCTGATGCGGGATCTGATATAGAGAGTGACTATTTTGCAGAGGATGGTGGCGAGCTTCTGGTAGAAGAAATAGATATGGAGATGATCACTAGCTTTTATGCTGCTCGTGATTTTGCTCGCATATTCCTTCAGAGAAGTCGAAATGCTCTTAGAGTTCAGTTGACTGCTACATCAGAAGCTATGGACTTGGTTCCTTCTGATGTTGTCATTGTGAATCACCCTACTCCTGGTTGGAGTGGGGCATCCAAGCCATTCCAAGTTGAGGAGATGTCTCTCAGTTTTGACGGCACTGTTGATCTTCAGCTTATTGAATACGATCCGAGCATATATACCTATCAAGCAGGGCCGGTAGAGCCTGAGTATCCAGATACCGATCTTCCAGATCCTTTTGACGTTGATCCCGTATCTAACATTAGTTTCCTTGAGACAACGCAGATTGCGGCTGATGGCACTCTATTGATTGCGTTGCAGGTTAGCTGGGATGAGTCGCCTAATTCGTTTGTCAGCGAATACGAGATTGGTTGGTACGACAAGGCGACCAATGTAGTGTTTACCGATACTCTCGGATACACATCCGCTAGCACTCCAAGCACGTCATATTTAATCTCAAACATTTCTGAGCGCAATCTAATTGTTGGCATTAGAGCGGTTTCTACTGTCGGCGCTCGCAGTGAATGGGTTTATAAAATACATCAGCCAGAGGGTGACAGTACGGCTCCAGACAAGCCTAGAAGCCCATCTGTCAATGCTGAGTTTGGTCAGATAAATATCTCTTGGGTTAATCCCACTCAGCCAGACTTTAGCCATACGATTGTGTATGTAAAGGAGAAGGTTGAGGATGAATATACAGAACTAACTAAAGTTCCAGCGCCTGCCAATACCTATACGCATACCGGACTGTTGCCTGCATCCCGCAGATTCTATCAGTTAAGCTCAGTAGACTATTCTGGGAACGAGTCTGATCCAGTTTACGCTGGCGCAGATATAACAACCTTCATTGATGACGATGATTTCTCTCAGGGAGTAAAAGACCTATTCGATGAGGCAGAGCTATATGCTATACAACCATATCCTACTCTTGACGATGCTCCAGATGACGGTGGAGAGCTTGGAAAGCTAATCTACATCCGTGATGTGGGTAAGCTGTATGAGTGGAAAGGTAGTGATCTTGGATGGAGACCATTAGTCGCTGATATAGCAGATTTGGTCGGTACGCTACCTGATACAGTAGTCATTGGAAGGGATCAGATTAAAGCACCAATGATAAAGGCTGGTGAAATACGCACTTACCTTATTGACGCTGGCGGTATCAAGGCTGACGAAATTGATACTGATAGCTTAAAAGCTGGTTTGGCACAGGTTAGTGGCCTGATTGCTGATAGCGCCATGATTGAATCTGGCGTAATTACCAATGCAAAGATCGAAAATGCGGCAGTAAGCACCTTTAAGATTGGCGATAATGCCGTCACCATTCCTGCGTTTGAAGTGTTCCGGCAATCGCTAGGGGATAATCTTGTTCTTATTCCAGACAAAGATAAACCCACTTATAGCTTTTCTGAGGGCCATCCCGAAAACTGGCTAACTGCTGGCGCTTTAGAGTTTTATTGGGGCAAAGATAAAGATGAGAAAGAGAACGAAGACAATGGATATAAAGCATCTATTCCTCCGGCCCGAATTGCGGTATTTGGAGATGCCTTTTTTGGCGGTCAATTCAACGATGGCAATAAAACTTGCACTACTAGGCTTTTAGTAATTGAGGGGTCATCTCCAAGTTTTTATAAGACAAGAGAAGATCCTGATACTTATGCTTGGGACATACCTTCGTTTCCTCGTTATGAAAACGTAGGCAGTCTTCCATCCGTCGCTTCATCTGGATCTAAGGCTTTTGTTGCTGGTAGCACAAGAAGGGTCTATTTGTATAACGGGAGTAGATGGGTGGTTGATAATTCCTACCAATCTGGACAGATTATTCTTAGTGAGAGAAGGGCGTTTGCAGGTTTTGGTTCTGCTATTACTCAGCCGCTATTCCATAAATTCAATCCAAACACAAACAGATTTGATTCTAATGGGATTCAAGAGATAGGCCGAGGAGAAACATCTGTAAGGGAAGAGTATTCTATTAATTGCCGAGTTGACGGGTTTTATGACACTTCAGGCTCGTTTAGCAATAGTGTCAAACTTATTCTTCAGATGCGTACTGATAGATTCAGTGGGGGTCAGGAACTAAAAAATGCAGGTCGAGTCTCAATGCTGGCAATTGGAACTAAGAAATGATGTTTTTGCTTCGATGTGATTCTCGTGGGCTAATCATGAATGCCAAGTATGTTACTGATGGCAAGTCTTTAACGCCTGATGATATTGTCTGTGACTTTATGCCAGACATAGAAAACTGTTATGTGGATTTGAAAACAAAGCAGGTTATTGAGTTCCCGCCACGTCCATCGCGGGTTCATAAATTTGATTATGATAAAAAGGTTTGGGTTCTTACTCTTGATGATGCCAAGGCTGCGAAGTGGAAAGAGATAAAAGAGGCTCGTGACGCTGAAGAATTTGGTGGCTTTGAGTGGCAGGGCTATAGCTTTGATTCTGACGCTATTAGCCAGCAGAGGATTTCGGCAGCAGTTCAATTGGCAGTTATAGAGCCAGAAATGAGCATAGAGTGGACGCTGGCCGACAACACAACAAAGGTGTTTTCTGCTGCTGATGTTATAAATATAGGTCAAGCATTAGCTCAGCACGTTACCTTGATCCACGAGCGTGGTAGAATCCTAAGAAGTCAAGTCAATTCTGCGAGTAGCATAAAGCGGGTGGAATCAATTGTATGGCAACCTATTACTTAGTACAGGGCGATACCGGCCCACAACTAAAAATCACGCTTACGCGAGAAGATACCGGCTTGCCTGTTGATCTTTCCGAAGCTACGGCTCAGTTCAAGTTCAGGCGAGTTGGCACTGATACTATTCTTTCTACGCTTGAATCAATTGCTAGTACGGCAGATGCTAAGAATGGCATTTGTATTTTCTTATGGAGTGATGGTGATCTTGACATTGATCCTGGACGCTATGAGGCCGAGATACAGGTAAACTTTACTGGCGGTGCAGGTCAGATTGAGACGGTTTACGAGCCGCTAGAGTTCATTCTTAGAGAGGACTTCTAATGGGCTATATTGTTGTCACAACGAGACAATCTAGGCTAATTGTATCTGATGTTCAGTTAGGTAAGTTTGCCACTCGATTCCTTCCTGAATTAGATGATACGGCTGCGGCAAATGAGCTACATAGCCTAAATCCATCAAAGCCGGTTATTGATAGCGCCTCTGTTTCTGAGAAGGCGGACGTTGTACCTAATCTAGTTAAAAGCGAGAACGTAACACCTATTGATTCTAGGGCTTTTGACTTCTTTAAGGCGCTTTTTGAAGAGATCAGCTTAACCGATGGTGAGATAACGGCTCTTGATAAGGCGCTATCTGATGGCGGCATTGTTTCAGAAGACGAGACTTTTGATGTTATCAAATCTCTATCTGACGTTATATCTATACTTGATGATGACATAGCCTTCTCGCTGCTCACGGCGCTCACAGAGCAAGAAGCCTTTGCCTCTGAGTCTCACGTAGTGGCTGCAATAAAAGCTCTGTCAGACGCATCCTACGCCTCTGAGAGCCATGCGCTCAATCCTGCTAAGATTCTTGCTGATATTGGCGTTGCCGTAGAGAATACGTCGCTGAACCCAAATAAGGGCTTGAGTGACTCTGCCGCTTCGACAGACTTAGATCTTTCTTTCCTGATTGGAAGGAATCCGTCTGAAGAGATTTTTGCTATAGAAGCAATATCGCTAACTACGACGTTCTTTAGGAATTTCTCAGACAGTGCAACGCCTACAGATGTAAGATACAAGGCATTACAAAAGGTTTTGGGCGAATCTCCGTCTGTAACCGACGTAATTAGCCTATCAATGACGTTCAATAGAGAGCTTGCTGATGCTGCTCTTGCAACAGATCAGAGCGTCAATGAGGTAATTAAGAACCTAGCTGAAAACATATCTAGTGGTGATTTACTTAGCCTTGATGTGTCATATCATCTTTCTGATAATGTTACTATTGGCGATGTTCCATCTATAGGTTCTACGCGATTTGCGAGTGACTCTGTTGGAGTTCAAGACTTGATCGCTATTGTTCGTGGGCCATCTTTCATAGAAAGTATTGGTGTTTCGGACTCTGGATCGCTTATCAGTCAAGGCTATACAAGCGTTGACTATTTTGAAGAAGATTATGTCGGCTTTAGCCGAACATTCTAGGAGACTAATATGATTTCTGAAAATATGAAGATCTCAGGTGAAGTGAAGCTCGTACTCACTGGCCCTGACGGAAAGGTTAAGGAAGACGTTACTCACCGTAACCTGGTTGTAAGCACTGGTACTGCTTTTATTGCTTCGCGCATGGCAGGCACTGGCGATGCTGTAATGAGCCACATGGCTGTTGGTTCAGGCACTACTGCTGCGGCGGCATCTGACACTGACGTTGAGGGCATTCTCGGAGTACGTGAAGCAATCGACTCGGCAACAGTGACGACCAATCAGGTTGCTTACGTTTGCGGTTTTGAGGCTGGTGAAGGTACTGGAGCAGTCACTGAAGCTGGCCTGTTCAACGCTTCGACTGGTGGCTCTATGTTGTGCAGAACGACCTTCCCTGTTGTAAACAAACAGGCGGATGACGTATTGACCATAACTTGGACAATCACCATCTCTGCATCTTAATTTATCGGGTAATTAGCTAGGGGCGAATTAATGGCTGACATTACAACTAGGGCGGGCAAAGGTTCGCCTCTTACTAATGACGAGGTTGATGCAAACTTCACCAACCTTAACACCGATAAGGCAGAAAACGGTGCTAATAGTGATATTACGTCACTTGCTGGCATCACTGGCGGCGTATCGACGGCTGACTACGTTGACTTTGATACGCTTGCCAGTTCTATATCTCGACAATCTGGACGACTTACTTGGAACAATGAAGAGGGATGTCTTGAGGTTGGACTGAAGGGTAATGATGTTACTCTTCAGGTAGGGCAAGAGGTTGTTACTCGCGCATACAACGCTGACTCATCTGCAATATCCAACGGTGACATTGTTTATTTTTGGTCTACCTCTGGAGAGATTGTCGCTTGTAAAAAGTTTATCTCTGATGCCTCTATTGCCGCAGAGTTGGTTCTTGGTGTTGCGACTGAAGATATTTCGGTTGATGGGTATGGTTACATCACCGAATTCGGGTTAGTTCGCACTCTTGACACTGCTGCATTTGATGCCGGTGACATTATCTACGCTAGCGACTCTGTTTCTGGTCAATTAACAAACAACAAGCCATCAAGCCCAAGCCAAGTTGTTATTATAGGCATCTGTATCCAGTCGGATTCTACTGACGGTATTGTTCTGGTTAGACCGCATGAGATTCCAGAGGCTGGCGAAATTCGTTATGACAATACCGATTCGGAGCTTCTTGCCACTAATGTTAAATCCGCTTTAGATGAGTTGGATCTTGTTAAAGCAGATATTGATCTTCTCACCTCTAACGTCACCTTCTATTTAACCAGTGCAAATGATCCAGTTATTGCTGGATATAAAGAGATGGTTACTTCGGTGATTGATACTCGTTACGATGAGGTTGCTACTGACTATCTTACGGGTACTATATCCTCGTCAACCAGTTTGATTCAGGCGTGGGTATCTGATCCTAATGTACTGGTTGGTGACATCGCGGGTATTGTTATTCCTATTGTGGGTAATATCCGAAAAGATGCTGGAAGCGGCGATGCGCGTTTCTATTTTGAAGTGTATATCCGAGAGGATGATGGCACTGAGACGTTAATAACGACATCTAATATCTCTGATTATATTACTGCGACGACCTACGTTCAGCAGAGCCTGTCTGCTACTGTTTCTTTGCAGACTTTTACCGATACTGATCGAGTTGTTATTAAGCTCTATGGTCAAACCGGCAGTAGCACAGCTACTTATGAGTTGCAGTTGGGTGGCTCGTCACCATTTCGATCATTATTCCCTGTACCCGTTTCGGTTGTCCCTGCTGTAGCCAACGCAAATGCGATTGTTGCAGTCACAACTAACTTCGATGGCAAGTTGAGTGGTAATGACGACACGGTGCAAAAGGCGCTTGAGACGTTAGACGACCATACTCACCAGGCAAGTGAGATCACTGGACTTTCTGCGTCCAACACTACAACCACTACCACTGGTTTTAGTAATCTTCTTAGTGGTACAGACACGGACGTTCAGAAGGCTCTAAACACGCTTGACGATGTTGCCTTACAAGAGATCACTAGCACCACTGCTCGTGCCACTACGACCAATCCTGTGACCATCAATGCTGCACTTGATGTAGATGACCTTAAACTTGATGGCGATACGATTAGCAATGATGGCGCTGCGGTTGATGGGAACATCGTTCTGTCACCCAAGGGTTCTGGCGAAGTCGATATTTCCAAGGTTGATATTGATGGCGGTGCAATTGATGGCACTACGATAGGTGGAACTACGCCTAGTGCGGGTACATTCACAGATCTTACAGTAAATACCACGGCTACATTTGCCGGTGCGACCATTGCAGATCTCGGAACAGTAACCACTGCCGACATCAATGGCGGTACGATTGATGGCGTTGATCTATCTGCAACAATTGCGGACATTGGCAACATAAACATTGATGGCAACTCCATCATCTCGACTAATGGAAACGGCAACATTGACCTAACTCCCAATGGTGAGGGCGAGGTCAACATATCTAAGGTAGATATTAATGCCGGTGCTATTGACGGCACTACGATTGGTGCTGCTGCTGCTGCTGCTGGTAACTTCACAGCATTAGACGTATCTACAAGCGCCAGCTTTGCCGGTGCAACGATTGATGATCTAGGCGCTGTAACAACCGCTGATATTAATGGCGGAACAATTGATAACGCTGACATCACGGTTGGTGCTGGTAAGACGCTGAGTGTCATTAACGGCACCTTGACGCTTGCTGATAACCAGATCTCTGGCGATAAGGTTCACGGCGGTATCATCTCAAACTTTCAGTCCACAGGCATCGACGACAACGCCACGTCCACGGCGATTACTATTGATGCTAATGAGAACGTTGGTATTAACAATCCAGCTCCAACTTACACGCTTGACGTAACTAACAATTCAACCGCCTACGCTCCTGCGGCAAGGTTTTTATCTAATGGTGATGCGGCTAACTGGGCGCGGGTTGACATTGAGAACGTAAACGCTACCGGAACTCTTTTTCTGTATCAGGATAACGCCGGTGCTGCTGGTTTACGAAACGATGCGGCTCAGTCACTGTCATTTGCTACTGACGCTGAAACGCGCATGACTATCGACGTTAACGGCAACGTGGGTATTGGTAAGAACCCAGAAAAGCCCCTTCACGTTGCGGCGGCTAGTCTTGCGTCAAGTGATGGAACAGTGATAAAGGTTCAAAATACCAAAGCAGTAGCATTAGGCGAACGTGCTGGAATAGAGTTTCATAATGACAGTTTTAGCGGGAGCGACAAGCTCGCTGGTATTTATGGTGAGTATACCAACTACGACGCGGCTGGATACGCTGGCGCTTTAGTTATGGCAACTCAAAGCTTGGGAGCATCGAACGTCACAGAGCGCCTCCGCATAAGCTCCAGCGGTGACGTTGGTATTGGTGCTAATAGCGTCCTTAGTCTTGGCGCTAGCTTTACTACTGTGGACGTAAGGGGAGCGTCTGGAAGCGGTTTCGTTCTCGGCCAAGAAGGGGCTAATAACCAATCTGGGTATTTTTATGGGGACTCCGATGGCCTTACTCTTGAGGCGTTTGGCGCTAAGACGCTTGAGTTCAGGGCTAACGGCGCAGAACGTATGCGCATCAAATCCAGCGGAGATTTGAACCTAGGTCTCACAGCAGGCACACCGACAGGCGGCGTAGTTTTACAAAACGGAGCAGGTGTTAAATCAGGGCCAGTAATGAGCATTGGTGGTACTGATACTGCTGTAACTACTGGCGACACTATTGGTGCTCTTACGTTTGTATCCGCTGACCCTAGCTTTACTAACATCTATAGTGACGGTATTGGCGCACAGATCGCTGCTGTAGCAGAAACAGGGGTAGGTGGCGGCTACGGCCTATCCTTTACCACAGGTGTTACAACCGGCTCAAACCGAGACGAGCGTTTGCGGATTACGTACGACGGTCGCGTTGGTATTAACCATAGCACCGACTTTACCAACTTCAACGGCAAGCTCATAGTCAATGGCGGAACATTAAATGGTTCGACTTTTGTTGATATACACAACGACAACGACAACCAGTTCCTAAAGCTAGGTATAAACACCAACTTGGGACTGATTGCGGTCGATAACGCAGACCAACTTGCGTTTGGAGTGATGAACAATACAGCAGAAACCTCGCTGACTTCTGAGTGGGCGCGGTTTGATTCCAGCGGCCACTTGCTGGTTGGCCGCACAAGCACATCAAGTTCTGCCACTGACTATGGTTCACAGCTATATTCTTCAGGAGTTATATACCAATATACAGCGGCTGCCGGTGCCTCAGATATGCACAGGTGGTATAACAGTGCAGGCACGTTGGCGGCGCGCATAAATGGAAACGGCGATATAACTGCAAGCGGCAACGTAACAGCCTACTCTGACGAGCGACTCAAAGATAACGTAGAGACACTAGACGGCTCTAAGGTCTACGAGATGCGTGGCGTTAGCTTCACCAAAGACGGAGAGGCTGGCTCTGGTGTTATCGCTCAAGAGCTTCAGAAGGTTGCGCCTGAGCTTGTACACGAAGGTGAAGAGTACTTATCGGTAGCCTACGGTAACCTTGTCGGGTATTTGATTGAGGCTGTGAAAGACCTGAAAGCCGAGGTCGAGGCACTTAAGGGGGCTAAGTAATGGCGCTACCTCCATCGGGAGCTTTAAGCATTGAGGATATTGCGACTGAGTTTGCGCCTAATGTGCCACATACTCACCCAGACTCATTGTCTGAGTACTACGGTGTTGCTGCGGGTGTTCCTACAGAGGGAACAATTAGCATTGATGACTTCTACAATACAGAGGCTACCGAATACATAGTAGCAACCGGAGGGACAGTATCCGACATAGGTGGCAGACGTTATCACTATTTTACTTCCAATGGGACTTTTAATGTTGTCTCTAAGGCCACTGGGTTTGCTGATAATGATGTTGAAATAATCGGTTCTGCCGGTGGAGGCTCAGGAGGTCGCGGTAATTTAGCTGACTTTATTTATGGTGGGTATTTTAACGGGTCTTACGGGAATCGACAGAGATACAATGTTTATAAGTACGGCGGTGGTGGCGGTGGTGCTGGTGGGGTAATAAACGCCTATGAGCCTACTTCTGAAGACCTTTCAAATATTGCTATCACTGTGGGGTCTGGCGGCTCTGCAAGCACGGCAGGAGCTAACGGCGGGACAACAACAGTTACAGGCTACGAGTCTGCTGGAGGCGGTGGAAGAGGAGGTAGCTCTGATTCATACACTGCGAATTCCGGCGTATCTGGAAGCGGTGATGTAGGTAATACAGGTAGCGGCGGTGGCGGTAGTTCCTACTACTCAAGCGGAGTCAAATCCGGTAGCGGAGGAGGGGGTACATACAGTGGGGCTTCTTCAAGCTCTAGCGCGTCATATTTAACTTGGTATTACGATTTTAACCTTCAAAGGTATTACTACCATTACGGACTATGGGGCGGTGGCGGAGGCGGTACAAGCTCTAACGGCTCAGGCACAACTGGCGGCGGCAGTGCCTATAGCGACCCCCTATATAACTTTAATAACAGCGGCTCTTTGGGTCGTGGAGGTAACGGTGCAGCAAGCTCAACGGGTACTACTTGGTCGCCATTAGGGTCTGGTGGCGGCGGCGGTAGATATTTAACGAGTACAAGTACCTCAACACAGAGCGCAGCTTCAGGCAGGTCTGGTTTTGTGTTACTTAGATATGATATTTAATAGGAAAATAAAATGGACTACAGCTACCAGTTTACAAAAATATCACCAAAACAGCTTTTTGCTCAGATTCTATATAAAGCTGAGGGTCGTGATCCGGTACTAAGGAACGTCAATCCAACAGACTTTTCCGAGGAAAGCCTAAAGCGCCTTGCAGAAGATAATGCGATTAGGGTTATCCGCCAGTGGATAAGCCAAGATGCAGCGCCAGAAGAAGTAACAATGGTAACCGGCGAAGAGTTCTCTGCTTCTTTTGTTGAGCCAAAAGCAAAAATAGCGACAGACGTGCCAGACTATGAAAGCCTTACTCATTACATTGTCGAGGGCGAAGAGGAGCGTGACGGCGAGCTTTATCAAACCTGGACTGCTCTAGAGCATGACAATGAAACAAAGACTGACAATCTCATTGCTCACGTAAAAGAAATTAGAAAGCAATCAGAGATGGCTGGCACTACTTGGGAAGATGCAAGCGGCGAGGTGTATTTGGTAGATGCTAATCCTCTTTCGCAAGGCCGGTATACATCTGCGGTAACAGCTATATCTAATGGCTTACGTGAGGACGGCGGTAAGTGGAAGTTTGCTCAGTGGCGTGGAGTCGGTGAGCCGGTTACAGAGGTTACGTTAGACGATGGAACTGTAGAGACACACCCAGAGCCGATATACCTTGAAATGAAAGTGGTAGATGTTTTTCGTCCTACGACTAACGCAGAGATCGTTGAAATTGCTGGCGTTGTACTGAAGCACGTACAGGCTTGCTTTGACGCTGAAGCGGTAGTTGCGGAAAAGATTAAGGCGGGTAGTCTAGACATTGATTGTCATGTAGAGTTTCAACAAGCCTTACAAAAAATACTTGATCCACAAACAGCCTAACAGGGAAACCAGATGAACCATTTAAAGCTACTGCCGCTGTTTAGATATTTAAAGCGCATCGGTGATGCCGCAAGTCAATTGGCAAATGTGGCTATCTTCTTGAGCGATAATCCTAACGAATCGGTCTCTGGCCGCTCTTGGAGATTGCGGAACAAATACCGCTCATGGGGTATAATGCGAAAAATGATTGATTGGCTTGCATACCCTTTTGAGTCCGATCATTGCCAAAAATCTCATGAAACTGACGTAGCTAGAGCGGCAAGGCTGCTTAGAGAGCAGGACTTATAAAATGGATGTACTTGACACGATTTTGCGCTGGGTTGTAATGCCTATAGCTGGCTTTGTCTGGTTGATGTTTATGCGTCAACAAGATCACGCTACTCAGATAGCGGTGCTAAAAACTGAGACCGATATGGCTAGGCAGTCGCATGATCGCGAGATCAAGGACATCAAAGACAAGCTAGATAAAATTCTTGAGAAGCTAGACGACAAAGCGGACAAGCGATAATGTGGACTGCACTTATTGGCCCTGTTACATCCTTGGTTGCAGACTGGTTTAAGTCTAAGAGGGAGAAGTCTGAGGCCAAGCACAAAGCTCAGATGGAGGTTATTGGTAACACTGCTCTATGGGAGCAGAGAATGGCTGAAGCCAGCAATACATCCTGGAAAGACGAGTGGTTTACTATTTTGCTTTCAACACCAATCGTAGCGATTATCTACGGAGTTATCATGAACGATAACGATGTTATATCCCGTGTTGGTCTAGCCTTTGAGCAATTGAATGCTTTGCCTGAGTGGTATCAATACCTTCTTTTTGTTGCGGTGTTTGCCTCTTTTGGCATCCGTGGCGCTGACAAGATAAGTACCCTGCTACAGAAGCGATGAGTTACTTTTCAAAAGAAGAGTTGGCCTGTAAACACTGCCTAAAGCTAGGCAAAAGCGTAGATGGTTCATATTACTTCGATGAAGACTTTCTTGAATTACTTAACTCTATCCGTTCTGATTGCGGGTTCGCTCTCCCCATTTCTAGTGGTTATCGCTGCACTGACCATCCCATAAACGTACAAAAGTATGACGATGGGAAGCCTCTGGGCGCACATGCGTTTGGATTGGCTGTAGACGTAGTGGTAGACCGTAAAAAGGCTCACAGGCTGTTACAGGTGGCCCTAGAGCATGGTGTTCCTCGTATCGGCGTTAATCAGAAGGGTGCGGATAGGTTTATCCATCTTGATTGCGATATATCGCTACCCAATCCAACGATCTGGTCTTACTAGCCACCTATTATTCCAATAAGTTCTAAGCAATAACAACATTTCTGTTGCGGTTAAGTGTATGCGTCTGTAGGCTTAATAAAAAAACGGAGGGTGTTTTATGGGCTTACTTGATCTTATTGAATGGCTTGATCGGACTAATAATTCGTGGCGCGACGGAATTCTTACTGATGTTGATTTAGATATGGTTGAGGAGCTTCTGTATGTCTTTTTAAGACGCAATCAGAGTTGGCTTGATGATCTAGTTCCACCATGTATGGATAGTAGGCTTGAGTGGGTTATGGCGCTTTTTTCTAGTGAAGGGCCAGCAGTCAAAGAGGCCGTTTGGTCTATATTCGGATATTGTCAAAAGGCGATTATTGATGACCTTATCGAAAGAGAAGCGATGGAGCTTGCCTATGAGTGAGCTTCACGAAGCAGTGAAGAAATCTTATATGGATTTTTGTTGTGATGAGTATTCTGCTGGTTGGAATGCACATCAAAGTGGTAGAAACGTACCCAGTAAATCAACGCAGATGTTTCGTGATGGATGGGATGACGCGCAGAAAGCGCAGAAAATTATAAGCATGAGGGAAAGTGATGACTGATGGTGTCGTTAAGATTCACGGGCGCGAGTATAAGACCGTTGCGTTACGTGTTCAGGAGTTCAAAGAGAAGCATCCTAGCTGGTCGATTCATACTCAATTGGTGTCGGCTGATGCTGACGCTGTGGTGATGAAAGCTCTGATCCTAGATGATTCTCAGTCGATTAGGGGTACTGGCTATGCAGAAGAGGTCAGAGCAGCAACGAAGATCAATCGTACATCTGCTATGGAGAATGCCGAAACATCCGCTATAGGACGTGCTCTGGCGGCGTGTGGCTTTGCCGGTACGGAATACGCGAGTGCTGATGAGGTAGCTAACGCTATTGTTCAGCAGAATACTCAAGAGGCAACATCGCCAATTGTTCAGATGAACGAGGTGTTGCGTAACAACTTTGCTTCAATTGCATACATCAAGGAGGCTCTTTCTGAGGGTGCTTATGACGATGCTGCTGAGGCCGAGTCAGAGATTGGCCGAGATGATTTGGTCACTCTCTGGGTAGCGCCATCTAAGGGTGGCATCTGGACGACAGAAGAGCGAGCTAAGTTGAAGTCTAACGACATGAACGCTGCTCGCAAAAACTTTGCAGGAGATAAATAATGGATTATGACAATACCAACCGAGGGGTTCTTTTTCGCAACGACCGCAAAGAGACTGACAAGCATCCAGACTTTACTGGAAGTATCGACTTTGAGGGCCGTGATTGCTGGTTGTCAGCCTGGGTTAAGGAGTCCAAGGCAGGCACTAAGTTCTTCAGCCTGTCGCTTACTCCGAAGGATGGATCAAAGCCAATGACAACTAGGAAGACGGAAATTTCCGACATCGACGAAGATCTACCGTTTTGAATGTAGGAGATCTTATCTCTGATGCTCAGGCTCGAAAGGGTCTGAACAACATTGATCTAGCTAAGAAGATGGGGCTTGCGCCTCAGCAGATCTCACGTTGGAGGAAGCAAGATGACCTCCGACTAAAGACCGTTTTAAGTATTTGTAAGGCACTTGAGATGGATTTGCAGGATTTTCTGCAACAAAAAAGCCCCCTAGAAAGCTAGGGGGCAATACGGTTTTACCGCATCGAGGGGAGTGATGCCTCTTCAGTATAACAGGAGTTTCAATGTCAGTAGAAAGATTGTTAGAGAGACTGGAGAAAGTACGTCAGGAACGTAGAGGCCAGTGGGTGGCTTGTTGTCCTGCACATTTAGATAAATCGCCGTCTTTGGCTATCGGTCAGGCAGATGATGGCCGCATCCTGGTTCACTGTCACGGTGGATGCTCCGCATTGGATGTCATAAGTTCCGTTGGGTTGGAGTGGGGAGATCTATTTCCTGAGACCGATAAGGTCTATAAATCATTGATGACTCACATTAGGACGAGGCCAAAGAGCCTTGAGCTAGAAGACAGGGTTGTCTCGCTTGCAGATGAAGACCGTCGCAACGGCAAAAAGCTGTCAAGAGAGGACAAGGCTCGGCTGAAGCAGGCTCTTGCAAGAGGTGCAAGGAGCGATAACTTTCCTGATAGGCTTCGCTGGGAAATGGAATTAGGTCTTGCAGATCAACAGCTTAGGGAAGTCGAGCAGAGGTTAAAAACAGGCAATGATTGATGTTACATGCTTTAACTGGATAAAAATGATACAGAAGTCGAAGCTATCGAGTAACGCAAAATACATTGCACATTATCTTTCAACGTACATGAATCACAATCAGGATGTGGCTTGGCCTAGTCAATCCAGAATCATTAGTGAGATGGGCATATCGAAGGATACATTGTGCAAGAAATTACGCGAGCTAGAGGCTTCTGGATGGCTTGTCAGAGAGCGTGGTGGGCCGACTACAAACACTCGTTATATGATCAATGTGCCAATCGAGGCAGTGGAGGAATTTGCACTTAATGGTAGTACGGCCAGCGTACTAGGTAGTACGACCACCGTACTAGGGGTAGTACGACCACCGTACACTAATAACAATAGTAATAACAATAGAGTATTGGCGAAGCGTAAACGCTTCACACCGCCAACGTTATCTGAGGTGTCGGACTACTGCAAGGAGAGGAATAATAACGTCGATGCTCAGAGGTTTGTTGATCACTACGAAGCGAATGGATGGGTGCAGGGCAGAGGCAAGAGGCTGAAGTGCTGGAAGGCTGCTGTACGCACTTGGGAAAAGAATAGCTTCAGCGATACTAAAAACACATTTGAGGGGATTCTATGAACGTCGATTTTCGAGACATTGATATTAACGCTGAATTGGCTGTCGCAGAGGACGCTGAGATTGTTGTCCCAGCCGATCACTTCCAACGACTAATTGATTTCCGCAACCGTAGGCGCGTCGGCATTGAGATGCCTTGGGACAAGCTGCATGATCGGTTTGTTATCTACCACGGTCAGTTAGTAATGCTTGGCGGCTACTCCGGTCATTACAAGACCACCATATCAACGCAGATTGCTCTGTCTGCTATGAAGCAGGGTTTTAAAGTTGGGATTGCCAGTCTGGAGTTGGAGTTCCCTGAGTTGATGGAGCAGTTCCTCAGTATCGCCGCTGGAGCAGAGAAGCCTCCAGAGGCTTGGTCAAGGAAAGCGTTTGATTGGTGTACGGATAAGCTATGGGTCTACGACAAGGTTGATGGAATACAGCCTGACGAAGCCATCCAGATGATTATCGCATTCCATAAATACCGTGGATGCGATCTTGTAATACTTGACGCACTGATGATGACTGGCGTTTGTCAGGACGCGAAGACCGAGCAGGACTTTTCTCAGACGGTTGCGGCGGTTGCCAAGCGTTTTGGGGTTGCAGTCCTCATGCTTCATCACATGAGGAAGCCGCACGGCCCTGAAGGTGAGATGAAGATTCCTGGTAAGTATGACTTCATTGGGTCATCTCATTTGGTCAACATTGCTCACTCACTGCTAATTGGATGGCATAACAAGAAAAAGTCTGCTGATGCGAACAACGGTATGCAGGTCGATGACAGCGAGCCTGATTATGTGATCTCAGTAGCCAAGCAAAGAAGCGAGCCGTATGAGGGTAAGGTGGGGTTGTGGCAGCACAATAAGTGCAGGGCCTTCTGCTCTACCTCACGAAGGCTCATAAACCCACTGTTCTAGGCTCTCTAGTGGCAAAATTAGAGCGATTAGCGGCTTGGTAGGGGTAAGGCATGGGTAAGAGAAAAATTGCTGAGATTTGCATTCAGGAGGCTTACAGATGAAGGACTTTGTAAACTCGCTAACAATTACGCCAGATAATCCTCATAGACGCAGTGCTTGCGAGAGATCAGAGCAGAGTCTTATTGATAGGATTAGGCAGTTTGGTGACTGTAAGCATGTGGCTGCTGAGTGCATAGGTCAGACCTATGATATTGAGCGTCTTGGACTGAAGATTGATGTTAAGGCCAAGGTTAGAAGTGCGCCGGTCAAGCCGCACTACATGACTGACACCAATAGTTATCAGGATGAGTTCGATTGCGACATTTACGCTTTCGCAAACTACAATCCTGATAATGATTTAGTCACCTTTTTGGGGTGGTATTGGAAGGATGAGTATTTACGGGATGCTGTTTTCGTTAGCAAGGGTGAGTTCCACGACAACCGACTTCAGAAAGCAGACGGGAGAAAAATGCAGTATCGACATCTACGGACAATGAGGGAGTTTGATCAAATTATGAGTGGACAATTTTGGCTAATCCAAAACAAAAATCAGGTTGAAGAGCGAATAGAATTTTTCAAGAAGTGGTTGATTTCTGAATGGAATTGGGATAATGCGGTACAATTTGAGCCAAAGCGTTATGTTGATAAGCGTTCTTTGTCGCAAAATGCGCTTTTTCATCTTTGGTGCAAAGAGATGGCTGAGAGCTTCTCTAAGCGAGGAGGTGATGTAGACCGCGAGCAAATGAAAGAGCTTCTGAAGTATAAGTTTTTAGGTACTGAGGATCGAGTAATTGGAAAAACTACTATTCCGAATCAGCTAAGAAGTACAAGTAAGTTGGATAAGGGTGAGATGTTTCACTTTATGGAGAAGATCCAGGCATGGGGCTTTGATCATGGTGTGAATCTTACCTGCCCTGCTGACTCGGAGTTTATGAAACTTAAAGGGGGCTAATATGGATCATCCGTTAATTCAGTTTTGCGAGAGTGATCTTCAAAAACTAATACTTAAAGAGGTAATAATTAAGGGTAGATCGCTTATCTCTGTTTGTCGAGAGCATAATGGCTCCGAGAGAGTTTGGAGAAGATCTAAATCCACGCTTTTCCTGAGAGCGGCGGCTCAAGGGTACTCGCCAGATCATGACTGGAACCATCCAGTTCCTGACGGCCACAAGATCAAAGGTGTATCAACATTTTACGATGAAGATGGCAAGCCGGTTCGCCAGTGGGTTAAGTCTCAGACTGATGAGCAGCGTCAATTCGAGATACTGGTTGAGCGGATAGAAAATGCTCAGGAAGGGCTAAAGTCTTTTAAGCCTACCAAGCCACCCAATACCTGCGATGATAATTTGCTCACATTGCTCACGATCACGGATTTCCATTTAGGGATGTACGCTTGGGAAGCTGAGACTGGTGACGACTGGGATATGCGGATAGCGCGTGACGTATTTCTAAATTCAATCCACGATATGATTCAAGCCTCGCCTAAGTCGGGAACGGGTATGCTTTGTCAGTTAGGTGACTTCTTGCACTGGGATGGGATGCTTGCGGTGACTCCGCAGTCTGGTCACGTCCTAGATGCTGATACCCGTTACGGCAAGCTAGTAGAGATGGCAATGTCAGTAATGACTGAAGCTGTCAGGATGATGCTCAAGCGTTACGAAAAGGTTGTTGTCGTTTCTGCTGAAGGAAATCACGACATCAGTGGAAGCATCTGGCTCAGAAAACACATCAAGCACATATTCGCTAACGAGCCACGGGTAGAAATCATTGATAATGAGTTCCCGTATTACGCCTACTTACACGGCGAGACTATGTTGGCATTCCACCACGGTCACAAGAAGAAGATGGAACAACTGCACAAGCTGTTTTGCAGCGAGCCTCGGTTTAGAGAGATGTGGGGAAAATCTACTTACACGTATATGCACTCAGGTCATCTCCATCACGAAAAGGTGGTGGAAGATTCTGGGTATATTTCGGAACGCCATCCGACCCTCAGTTCCCGCGATGCTTACGCAACTCGTGGTGGGTGGGTCTCACGGCGCGGCGCAAAGGTCATAACCTACGATAAGGTGGACGGCGAAGTTGCCAGAATTACAGTGAGGCCAAGAACATGATTGATTTAACAGTTGTTAAGCTACCAAAAGGTAGCGCCATTCTACTTACTGCAAACATAGGCGGCGCTACTACCAGCATATCAAACCCAAATCACACGGATGTTTATACCGACACCTTCCCTGATGGGATTACCATTGATATGGGTATAGAGGAATTCTACACTCTGTGGCTGGAGAATCTCGTCACTGACTATGAGGTGATAGAGGTAGGCTCTGACTCACAAGGGGAAATCCACTGATGCCAATAAAACGAGACGTTGCTGATATTGCTTTCTCAAAGTTAATTAGAGCTAGGGATAAATGGTGCGTGGTTTGTGGTAGGGAGGACACTTTAGAGTGTTGTCACATCTATGGGCGCAGAAATAAAGTTTTGCGATGGTCAGCCGACAACGCTATTACGATGTGCCACTACCACCACAGATTTATGACGGAGAACCCGTTAGAGATGTCCAGGCTTTGCTATCAACTGCTAGGCGATGGTCACATGGAGATATTAAGAGAGAAGTCTCAAGGAATCATGAAGACCGACAAGGCTCTTCGGGCAGAGATCGCCAAACACTATCGTGAAGAGCTAAAGAAGCTCGAATCAGATGACAACTACCAAGTTATAAGCTGGAATTAGTTATAACAACAAAATATAAAAACAACATTGTTGTTATGTGGTGATTCATGTTTAATGGTTTCTCAAAGGGAGGAGCTATGACAGAGCTAGAACACTATAAATCTCGATGTAATCACTATAAAGCCATTGTCGCGTCAATGATTATACGTCTTGATGAAGACGAGGCTCTTATGCGAGATCTAATCTTTGAGGCACGGATGCTTGAGTCAGCGCCAGAGTACAACTCTGCTGCTTGGCGAGAGCTTCATGGCATTCCTTTTGACTAGGCTGTTGCCAGATAGCGAATATCTTATGTCTCTTCAGGAGGTTGCTGATGAGCTAGGTTACACGCGCCAACTAGTTTGGGACATTGA
>ENA-OUOG01001146-OUOG01001146.1-marine-metagenome-genome-assembly--contig:-NODE-1146-length-31802-cov-4.667203_pt1 | contig 31802 bp, 25 predicted proteins | sample MGYA00248635_ERZ508505 | MGnify/ENA primary metagenome ERZ508505 (study PRJEB26176, sample SAMN06267871) | marine metagenome | isolation source: Saanich Inlet, British Columbia, Canada | place: Pacific... | reverse complement strand
ATTTAACGCCTTTTCAGTTACACCTTGATCTTTTAAAATTTGTGCAATTTTACTTTTAGATTTAAAAATGGCTAGAATTAAATGCTCTATAGAAACATATTCATCTTTCATATTCTTAGCAATAATGGATGCTTCATTTAATGCTTTAGATGCTTCTCTAGAGATTGATAATTCGCCTCCAGAAACTTTAGAGAAACTTTCAATTTGTTTATCTAAAATTTGCTTTAGCATTGGTATGTTTACATTCATTTTCTTTAAAATGAATGGCAACACATTTTCATCGACTTCAAAAATAGCTTTAAAAACATGTTCATTTTCTATTTGTCCGTTTCCTAAACCTTGTGCAAGCTGTTGTGCTTGTTGTATGGCTTCTTGTGATTTTATTGTATAATTATTAAAATTCATTTTATTATGTTTTTTGAGATGCTTCGTTTTCACTCAGAATGCTCTTTTTATATCATTTTTAATGTGATATTTCAATTACCTTACCATTGCTAACAAAAAGACAGAATGTCTGTTAACTATTGATTTTAGCTGACTTTTAGTCAGTTTATCAATAATCTTTTAGTTTTTATTACTTAATGATTGGTTGATGTATAGGTTGAATGTATTGTTTTGACTTTTATTAATGATACTTTTGCATAATAAACCCCAAATAATAAAACTAGAATGCGATACTTTTATTTTTTATCTATACTTTTTATTAGTTTTAATACTATAGAAGCTCAAGTTATTGAAGATGATTTTGAAGGTAGTGGAACAATTACTTCTTGGTTTGGAGATGATTGCGGAATAAATGCAAGTTTTACGAACCCATTTCAACAAGGCATAAATATATCTTCAACTGTTTTAGAATATGATGATATTGGCGGTCAATATGCAAATATTAGATTTGATGTTGGAAGTAATATTGATTTTTCTACTAAAAATACATTCACTTTAAAAATATATGTTCCTTCAAGTGGTATTACTGGTACACAGACTAATCAAGTATCTTTAAAGCTTCAAGATGGTACATTAGCGCAACCTTGGACAACACAAAGTGAAATTATTAAGCCAGTACTTTTAAACCAATGGCAAGAAGTATCTTTTGATTTTGATAATGACACTTATATTAATTTAGATAGTGGTTCTTTACCACCAAATCAAAGAACAGATTTTAACAGAGTTGTTATTCAAGTAAATGGCGAAAACAATATGGATTTTGTTGTGGCTTATATAGACGACTTAATTTTTGAAGAATCTATAAGTACAGATCCAGTTTTTGATAATTTAGTTTGGTCTGATGAGTTTAATGGTTTTGGTGCAATTGATAGTTCTAAGTGGTTTCACCAAACACAATTACCAGCTGGAGGAAGTTGGTATAATGGCGAAATCCAACATTATACAAATCGTACTGATAACACTTTTGAAAATGGAGGTAATTTAAATCTTGTTGCTAAAAAAGAGACTTTTACTGATCAAGGTTATACTAAGCAATACACATCTGCGCGTTTAAACTCTAAGTTCGCATTCCAATATGGAAAAGTAGTAGTACGAGCAAAACTACCTACAGGTGTTGGCACATGGCCAGCAATATGGATGTTAGGTAAAAATATTACAGAAACTGGTGCTTATTGGCAAACACAAGGTTTTGGTACTACAGGTTGGCCAGCTTGTGGTGAAATAGATATTATGGAGCATTGGGGACATAGCCAGGATTATGTGCAAAGTGCTATGCATACACCTTCAAGTTCTGGTGCTACTGTAAATCATGGAGGACAAATGATTACTGGAGCATCTACTCAGTTCCATATTTACACTTTAGAATGGAGTGAAGAGAAAATGGTTTTTAGTGTTGATGGAGTAGAGCATTATACTTATAATCCAGCAGTAAAAGATGCAAGTACTTGGCCTTTTGATGCAGAACAATACCTGCTTTTAAATACGGCAATTCAACCTAGTATTACTTCTGGTTTTACACAAAGCACAATGGAAATTGATTATGTTAGGGTTTATCAAGAAAGTACGCTGTCTAATCCAGAGGTTGTAGAACAAACAACAATAAAAGCCTATCCTAATCCTGTTAATAATGTGTTAAATATTGCGTTTGATAGTAATGTGAGAAATGGAAGATTACAAGTATTCGATTTAAGTGGTCGTAAAATTAACGATGAATTATTTGTAAAAACTGATAATTCTATACAATACAATGCAAGCTCTTTAAATGCTGGTGTTTATATAGTTAAACTTATATTTGAAAACGGAAAAGAGAATACGCTTAAATTTATTAAACAATAATTTATAAGTTTAAATGTATTATTCGACATTTAATATATGGGATTAATAAACAAATTATTTGGAGGTTCTCAAGAACCAAAAGAAGAGAAGGTATTGCCTTGGAAAGCTTTAACAACAGTAGATCAATTAAATACAATTGAAGACTTATCTAAAGGAAAAACTCAACTAATTTTTAAGCACTCTACACGTTGTGGTATTAGTAGAATGGTTATGAGTCAATTTGAATCTGCTTTTGATTTAGATTTAAATGCGGATTTATATTATTTAGATTTATTAAATTATAGAGAAGTTTCTAACGAAGCTGGCTATAAGTTTCAAGTATTGCACCAATCTCCTCAGCTTTTAGTTATTAAAAATGGAGTAGCAGTTGCTCATGCAAGTCATGGTGCTATTAATGAAATGGATTTGGCTAGGTTTGTTTAGCAATAGAGTATAAACAAATAATAATTGTAAAAAAAAAGCGACCATAAGGTCGCTTTTTTTAACTTTTAAAACTATAGCTTACAATAATGTTTTTTAGTTTCAGTTTTAAGTCTTCTGCTGTATCGAATACCATTTGCTCATTGCTTGGAAAATGTAACCTTTGGTTTTTTAGAATCTGTATATCTTCATTAGTTAAAGCTCTTCTATCTCCTCTTACAGTTGCATATATGTTGTCGAATATAAATTCGCTATCTATTGGGAAGCTTTCTAAAACGTGATTTTGTTTTAAATCGGTATAAACAACTCTTGCAATAACTTGGGTTGATTTAAACTGGTTAAACTTATAAAACCTTGCTTTAGCTGTTATAATTTTATCTTGTTTTATATCGTTTCCAAGACTATCTCTTACCACATTCCCTTGAGCATCTAATACATATTCCCAGCCATCAACTATATTCTTTTTTCTAATAATTTGCCTTTCGGTAATATGCTCAGGAGAAACGATTATTCGTGTTAATTGTAATGCCATTGCATAATCATATTCAATCTCTTGATTTGCATCTGCATGGTAAACTGTCCAAAAATCGTTTAATCCATAAGTATCAAAATTTAATAATTCGTTATGCAAACGTATTGGTATAATTTGATGCGTTTGATTTTCAATGTCAACAATTACGTAATCTGTTCCTTGATGATGAGCTATATCTATTAACTGTCTTACATCTTTAAAATTTGGGTTTATATTTTCAATATAATTTAATATTTTAAAAGCATTTCTATTATTTATTTTATTTTCACTTTGCATTAAGGTAATTGCAGAGTCGTATTTATAGTTGGAAACCTTTGCTCTATATTCTACAATTTCATTTGTATAATCTTTAAAATTTAAAGTTAAAAGCTTTCCATTTACATGTAATGGCATTACTGCTTTTATTGCACGTTGTCTATCTTCTAGATCTAGATAGGTATTAAATATATTTTGATACAATTCTGGGTTTCCCTCTTTTTTTAGATGATTAATAGTGTTGTGGTTTTCTTCAACTACTTTATAATAGGCATCTTGGAGCATTACAATGTAATCTTGCTTACGCTTTTTGTCTTTATTATGCTCTAATTTTTTAAGAGCATTACCAATAGCCTGATCATAGTTGCCAGAGTGTAGTTGTTTCTCAATTTGTTTTCTTCCAACACAAGATGTTAGTATTAGAAGAAGGACTGTAAATAGTGTAAAGTTTTTCATCTTCTTCTGTTTTAATGGTTTATACTGTAAGTATAAAAACAATTAACATGCCAAAAAAGAAAAAGCCTTTAAACTGTGTTTGTTTAAAGGCTTTTTAGATTTTATTTTTTCTGGATTAATTACTAGATAGTTTTATTATTTGTTCCTTGTAAATAGGTTTTCCATCTTCTGTAATACCATTTATAATAAGCTTAACATTATGATAATCTCTTCGATTTATCTTTAAAAAATTATCTGCATTAGGTTCTATATTAAAATTAGGAACCCAATCTATAGTGCTAAAATTATCTATGGTTTTTTGGCTTGAGAATACAAGATCCGGAATTTCGTATTTTTCTTTAGGTTTAATAAAACCAAAAGTTGTATCAAACGCTTTTATATTTTTGTTTTTTGCAACTATTTTTTCTCCGTTATTTCCATTTTTAGACACAACGTGCAATACTCCATTTGGAAAATTTGAACCATAGCCAGTTCCATTAATGTTGAGCACTACATAATCAATCTCATCTGCATAAATAAAACCGAGTATCGATAAGTCTTGTAATATGGCTCCATCCCAAACAATAGCTAATGGAGGATTTATTTGATCATTTATACTTCTTGGACCTCTAGTGTTTACAAGTTGTGGAGTACCATCTGACGTGTATACGACATTAGTACTAGGTAAAGTTTGCAAAAATGTTAAAAATAATGTGTTATTAAACCCTGTGTCTTCTGGTTTAACAACTCTTGAAGCCGAAAGACCTAAAATACCACTGTTTTTTAATTGTTGTTTTAATGCTAATTCTTTTTTCTCTTTGTAAACCTCAAGGCTAACTTCTTCTAGTTGCTGTGCGCCATAAAACTCCGGAAGTCTAAGATTATCATTACTTTTAGATGTTTTGTTTAAGCTATCTGTTTTTTTTAAACCTTCTTTTAAATTAATATCTATATTTAGAGTAGGATTAGCTCTGTAATCTATATATGTATTATATACATAGAAGCTTGCTTTTTCAATTTTTCCTTTCTCATTAATAAGTGATAGGCTATATTTTGTAGGATGATTTAATAGTAATTTATCGAACTGAAATTTTCTATCGCTATCAATTTCGGTTAAAGCTGTAATTTTATTATCAGGAGAAGATAGCATGATTTTATATTTCGATAAATCTTTCTCATTTGTTGTCACTTTTCCATTTAAAGTAATGCCTCCTTCGCTAGCGTATGGTATACTTTTATCTGTTAATGTATTATAAACAAAGAGATTGTTTTTTGCTTCTAATTGAGTGATAGCATCTAAATCTTTTTCATTATAATTGATAATGCGCATTGCAGTATTATACTTATCGCTTTTTATGTAAGGCTTAATAAGGTAATCTGAAACAATATTAGATTGGTTTTTGTAAACGATTGTTTCCTCTGGTAATACCGAAACACTAATGTTAGCCATTTTAGTGTTTCCGTATAAATTAAAATTTAAGGTTAACGAATCTTCAGAAACTTCATCTTTAATAATATTTAAAGAGATATTATTTTTATCGTATATGTAGAAATTTTTACTGTAAAGTACCTCATAATTATCATTAAAAATAGAAATAGTATTTAAGCCATCTAAAGCATCGTTTTTGGCAAAGTTAATTTTGTAAATCTCTTTATCTTTGTTAAATTTTATTGGTGCCATTGCTCGCAATGAACCTTCACGATGCAAAACTGCAAAGCCATACGTGTTGTCTAATTTGTTTATTATAGCTGTTTTGGGCGAAATTTCGAATGCAATTGCATTATCGTTATTGACAGCTGATCTAAATATTTCAAAACCTTCTTTACCTTCGTTAAACTTTGTTAAGTTTATAGTTTCAGATAATACTTCTTGATTAATATTTACTGTGTTAGCATCAGATAGGTCAACAATCTGAATTGGAAATATAGCTTGACGATTAAAGTTTTTATTCCATTGTGTATCTAATTGTAAATAGTAATTTCCGTTTTCTAATGTTTCAGGAAGTTCTAATTCTCCATAGGTTTTGCCATTTTCGGCATAAAACAAATTGCTAAGTACTAGTTTAAAGTTAGCATCGTACAGGTTTAGGTAAATATTTGCAGATTCTGTAAAGGCTGTATTAGAATCGTCTTCAGCAATGTAGGCTTTAAACCATATTTTTTCACCTGCAAAATAAATAGTTTTATTGGTGTGAAGAGAAAATTTTTCAATTTTGTAGGCGTGAAAGTAGTCACTATTAACTAGTGACATTGCTTTGTCATTTACAGATTCTTGTGCAAAAATTATTTGAAATATTATGCTTAGTATAAAGCTTAATAGAAGAGGTTTTTTCATTTTTTTTAATAAAATTTATAAGATGAATTATTTAAATAAGACATCAAAAAAAGAAAAAGGTTTAAACTGTAATTTTATTATTTATACTGGTTTATTTGTTTTTTTAGGTTTAAACACTGGTAGAAGTTGCGTTTTAACTTCACCAAAACCAATTCGAGTACCATCTTTTTCGCAATAGCCTCTCATTATTACGGTGTCGAAGTCTTGTATAAATTTACGTTCCGTTCCATTATTTAATTTAACAGGTTTTTCTCCTCTCCAACTTAACTCTAGCATAGATCCATAAGAATCTGGTGTTGGTCCAGAAATTGTACCACTTCCCATCATATCTCCAGAGTTTATTGGGCAGCCATTAGTGGTATGATGCGTTAATTGTTGCGCCATACTCCAATACATATGTTTAAAGTTTGAACGGCTTACAATTGTTTCTTTAGCTTTTTCTGGCTGTATTGAAACTTCCAAATTAATATCAAAACTCTTTTTACCTTTTTGTTGTAAATAGCTTAGTTGTTTTTTTATAGGTTTAGGACTTTCAACTCTGTAAGGTTCTAAAGAGTCTAAAGTTACAATCCATGGAGAAATAGAAGAAGCAAAACTTTTTGCTAAAAATGGACCTAATGGTACATATTCCCATTTTTGAATGTCTCTTGCGCTCCAATCGTTAAACAACACTAAACCAAAAATGTACTCTTCTGCTTCTTCAAGAGGAATTGGTTCTCCTAAATCGTTTGCATCTGTAGTAATAAACGCCATTTCTAATTCAAAATCTACTAATTTACTTGGTCCAAATACTGGCTCTGTTGCTCCAGCAGGCAAGGTTTGACCTTGTGGTCTATGTACAGGAATACCAGAAGGAATAATAGAACTACTTCTACCATGATAGCCAACAGGAATATGTAGCCAGTTTGGTAATAATGCATTGTCAGGATCTCTAAACATGGTTCCAACATTTGTTGCATGCTCAATACTAGAATAGAAATCTGTGTAATCACCAATTTGTACTGGTAATTGCATTTCTATTTCATCTAAACGAAACAATACCGTTTCTTTATGTTTAAGGTTTCCTTTCAGGCTTTCATTTTCTTCATCAAAAATCTGTGCAATTCTATTACGTACCAAGCGCCATGTTTTACGACCATCTGCAATAAAATCGTTTAAAGTATCTTGTAAGAAAATATCATCAGTTAATGGAATACCTTTAAAATAACCTAATTGATGTAAAGCGCCTAAATCTATAGCTGTATCTCCAATTCTAGTTCCAATGGTAATAATATCGTCTCTAGTTAAAAAAACACCAAAAGGAATATTTTGAATAGGAAAGTCTGAATTTTTATCGACGTGCAACCACGATTTTCGGTCTGGATTATTTGCTGATAATGGCATATTTAAAATTGTTGATTTGTTGTTTATAAATTCTAAGTAAATATATGTTTTTTGAACTATTTACAAGGCTTATTTCTTATTTTTGATAAATTTTTAACTATTAATAGATTTTTACTTTTGTAAAAATTAATAAACAATATATTTATGCAACGCGACGAACAAATATTTGAATTAATTCAAGCCGAAAAAGAAAGACAATTAAATGGTCTTGAGTTAATAGCATCAGAAAACTTTGTTAGTGACCAAGTTATGGAAGCTGCAGGTTCTGTTTTAACTAATAAATATGCTGAAGGTTATCCTGGAAAGCGCTACTATGGAGGTTGTGAAGTAGTAGATGAAGTTGAGCAAATTGCTATTGATAGAGCGAAAACTTTATTTGGTGCTGCTTATGTAAATGTACAACCGCATTCTGGAAGTCAAGCAAATACAGCAGTGTATCATGCTTGTTTAAAACCAGGAGATAAAATTTTAGGTTTTGATTTGTCTCATGGTGGACATTTAACTCATGGTTCTCCTGTAAATTTCTCAGGTATAATCTATAATCCAGTATTTTATGGAGTAGAAGAAGCAACAGGTGTTTTAAATTACGATAAAATTCAAGACATAGCAACAAAAGAAAAACCACAATTAATAATTGCTGGTGCTTCTGCTTATTCTAGAGATATCGATTTTAAACGTTTTCGTGTAATTGCAGATAGTGTAGGAGCACTTTTACTAGCAGATATTTCTCATCCATCTGGTTTAATTGCCAAAGGGATATTAAACGATCCGCTTCCACATTGTCACATTGTAACAACAACAACTCACAAGACTTTACGAGGGCCAAGAGGAGGTATGATATTAATGGGAAAAGACTTCGATAACCCATTTGGATTAAAACTTAAAAACGGAAATTTACGTAAAATGTCATCCTTGTTAGATTCTGGAGTATTTCCTGGAAATCAGGGAGGGCCTTTGGAGCATATTATTGCCGCAAAAGCAATCGCTTTTGGTGAAGCTTTAACAGATGAGTTTATGCATTATATGTTACAAGTTAAAAAGAATGCAGAGGCAATGGCAAAAGCTTTTGTGTCTAGAGATTATAAAATTATTTCTGGAGGTACAGATAACCATATGATGCTTATTGATTTAAGAAACAAAAACATTACTGGAAAAGAAGCAGAGCAAGCGTTAGTTAAAGCAGATATTACTGTTAATAAAAACATGGTTCCTTTTGATGATAAGTCACCTTTTGTAACTTCTGGAATTAGAGTTGGTACAGCTGCAATTACAACACGTGGTTTAAAAGAAAATGAAATGGAAACTATTGTAGATTTAATAGATCAAGTTATTAATAACTACGATAATGAATCTGTTCTAGAAGAAGTAGCCACAAAAGTAAATACTATGATGAGTGGTTTGCCTCTTTTTAAGATGTAACTCTTAAACTCATATTTTATAAATTATTATATATTTGTAAAAAAAGGTATTATGTTGAGAATCTTTACCTTAATGGTTTTATTTTCTATAACTTTTAGTCATGCACAATTGTCTTTTCAAGACAGTGCAACAGCTAAAGGTGTTGGTTATTCTTATGGTGCTTCTTTCTATGGAGGAGGTGTTTCGTTTTGCGATTTTAATGACGATGGATGGGATGATTTAACATATTCTACAACAGATGGTCAGCAACTCAAGTTTTTTCAAAATAATAATGGCACTTTTATAGAAGTCGATTTAGGTATTTCTAATGTTGAAAGGGTAAAACAAGTCCTTTGGGTAGATTACGATAATGATGGTGATAAAGATTTTATAGCCACGAGTATTTCTGGCTTTAATAAATACTACAGAAATGACGGTAATTTAACATTTACAGACGTTACAGCAACTATTGGTTTTTTTACTAATAATTTATATACTTACGGCATTTCTTTTGGAGATATAGATAATGATGGTGATTTAGATGCTTTAATAGCAAATAGAGATAATGTGAATGCTAACAACTACAGTTATTTATATAGAAACCAAGGCAATGGAACTTTTATTGAAATTACCGATTCTGCTGGATTAAACCTAAATAATGAACTATCTTTTTGCTCAGCGTTCTTTGATTATGATAATGATGGTGATCAAGATATTTATATCGCAAACGATAAATCTCCTAATCCAAACAGATTGTACCAAAACGATGGTTCTGGAATGTTTACAGATGTTTCAGCTATTAGTGGTTCTGGTATTATTATAGATGCCATGTCCACAACTATTGGAGACTACAACAACGATGGATGGTTTGACATTTATGTTACAAACACCACAGCTGGAAATGTTTTGCTTCAAAACAATGGAGATGGTTCTTTTTTTAATGTATCACCAACTGTAGGAACAGAGATGAATACCATTTCTTGGGGATCTGTATTTTTAGATGCAGATAACGATGCCGATTTAGACTTGTATGTAAGTAGTAGTATGACAGGTGTAATACCTACTTTAATGTCTTCTGCATTTTTTGAAAACGATGGTACTAATAATTATAGCATTCCAGCTGGAGCTGGTTTTGCAAACGATACAAGAAAAAGTTTTGCAAATGCTATAGGAGATTTTAATAATGATGGTTTGCCAGATATTGTCGTTATGAATGATACAGATAATTATTTTCTCTGGGAAAACACAACAACAAATTCCAATAATTATTTAAAGGTAAAACTTGAGGGAACCACAAGTAATAAAGGTGGAATAGGTTCTAAAATAGAAGTTTCAATTAATGGCAATAGTCAATTTCGTTACACACTTTGCGGAGAAGGTTATATATCACAAAATTCTGGTACAGAAATTATAGGCTTTGGCTCTGCAACAGTTGCAGATTATATAAAAGTAACATGGCCAAGCGGTATTGTAGATATTATTGATAACGTAACAGCAAATCAAGTATTAACTGTAGTTGAAGGAAGCTCTCTATCTACCGAAACCTATAATATTGCTAATGGATTAAGTATACACCCAAATCCAACACAAGGTATAGTAACATTTAATAATTTAAAATCTAATGTAGAGCTTTCAATTTATAATATACTTGGAAAGCAATTAGCCACAAAAACATTAACTATGGTTAAAAATAAAGTAGATATTAGCAATTATTCTAAAGGTGTGTATTTATTTAGTTTAAAAGATATAACAGGAAATATTACTACCAAAAAGGTTGTATTGCAGTAAAAATATTTATTTAAATGAATAAAAAATCCCATTCGAAAGCATGGGATTTTTTTGTTTAAGTTGTATTTTATTATGAGACACAATAAATACTAACAATGGTTATTATTCTAATGAATTAAATATGATTTAATCAAAAATAATATGCTGATAAGCGCCCAAATCTGGAGAAGCCGTTCTACTAACACCTAAAATATCTTGTGGTACTTGAGAGGCAAATATTGCATTACCAGCTCCATTGGCAAAAGAATCGTCACCAATTAATAAATCATTTTCAAAAGGTGCTCTAAAATTAGGATCTTGATTACGGAAAAAGCTTTCGTAATGTGTTACATCGTTAAAATCGTAATTTACACCATCTGGATTGCCAGAAGAATCAGAAAAACGCGCTAGACAATTTGTGAATTTAAAATTAAAAACGACTCCACTGTCAACCACTTCATCAATTATAAACTCAGGATTATCGTTTCCGTAGATTATAGAGTTATTAAAATTACATTCGGTTAAGTCTGCTAAAAAGGTTGTGCCTTCTCCATCTTGAACAAAATTATTAATTAAAAGCGCTGGAAACTGTCTAAAACTATTATTCCAATAATTTACAATAGTACTGTGCGTAAAGTTATATTTTCCGCCAAGAGTTAAAGCAACAGAAGATTGTCCAGCATTATTTACCACTAAATTTTCTGCTTTTATAGATGAGTTTCTTGCTAAAATACCATAATTGCCAAAATTATAGAGTTGCGAATTTGTAATGGTTAATTTATTAAGAGGCGCATCAGCATTGCCATCGCTTAAAATACCTACTGTTCCGTTTTTTATTGTAGCATGATTAATAACATTATTAACACTATTCTCGAAGAGCCATATAGTTCCCCACTGTCCAGGCACATCTGCAAAAGCAGGTTCTAGTCTGTCGCTTTCAAAAATAACTTCGTTTTCTAAGAGTTCTTGATCTGCACTTAAGCTTCCATTAACTTGTAAGCTTGCATTTTCTGAAACTAATAGTCCAGAATTAGCATGAAAATGTACTCTTGCTCCAGCATCTATGGTTAGTGTTTCTCCATTTGGTACAGCAGCATAGCCAAAAATAACGTATGGTCTTTGGTTGGTAAAATTTAATTCGGAAGGTAATAACTCACGACCTTGTATTTCGGTTTCAACAGTTTCTCCATCAATATTTAAGGTGAGTGTTTCTATAACACCAGTAGTATTATCTCGATCTGGATAAATAAATACTGCATCTTTAACTAAGGTAACTAGCTCTACAGTTTGTAGGTTGCTTCCAGCATCAAAATTTATTCTATCTGTATATAAAAACTCATTATCTAACAGTGTTTGGTCTTCAATATCTATTGTTGTTTCTACAAAAATAAATAAGCTATCTTTGGCTTGTATTTCTACATTATTAAAGATTTGTCCTGGATTTCCGTCTACATTTAACCTGTAGTTTGAAGTTTGACCTCGTTCTAGACCAATAGTGGGAATAGAGATGTCGTTATCACTTCTATTATAGACTTTTAGGTTATACGTACTCGAACCAATGTTTGTAAAAACAGTATCTAAATAGACGGTGTCTTTAGAAAACTCGAGACTTCCAGTACTAGGAGCGAAGTCAAAATCTTGACGACAAGAACTCCAAAATAATAAAAATCCGAAAATGGTAAGAAAGTAAACTATGCGTTTCATATTATGTTTTTGCTTTAACAGGACTAAAATATAACTTTTGCATTTATGTTTTAGTATTTAAAGCCTTTAATTATTAAAATCTTTAATCTGTTTTCTCCTTTTTAAAGTTTGCTATAATGGTAGTAAATTCATTGCCTATAGTAATAATGTTTTCTAAAAGTTCCAATTCATTATTAGTTTCTAGTAATTTGCTATTTATGCTTTTAGCTTCACAAAGTTCGAAGAAGAGAAACTTGTTTTCTAGGTCAATATTAAGTGTATCGGTTAAAAGCGCATCATTAAAAAGAGTATTAGAATCTTTAAATAAAGCAACTAAATCTTTGTAAACAATAGGTTTAAATGGTTCTGCCTTATTCTTGTTTTTAAATAGTTTACCAATTAATCCAATAATTTTTATAAAATCTAAATTGCCACTTGGCGCTTTTCCGTAAAGATGTGGGTTTCTTTTTATATCCTCAAGAATTTGATTTCGCAACGATGTATTAATCTCTATAATATTCGCTACTTTCTCTTTTTGGTTTCCATTAATGCTAACTTCCTCTAAAGTGTTATTTGTTTTTTTAAGTTGAATAACAAAAGGCTCTGTTTCGTAAAATAGGTTTTACAACAATTAGTTGAGTAACATAAAATATAGCACTTGCTTTTAAAGTGTCTTTAGCTTTTGCAGAAATGGTAAATGCTCCATCTTTATTAGAGAAAGTTGATTGTTTTGTGGCAAGATTTTGTATTTTAATATCTTCAACCTTAGACGTCGCATTGTAAACGACACCACTAATGTTTTGCGCTGTAACTGTAATACAACTAAATACAGTAAAAAGGATAAAGAATTGTTTCAAAGACTAAAGACAATAGATTAAAAACCAAAAATAGAATTATCAACTAATATCTTGAAACATTTATGATAGTTTTACCACTTGAATTAAATAACTATGGACTATTCTTCAATAATTTTAACCTCAAATAATTTATCCCAACGCTTTCCAGTAACAAAAATAGTTTGTGTTTCTGGGTTATAAGCAATACCATTTAAAACATCTAAGCCTTTGTGTTTTGTAACACGTTCTTTTAAAGGCGAGAAGTCTATAACTGCTTCTGTTGCTCCATTTTCTGGATTAATAATAACAACACCATTTTTTTGGTAGATGTTAGCATAAATTTTTCCATTAATCCATTCTAACTCGTTAAGCTTTCCTATTTTACCTTTATTGGTATAGACTTGTATGTAATCGTCTTCAACTAAAGTTTCAGGATTTAAAAGCCATATTTTTTCTGTGCCATCACTTTTATAAAGCATGTTGCCATCGTTGCAAATTCCCCAACCTTCTTGGCTTTTACCAAATTTAAAAGTGCTTTTACGTTCGAAACTTTTAGGATTATAAACAAAACCTTTACCACTTAACCATGTTAACAGATAGAGGTTCTCATTTAGCACTGTTAAACCTTCGCCAAAATAATTATCGGCTAAGTTTACGTTTTTAAGTACTTCGCCAGTTTTATAGTTTACTTTACGTAATTTACTTTCTCCTTTTTGTCCTGTACTTTCATACAATTCACCATTATAAAACTCTAAACCTTGTGTGTAGGATGTTATATCATGAGGATATGTGTTTATAATTTGATAACCAAAAACTTTAGGTGTTTCTGTATTAACAATGGATAAGGTTTGTGTTACAATTTCTGTTTCTCCATCGTAATTTATAGTAGCTTTAACATCATGACTTCCTAATTTAAAATTAGAAAGCGGTGTTTTTTCTTCAATATTTTTACCATCTAATGTATAGCTAATAGATTCTACTTCAAGATTATTAGGGTTTTTAATTTTGAGTTCTAATACTTGGTTTAAAGCTATGGTGTTATTTGTAGCATTTGTAGAAATACCAAAATTTTTTTTATCTGAATTGTCTCCACAATTAGAAAGCGAAAATGCTAAAATTATGATAATAAGGTGTTTAAATCCGTTCATTTTAAAATTGTAATTTTAAGCAAGATATTTATTAAAATTCAGTTTAAAAAATATTGTGATAAATTTAAAAGATTGTATCTTTGCAACGGCAAGTCCTACACAACCAGCTCCTGTTGAATCCTCCAGGTCGGGAACGAAGCAAAGGTAAATGGTCGTAGCGGTGTGATGTAGGTAGCTTGCCTTTTTTTGTGCCCAAAAGTCTCGTAATATTCTTCACTTTAATTATGTATTTTTGGTGTTTATAAAGCAAAACATTTATGTCTAAAGTTATACTAATTACAGGAGGATCATCAGGAATAGGAAAATCTATAGGTGTCTTTTTAAAACAACATGGTTTTATAGTCTATGGCACAAGCCGAAGTCCTCAAAACTATACCAATCATCCTTTTAAAATTGTAGGTTTAGATGTAAAAGATGTGACTTCAATAAACAAAGCAGTTGCAGAGGTTATTGCTACTGAAGGGCAACTAGATGTACTTATAAATAATGCTGGTGTTGGTATTACTGGACCTATTGAGGAAATACCAGAAACAGAAATACTTAACAATTTTAACACCAATCTATTTGGACCCATAAACGTTATTAAAGCTGTTTTACCTCAAATGCGTAAACAACGCAGCGGATTAATAATTAATATCACTTCTATTGCAGGATATATGGGATTACCATACAGAGGAATTTACAGTGCTAGTAAAGGCGCACTAGAATTGTTAACCGAAGCTTTTAGAATTGAGATTAAAGATTTTAATATTAACATGGCTAATATTGCGCCTGGTGATTTTGCTACAAATATTGCTGCTGGTCGCTATCATGCACCTCTAAAAGAAGAGTCTCCTTATAAAAAATATGGAAGTGTTTTAAACGATATCGATGAGCACGTTAATAAAAGTAGCGATCCTATAGCTGTTGCTAAAATGGTATTAAAAGTTATTAATACTAAAAAGCCCAAAACACATTATAAAGTTGGTGCTTTTATGCAAAAATTCTCGATTGTTTTAAGGTTTCTATTACCAGATAAGGTTTATGAGAAGATGTTAATCAATCATTATAAGTTGTAAAAACAAGTCCCAAATTTCAAAAACTAAATTCCAAAGCAGAATTGCTATTTATTGATGTAGTTTGGAATTTGCAGAAACCTAATATTTTTGTTTTGTTAATATCATTTCATATCATTTTTTAATGAAAGTAAAGAGAAGTTGTAACTTCGCAATTGTAAAACAAATACAATACTTATGAAATTTTTTATAGACACAGCTAATCTTGCTCAAATTAAAGAAGCCGAAGATTTAGGAATCTTAGATGGAGTAACTACAAATCCATCTTTAATGGCTAAAGAAGGTATAACAGGAACAGATAATATTCTAAAGCATTATGTAGATATTTGTAATCTTGTTTCAGGAGATGTTAGTGCAGAAGTTATTGCTACAGATTTTGAGGGTATGGTTAGAGAAGGAGAAGCTCTTGCTGAACTTCACGAACAAATTGTAGTAAAATTACCTATGATTAAAGATGGTATAAAAGCTTGTAAATATTTTAGCGATAGAGGTATAAAAACAAACGTAACCTTAGTGTTTTCTCCAGGACAAGCATTATTGGCTGCAAAAGCAGGAGCAACTTACGTGTCTCCTTTTATTGGTCGTTTAGATGACATATCTACAGATGGTTTAAATCTTATAGCAGAAATAAGACACATATACGATAATTACGCTTTCGATACCCAAATATTAGCAGCTTCTGTGCGTCATACAATGCATGTAATTGACTGTGCTAAATTAGGAGCAGATGTAATGACAGGTCCTTTGAGTTCTATTGAAGGTTTATTAAAACATCCACTTACAGATATAGGCTTAGCAAAGTTTTTAGAAGATTATAAAAAAGGAAACTAAAGACTTTAAGCTAGTGTAGAAGTAAAAAAAACGCCTGAAAATTTAATTTTCAAGTAACTCTTGTTCAAAGGTTATGTTGAACATGTTTGCTTTTGCATTTACTATTTCTCCTTTTTTGTTAAGTATAAACACTTTTAAAATAGGTTTTACAGATAGTGTCTCTCTGGATTGTTTTGGTGTTTTAAAACGGTATTCGTTTTCTATTCTAACATCATAATGTTTCAAAATATTAACTTGTTCTTCGTAAGAAATAGAGTCAACATTTATAGCTACAATATGAAATTCAGGATATTTTACATTAAGCTCCTTAGTTCGTTTATGAGAAGATATTAATTGGTTCTTATTGTTTTTGGTCCAAAAATAAATTATCGTAGGTTTTTTAATTAGCTCATAAATGCTAATTTCTTTTTCATTCTTATTGAGTAATTTTACGTTAGGAATTTTATTTCCTGGCTTTAACATTTTGTAAGAAATAACAAAATTTGTTGCTATTTCTTTATCCTTAGTATTTGTGCTTTTAGATTTAAAAGACTGCAGCATCTCGTCATAATCCTCTGTGTTTTTTGAGATGTTTACAAATTGACCCAAAACATATTTTAATAAGTCATTTTTAATTTCCTCATTAGTAACCGTTTCATCAATAAGTTTAAGTTTGTCTAGGTTGTAATGTAAATCTAACCTGTCATAAACACTATCTTTAGAATGCTTGAAATGATTTTGTAATGCAAGATTATTAAAATGAAATCTTAAAAATGAAAGATATGGACTATATTCTTTTAAGGCTTCATTGTTGTAGTCTATACTCTCTCGATAGCTGTAAAAGTCTTCCGGAAGACTGTTAAATGCATCTAATTCTGATATTTTATAGTTAGCTAATGGATACAATTCTTTATGTGCATAGTATTCGTAATTAATACTAGCTTCAGCGATTTCATCGAATAAAGCAGAAGTCTCATTTTTTAATCTAAAACGTTTTAACTTTTCAAGCTTTAGATCTCTAGATATCTTATAAATACTATCAAACTCTTCTGCTGTTTTTTGCCCTAATCCTAGAATTTTGTCATCTTCTAGCTCATTTAGCAAATACATTTCCATTAAAAAATTATTTTCTTTTGCACCTTTGCCTGTAAAGACTAAAGACTCATCAAAGTCTAATGTATTTAGACGAAGCATCAAGCTATCATTATGTTCAATTAAAAAATTTTGATATTCTCTACCATCAAAAAACCCATATAGTCCAGGCACAAAATCTGTAAACTTGTAAGAAAATCTATTGTTGTTATTAAGGTAGATGGTATCTATTGTAGCGCCAGATTTTATAATATAAATAGCGTTACTGTTTGGGTTTATAATTTCTCCTCCAAAGTATGCTTGGTTAGATGCAATATCTGCTTGGTCTTTTTTACAAGACGTAAAGAAACTTGTTAATATTATTAAAGAAAATAAAAAATTAAACTTCATAGTAAAAAATGCATCAATTTAATAAACAAATTTATGTTTTGTAAATGAACAGTGGTGTTAATGCGTTGTTAAATTGAAAATAAAAAAGTTAGTTATATAGTTTTAAGACTATTGGTAAACTTTATATAAGAGTGGTTTTGTTTTTTCAAACCGAAGATATTATTTACTTTTGCAAAACTTAAACGCGCTTTTATGTCGAGGAATAGCAGTGCTAAGTTTCAAGTTTAAAAAACTTTATAGTAAAAGAGTAAAAACCATCTGAGATAAAAATATATAGAATACATGTTATCAGTTTCAAATCTTTCTGTACAATTTGGTAAACGCGTCCTTTTCGACGAAGTCAATACGACTTTTAATAATGGAAATTGTTATGGAATTATTGGTGCCAATGGAGCAGGAAAATCAACGTTTTTAAAAATAATTTCAGGTCAGCAGGAAGCTAATTCTGGAAATGTGCATTTAGAGTCAGGTAAGCGTATGTCTGTTTTAACACAAGACCACAATAAGCATGACGAAGACACTGTTTTAGAAACCGTTTTAAAAGGAAACAAACCCTTATATAAATTAAAATCTGAAATTGATGCTCTTTATGCAGATTACACAGATGCAAACGCAGAAAAAATAGGCGAGCTTCAAGTGCAATTTGAAGAAATGAATGGTTGGAATGCAGACAGTGATGCAGCTGCAATGTTATCTAACCTTGGCATTAAAGACGATGTGCATTATACATTAATGGCAGACCTTGACGGAAAACAAAAGGTGCGTGTTTTATTAGCACAAGCTCTTTTTGGAAATCCAGATGTGCTAATCATGGATGAGCCTACCAACGATTTGGATTACGAAACTATTTCTTGGTTAGAAAACTTTTTAGCTAATTACGATAATTGTGTAATAGTGGTTTCTCACGATAGGCATTTTCTAGATGCAGTATGTACACACATTAGTGATATCGATTTTGGGAAAATTACACACTTTTCTGGAAACTACACGTTTTGGTATGAGTCCTCTCAATTAGCAGCAAGACAACATGCACAGCAAAACAAGAAAGCCGAAGAAAAGAAAAAAGAATTAGAAGAGTTTATTCGTCGTTTTTCAGCTAACGTAGCTAAAAGTAAGCAAGCTACAAGTAGAAAAAAGATGATTGACAAGCTAAATATTGAAGATATAAGAAGAACTAGTCGTCGTTATCCAGCAATTATCTTTGAACGCGATAGAGAAGCTGGAGATCAAATATTAAACGTCGAAGGACTTACAGCTTCTTTAGATGGCGAAATATTATTTAAAGACATAGACTTAAATCTTAATAAAGGCGATAAAGTGGTTTTGTTTTCTAGAGATTCTAGAGCAACTACAGCATTCTATCAAATATTAAACGATAATTTAAAAGCAGATTCTGGTAAATTTTCTTGGGGAGTTACAACTACTCAATCGTATCTTCCTTTAGATAATAGTAGTTTTTTTGAAAACGATTTAACCTTGATAGATTGGTTACGTCAATGGGCACAAACAGAAGAAGAAAGAGAAGAGGTAAATATTCGAGGCTTTTTAGGAAAAATGATTTTTAGTGGTGAAGAAGCCTTTAAAAAATCATCGGTTTTATCTGGAGGTGAAAAAGTACGTTGTATGCTTTCACGAATGATGATGACTAGAGCTAATGTTTTACAATTAGATGAGCCAACAAACCATTTAGATTTAGAAAGTATTACAGCTTTTAATAATTCTTTGAAGAATTTTAAAGGCACAGTATTGTTTACAACTCATGACCACGAGTTTGCACAAACTGTTGGTAATAGAGTACTAGAGCTAACACCAAATGGCGTAATAGACAGATATACTACATTCGATGAGTATATGCAAAACCCAACAATTAAAGAGCTAAGAGAGAAAATGTATACTGTCTAGTAGGCAGATAACACTATAAAAAAACGCTCAAAAATCTAAGCTTTTTGAGCGTTTTAATTATTATTTACTTGAGTAAGTGACTGCCAACTGAAGACTGCTTTACTGCTTACTAACCAGCTTCCATTTCACTTCTTACAGTTTCAACAATCCTAACAGCAACAGCTGTTTCGCTTTCATGGACGTAAACTTCTGGTTGCCCAATTAATGTTGCTCCAAATCCAGCTAACCTGCCAGATTTCGTTTCATCTTTAATTATTGGGTTTATACCTTCAGCTTCCAAACGTTGTTTGATTATTTGAACTATTATAGTTCCACCTGTATAAATTTTTATGTATTCAGAATCTGTCATAGCTTTGTGTATTAAAGGTTATACTTAAATATACGAAATAATTAGCATAACATAACAAATACAGGCTACTATAGTTATATGTTTTTTAAGAATTAAAATTACTCTGCACTAAAGTAATTATAAAGTCTATACGCTCCATAACCAACCATAGCAATAGCAAGTACAAGTCTCATAGTTGAAACTGTTTCGTCTTCGAAAAAGTGTCTGTAAACAATATAACTACCTAGTCCAGAAAATATCATTCCTGAGACTAAAATAAAAATACTTTTTTTAGGTGTTTGATTTTCCATGGTTCTCTTTTTTATCTTAATTCTGCTCCTAATTTACTTTCAAAATTATGTTGAAGCTTATTCATTATCTTGTCTACTATTTTGTCTGTTAGTGTTTTGTACTCATCTTGAAACATAAAACTAACAGCATAACTCTTTTTGCCATTTGGTAAGTTTTTACCTTGGTAGACATCAAATAAACTCACGTTTTTAAGCAGTTGTTTTTCTGTTTGTTTTGCAATTGTGCTAATGTCTTCAAACTTAACTTTTTCATCTAATAACAAGGCGAAATCACGTCTAACTTCTGGGTATTTAGGAATTGCTGTAAACTTAATAGTATTTCGCTTTGCAACTTCAATAATATTATCCCAATTAAAATCTGCATATAAAACCGCTTGGTTAATACCAAAATGCTTAGTAATTTTTGTTTTTACTACTCCAAAATCTACTAAAACTGTTTTACCTTGACTGTATTGCATTCCTTCAGAGAATACATCGTTTTTTGTAGCTGTGGATTTAAAACGCGAAACACCTAAGCGTTCTAAGGCAGCTTCAATAGTGCCTTTTAGATAAAAGAAATCACCTTTTTCTTGAACAGCTGTCCAGCTTTCTTGTGTTTTATTTCCAGTTACAAATAAGGTAAGGTGTTTATATTCTTCTCTTGCGCTGTTGTAATCGTGATAGGTTTTTCCAAATTCAAAAAACTTTAAATCATTTCGTCTTCTATTAATATTATAAGACACAGCTTCTAAGCCAGAAAATAATAACGATTGTCTCATTACAGATAAATCGTTACTTAAAGGATTTAACATGGTAATGTTATGTTCTTCCTTTAATTGTTCGCTTAGTGTAATATAATTTGGATTGGTTAATGAATTAGCCATAATCTCGTAGAATCCTTGAGAGGCTAATTGGTTACCAACTACATTTTGTAATTTGTGGTCATCAAATTTTGAAGCATTAGAAATAGAGGCATTAAGCTTTGTTGTGGTTTTTATATTATTGTAACCATATACACGAAGTATTTCTTCTATTACATCGGCTTCACGTTGTACATCGTTTCTGTAAGCAGGAATGGTTAAACCTAAACCAGTTTCTGTAACGTTTTTAACTTTGATTTCTAATGAAGATAAAATATCTTTTATGGTTTCCTTTGGGATTTCTTGACCAATTAGTTTTGTTACTTTATCGAAAGTAATATGAACTTGAAAATCTTCAATTTTTGTAGGATAAGCATCAGAAACATCACTTGTAATTTCTCCTCCTGCAACTTCTTTAATTAAAAGCGCAGCACGTTTTAAGGCATACTCAGTGATATTTGGGTCTATACCACGTTCAAATCTAAATGAAGCATCTGTGTTTAACGCATGACGTTTAGCTGTTTTTCTAACACTAACAGGATTAAAGTAAGCACTTTCTAAAAATATGTTTGTGGTGTTTTCTGAAACTCCAGAGTCTAATCCGCCAAAAACACCAGCGATACACAGTGGTTTTTTTGTGTCACAAATCATTAAATCGTCTTCATGTAATTCACGTTCAACACCATCTAAAGTTGTAAACCTTGTACCTTTTGCAACTGTTTTAACTTCAATTTTATTATCTGTAATCTTATTAGCATCAAAGGCGTGTAATGGTTGTCCTAATTCGTGTAATACGTAGTTAGTTGCATCTACAATATTGTTTATTGGTGTTAAACCAATAGCTTTTAACCTATGCTGCATCCAAGCTGGAGATTCTGCAACCTTAACACCAGATATGGTTACACCACAATAACGAGGTGCTAATTCTTTATCTATTACTTCAACATCAACCTTAAGCGAACGACTGTCTACATGAAAGGCGCTTACAGAAGGTGTAATTAACTCTATATTAATATCCTTATGTTGTAAACCAGCTTTTAAATCTCGAGCAGTCCCAAAATGACTCATGGCATCTGCTCTGTTTGGTGTCAGACCAATTTCGAAAACTTGATCGTTTTCAATGTTAAAAAGGTCTGCACAAGCGCTTCCAACAACAGTGTCTTCTGGTAAAACCATAATGCCATCGTGAGATTTACCAAGACCTAATTCGTCTTCGGCACAAATCATTCCAAAGCTATCTTCACCACGTATTTTACCTTTTTTAATGGTCCAAGCTTCGCCTTCTTCAGTATATAAAGTGGTTCCAATAGTGGCAACAGGTACTTTTTGACCAACAGCTACATTTGGTGCGCCACAAACTATTTGTACAGGTATATTAGCACCAATATTTACAGTTGTAACTTTTAATTTATCTGCATTACTATGTTGTTCGCAAGTTAAAACCTCGCCAACAACAACGCCTTGTAATCCGCCTTTTATGCTTTGGTATGTTTCTAAACCTTCTACTTCAAGACCTAAATCTGTAAGCAATTCGCTAGTTTGTTCTGGTGTCCAATCTGTTTTTATAAACTGTTTTATCCAGTTGTAAGAAATCTTCATGTATTATACTTTAAGTGCGCAAATATAACAATAGTTATGGCTTAATTAAATTGAATATTTGCTTTTTATTGTGAGGATTATGTTGTTATTTCGACTACTAAATTAAAAAATTATAAACATGCGTTATATTTTTATCTTATTAATATTATCAATAGTGTTTTCTTGTGAACAGAAACAGCCTCAAGAATTTCTTACTTTTGGAGACTACAGAGCAGAATTACAAGTTAGTGAAACCGACGTATTGCCATTTACCTTTAAAGTAAAAGACGCTAATAGGCTTATTGTTTTTAATGCCGAAGAACAAATTGAAGTCAACGAAATAGAATACCGTAACGATTCTATATTTATACAAATGCCAGTTTTTGAAGCGCTTTTAGCTGCAAAAATTGAAAACAAAACACTAAACGGAAACTTTATTATTGAGGGAAAAGATAGAGTAGTGCCTTTTAAAGCTGAAAAAAATAACACCCGTTTTAATGTTACTACTAATGCTAAAGTTAATATCTCTGGAAGTTGGGAAACCGTTTTTAGCCCAAATTCTGAAGACGATAAATATAGTGCTAAAGGCGTTTTTAAACAAAACGGAAACCAAGTTACAGGCACTTTTTTAACCGAAACTGGAGATTATCGTTTTCTAGAAGGTGTGGTAGATGGAAACCAATTAAAACTTTCAACTTTTGATGGTTCTCATGCTTTTTTGTTTAAAGCCAAAGTAACCGATTCTACTATTAACGGAACTTTTTATTCAGGTAACCACTGGAAAGAACCTTTCACGGCAAAACGAAATGATAATTATAATTTGCCAAGTGCAGATGCATTAACGTATTTAAAAGAAGGTTTTGATAGCTTAGACTTTTCTTTTCCAGATGCAAATGGAAATTTGCTATCTCTACAAGATGAACGTTTTAAAAACAAAGTTGTTCTCGTGCAAATTATGGGAACTTGGTGTCCTAATTGTTTAGATGAAAGCAAGTACTATGCTGAGGTTTACAAACAATACAACGAAAAGGGTCTCGAAATTGTAGCTTTAGCTTTCGAATACGCAAAAACAAAAGAGAAAGCCTTTGCAGGTATTAAGCGCCTACAAGATAGAATAGATACAAACTATCCAATTTTATTAGCGCAAACAGGAACAACAAGTAAAACTAAAGCACAAGAAAAATTACCAATGTTAAATCATGTGTTAAGTTACCCAACTACAGTATTTGTAGATAAAAAAGGTAAAGTACGTAAAATACACACTGGCTTTAATGGTCCTGCCACAGGAGAAAAGTTTGAAGAGTTTAAAGCTGAGTTTAAAGAGTTTGTTGGTGTGTTGTTGGAAGAGTAATAAACGGTCACAACGATATTATTTCTTATTTATTAATCGCTAAAAACGACTCTCCGTTAGATCCGTTATTTTCGATTAAACATGGAGCAAGTGCACCAGGTAAAACAGCTTCTACAGCATGTTCAGCAAATTCACCACCTAAATCTGTTCGTAACCATCCTGGATCTAAAGTGTTTATTCTCACGTTTGTGTCTTTTAGCTTAATCGCAAGATCATCTGTTAGTTTTATTAAAGCCCATTTAGAAGCGCCATAAGGTGCTAACTCAGGTTCGTGTTTTATACCAGATATAACATTTATTATACGTCCAAAGTTATTTTCTAACATTAAAGGTATAAATGCGGTACATAAGCTATATACAGCAAAAACGTTAACTTTCATACTTAACATCCAGTCTTCCCAACTGTGATTAAAATAATCTGCTTTGTAAGGCGTCATGAGACCAGCATTATTATATAATATGTTAATCTCTATATTTAAATTTTTTACTTGTTTTATAATGTTTACGACATCTTCTTCAATAGATAATTCGCCATAAACACAAAAGGTTTTTATATTAAATTGTTTTAAAATATTTTGAGTGTTTATACAACTTTGTTTGGTTCTCCCATGAATAACAATGTTGCATCCTAAATTAGCTAGACCAATAGCAATTTGTTGCCCAATTCCTCTGCTAGAACCAGTTATAAATGCATTTTTACCACTTATATCAATCATATATTAATTCTTTTATTTTTCTAAAGTAATAGTATCTATAAGTAGTTTAAAATCTTCTGCTTTTTTGTTTCCAATCAAAAAGGCTAATTCTTCAATAGTTGTTTTATCAAAGTTTGGGTAGTTTAAAGTTCTGCCTCTAAAAGCTGGATATAGCTCTTTTAAATTGATTGTAATGGTTTCCCATTCGCCAGAAGTTTTAAATGTAGTAATGTAAGAGTAACGCTGGTTTCTATCTGCTTTAATTCTAAATTGGTAGTTTTTACCATCGCCTTTTAATTTAATGCATACTTTGGTATTTCTAGCAATATCTATAGTTTCTGTAATGTAGCGTAAAGAAGAAAATCCACCATTGTTTTCTAGAGATACTTTACCGCTAAAAACACCATGACCATCTTTGTTTAATTCAAAATTTCCGTTAGAGCGTCCTCCCATTACAACGTCGTCTACAATGCGCCAATTAGAAATGTTTGCCTCTTTTGTAAAGTTAAAAATAGGAGTAGAAGTCATAGTTATAGAGAATAATAAAATGAAGGCTAATGGTTTCATAGCTTGTTTTTCTTCAAATTTACAACTTAAGCTTTAGTGATTTTCAAAACAAAACGTTAAAAACAATTGTAAAAAGTATTTAGAAAAATAGTAAATATTATTGAAGAGATTGCCATTTCGTTTTCTGTCACTTAAGGCTATGACATTTGTATTATAATAAACAGTTATTTACTTTTACTTCTAACGATTCACTATAATTAACCATGAATAGTTTCGCTCTTGCCATAACTCTTTATCAATTCGCCTTCAAAAGCAACGAGTTCTTGCCAGCGCTTATCGACGTCGATGTCTTTTCCGTATTGTCTTGCAAAGGTGATAAATGTGGTGTAATGTCCAGCTTCGCTAATCATTAAATCGTGATAAAATTTAGAGAGTTCATCATCATTTATGCGTTGAGATAATAATTTAAAACGTTCGCAGCTTCTGGCTTCTATCATAGCAGAAAACAGCAATCTATCTACAAAACTTTGTTGTCTGCTTCCACCTTTATTCATAAACTTATAGAGTTGGTTTACATAATGGTCTTTACGTTCTCTGCCTAATGTATAACCACGTTTTTTAATAATGTCGTGTACCATTTCAAAATGCTCCAACTCTTCTTTGGCAAGTTTTAAAAGCTCGGTTACTAGTTCTGGATATTCGCTATTATGCGTAATTATGGTAATAGCATTTGTTGCGGCTTTTTGCTCACACCAAGCGTGGTCTTTTAATATTTCTTCAATATTACTTTCTACAATGGTTACCCAACGTGGATCGGTTTCTAGTTTAAGGTGGAGCATGCTCATAGTTTACTATTTTTTGTAAAGATAATTATTATAGAAATTAAAATGCAGTGTCACTTCGAGTGAAATTCTTTTTTTAGAATTTTGTATCGAGAAGTTACAAGCTATAAGGCTTCTCGATACAATTTTTCGTGCCTCAAAATTACTCGAACTGACAAAACCAGTTACTTATCATAAATGGTCTTTAGTTTCTTGAAAACAAATTGTGCACTTGTAATTGCGCCTTCCATTTTACCAGAAAATACTGGGCTTGTTTCTGCTCCAGCAATAAATAACCTATTGTTTAAATATGTGTTTTGATACAATGGATGACCATTATTAGTTTGAGGCATTAAAAACGTGTCGTTACCAACTAAAGTCTGCTTTTCATCTTTCCAAACACATTCTTCATAGCTGTCGTATTCAAGTGCTTGATCACCATAAAAAGTTTGTAATTGTTTAATTATTAGTGCTTTTCTCTGGTCTCTAGTGTAGTCACTAGATTTACTATTTTTAAAACCACTTAAAGCGAATAAGCTGTTATTTGCATTAGAATGATCGTAAAACTCTTGAATTGGTCCTGCGCTGCTGTAAATTGTGCCACTAGTATTTTTATTTTGCCAAAATGCATTTTTATAAGTGATGCCAACTCGAATAGAGTCTTGCATCCAAGTATGTGTGTTCAGCATTAGTTGCTTTATGTCTTTTGATAATGAAGGTTCAGTAGTTATAGTTTTTGAGAATAATGAAGGTGGAAGTGTTGCTATAACGTGTTTGCAATGGTATTTATAAGTTGTTGCCTCTATTTCTAAACCACCATTATGTGTTTTAATAGATTGAACACTTTGATTACAGTCAATTGAATTCTCTGGAAGCTTTTCAACTAAAGCCTTGATTACAGAATAGGTGCCATCTTCAATACGATAACTCACTGCATTGTTTTCTGGTAACTTAACTAACTGTGCAGCTTGCATCTGGTTAGGTTGGTATATAGCTGTTTTACCATAGTATTGCTTAAAAACACGAATGTTGAGCTCTTTTAATAGTTTTAAAGCTGCGACTTGTTGTTCTATAAGCCATGTTGCACCTAGCTCAATAGGAGCTTGGTTAGTATTGTATTTCGTTTTTATTCTACCACCAATAGTAGGTCGAGCTTCTGTAATTTTAAAAGATATATTTAGGTCTTTTAGGTAGTAAGCTAGTGTTAAACCCGTTAATCCTGCACCAATTATTAGTATATCTGTTTTAATTGTATTCATTGGCTACGAAATATAGTTCCAAATATTCTTGTATCTGCTCATTTGTCTATAGGTTTCTAGAATCTCTGCGTTTTCTTCATGAATAAGAGAAGGATCTTTTTCTAAAATAGTTTTAGCGTAATAGCGAGCATGTTTTAATATATCGTTATCTTTTACAATATCTGCTATTCTAAGATTTAAAATACCACTTTGTTGTGTTCCCATAATATCTCCAGGACCACGCAATCTTAAATCGACTTCTGCAATCTCAAAACCATCATTGGTTCGAACCATAGTTTCAATGCGTTTTTTACTGTTTTCAGACTGTTTGTGGCTCGTCATTAAAATACAATAGCTTTGTTCTGCACCTCTACCCACACGTCCTCTTAATTGGTGTAATTGCGATAAGCCAAAACGTTCTGCGCTTTCAATAATCATGACTGAAGCATTGGGTACATTTACGCCAACTTCTATTACAGTTGTTGCCACCATTATTTGCGTTTGGCCTTTAATAAAACGTTGCATTTCGTACTCCTTATCTGCTGGTTTCATTTTGCCATGTACAATAGAAATTTGATACTCTGGAGCAGGAAAATCTCGAGCGATACTTTCGTAGCCATCCATTAAATCTTTATAGTCCATTTGTGCACTTTCTTGAATTAATGGATACACAATATACACCTGTCTTTTTTTCTTGATTTCTTCTCTTATAAACCTAAAAACTTTTAGTCTATTTGAGTCGTATCTGTGTACTGTTTTTATGGCCTTTCTTCCTGGTGGTAATTCGTCTATAATTGAGATGTCTAAATCACCATAAACAGACATGGCTAAAGTTCGTGGAATTGGTGTTGCAGTCATAACCAAAACGTGAGGAGGAAAGGTGTTTTTTTTCCATAATTTAGAACGTTGCTTTACTCCAAATCTGTGTTGCTCGTCTATAATTGCTAAGCCTAAATTTTTAAATTTTACCTTATCTTCAAGTAATGCATGTGTACCAATTAAGATGTCTAACTTGCCATTTTCGAGCATTTCGTGAATTTCTCGTCTTTCTGAAGTTTTACTTGAACCTGTGATTATTTTTATGCTGATTTCTAGATTTTTACATAATTCATTTAATCCGTTATAGTGTTGTACTGACAAAATTTCAGTAGGTGCCATTAAGCAGGCTTGAAAACCGTTGTCAAGCGCTATTAGCATTGACATTAGAGCTACTATTGTTTTTCCAGAGCCAACATCGCCTTGTAATAAGCGATTCATTTGTGCGTTACTGCCCAAATCTGCTCTAATTTCTTTTAGCACTCTTTTTTGTGCACCAGTTAATTCGAATGGTAAATGATTATTAAAAAATGAATTAAAGTGCGCTCCAACGGTTTGAAAAGGAAAGCCTTTTATTTTCGATTTATGGATTAAATTTTTTAAAATTAATTGTAATTGTATATAAAATAACTCTTCAAATTTTAGTCTAAATTCTGCCTTAGAAAGTGCTTCAGAATCTTTAGGAAAATGAATGTTTAAAAGCGCTTCAGATTTAGAGATTAATTTAAGAGTTTCAAGTAGATTTTTTGATAGCGTTTCAACAAATTTTCCTTTAGTTTCAAGGAATAAATTTTGCATGATTTTTATCATCATACGATTGGTAATTCCTCTGTTGGATAACTTCTCTGTTGAAGGATAAATAGGTTGTAAAGTTGAGCGTAAATTTTGCTCGTGTTCGGTAAGTAATTCTATGTCTGGATGTGCCATATTATACTTACCTCCAAAATTGTTTACTTTACCAAAAACAACATAAGGTACATTTATTTTTAAGCTTTCTCTAATCCATTTCTGTCCTCTAAACCAAACTAATTCCATAACACCAGTATCGTCTTGAAAAGTAGCAACTAAACGCTTTCCTTTTTTTTGAGCGATTTCTTTAAAACCAGTTATTTTTCCAATTATTTGAACTTCGGCAGTGTTAGGATATAATGTGTTTACTTTATAATACTTTGTACGGTCCAGATAGCGATTAGGAAATAAGTTAATGAGGTCTTGATAGGTATGAATACCAAGTTCTTTTCGGAGCAAATCGGCACGATTTGGTCCAACACCTTTTAAATAATCAATAGGAGTTTGTAAATTGGTAGTCATAATACAACGAATTTAATGTATTTCTCTTTAAAGTTAAAGTGGTTTATAACAAAAAAGACCACCAGAAATGGTGGTCTTTTTTAATACTATGAATTCTAATATATTTATTGCTCTCCCTTAAGGACTAATAAAGGTTTTCTGCTTTCAAAATCAGATTTTCTAACGCTATTATCGTTTAATGTTTCGCTCCATAATTTCTCGAAGAATCCACGTTTACGTCTAAAAACACAAATAAGGTCTGGTTCTACAACATGAATATACTCTAGAAGGCCTTGAAACAATGTTGCGTTTTCAGATGAATAATATTTAGAAGTTAAAATAGCTAAATCTTTATCGAACATTAAATCTTCTGGGAGGTAATCTGGTGTTTTAACTTGTAAAAGCGTCATTTGAGCTTTAAGTTGTAAAAGTATTGTTTCTATAGGCTTTGTAGCACCTTCTTCTTTAACAATACCAGATTTTATAGCAGTTAATACGGTATTTATGGTTTTAAATTTATAATCCTCAGGAACTAATAAAACAGGCATGTCTGTTTTTCTAACGATGCTTCCAGATAAATCATCTAAAAATAATTTTTCGTTTGTTTTAGGTGTTCTTGCAGAGGCAACAATTAAATCTACATTAAAATCTGTACAAAACTCTTTTATGTATTCTAAAGTTTCACCTTCAAAATAACGGAAGTTTATATCAATACCTTGATTTTTAGCATGTGCTATAATTTCTTCTAAATGGTCTTTCTCATCAATTTCTGTTAATTGAATACCATAAATCATATCTGCTCCAACGGCTTTAGCAAAGTCTATGGCGTAAATTAGTGTCGCTTTTTTCTCCTTTAAAGAGCTAATTGGTACTAAGAATGTTTTCATATTATACTCTAAATTTTTTGCAAAAGTAGTTTTTTTAATAGAATTATTAGCATAGTTGCTAATATTTCGTTGAAATGCAGATATTTAGTGTAATCAGATTTTAATTACTAAGGTATAGTTAATTGTAAATTGTTTAAAAATTGTATTTTGGTCTAATACTTGTTTTACAATTTTTATGAAACACATTTTATTTATTTTCCTCTTGTTTATTTGTTTTACTATTCAGGCACAACAGACTGAATATGTTGATTTTAAAACTGTAAAAGCATCATTGTATATTGATTTAATCAAAGCAGAGGTTACCGGTTCTGTTGAATATAGTTTTGACATTTTAAAGGCAACAGATTCTATATTTTTAGATAGTCCAAACATAATCTATGACAGTATTGAAATAAATGGTTTAAATAATTTTAATCTAAATAGTGAAGCGATAGTATTAAATGGAATAGTAAAGAGAAATTTTGTTCCATCTAAAGATAATGTCATGGTAGTTAAGTATCATGTTAAACCCAAAAAAGCGCTGTATTTTATTAATAAAGATGAAGGAATTCAGGCCTGGACACAAGGTCAAGGTAAATATACTAGCAACTGGTTGCCAAGTCTAGATGATACTAATGATAAGATGGAATTTGATTTAAGCATTAAAGCTGATTCAGATTATCAAGTAATTTCTAATGGACAGCTATTAAATATAGAAAAATCAGAAGGTTACAATACCTGGCATTACGATATGCAAAAGCCAATGTCAAGTTACTTAGTTGCATTAACTATAGGCAAATACAATAAACAAGAACTTACTTCTAAAAGTGGCATACCAATAGAATTGTACTATTATCCAGAAGACTCTGCTAGAGTAGAACCAACGTATCGCTATACCAAAAAGATGTTCGATTTTCTAGAAGAAGAAATAGGTGTGCCTTATCCTTGGCAAAACTATAAACAAGTGCCAGTAAAAGATTTTTTGTATTCTGGAATGGAGAATACAAGTCTCACAATTTTTAGTGATGATTTTATGATAGACGAGACTTCATTTGTAGATAAGAACTACGTAAATGTTAACGCTCATGAATTAGCACACCAGTGGTTTGGAGATTTTGTTACAGCTATTGAAGGTAAACACCATTGGCTGCAAGAAGGTTTTGCGACCTATTATGCTTTGCTAGCAGAACGCGAAGTTTTTGGAGACGATTATTATTATAATAGATTGTACGAGTATGCAAAAGAGCTCATAGCCCAAGAACAAGCAGGTCAAGAAACAGCTTTACTAGACCCAAATGCAAGTAGCACAACGTTTTATAAAAAAGGCGCATGGGCTTTACATATGTTAAAGGAAATAGTAGGAGAACAGGTCTTTAGTCAAGCAGTAAAAAATTATTTAAATGCATATGCGTATAAAAATGTAGAGACTCAAGATTTTATTT
>ENA-OUOG01001145-OUOG01001145.1-marine-metagenome-genome-assembly--contig:-NODE-1145-length-31817-cov-4.510933_pt1 | contig 31817 bp, 32 predicted proteins | sample MGYA00248635_ERZ508505 | MGnify/ENA primary metagenome ERZ508505 (study PRJEB26176, sample SAMN06267871) | marine metagenome | isolation source: Saanich Inlet, British Columbia, Canada | place: Pacific... | reverse complement strand
CCTTAATTTGAAGTAAACAGCTTGTAATATGATTGCTTTAGGAAAACAGTGACCTTTGAACATCTTTTTGTTGTAAAAATAAAAAAATAAAATTTTTCATTACATTAGATGCGACAGAACCTAGAAAAGAGATTATAGTACTTTTTTACAAACGATTACAATTTTTATATTATTACAATTTGTTGTAAAAAACAAATAATTACTTCCGCCATCTTTTAAATTTAGTTTTTTACGGATTTGCTGAACAGTCTCAGGAAAATTTCTTGTAGTTACATTGGCTTTTTCAGCTGTAAACTCTCGCTTAAACTTTTTTTTATTGTATTCTATTATGTTAACTATTTTTAAACTACGACCAGGAAACTCTATAAGTTCACTAGAGGTGTATAAATGTGAATGCTTATGTAATTTAAAGAGATTAAGTTTTTTTGCAAGTATTTTAAAAGCCCCAGATTTTAAAATAGCTGAGTTTGGCTCGTAGATATAGGCTAATGCATTACCAATTAAAGCATTTGCTGTTGATTCATCTTTTAAATTAAAATTAAAAACCTGTTTGGTTTGTTTGGAAATATTAATTGTTTTTATTTCTATTTCACCTTTAAAATCAGCCTCTAAAATCCAAAGCAACTCTTTAACTTCATTATCTACTGCAACACAATGTATAGTTTTAACATGTTTTAACTCTGAAATACCAGATGTTATATCTAGCAAAGGAGATGTTTTTATCATTATATTTTTAGAATGCATAAAAAGCAATTCTAAGTGCTCTGGAACACTAGGTAGGCAATCTTTAAGTAAAAATACTTTTCCTTTAATATCGTCGCGCCTGGAAGCATCAATATATATCCAATTGTAAAGTTTGTTTTCTTGTTGTAAGATTTTTATTCCGTTTTCTGGAATACAGTTAATATTTTCTACTTTTAGTTGTAGGTAATTATGTCTTACAATTTGTGATAAATTTTCGTTAATCTCACAATGATAAACTTGTTTAATACGTTTTGAGAAGTAAAAACAATCTACACCAAAACCTCCAGTTAAATCGATTAATGTTTCTCCAGAAACTAATTCTGCTTTATACTGTGCAGTAATTTCTGAAGATGTTTGCTCTATATTTAGCTTGTTTGGATAGTATATATTATGTGTAGAAAACCAAATAGGTAATTTTTTTTCACAACGTTTTTTAGCTTCAATTTGTTCTATTAACTCTATACTACTTGCTGTAGCAGTTGCGATGCCTTTTAATAAAAACTCACTACTATTAAAATTTAAATAGTTTTTTATAATAGTTTGATTTTCAATATTTAAAATAGTATTATTCAAACTAATACTTAAATGTGTTTAGTGAGTTTTTTAACAACTTTATTTTCAGATAAAAACTCTTTTAAAATCACTTTTATAGCAGTGTAAGCTGGAACTGCTACTATTAAACCAACAATTCCAAATAAAACTCCAGCTATTAAAATAACCAAGAAAATCTCTAATGGATGTGCTTTTGTTGCTGTTGAAAATATTTTAGGCTGACTTATAAAATTATCAATTAATTGCCCAATAACAAAACCAACTACAGCCCAAATTGTAGCAGGCAACATAACCTCATTAAAATTTTCTCCAAGATTACTAGTCATACTTAATACTATTATTAATACACCACTTATTACTGGTCCTACGTAAGGTATTAAATTAAGTAATGCACATAAAAAGGCAATAATTATAGCGTTTTCTGTTCCAGAAATAAGTAAGAAGATGGTATAGATAATAAATAAAATAAGGATTTGAAAAATTAAACCAACAAAGTATCTAGAGAGTAGGTTCTTTATTTTTTCTGATGATTTCTTTAAACGTAACTCATTATTATCTGGGATAAAAGTCATGATTCCGTTTTCAAATAATTTACTGTCTTTTAAAAAGAAAAATGAAATAAACAAAACCGAAAACAAACCTATACTAAAGCTTCCAAAACCACTTATTAGTGAGTTTAAAAAATTAGGAATCACAGAATAATCTATCATACCTAACAAATTTGAGTCTTTTATAGATTGTTCTACATCAATGTGTTTAAGGTCGAAATACGCCACAATCTCCTTGTATAAGCCTTCAACATTACTTTGTAATTCATTAATATTTAATAGCGATAAGTTTTGACCTTGCTCTAATATTAAGGGAATAAATAATAAAATTAAACCTATCAACAAACCAATAAGAATTGCCATTGTAACAATTACAGCGATTGTGTTTCTAAATTTTAACCTACGTCTTAAAAACAGTACAATAGGCCTACCTATCAAAGATATTACTGCTGCAATAGAAATGTAAACGATAATAGATTGAATTTTATATAGGAAAAATAGTAGTAAAAAAATACCAAGAATAATACCTAGAGATTTTAAAATACCATTAGAAATTGTATTCGAGTTCATTTAGTAAATATATAAACAATTTATAAAATTTGCTTAGTTATTTCGTAAAGTGCAATATTTGTGGCTTGTACAACATTCATACTACTGTTTTGTCCAAACATATTTATATGAATAGTATGATCGCAAGCTTTTAATGTGTGCTCCGAAACTCCAAAATTCTCATCACCAATAAGTAGTGCTATTGGTTTTTTAGCTGAAAATCTAAATGTATGAATAGGCTCACTATCTTCAGTTATTTCTAAAGCAATACATTGGTAATCTAATGCTTTTAAGCCTGAAACCACATCTGAAACTTTACAATTAACGTCGTGTTTTACTACTTTTTCTGTAGCACGAGACGTTTTAGTCATTTTTCTGCCTAACGTAATATTATCACCACAAAATATTATTTTTTCTACTCCAAAGGCATCTGCAATCCGAAATAAACTGCCAATATTTGGAGCATTAGTTACGTTCTCGCAAACTAAAGTGATTGGGATTTTTTTTTTGTTAAAGTTAGTGGTGTAGTGGGTGAGTTGCATTTTTTCAACTATCGGTTATTAGCAATTATTGATAATTGATTACTGCTAATTTTCAAAAGTATATTTAACAATATTTGCGCCCATTTGTAATGCTTTTAGTCTTGTTTCTTCTGGATCGTTGTGTACTTCTTGGTCTTCCCAACCATCGCCTAAATCGCTTTCTACTGTAAACACAAGTACTAATCTGTTTTCATAAAACAAGCCTAAAGCTTGTGGTCTTTTACCATCGTGTTCATGAATTTTTGGTAATCCTTTTGGGAACGCAAATGCAGTTTTAAAAATCTCGTGGCTTGAAGGCAATTCTTTTAACTCCTGATTTGGAAACACTTTTTTCAATTCTTTTACTACATATTGTTTCATGCCATAGTTATCATCAATATGTAAAAAACCTCCTGAAATTAAGTAATTACGTAAATTCTGGGCTTCATCGTCACTAAAAAACACATTGCCATGACCTGTCATGTGCAACAAAGGATATTGAAAAATATCTGTACTGCCAACTTCTACTGTTTCTGGCTTTTCGTTCATTTTTGTAGCAATAGTTTCGTTACAAAATTTAATAAGGTTAGTTAAAGCAGTTGGGTTAGAATACCAATCGCCTCCACCTTTATACTTTAAAATGGCTAAATCTTGAGCTACAGTAAACTGTATACAAAAAATAGCCAAAGCAATTGGTGTTAGAAAAAAAGTATTTGATTTTTTTAAGCTAAATATCATATTTCAAAAATATAAAACAAACCAATGCAAATGGTATTTATCTTGCTATTTATATGCTTTGCTTTTCCAATCTTATCCGTAAGCCTTTCTTAAAGTTATTGGTTGAATATTTATAAATCATAGTTAATGATAATATCATATTCACAATCCAAATAATCAAGCCTACAAATAGTAATTGCTCTGTTTTATTATTAAATTCAGCTAATTCATTGAATTCCGAAATTAAAGCTCTGAGGAAATACAAATTGATTAAAAAGAAAAGAATTCCTAATGATATTCCTGAAATCTTGTTTTTAAAAATAATTTGGAGAGTAAAGATTCCTGCAATTACAATAAAAATAGGATTAATGTAAAATGGTGGTGAATATCCAGCTAAAATGGCTAAAACTATTAAGTAGTATTCAGGTAATTTAAATAATATTTTTTTCATTCTTTTTCAATTATGATTACGTTCCGCAATGAAATGGCACATCATTGGTTAGTGTATTAAAAGCAAGTAATTTTGGAGCACTTAACTTTCGGTTAAGCCCAAATTTATACTAGCCAAAAGCCTTAATTTCACTACTGTTTCTCCTATTTTTCATATACATTGTCAGCGGTTCGTACTTTTTTATAATCCTCATTTGTTTTTATTACTAATATTTAGTCGAAATAAAATCAACTTTGAATTTGTCTCATCAACACTATCCATTCTCTTAAATTTCAATTTTTTAATAAAATTGATTGAACTTTCATTGTCCTTGTGTGTATAAGCATCAATTGTTTAGAGTCCAAGTGTTTAATTTGAATATTTAATTATTTTATTCGCTGCCTCTGTCATAATTCCTTTTCCTTGATATTCCCTTAAAAGTTCATATCCAATTTCACACTTTTTTTGTTCTTCTGAAACATCAAAAAGACAAATTGTACCTACAAGTTTTTCATTTTCTTTTCGTGTAATTGCCCAATAAGTAAGGCTATTGTTTTTTATATTCTCAATAAATCCCAATGCGTCTTTCAGTGTTTTACTGGGCTGTCTGTCAAGATATTTGTTTATTAAAGTGTTAGAACGGAGAAGAAATATTTCCTGAACATCGCTGTCCAACAATTGTCGGAGAGTCAACCTTTCTGTCGTCAATATAGGGAAGATTTTTAAATTTCTGTGTTCCATAAAATCGTATAATAATTTATGATATGTCTGATTTTTGTCACACGTCTTACCACTAAATAGTAAATAAATTTTTAATATACTATTCTCCAAAAAATAATAACAACACTACTCATTAACAAAAGCAACAGAGTGGCAAGCTACTATAGCAGCAGTTTCTGTACGTAAACGTGTGTTTCCTAAAGTTACAGGAATGTAATTATTTTCTAATGCTAATGCTATTTCTTTACTACTAAAATCGCCTTCAGGACCTATTAAAATCGTGGTGTCTTGGTTTAGTTTTAAAGCTTGTTTTAAAGCTGTTCTATTGTTTTCTTCGCAATGCGCAATAAACAAATCGCTTTTAAAATCATGAGTTATAAAGTTATTAAATGCAATAGCTTGGTTTAATTTAGGCAAATAACAACTTAAAGACTGTTTCATTGCAGATTGCAAAATCTTCTCGAAACGCTCTGGCTTAATAACTTTACGTTCACTATGGTCGCAAATTATTGGTGTAATTTCTTGAATACCAATTTCTGTTGCTTTCTCCAGAAACCACTCATAACGATCATTCATTTTTGTTGGTGCCACAGCCAAATGCAAATGGTATTTTGGTTGGTCTTGAAATTCCTTATTTGTAACTTGTGCAACACAGTTTTTTATATTATCGCTACTAATTTTGGCAGAAAACAACCAACCTTTACCATTAGTAATGTGCATAGTGTCTCCAACTTTTTTACGCAATACTTTTATAATATGTTTGCTTTCTTCTTTTGAGAAAGAAAATTGTGAGGTGTTTTCGTTAATTTCAGAATTATAAAATAATTGCATTAGTCTATTGTTTCTTGCACTTTTAAGACATAAACTTCTTTAATAATTTTTAGTCTGTGTGTTTTTTTAACAATGTAAAAACCATTGTCGTCTGTTATACCAACATCGAAAATAGCGTCTAGTTCATGTTTTAAATCGTTGGCCTCTTCTTCAATTTCTATTGGTAATTGTCCATCTTTTACCCAACCAGAATCGCCTCCTTTTCTGGCATTAGTTGCCATAGAGTATTTTTTTGCAAGGTCACCAAAATCGACACCTCTATTGTATTTTGCCATAATGGTTTTGCGCAGTTCGTAAATTTCGCTAACAGGCATTTTGTTACCATCAAAAAAGATATAGCTTATTCTGTAATGCGGCTCGTTTTCTTTTTTTACAATTTTATAGTGTGTTTTTTTAAACTGCGTCCTATCGGTTTTTGTGAAACCTACAGGCATTTCTAAAAGCTCTTTTGCCAGTGAAGTTTGGTGTTTTTCGGTATTAAAAACTAATATTTTTTTCTTTCTAGTTTGCTTTTCGTCTATGTAGTCTTGTGCTTGCTCTAGTGTTTCTATAGCCTTAAGTTCTTTTTTAACATTGGTTTGCGCTAATGCAGCACAGGATACACAGAGATAAAGTAAGACTAATAACTTATTCATTTTGAAGAGATATTTATTTTAAATACAAAAAAACAAAAAAATAACGTGCTTATTGTAATTGATGATAAGGTTATTAACAAGGATTTTAACAGACAATTTTTAAAACAACTCAAGTCTAACTATAAAAAGCTCATATTTAACTTATTATAAATAGAACACTAATAGAAAGAATAGAAAACATTGATATTTATTAAGAAATTAGTGCCTTTCAAAGAGACGCTATTACTAACTTCTAATCCACTTAATTCCAATATTAAATAATAAACAGATTAAGAAAATTGCAATTAATAACAAAAAAATATTATTTAGAACAAAATCCAGAGCAAAAGCATCTAGGTTGTCTATTTTATAAAAAATAGTATTGATTTTTTTTGGCATTTGAGAAATAATACCCAATAAAATAGCTAAAGCAACAATAATAAAGATTATACCAAATGTTTTTTTTAACACGATACTTTCGTAATTAAATTAGGGCACATAAAATATTTACTAGTCATTATATTTTTAGTCGAGAAGATGCCATAACATTATTCTTCGAAAAATCGCTTTCTAAATACTTTAAATAGCCAACAATACCAATCATTGCAGCATTATCTGTGGTGTATTCAAATTTAGGAACATAGGTTGTCCATCCAAACTTATGTTCTCCATCTTTTAAAGCTTTTCGAATTCCAGAATTTGCCGATACACCACCACCAATTGCTATTTGTGTTATTCCAGTTTCTTTAGTTGCTGTTTTTAATTTATCTATTAAAATACCAATAATGGTATATTGAATAGAAGCACAGATATCGTTTAAATTTTCGGCTATAAAATTAGGGTTCATTTTTACTTCTTTTTGTATAAAATACAAAACAGCAGTTTTAAATCCAGAAAAACTAAAATTTAAACCTTCAACTTTAGGCTTGGTAAACAGAAATGCTTTTGGGTTTCCTAATTGTGCACGTTTATCTATTTCTGGTCCAGCAGGATAACCAAATCCTAAAATTTTTCCGCTTTTATCGTAAGCTTCACCAACAGCATCATCTATAGTTTCGCCAATAACTTCCATATTAAAGTAGCTCTCAACTTTTACAATTTGAGTATGACCTCCAGAGATAGTCATGCCTAAAAACGGAAATGTTGGCTTTTTAAAACCTTCTTCTGTAATAAAATGGGCAAGTATATGAGCTTGCATATGGTTTACATCTATTAGTGGAATATTTAAACCATAAGCAAAAGATTTAGCAAAACTAGTACCAACTAAAAGCGAACCCATTAATCCTGGTCCTCTTGTAAAGGCAATAGCATGTAATTGCTCTTTTCTAATATTTGCTTTTTTTAGTGCTTGATGCACAACAGGTACAATATTTTGTTGGTGTGCACGAGAGGCTAATTCTGGTACAACTCCACCAAATTCTTCATGTATTTTTTGGTTAGCAACAATATTACTTAAAACAGTGTCGTTGCACAGTATAGCAGCAGAAGTATCGTCGCAAGAAGACTCAATAGCTAGTATATAAATATTTTGTGATGACATATGTGAATATTCGGCATTATAATTGTTAATTTTGATTTGAAAATAAATCAATAAACAAAGGTAGTTTTTTAAACTTAATTTTCTCATTAAGAAATTTCTAAAAATAGCAGGAAAACTAATAGCAATATTATTGCTACTCTTCATCATTTTGGTGCTGGTTTTATCTATTCCTGCAATTCAAACAAAATTAGGAACGTTTGCTACTGACTTTATTAATGAAGACTATGAAACTGATATTACCATTGGAAAAGTAGGTCTTCAATTTAATGGTGATGTAGAGCTAAAAGACATATTAATTTTAGACTTTAAAAAAGATACTCTAATTAGCGCATCAGAACTTAACACTTCAGTCATAAATTTTAGAAATCTTATTGATGGAACACTTAATTTTGGAGATATAGATATTGAAGATCTTATTTTTAATGTTGTAACCTACAAAGGAGAAACAGATACTAATCTTGATTACTTTGTAGCCAGATTTGATGAAGAGAATCCAAGTTTAGAAAAAAGTACTTTTCTATTGTCATCTAGTGATGTATCTATATACAGTGGTTTGTTTAGATTAATTGATGAGAACAAAGAAACACCAAAAATTATAGAATTCGATAAATTAGATATTAATGCCACTAACTTTCTTATAAATGGAAGCGATGTAAGTGCACGAATAAATACCTTATCCTTTTTAGATAGTCGAGGACTAATTATACAAAACATGTCTACCAATTTTGAGTACACACTCGAAAACATGGTGTTTAATAATTTAAATTTAAAAACAAAAAACTCAGCACTAAAAGGAAATGTTACTTTTAATTACAACAGAGAAGATTTTAAAGATTTTGAAAATAAAGTTCAAATAGTAGCACATTTTAACGATGCAAATATAGCTTTAGACGAGTTAAATGTTTTTTACAACGAGTTTGGTGTAAACCAACGTGCACGTTTTAATACTGATGTATCTGGTACTTTAAACGATTTAAAACTTTCAAATCTAAAATTAAACACCAGTACGCGCACTAAAATTTATGGTGACATTACTTTTAAAAACCTTCTTAATAGCGAAGAGAATAATTTTGCCATGTTTGGCACTTTTTCAAACTTAACCTCTAACTACAAAGATTTAAAACGCTTACTACCCAATGTGCTAGGAGCATCAATTCCTTCTATTTTCGATACGCTTGGTGACTTTACCATACAAGGAACAACAAACATAACACCTTCAAAAATTAATGCAGATTTAAAAATTAATACTTCATTAGGATTTGTAAAATCTAATTTAAGTTTAACAGATGTAGATGATATTGATCTTGCAACCTATAAAGGCAATGTAATTTTCGATCAATTTAATATTGGTGCTTTTTTAGAAGACCCAAATTTGGGTGAGATTTCTTCAAACTTAAACGTAGATGGATTTGGTTTTAAAAAAGAAAACTTAACTTCCGCTATAAAAGGCGATGTTTATGCAATAAATTATAATAACTATAATTACCAAAATATTAAAGTAAACGGTTTATATAAGCAAAGTGTTTTTAATGGAAATCTACTTGTAGACGATAAAAACTTGAAGTTAGAATTTAATGGTCTAGCAGATTTGTCGACAACAATAAATACGTTCGATTTTTCAGCAAATGTAGCATATTCAGATTTAAACAAAATAAACCTTTACAAAAGAGATTCCTTATCTATTTTTAAAGGTTTTGTAGAAATGAAAATTAAAGGAACTAACGTAGATGATACCTATGGAAATATCAATTTTAAAAAAACAAGTTATAAAAATCAAACAAGCGATTATTATTTTGAGGATTTCAGTATAGCATCAAGTTTTGAAGGTAAAGAGCATATAATAAACATAAACTCACCAGATATTGTAGAAGGTACAATGCGAGGTGAATTTTTATTTAAAGATGTCCCAAATTTATTCGAAAACTCTATTAAAAGTATCTATACAAATCAATCACCAAACACTATAGAAACAGATCAGTTTATAAATTTTAATTTTAAAATTTATAACAAAATTGTAGAAGTGTTTTTTCCAGATTTAAAATTAGGAACGAACACTTTTATTAGAGGTCGTGTAGAAACCGATGAAAACGAATTTAACTTAACCTTTAAATCGCCAAAAATCGAATGGTTAGATTATTTTGCAAACAAGATAGAAGTACAAGTAGATAATAAAAATCCATTATATAATACCTATGTTGAAATAGATAGTTTAAACACTAATTTTTATAATATTTCAAAATTTAACCTTATTAATGTAACCTTGAATGATACGTTGTATATGCAAAGTGAATTTAAAGGAGGAAGTGGCAATACAGACGATTATAGTCTTAGTTTTTACCATACTATTAACGAGAGAAACAACTCTGTAGTTGGTTTTAAAACTAGCGAAGTAACCTTTAAAGATAATCTTTGGAAACTTAATGAAGCATCAGACAGGTTCAATAAAATTGAGATTGCTAACGGTTTTAGCGATTTTAATATTGAAAAATTTGTTTTGAGTCATAAAAATGAAGAAATAAGGCTAAATGGTATAGTAAAAGACTCTTCTTATAAAGACATAAAACTTAACTTTAAGGATGTAGACCTAGCTAAAATAACACCAAGAATAGATAGTTTAAGTTTGGTTGGTAATGTAAATGGTAAGTTAGATTTATTGCAAAAAAATGGAAGTTATCTACCAAGTTCTTCTATTACCATAGACGATTTAGAAATAAACAACACCTATTTTGGTTCTTTTGATGCTAATATAAAAGGAAATCAATCACTTACTAACTATAGTGTTAAAGCTAAAATTAAAAATGACGATAAAAACGCTTTTGAAGCTGTTGGAGATATTGATGTTTCAGAGAAAAACGCAGCAATTGCTATAGACTTACGTTTTAACGATTTTAATATTAATATTCTTTCACCATTATTAGAACCAGTGCTTAGTAATATAAGAGGAGAAGTTACCGGAAAAATAGCAGTTGTTGGAGATTTAAAACAACCAGATTTTAAAGGTGCTTTAAAAGTAAATAAAGGAGGTCTTAAAGTACCATATCTAAATGTAGATTATGACTTTGCAGAGAACTCATCTGTTACATTAGATAATCAGAATTTTAATTTTAATGATATTAGTTTAACAGATGTTAAATATGGAACAAAAGCACTTTTAGATGGTATTGTAAGTCATGTTAATTTTGGAAATTGGAGATTAAATTTAGGTATTGAAACAGATAGACTTTTAGTTCTTGACACCAAAATGGCAGAGGAGTCTTTATATTATGGCACAGGATTTATAGCAGGAAATGCTAATATTTTTGGACCAACAGAAGCACTTAGAATTACAGCTGAAGCAGAAACAAAGCCAGGAACAGAATTTTATATTCCTTTAAGCGATGTAGAATCTTTTGGTGATAATTCGTTTATTCGTTGGTTAACGCCAGAAGAAAAACTCGCAAAATCTGAAGGTAAAATAATTGAAACCGAAATTATTTCTGGCTTAGAACTCTTTTTCGATCTTAACGTAACAGACGATGCTATTATTGAAATCGTAATGGATAGAGAGTCTGGAAGTACCATTCGAGGACGAGGAAATGGAAGTTTGCTATTTAACATTAATACAAACGACAAATTTCAAATGTTTGGGGATTTTATTGTACATGAAGGTGTATACAACTTCATGTATGGTGGAATAATAGAAAAAAAATTCACGGTAAAACCTTATGAAAGTATAATAGAATGGAATGGTAACCCTTTAGATGCAGAACTTGATATTCAAGCCATTTACAAAACAAGAACAAATCCGTCTCCATTATTAGATAATCCTATTAATAGAACTATTCCTGTTGAATTAATGATTAATTTATCTGGTAAATTAGAAAGACCAGAACCTGTTTTTGAATTCGAATTTCCTAACGCAAGTTCAACCATAAAATCTGAGTTAAATTACAGACTTGACTCTAAAGACGTAAGAGACAATCAAGCACTTTATTTACTAACAACAGGAGGCTTTAACAGACAATTACAAGATATTAATTTTACTGGTACTATTGCAGAACGTATAAACGGTCTTATTAATGGTATTTTTACAGATTCTGATAATAAAATTAAAATAGGTTTAAATTACGAAGCAGGACAACGTCGTCCAGATTATAACACAGACGATCGTGTAGGTTTTACTTTACAGACTAAAATTACAGATCGTGTATTAATTAATGGTAAAGTAGGAGTACCAGTTGGTGGTGCATCAGACTCTGTAATTGCAGGTGATGTTCAAATAGATTTTTTATTAAATGAAGAAGGCACTTTAACAGCAACAGTTTTTAATAGAGAAAATAGCATTAGAAATTTTGGTGAAGAGATTGGTTATACTCAAGGTCTTGGTATAGCATATTCTGTTGATTTTGATACGTTTGGTGAATTACTTAGGAAAATTTTCAGTAAAAAAGAAGCAGACGATAAAAAAGAGCAAACAGCACCTAAAACTGAAGAAAAAGAAACACCATTACCATCTGGTTTCGAACTAAAAAAGAAAGATTAAAACACTCCAAAACTAAAAATTAAAGCATCTTTTCAACAATCTTACTAACTAAAACGTTATAGTGAAACTGTGCTTGTTAAATTTTGTGAAATCCTTGTTATTATATAGAAATACTTTACTAGTTTAGCTAGAAACAAGGGAATTATATGTCTAAAAAAATACAAAAAATTGGAGTTATGACCTCTGGAGGAGACTCTCCAGGAATGAATGCTGCAATTAGATCTGTAGCTAGAACTTGCGCCTTTCATAATATAGAATGTGTAGGGATTTATCGTGGCTATGAAGGCATGATTGAAGGAGATTTTACAGATTTAACGGCTAGAAATGTAAAAGGAATTGTTAATAAAGGTGGTACAATACTAAAATCTGCTCGTTCTAATGCATTTAGAACTCCTGAAGGGAGAAAAAAAGCGCATAAAGCATTAGTACAAAAAGGTATAGACGGTCTAGTTACAATAGGAGGAGATGGTACTTTTAACGGAGCTCTTATATTTAATAAAGAGTATAACTTTCCAGTTATGGGAATTCCAGGAACTATAGATAACGATATTTATGGAACCTCACACACACTAGGTTACGATACTGCTTTAAATACAGTTGTAGATTGTATAGATAAAATTAGAGACACTGCCAGTTCACATAACAGACTGTTTTTTGTAGAAGTTATGGGAAGAGATGCTGGACATATAGCTTTAAATGTAGGGATTGGAGCAGGAGCAGAAGAAATCCTAATTCCAGAAGAAGACCTAGGTTTAGATCGCTTATTAGAGTCTTTAAGACGTAGTAAAAAATCAGGAAAATCTTCCAGTATTGTAGTCGTATCTGAAGGTGATAAAATTGGCAAAAACGTTTTCGAACTAAAAGATTATGTTGAAGAAAACATGATAGAATATGAAGTTCGAGTTTCAGTTCTTGGGCACATGCAACGTGGTGGATCACCATCGTGTTTCGACCGTGTTTTAGCAAGTAGAATGGGAGTAAAAGCAGTGGAAAGCTTAATGGAAGGACAATCAAATTTCATGGTTGGATTACTTAGCGATAAAATTGCATTAACACCTTTAGAGAAAGCCGTAAAAGGTAAATCTAAAATAAACAAAGAATTAATACGTGTGTCTGATATAATGACCACATAATATAAAAAATAATAGTATTTCCGTTCTTTCGGAAACCAATAAAAAACAAATATAAAATTATGTCAAAATTAAAATTAGGAATTAACGGATTTGGTAGAATAGGTCGTATTGTATTTAGAGCGACAGTAAAACGTGATAACGTTGATGTAGTAGCAATAAACGATTTATTAGATGTAGAACATTTAGCGTATTTATTAAAATATGATTCTGTTCATGGAAAGTTTGATGGTACTATTGAAGTAAAAGATGGAAATCTTGTAGTTGATGGTAAAACCATTAGAGTGACTGCAGAAAGAGATCCAAAAAACCTGAAATGGGATGAAGCAGGAGCAGAGGTTGTTGCAGATTGTACAGGGATTTTTACAACTTTAGAAACAGCAAACTACCATATAATAGGTGGCGCAAAAAAAGTAGTCATTTCTGCACCAAGTGCAGATGCACCAATGTTTGTAATGGGTGTAAATGACCAGAAATTAAAAGCATCAGATACAATTGTATCTAACGCCTCTTGCACCACTAACTGCCTGGCGCCTTTAGCTAAAGTTCTTGAAGATAATTTTGGTATAGAAGAAGCATTAATGACTACAGTTCATGCAACAACAGCGACTCAATTAACAGTAGATGGTCCTTCTAAAAAAGATTGGAGAGGTGGACGTAGTGCTTTATTAAATATTATTCCAGCGTCTACTGGTGCTGCAAAAGCAGTAGGCAAAGTTATTCCAGAACTTAACGGGAAATTAACTGGTATGGCCTTTAGAGTTCCTACAGCTAACGTTTCTGTAGTAGATTTAACAGTTAAAACTAAAAAAGAAACATCTTTAGCAGAAATTAAAGCTGCATTTAAAAAAGCGTCTGAAGGCGCAATGCAAGGTGTTTTAGGATATACTGATGAGTTGATGGTTTCTCAAGATTTTGTAAGTGATGATCGTACTAGTATTTTTGATGCTGCAGCTGCAATAGAACTAAATTCTACATTTTTTAAATTAGTATCTTGGTATGATAATGAATTTGGTTATTCTAATAAATTAGTTGATTTAGCAGAAAAAATAAACAATTTATAATAGTCTTTTTCTATTCTAAAAGCGCATTAGAATTTTCTTTCAAAAGTTTTACTGCGCTTTTTTTATTTAAATAATTAAACTAAATTTAAATCATGATATTAATTGTTGATAGTGGTTCTACAAAATGCGATTGGATTGCAATAGATAAAAATGGCAACCAATTACTTGAGAAAATTAGAACTAAAGGCTTAAATCCTGCTATACTTTCTGAAAAAAAACTTAGAAAAACCATAAATAAAAGTAAAGAACTAACAGCTAATAAAGATGTAGTTACTAATGTCTATTTCTATGGAGCAGGTTGCGGTACAGAAAACCCAAGAATAGCATTAAAAATTGTATTGCAACAGTTTTTTCCAAATGCATTAGTAGAAGTTAGTGAAGATACTATGGCTGCTGTTTATGCAACAATAAATACGCCTAACGAAGCTGCTGTAGTTTGTATTTTAGGAACAGGATCTAACTGTAGTTATTACAATGGTAAAACCTTAGAGCAACGTGTAGACTCATTAGGTTATACATTAATGGATGATGCCTCAGGAAACTATTTTGGAAAACAACTTATTCGCGATTATTATTTTAATCATATGCCAGAGAATATAAAGATTGCTTTTGAAGATAAATATAATCTAGATGCAGATTATATTAAACATAATCTTTACAAACAACCAAATCCTAATGCATACCTAGCAAATTTTGCTGAATTCATGATTTTGAATAAAGATTCTGAATATATTCGAGAATTAATAAAAAATGGAATTCGCCTATTTTCTAAGAATATGATTCTTCAATTTAAAGAAGAAATAAAAACAGTTCCTGTACATTTTGCTGGCTCTATTGCTTATTTCTGTAAAGATGAAATTAAGCAAGTAGCTAAAGAATTGGGATATAAAACTGGTAATTTTGAACGCAGACCTATAGAAGGTTTAGTGTCATTTCATACTAAACAACATAATTAATGGAAATAGCAATTATTGCTCATGATGGAAAGAAAGCAGAAATGGTTCAGTTCTTAAATGAGCATAAATCTATTTTACATCAAAAAAATATAACTTTAATATCTACAGGAACAACTGGCGAAAAAGTTAAAAAAGCAGGATTTCAAGTACTTAAAATGCTATCAGGACCATTAGGAGGTGATGCGCAAATTGCTGCTAGAGTAGCCGAAGGCAAATGTAATATGGTTATATTTTTTAGAGACCCATTAGAAAAGCATCCTCATGAACCAGATGTTTTAATGCTTATGAGACTATGCGATGTACATGAAGTACCATTAGCAACAAATGCATCTAGCGCTGCACTTTTTATGAAAGCTATTTAATAGCAATCATACTAATCTCTACATTTACAAACTTTGGTAAATTTGCAACCTCCACGGTTTCTCGCGCAGGAGCTGTAGCTTCATTAAAATAACTTGCATAAACTTTATTAATAGCGTTAAAGTTATGCATATTACTAATAAAGATAGAGCTTTTAACTACGTTTTCAAAAGTCATATCTGCAGCCTCCAAAACAGCTTTCATATTTTCCATAACTTGTTTTGTTTCCCTAGTTATATCATCAAGAACTAATGCTCCAGTTTCTGGATGTAAGGCAATTTGTCCAGAAGTATATAAAGTGTTCCCACTTAAAACTGCTTGATTGTATGGTCCTATTGGAGCAGGAGCATGTATTGTTTTAATTATTTTTTTCATGAAAAAAGAGTCTAAATTAAAGTCTTTGGTCTGGTTGTAAACGTTGCTCGTATTTTAAATCTTTTAATACATTGGCTTTAATACCAATAAAGAAATTCCAAGAACTTCTAGGACTAAATGGAATCCAACTAAAATTCATGCGCCAGCTTAGTAAATCTCGTGCAAAACGTAATTGAGTATATGAGAAACCTTTGTTTTTAAAATCGTATCCAGAAGATGCGCCAACACTCCAACGTGGAGAAACTTCAATATCTCCAGAAAACATTAAAGAATGTGAAGATATTTCATTTTGTCGTTGTGCATTAGAATAATTAACAGCATATGCCAAGCGCAAATTCCATGGAATTGAATAATTGTATAAATCTCCTACTTCTTCTTCTTCATCGTCGTCTTCTGTAAAACGTTGGTCTGCAAAATCTTGAGATCTACCAAATAAATCATCATCACGTCCTCCACTATCTAGAGTTTCAGTTCTACTTCTATCACTAGTTTTAGAATTTCTATCATTACCTTTACTATTTAAGCTATAACCTATTGTTAGGTTTGCACTTGTCATTCTAAATAAGCTTCCTCCATTTTTAATATTAAACTCATCTATTTTTCTATTATTATTATCTAAGGCATAAGGATCTAGAGTTGCACCAAAATTCACATTCATTTTATTATCGAATAATTGTGTGCCACCACTCATTCTAACAGGACTTATACGTAGGGAATCACCTGCAAGATTGTATGAAGTAGAGAAATTTAAATTATTTAATAATATAATTTTTTTTGGTTCTATTTTTGTACTGTCTTTGTCTCTTACTTTAGCTTCAATATTATTACTGAGTCCTATACCTATAGAGCTAGAATAATTTTGGTTTGGAGACCCAAATAGGCTGCCTTCAAAACGAGAAAACTCATTTTCACTAATGCTATTTCCGTTTATATCTGTTACTTCATAAGTGTCATAATACCTATCAAAAGCAGGATTAACATTGTAACTTATGCTAGGTCGCATGACATGCCTAATGGCTTTAATTTTTTTATCTTCACCTTCATCTTCAAAATTAAAATTACCATAGACTGTTGTACCAATACTTGATGAAAAGTTATATGTTCTGTAAGAATCGAAGCCTTTTATGTCTTCTGTTACTGTAGTATTATTAGCACTGTCATAAAAACGATCGATAGTATTTAACGTCCAAGTTTCATCAAAATTTGCATTAGCACTTACACTAAAATAATTAAAGATTTTAAAGTTGGTGGTTATAGGAATAGAGTGTTTCATTCCTATTTTAGCATCATCAAACATTTCACTTTTAAAGAATAAAGAATCTGTAGTTTGGATTCTGTTTTCTGCTCTAACATTATATTGTAAGTTTATATTCTGAATAATTCCTTTTTTAGAACCTACTTTAGGAGCAAAAGGAAAAACACGACCAACACTAGCTTGAAAGGTTGGTAGAGTTAGGTTTATTTGCTCGGTTTGGGTGTTTTGAGAATGTGTAGCTGTTAAACTCATATTCACTTGAGGCTCACCTTGAAACGTTTTAGAATAAGAGACAGAAGATGCTAAAGTATTATTTAAAAAACTAGCCGTGTTTACTTGGTTTAGCGATTGCTGGTAATAGTTACTACTTCCTAAGTTTACAGAAGCAGAAAATCTTGAACTTGGATTTGATTTTGTATCCTGATTGTGAGACCAACGCAAATTGTAGATTGTAGTTTTAGAATAGTCTGGAAAACCACGTTCGCTATTTATTAAATTCTCGTATCTAAATCCTAATCGACCATTAAATTTATAGCGTTTTTTGTAGTTATTTTCTAAACGCAGTCCATAACTTCCATTAGTATAATAGTCTCCTAACACAGCTAAATCTACATAATCATTTATAGCAAAATAATAACCTCCATTTTGCAAAAAATAGCCTCTGTCATTTTGCTCACCAAAACTTGGAAAAATCACTCCTGAAGTTTGTTTTTTATTTAGAGGAAAATAAGCGAAAGGGACAACAAGTGGAGTAGGCACATCGTAAATAAACATTTGAGCGCTACTGGCAATTATTTTTTTGTTGGGTACCAATTTTGCTTTATTAACATCAAACCAATACTCAGGATCCTCTTCGTTTTTAGACGTCGTTATTCGCATATTACCTAAATAATAAACAGAATCGTTTTCTTTTTTTGAGTATTTAGATAAAACTTTCATTTCACCTTGTTCGGTTCTAGAATTAAAAATTAAAGCTTTTTTATTCTTAAAATTAAAAATAATGGAATCTGGCTCAACAATATTTTCGCCTTGCTTAAATACAGGTCTTTGAGAATATACACCAGCTGTATCTTTTAATCTTCCTGCATATACTAGATTTTTACTGTAATCTATAACAATAGTACCTGCAGTGATTTCCATATCTAGGTAGTTTACTTGGGCTTCATTGTATAGGTATGCCTTTTTCTCTCGTCTATCAAAAGCATTATAATCTTTTGCTCTAGATGTTACTGTGCCTTGTAAAAGTGCTGGTTTAGGTTTTATAGAATCTGTAGCTGTAGAGTCAGATTCTTTAAGAGTCATAGCTTTTTCAATTGGCAAAACAATAGTATCATTAACTATTGGTTTAGCAACAGTTTCTTTTTCTAAACTTGGAGTTATTTCTATACTTTCGCTTTTAGGGTCTACTTGGGCAAAGCTAAAAGTGTTGATAAACACTGTAAAACTTAAAACAAAAAGTATATGGATTCTATTTGTATGCAACGCTTTTGTATGTATTTTTGCTAAAGTATGGCTCGGTTTTTGAATTCCCAAAATTACATATATTTTTTATGATTAATTTATCAATTTAACATAATTTATAAATCCATACTAAACACCATTAAAATCGGTTATATCACTATGCAAACGAGATTAAAAACACTTTTCGTATCAATTATAATAACATTAACAGTAGCGCTTTCTGCAAATGCTCAAAAAAAAGCAGAACAATTTATTGTTGTTCTTGATGCTGGACATGGAGGAAAAGATCCTGGCAACCTAGGAAATGGGTATGAAGAAAAAACAATCGCATTAAATATAATATTAAAAATTGGTGCTGCGTTAGAGAAAATGCCAGATTTTAAAGTTATATATACTAGAAAAACAGATGTATTTATAGAGTTAATTGAAAGAGCAGCAATAGCAAATAGAGCAGATGCAGATTTGTTTGTTTCTGTACATTGCGATTCTTACACCAACCAAGCGCATGGAGCAGGAACCTTTGTTATGAGTTTGAGCAAAAGCTCACAAAACTTAAATACCGCAAAAAAAGAGAATGAAGTCATTTATCTAGAAGATAATTATGAAGAAAAATACTCTGGATTTAATCCAAACAAGCCAGAATCTTTAATTGGAATAAGTGCAATAGCTGAAGAAAACTTAGACAATAGTATTTTACTTGCAAATATTATTCAAGAAAACATGGTGAATTTAAATCGTAAAAACAGAAAAGTAAAACAAGATGTTTTTTGGGTATTACACAACACCTATATGCCAAGTGTTTTAGTAGAGACAGGATTTTTAACCTACAAAAAAGAAGGAGCGTATTTAAACTCTAAAAAAGGGCAAACAGAAATGGCTAAAGCCATTAAAGATGGTATTGTAAGCTATAAAAATCAAATATTTGGTAACATTGTAGACAGCAATTTTATTATTCCTAACAAAGAAGAAGTTAACCAAACAGTTAGTGAAGACAAAATAATACCTAATACTATCTTTAAAGTTCAAATTGCAGCATCTTCAAAAAAACTAGAGCCAAAACCTTTTAATTTTAAAGGCCTGAAAGAGATTTCTAGAGAGAAAGAAGGTGAATTGTATAAATATTTTTATGGATATTCATCAAATATTAACAAAATACAAACAATGCAAAACGAAGCTAGGCAAAAAGGCTTTAAAAGTGCATTTATAGTTGCTTACAAAGAAGGGAAGCGTATTAGTTTACAAAAAGCCCTAAATAGTGTAAGTAATTAGACCTATTCTAAGTATATTTATTTTATTTTTGTTACTAAATCAAACACTTTTATTTTGAAAATATCCAGAGAAGTCAAAACTGCTATACTTGCCATTTTAGGAATTGTACTATTTATTTTTGGTTTTAGTTATTTAAAAGGCAATAATCTTTTAGAAGACTCCATGATTGTATATTCTAAATATAACAATGTTGAAGGGTTAAAGCCATCTACACCAGTTACCATTAATGGTTATGCCATTGGTAAAGTTTTAGATATTTATTTCGAAGATGAAAACTCTGGAGTACTAGTAGTTAAAATGAGTGTAGATACAGGTTTTAAATTCTCTAAAAATAGTAAAGCCGAGTTATTTCAAAATGGATTTATAGGTGGAAAAGAAATACAAATTATTCCAGCTTTTGATAATGCTCCAAATGCTAAAAATGGAGATTATTTAGAAAGCGCAACAAAAGAAGGTATTGTAGAGTTAGTAAACGAGAGATTAACACCATTACAAGAAAAAATAGAGAAAGTAATGAGTGAAACCGATACACTTTTAGTTGGTTTTAACACCATTTTTGATGCAAAGGCGCAATCCGATTTAAAAAACAGTATAGCTAGTCTTAATACTACAGTACAAAGTTTTAATGCTACAGCAAAATCCATAAATAGCTTAATAGATGCTAACAAAGCAAAATTAGACAATACACTTGCTAATTTCGAAACAACATCTGGCAATTTAACTACAATGACTAATAATATGGCAGAAGTAGATATTGCAAAAACAGTTAAAGAATTACAAGAAACCATAAAAAAATTCGATAATGTAATGGCAAGTATAGAAAATGGAGAAGGTTCTATAGGTATGCTATTAAAAGACGAAAAACTATACCAAAATCTTGCAGGTGCTTCAAAGCAAATGGAAGAATTACTTGAGGATATGAAACTTAATCCTAAACGTTATGTGCATTTTTCATTATTTGGAAAAAAAGCAAAACGTTATGATGCTGAAGGTAATGAGATAAAAGAAAAGAATTAAAACACAACTATTAACATGAACTATTTACCAAACATACTATTTGCTATTATTCTAATTGCTGGCATTGGTTACTTTGCTAGAAATGTAAAAAAACTTTTTCGTAACATAAAGCTAGGAAAAGACAAAGACATAAACGATAATAAATCACAACGCTGGAAAAATATGGCCATGATTGCTTTAGGACAAAGTAAAATGGTAAAACGTCCAGTATCAGGTTTTTTTCATATTATAGTATATGTAGGCTTTGTAATCATAAACATAGAGGTATTAGAAATTATAATCGATGGTCTTTTCGGAACACATAGAATAGGTTTGAGCATACTACCAGAATCGCTTTACGGATTTTTAATAGGAACCTTCGAAGTGTTAGCTGCTTTAGTGTTTATAGCAGTAATTATATTCTGGATTCGTAGAAACGTTATTAAACTAAAACGTTTTATGAGTAGTGAAATGTCAGGCTGGCCAAAAAACGATGGGAATATTATTCTTTATTTTGAAATGGTATTAATGACCTTGTTTTTGGTTATGAATGCAACAGACACATCATTTCAAGCCTTAGACTCTGGTAATATAATCAGTCAATATATAGCACCATTATTCTCAGGACTTTCAGAAAACAGTTTACACCTTGTAGAAAGAAGCTCTTGGTGGTTGCATATTGTAGGTATATTAATCTTTTTGAATTACCTATATTATTCTAAGCATTTACACATATTATTGGCATTCCCAAACACCTATTATGGCAAACTAACACCTAAAGGACAATTTCCAAATAACGATGCCGTAACCAAAGAAGTTAAATTAATGATGGATCCAGATGCAGATCCTTATGCAGTACCAGCTGAAGATGAAGCAGATGTGCCACCAGCAAAATTTGGAGCCAGTGATGTGCAAGATTTAAGTTGGTTAAACTTACTTAATGCCTATTCTTGTACAGAATGTGGACGTTGTACTAGCGAATGTCCAGCAAATTTAACAGGTAAAAAATTATCTCCTCGTAAAATCATGATGGACACCAGAGACCGTCTAGAAGAGGTAGGTAAAAATATAGATGCTAACAATGGCGTATTTGTAGACGATGGTAAGCAGTTATTAAACGACTATATCACTACCGAAGAACTTTGGGCTTGTACTAGTTGTAATGCCTGTGTAGAAGCTTGCCCAATAAGTATCGATCCATTAAATATTATCATGGAAATGCGAAACTATCTAGTAATGGAACAAAGTGCAGCACCAATGGAATTGAATAACATGATGACAAATATTGAAAATAATGGAGCACCATGGCCATATAACCAAATGGATAGACTAAACTGGAAAGACGAATAAAAATATAATTTGGGCATTACCTAAAGGTCGCGCTTTCGGCAGTCGCTCTCTGCGAGGAGCTTCAACAAATGCCTCAATCGCTAATGCAAACCAGAAATAAATAAAAATGAAAAGTAAAACAGCAACATACAAGCTAACTATTATACTTCTTATGCTATGCGCTTTTCAAAACATTTCGGCACAAGATTATAGAATAGATTCCTTGCAAATAAAAGTCTATACAGAAATAGATTATAAAGCAGGAAAACCAATAGACATTACACTAAAAAAAGTGTTTTGTGATTACTGTTCTAAAAACCAATTAAAGTTGCTAGGTGAAGATGCTATTAGACGTACAGAGAACGAAAAAAACGATCCTAAAAACCAATTAATAGATGGCAAAAAGAAAATTGCTGTTTACATTAGAATAGCAAAAAAAGACTTTGCAGGAATAAAAGAAAAAGAGAAATAACTCATATAAAATATTCAACATGAGCGAACAACTTATTGTGCCAACAATGGCAGAACTTATGGCAGAAGGCAAAACACCAGATATTCTATTTTGGGTAGGTTCAGCTGGAAGTTACGACGATAGAGCAAAAAAAATAACAAAAGCATTTGTGAAAATTCTAAACAAAGCAAAAGTAAATTTTGCAGTTTTAGGAACCGAAGAAAGCGCAACTGGTGACCTTGCAAAAAGAGCAGGAAATGAATTCTTGTTTCAAATGCAAGCCGTTATGAATATTGAAGTGTTAAACGCATACAATGTAAAACGTATTGTAACCTGCGATCCACATTCTTTTAACTGTATAAAAAACGAATATCCTGGTTTAGGTGGAACTTACGAAGTTTTACATCATACCCAATTTATTAAAGAGTTAATTACAACTAATAAATTAAAAATAAACGAAAGTAGTTTTAAAGATAAACGCATTACATTTCACGACCCATGCTATTTAGGTAGAGCAAATTCAGAATACAATGCACCTAGAGATGTATTAAAAACGTTAAATGCAACGTTGTTAGAAATGAAGCGTAATAAGGCTACAGCACTATGTTGTGGAGCTGGAGGAGCACAAATGTTTAAGGAGCCAGAAAAAGGAGATAAAGACATTAATGAGTTGCGAACAGAAGATGCATTAGAAACCAAACCAGATATTATAGCCACAGGTTGTCCTTATTGTATGACCATGATGTCTGATGGAGTAAAAGTTAAAGAAAAAGAAAACGAAATTAAAGTTATGGATGTTGCAGAGTTAATTGCAAGTTCGCAAAATTTATAAAAAAATGATAAAAAATATTTTCACTTGTATTTGCATTCTAAGTTTCAGTGGTTTATTTGCTCAAATAGATTCTAAAGAAGCTTTATTAGAAGTAATAGCAAAAGAAACTTGCGACTGTATCTCTAGTAAAATTGAAGATGTCATGGAAGCCGATGCAGCAAAAGTAGAGCTAGAATTTGGATTGTGCATAATGGAAAGCTATTCTAAACACAAGAAAAATGCAGATAAATATCTTAATATTTCATTTTCTAACGATGCTTCTTTAGAAAAATTTGGAGAAGAAATAGGAATTACAATGGTTGGTTATTGTCCAAATGTATTTATGGCATTTGCAGGAAACCTTGAAGATGAAGAAACTATCATAGAAAGTTTTGACATCTATGGAGAGTTTTCAAAAATAAAAACTGAGCAATTTAATCTCGTGTACTTTAAAGATAACAATAATCGCGAACAAAAAATGTTATGGTTTGGTTATTTTGAAGGTTCAAATTTGCTAAACGATACTTCAGCGCTTAAAGGTCAAAAATTACATATTATCTATGAAGAGATAGAGTTGTACGATCCTAATATAACAGATTATCGAAATTTTAAAGTTCTAAAAAAGATAGAAAAAGTAGAGTAGCAATGTCTTTAAGTAAAAACACAAAAGCAAAAATACTATTTAGTCTACTTGCAGGCTTATTTTTTGCAGGTGGCATGTATCTATTGGATGTATATAATAATAAACCATTTAACTTAAATACTTTTATTTTTAACTTTTTGATTTTTAGTACGCTTTTAGGTGCAAAAGAAATTTACCTTTTTTATAAAAGGAAGAAAAATAACAACAATAAGGAAAAATAAAATGTTAGTAGAATTCAATACACTTCCAGAACATTCTAAAGTTTGGATATATCAAGCCAACCGTTCGTTTTCAGAAAACGAATTAGAAGCGATAAAAGAAAAATTAAACATCTTTATTACGAATTGGACAGCTCATGGTAGTGACTTAAATGCAGGTTTCGATATAAGATACAAGCGTTTTATTATTCTAGCAATAGATCAAGATTCTCAGGCTGCTACAGGATGTAGTATTGACGCTTCAGTACATTTTATTCAACAACTAGAAAAGGAGTATAATGTGGATTTAATGGATAAAATGAATGTATCCTACAAACAAGGAGAATTTGTGGCTCATAAAACCTTAACAGACTTTAGAACCATGGCAAAACAAAAAGCAGTCTCTAAAAACACCATCGTTTTTAATAATTTAGTAACTAATATTGTAGAGTTAAACGAAAATTGGGAGGTTCCTGCTAGCGAGAGTTGGCACAATAGATTTCTTAGTTAATAGTTAGGTTTCAAAAATTTTCAATTTAAATGATGAAGAACGAAATCTTCTTATTAAACATTTCAGGACAAGATAAACCAGGTTTAACCTCAAGTATAACAAACGTTTTAGCATCATATGGTGCTAAAATTTTAGATATTGGACAAGCTAATATTCATGATACTTTGTCGTTAGGTATGTTATTCGAAATAGAATCAGGTGCTAGTGCTTCACCTGTTTTAAAAGATATCTTATTTAAAGCCTATGAATTAGGAATACAAGCAAAATTTACACCAATTACATTAGAAAATTACGAAAAATGGGTAACGCTTCAAGGTAAAGACCGTTACATTATTACTATTCTAGGAGAACGATTAACTGCAGAACAAATTTCTATGGTAACTCATGTTATTTCAGAAAAAAACCTAAATATAGATGCCATAAAACGTTTAACAGGACGTACTTCTCTTGTTGAAAAAGAAGAATACCCAAGAGCATCAATAGAACTATCTATAAGAGGGAAAATAGATAATAAAGCAGAGTTTACAGAAAAATTCATGCAAATTTCTAAAGACCTAAATGTAGATATTGCTTTTCAAGAAGATAATATCTACAGACGTAATCGACGTTTGGTTTGTTTCGATATGGATTCTACATTAATTCAAACCGAAGTTATAGACGAACTTGCAGAATTAGTAGGAGTTGGAGCTCAAGTTAGAGCAATAACAGAATCTGCAATGCAAGGAGAAATTGACTTTAATGAGAGTTTTAAAAAACGAATGAAACTTTTAAAAGGTTTAAAAGAAGAAGTGCTTCAAGATGTTGCTAAAAACTTACCAATAACAAAAGGTGCAAGACGCTTAATAGACACTTTAAAAAAATATGGTTTTAAAACAGCAATTCTATCTGGAGGTTTTACATACTTTGGCAAATATCTCCAGAAAGAATTAGGTATAGATTATGTGTATGCTAATGAATTAGAAATTATTGATGGTGAATTAACAGGTCATTATCTTGGTGACATTGTAGATGGCAATAAAAAAGCAGAATACCTTAAAGAAATAGCAAATAAAGAAGGTTTAAACATTAGCCAAACCATTGCTATTGGTGATGGAGCAAACGATTTAGCAATGTTAAATCTTGCTGGTTTAGGTATTGCCTTTCATGCAAAACCAAAGGTAAAAGATAACGCTCAAAGCGCTATTTCCAGTATAGGTTTGGATGGTGTATTGTATTTATTAGGATATCATGATAAGCATATAGATCTATTAGAATCATAAAGTTTACTTAATATGACAAATGTCATAAAATAACTCTCAAGAATTTACGTTATTTAAAAATTAAATACATTGTCACATATTATGGCTAAAATAAAATTTATTTTCATTTTGTTAATACTGTTTTCTTTGAAGTCGTTTGCTCAAGATTGGCAAACTAATTTTGATAAAGCAAAGAAAATAGCTTCTACAAACAATCATAATATTGTCTTGGTATTTCAAGGTTCAGATTGGTGTGCACCATGCATCAAACTTGATAGGGAAATCTGGAGTACACAGGAATTTAAAAATTTAGCAAAAGAGCATTTTGTATTGTTACAAGCAGATTTTCCAAAAAGAAAGAAAAACAAACTTTCCACAGAACATCAACAACACAATAATGCTTTAGCTAAAAAATATAATCCCAATGGTTATTTTCCTTATGTAGTTGTTTTAAAAGCTAATGGTGAAACATTGGGCAGTATAGGTTACGAGAAAACAACTCCAGAATTATTTTTTAAAAAGCTAAGAGCTTTTGAAAATTAAAGTAGTCATAGTAGCGTTATTATTATCAGTATTTAGTTACAGCCAAAATACTTTTAACAAAACGCTAAAATTAATGGGTAGCCGTTTTGATATTACTGTGGTGGCAGCGTCTCAAAAAAAAGCCGATTCATTTATAAATATAGCTGTCACTGAAATTTCTAGAATAGAAAAACTAATTTCATCTTGGGATCCAAATTCTCAAACCTCTTCAATAAATAAAAATGCTGGAATTAAACCTGTTAAGGTAGATCTTGAATTATTTAACTTAATAGAACGTGCTTTAAAAATTTCTAAATTAACTAATGGTGCGTTTGATATTAGTTACGCCTCTATGGATAAGATTTGGAAATTTGATGGCAGCATGACGCAAATGCCATCTAAGAAAGCTATTAAAAAATCGGTTGAAAAAGTAGGTTATCAAAACATAATTTTAGATAAAAATAATCAAACTGTTTTTCTAAAATCAGAAGGCATGAAAATCGGGTTTGGTGTATTGGCAAAGGCTATGCCGCAGATAAAGCCAAACAATTATTAATTAAAAATGGAGTAGTAGCAGGGATTATTAATGCCGCTGGAGATTTAAACACTTGGGGAAAACAACCAAGTGGAAAAGATTGGATGGTTGCCATTGTAAACCCATTAAATAAAGAAAAAGTTTTTTCTTGGATGCCAGTCAATAACAGTGCTGTAGTAACATCTGGCAATTATGAAAAATATGTAAGGCTCAACGATGTCCTTTATACACATATTATAGACCCAAGAACAGGTTGTCCTGCTACTGGTATTTTAAGTGTAACCATTTTTACTAAAACTGCCGAGCTTGCAGATGCGCTAGCAACCTCAATTTTTGTAATGGGTAAAGGCACAGGATTAGATTTTATAAACCAATTAAATGGAGTAGAATGTATTATTATTGACCAAAACAATAGCATTATCACTTCAAATAACATAGAATTAAATACATTAAATAATGATTAATAGAGTAATTATTTCAGTTGTACTTATTATTTCTTTTAGCTCTTGTACAGTAGTTAAGGAGTATGAAAAAGTAAACTTGAGCGATCCAGATATGTTATTAACCCAGAAAAAAATTGACCGTTTTGAAACAGCGTTTCAGGTTTATCGTGAAGATGCATCTGGTGCTAATGGCGGAAAATCTGGTGGTGGTTGTGGTTGTAATTAAATATTGTTTTTATTTATAAAAAGCATAAGTAGAATATATCTGTTTAAATATTGAGATATATCATTCATTTTTAAAATTTCACATGAAAAATTTAATAGTTATAATCATTCTTTTTTCCTTCGGAAGGATTGCTGCGCAACAAGATTCGACCACAGTATATAAAAAACGCGTGTTAGAAACTACTGAAGTCGATTTTTTAACCAGTTATTATTCTCAAGATGGTAATAATGCTTCGGTAACAGGAGGAATTGGTACGGAAGAGTTAACTGATTTAACAGGAACTATAGTTGTTAGTATGCCAATGAATGATGACGATGTTTTAACAGTTGATGCTGGTATTTCTGCTTACACATCTGCTTCCTCAAGTAATACTGATCCATTTGATGATTCAGATGGAGCAACTCCATGGTCAGCATCCTCTGGTGCTTCTGCATCAGATGTTTGGGCAAATATTAATGTAGATTATTCGCACAGTTCTTACGACCGAAATACGATTTGGAATGCAGATGCATCACTTGCTTCAGAATACGATTATTTTTCTTTAGGTTTTGGTGGAGGATTAACAAAGTTATTTAATGAAAAAAATACAACTCTTGGAGTTAGCGCAAAAATTTATTTAGATACTTGGAATCCTCTATATCCTATAGAATTAAGACAGTTTGAAAGTAATAATGGTGACTTAAATCAAGGGCTTTTTAGAAATTTGATTATTTTTGATCAAAACGGAAATACATCTACTGCTTGGAATCCAGCAAACTATCAATCCATTCAGGATGAAAGTCGTAATACATATTCATTATCACTTAGGTTTTCTCAAATTTTAAGTAAAAATGCACAAATTTCAATTTTTGCAGATATTGTAAGTCAATAAGGTTGGTTAGCAAATCCATTACAACGCGTTTATTTTGGAGATGTCGATAATTACTATGTTGGAAACGCTTCAAGTATACCTAATTATACAAATTCAAGTAATACTGATGTATTTCATTTGGCTGATGATATAGAACGTCTTCCTTATAATAGGTTGAAAATCCCAATTGGTTTTAGACTACATTATTATTTAAATGAAGTATTTACTGTGAGAACGTATTACAGATATTACTTTGATGATTGGGGAATAAGGTCAAATACAGCGAGTATAGAAGTACCAATAAAAATTTCTTCTAAATTCACAGTATATCCTTCTTACAGATTTTATAATCAAACAGAAGCAGATTATTTCGCTCCATATGATAAACATTTGTCTACAGACCAATTTTATACTTCTGATTACGATTTGTCTAAATTTAGTGCCAACCAATATGGATTTGGGATAAGCTATACCGATATCTTTAGTTCAGCTCATATCTGGAAATTAGGTTTAAAAAGCATAGATTTCAGGTATAATAATTATCAACGTAATACAGGTTTAAGTGCAAATTACTTTGGACTAGGTTTCAAATTTATCATGGACTAAAAATGTTCACAAAATCCTTCATAAATCTATATTAAAATCTTTAATAAGAGCTCTAAAAATAATAACTTGGCATAGTTTTTAGTTGTAGTTTACTATAGCAACTTTTATCCTTATAATTATATGCACAAATTATTCTTATTACTTACTTTAAGTCTTATTTCATCTGCTTTTTATGCACAAGAGATTACTAATCCGTTGCTATCCAATAATGTTGAGGGACAAAAAAAATGGGTAGATAGCGTTTATAATTCATTATCATTAAAAGAGAAAATTGCACAATTATATATGGTGCAAGTTTTTTCTAGCCAAAACGAAGATGAAAAGGCTAAAGTTCTAAATCAAATAAAAAATAATAAAATTGGTGGGATTATTTATTCTAAAGGTGGTCCATATCGTCAAGCAAAACTAAATAACGAATTACAAGCTGCTTCTCAAACACCAATGCTAATTGGTATGGATGCTGAATGGGGATTAAACATGCGTTTAGATTCTACTTATGCTTTTCCTTGGAACATGACGCTTGGTGCTATAAAAGATAATGCTTTAATAGAAAGAACAGGAAAGCAGTTAGGAGAGCACTGTAAACGTTTAGGTGTTCATTTTAATTTTGCTCCAGTAGTGGACATTAATACAAATCCAAATAATCCTATTATAGGTAATCGTTCTTTTGGCGAAGATAGAGATAACGTTACCAAAAAAGCTGCTGCTTTCATGAAAGGTATGCAAAGTGCAGGTGTTTTAGCAAACGCGAAACATTTTCCAGGACATGGTGATACTGAGACCGATTCTCATGAAACTTTGCCAACTGTAGCATTCAGTTCTAAACGTATAGATTCTGTTGAGTTATATCCTTACAAAGCATTAATTAAAGAAGGATTATCTAGTGTTATGGTTGCACATTTAAACATCCCGAGTTTAGAACCAAAACAAGATTATCCATCTTCTATTTCAAAAAATATAGTCACTACTATTTTAAAAGAAAGATTAGGTTTTAAGGGTCTTATTTTTACAGATGCTTTAACCATGAAAGGTGCAGCAGACTTTGTTTTCGAAGGAGTAGACGGTAACACCGATGATTCTATAAACACCATAGGTAATATAGACTTAGCAGCTTTTTTAGCTGGAAATGATGTTATGCTAATGTCTGTAGATGTAGCCTTTGGAATTTCAAAACTAGAGTATGCATACAATAACGGAATTATTACAGAAGAACGTTTAGCGCATTCAGTTAAAAAAGTATTACAAGCAAAATATAAAGTAGGTTTAAATAATTATAAACCCATTTCACTTCTAAATCTAAGTGAAGATTTAAATCGATTAAATGACGACATGTTATATGAAGAATTAATGGAGCAATCTATTACTATTGCTCGTGATACTTCAAATATACTACCATTACGTCATTTAGAAACAAAAAAAATAGCTTATGTAAAATTAGGTGATGATGATGGCTCAACATTTTTAAATACTTTAAAAAAATATACACAAATACATGAAGTTAAAGCAGATGTGTTAAGCGATTTAATAGTAAAACTTCAAAACTACAATACTGTTATTGTTGGCTTTCATAAATCTAATGAGAGTCCATGGAAACCTTATCAGTTCTCAGACCAAGAACTAACATGGCTCTATGAAATAGCAAGAACAAATACCGTTATATTAGATGTATTTGCTAAGCCATATGCTTTATTAGACTTACAAACAGTTGCTAATATAGAAAGTGTTGTTGTTAGCTATCAAAATAGTGACATAGCTCAAGAGACTTCAGCCGAAATTATTTTTGGAGCGCTTCCTGCAAAAGGAACATTACCAGTATCTGCAGGACCAAATTTTAGGCTTGGTAAAGGTGTGCAAACAAATTCACTAAAACGTTTAGGCTATAGTATTCCTGAGCGTGTAGGAATAAATTCAGACAAATTAAAAAAAATAGATTCTATTGCTAATCATGCTGTTAATGCTGGAATGACACCAGGTATACAACTTATAGTGGTAAGAAAAGGCAGCATAATATATAATAAAAATTTTGGTCACCATACCTACGATAAAGATGCTGAGGTTGTTAAAGGAGATGATATTTATGATGTTGCATCTCTAACTAAAATTGTAGCCACATTACCATTATTAATGGAATTAGAGGAGCAAGGTATCGTGTCTTTAGATACTAAGTTATCTACTATTTTACCTTATTATAAAATATCTAATAAAAAGAAAAGGGACACAGAGAACACGGCCCATTTTTTCTTTTTTTGGGTCAAGTGCCATTGTTGTATTAACTTTTCCTTCATAATGAATCAAATTTAT
>ENA-OUOG01001144-OUOG01001144.1-marine-metagenome-genome-assembly--contig:-NODE-1144-length-31823-cov-5.465602_pt1 | contig 31823 bp, 11 predicted proteins | sample MGYA00248635_ERZ508505 | MGnify/ENA primary metagenome ERZ508505 (study PRJEB26176, sample SAMN06267871) | marine metagenome | isolation source: Saanich Inlet, British Columbia, Canada | place: Pacific... | reverse complement strand
CAGAAGTTTATTGATCAAGCGCAGTCATTAAACTTAATGATTCATCCAAGTGTACCAGCTAAAGATATTAATCAGCTATACTTATTTGCACATGAATCAGGAGTTAAAACTTTATACTATCAATTTAGTATGAGTTCAGCTCAAGCATTTTCAAGAAACATTCTTGAGTGTGCAAGTTGTGAAGGATAAAACCAACATTAAGGGTTGATATAACATTTAATGTTGGCAAAAACATACAAAGACCGGTCATATAATGTGGCTGGTCTTTCTTGTTTTACATTCTTAAAAGTTGTATATTATTATATGAATGCATATGAATATTTTCAAACTAAAGAGTTTAAATCTTTAACTTTAAGAAAAAGAATTTGGATTAGAATCCAAGTTGCTTTTTTTGATCTTATATCAATGCACTAAATAATATTATTATGAAAGAATTATTTGAGAGTATTACGGATACCCGTATGGTTTATCTTATGATGTCAATTGTGCTGTTTACAGGTTACTTTTTAGAATCTTGGGGTGTCGTAATTTTTGTAACATTTATGTTGAACGTTGGTGTATGGACTGGGTTTTGTCCTAGTAAATGGTTATTTGGTAAATGCGGGTTTAAGAAAAGTGATTTGTAATGTCAGCTTTAGATGGTATATCATTAAATGCTAAAATATCTCTTGCAGTATCTGGAGTTATCATACTTACTTTCTTTGCAGTAGAAACTTGTATTGTATTTGGATTATGTGAACCATCATTGGAATTAGCTAAATTTGGTTACGGGTGTGTTATCACCTTTATGCCTCCTTTTTTTAAAGTTGTTCAAGAGTTTTTATTAAATAAAGCTCGTATTACAAAAGATCTAGATAAAAAAAATATATATCTAGAGCATGCTGCCAAGATCATTAGACATGACATGCACAGTGGTATTAATACTTATTTACCAAGAGGAATTAAATCTCTTAATAGAAGACTTACAGATGAAGTTGTTAAAGATTTAAAGATTGGAGCTCCGCTTCGGTTGATTACTGACGGGTTACATCATGCACAAAAAGTGTATGCAGGTGTATTTGAATTTACCAATTTGGTAAAAGAAAATGCACAATTAAATAAAGAAACAAAAAACATAAAAGAAATTTTAAAAGATTATTTAAGATTAACAGCATATAAAAATCAAGTGATTTTAGATGACACTTTAGATATTTCTTTTGAAGTTAATGAACCTTTGCTTTGTACTGCTATAGATAACTTTATACGGAACGGATTAAAGTATAATGATAATGGTACAAAATATGTTAAGCTTAGTGTAGAAGAACATTTTACCAAAGGTTTATCTATTATTATAGAAGATAACGGTAGAGGTTTAACAGGGGATGAGTTTAGAGAGCTTAGTAAACCTTATGTTAGAAAAGAAGGACAAAAAGAAAGCGGTACAGGATTGGGACTTAACATTTCAATTGCCATATTAAAAGAACATGGTTTTAATGTAAGCGCTGAAAAAAGAAAAGAAGGTGGTACAAAAATTTATATAAAAATTTAGAAGATGATAGATACATTAATGCTCATAGATGATGAAAATTTATTTCACTTAGTGTTTGAAGATGCTTGCTCCATGTTGGATATAGCATTATCCATAGAAGCACTAGACAGTAGTGATGAAGCTGATAGAATGTTTAAAAGTTGGTTTCCTGATAATGGAGAAGAAAGGCCTCAGTGTGTCTTTGTAGATCTAAACATTATTGGTTCTAGCTTTGATGGTATTGAGATGATTAGGAAGATTAATAATGACTATGGTAATGGTTGTGTTATTGGCATTATTTCTAGCAGTTCAGATCAAGATGAAATTGAAAAAGCTAAAGCTGTAGGTGCACAGTTTTGGATTATTAAGTCTGATGATATTGAGCCAAGACTGGAAGAGTTTCATAAAGATTATGAAGGGTATGTAAATAAAACAAACCCATTTAAGGTGTATAAATGATAAGTTCTAAGCATACAATCAAAGAAGCTTTAGTAATAGCCAAAAGTAAAAAAGTTTACATAGAAGGAAACTTTACTAAGCTATTAAATAATACTTCTGATAAAGAAGTTAAAAGCTACATTGATTTATGCAAAGAAAAAGATTTACAGAACAGAAAGAAAAGATTACAAATAACTAAACAAGTTCAAAAGCAAAACAAGGATCTTGAGTCAGCAGCTGAAGAAAATGAAAAGTTAGTTGTTGATTTAAAAAAAGCTTTAAAAGAAACTGAATCAGCAAAAAAAACTGCTGAGGATAGTATGGATAAAGCTTTACAGGATCTAGAGGTTGTTCAAAAGAAAAGTCAATTTGAACTTATAAATATTATTGTCAGAGTTGCATTATGGGTTATAGGTGGTGTTGGTATACTAACAACCTTAATGTATGCAGTAGCTTTAATGAGTGATGTAGATACTCAGATAATCGGTAGTACCTGGTCTAATATGTTTGGTATACTCCTAACTAATGCTTTCTCTATTGTAGGAACCATTATGGGTGTAAAGTATGCCACAGATAATACAAAGGAATAATGAAAAACTATTTTAAGAATTTGCAGACACTACTTATAGTAGTTCTAGTTGTAGTTATATTGTTAATGAGAAATTGTTCTGGTGAGTCAGCACCTGTTGAACCTGTTATTATAACAAACGTTGAAGTCAAGTATGACACCATTCCTAAATACGTACCTGAATACGTACCTAAACTTATCACAAAAGTGGAGTATGTACATGACACAGTAGTTAAAACACAACCTATTGATACAGTAGCAATACTCAAAAACTACTTTGCTACATATGTATATGAAGATCGTCAAGAGTTAGATAGTCTAAACATAACTATAAAAGACTCGGTAACTCAAAACAAAATTATATCAAGATCTATAGCTTATGACCTTATATATCCCACCACTACAATCACAAAAGAAATCTACTTAAACAATAGAGAGTTTTATTATGGTCTAAACCTTAATGGTAAATCAGATCAACTAAACTACTTAGGTGGAAGCCTTTTGTACAGAACTAAAAGCAAACAGATATACAGTGTTGGTCTAGGTGTTAATCAAAACATGGAGCCTGTTATATCAGCCGGATTATATTGGAAAATAGGAAAATAAAAAAGGAGACTTTTACATCTCCCTTTTTAGTTATTTTATAAAGAAATTATTTAGCTGGATGTAGTCATCCCACTTCTTAATTGTATAAAGAATTGGTACTATGTCCATGAGTTCTTTACCCACTTTTAATTTACCAGCTCTTCTACCTCTTTGATAGAATACATCTTTGTTATAATACCAATCATCTTCATTACCGGTGACCATGTATTTAATACCGTTTGTTCCATAATCCCAAGATGCATCCATAAGTCCTCCTATTTCACCAAGAGTTCTTGTTACAGCAAAAGGACTATCAAAAAATTCAACACCTTGTGTTATAAGACTAATACTAGGTGTAAATATTAATAATTCTTTTTTAGTTCTATCTGCTTGATAGCGTGCAATATTTTTAAGTTTCTTTACAAAATCACTATCATCATCATCACTTAATAGTATTGAATCAAATAGATTAATTATTAAAAATGTTAAACCAATTGTAGCTAGCTCACCATTAAATCTATGAACATTTAATATTTTATTTTCTAATCTTTGTCTTTCAGATTCACTTATTTCTTTATCATTATTTAACCTTGCTATACTATCCATGTAACCTTGAACGGTCATACCTTTATTGAGATCTCCTTTAAGTTTACCTAGAGCAGCTTCACTCATATACTTCATGAATGAAAGCCAAGATCTAATTCTACCTTCCATCCAACCTAAGTTTTCATCAAAATATTCTCTTTGATATCTAGCTCTTATGGCAGGAGCAACCCACTTATGAAATTGAAATAGTAGTTTACCAATATAGTATTGTTGCAATACAACTTTGTCTTCAGCAGCGTAGTTACCATGGATCTGTTTATTTACTTCACGTATTTTCATACGCAAATCATATCTAAACTTAGAATTGTACTCACCCACTTCATCATAAAGCATATTACCTTGCTCATCTTTTTTGATATTGTTACCTTTTAGAGCTTGCTTAAATGTTGGAATTTCTTTTTTAGGTTTTATTATTGTTGTAAATCCTTCTTTTAATTCTAATTTTTGGTCTCCATTAAATTCAAATGCATCATATAAACTTAAGATTTCACCAGTGTCTTTGTTTAATATATAGGTGTCCATTACTATTGCCATACCTACTTTAGTCTGAACATTATATTCAGCTGCATCCTGCAACAAATATCCAAACTCTTTAAATCGGTCATAATAACTTTTACCTGTTCTATCAGTAACACCACCAGATTCCCTTAAATCTCCTTTATTATCCATCATTCTAAAGAGATCAACAAAACCTTCAAACTTACTTGTTGGTTCATATGGGTCATACCTGCCACTACTTCTAACAGCAGTAGCATCATGAGCTGTTCTTCTAATAAAATCTGGAACAGCTCTTGTATTAAATTCTTTACTTGCTCTTATATAAGCATCTCTTGCAAAGAACCTTTGACCCATTACTTCAATACCATTATTAACTCTTGCAATAACGTAGTTATTAAAGTTACCAAAAACGTTAAATGCAACATAACTTAAAGAAGTCCATCCTAAAACACTATCAATGATTTTTTCAAATTGATTTTTAGTCATATCATCTGAATCATAGAATACCATTTCCATGAATTTTTCAGCAGCCTTTTTAGTATTATTTGCTTTTTGATCAGCAGGTGTACTATCAGCATTACGTCCACCTGTCAATTTCTTGGCTGTTCTTGCAACTTTTCTAACCGTTGTAACTCTTTTACTATACTCTCTTTTATTAATTACTTCTTGAAAAGCAAGCATTGTTTCTTCAATACCGCTCATGACTTCATAGTTCTCAGCCATTGCAGCATACTTCATTATAGCTTCTGTCAAGTCATAGCTTAACTCCTCTGCTGCAGGTTTAGATCTTACAGCAACTAATTCAGATTCCAACTCTTGTAATTTTCTTGAATAAGATGTAGAAGTTGCAGCTGTTGAATTACCATATTGTTTTTTAAGTTCAGCTATTTTATTTTCAATAGCTTCAATGTCTTCAGCTTGTCTAAGATTTCCAGTATACATTATTGGTATACCATCAATCATTTCACCCTTTTCATTTACATTAACTTTTGTAAGTCTTGTTGTTGTAGAAAAGAATTCTTTAGTATTAGTTTTAGTTGCTGCCCAAAGAGCTTTAACACCTGTAGGTTTATTTTTAGCATAGCTTGAGAAATTACCTCGGACTCTTGGTGATTTACCATACATGTAACTACCAACACCATCAGGTAACTTATCATTAAGATCTTTCCACAATGCAGTATATGCTATGTAATAAGCTTTTCTAGCTGATGCTAATGCATCAGTTTGTGGAGCATCCATTATAGCTCTATACTTATCACTAGTCATAATTTGACCAGACTTAGATGTTTCTAAAATTTCTATATATTCTTTTTTAGGAAAAACACCTTCTTTCTCTACAACCTTTCCTGTAAATACACCATCTTTCATTATAGCTTGATTGTACTTAACTACATTATAGTATTTGTTATAGTACATCTCTTGCTCTTTACCTTTAGAACCACTGTATGCCCAACGTCCACTAGATAGTTGTATTTCATTTTTATCTCTTGCAGCTATAAACTCAGAATTATATTTATGATATTCACCAGTTTCAGTTGTACCATCATCGTTTACAACTTCAGCTTGCATAAACTTTCTATACTCTTGTTTTTTTCTATATAACTCTTGATTAAAAGCAATATCTTCAGGTTTAGCTTTTGATATATCACCAATAGGTCTATACATAATCATCTCACCGTTAGAGTCACGTAGTGATTTATATAAAGTATTAAACTTATCATAGTATTGAGGACCTATTTTTTTAACTAGCTCCCCTGTATGTACACCATTTTCATCAAGCTCAATCATGAACTCATAAATTTCTTTAGGGTTTTTACCCGGAGATAATTTAGCTAACCTTGATGCATACAAAACAAAAGACTTTCTTTCTTCAATTCTATCCAGAACTTCTTGTCTTTTAGCATGCCACATCTTTTTCATTAATGCAATTAAAGTGTCTTCTGCTGTATTTGTATCTCTCGTGTAATAATCCGTAAGGCTCATATCTTCAATTACTGAATGAAATAAATCTTCAAATGGATCAACAACTTCACCTGTTATTGGATCCACATAAGGAGCAAAGTCTTTACTTGAATTTTCTCTAACAATGGCCTTAACATGTGTAAATATAGCTTCATCAATAACACTTTGTTTTTCTGAAGTAGATTCACCTAATCTATTTAATGTATTTTGTATCTGAAGTATGATATCCTTTTGTGTTGTATTTAAACCAGCAATGGAAGGAAGCTTATATAAACCTTCAAAGGTTTTAATAAAATTCTCATAGTTTCTAGCTCTTGTTAAATATAAAGGGTTAGAGGCATTTTCTGGATTTAAAAGATATTTTTCATAGTCTTCTAATTCATTTTTAATATCAAGAAGTAATTTTGTAAATACTCTAGGTGCTTCTCCTGTCTCTGTTAGTGCAATTGTTGTTAATGCAATGTTTGAACTTATTCTTTCAACAGCATCTTCTTTAGTTCTATCCATATAAACAGCAGACTTTACTGTTTCTATAACATCACGTCTTGTTGTAAGACTTTTTCTGTATTCTTTAATAGCACCTATATACATGTTTTGTTCTAACCCACCAAACTCTGTTGGGCCAGAAATATCCATTTCCTTTACATTACTAAGATCTTGACTATCAAATCTTTCAACAGCAGTATCTGTTTCATTTAGAAGGTTTTCTAATTCTGCTTTAGATTGTTTGTTTACTTTTTTAGGCACTAAGGCATTAACATAAAACTCATTTTGATTTAGTGGATGAAATACAACATTCTCTATTTCAAAATTTCCATTAAACTTTTGATCTTTCCCTTTACCTGTTATATCCACCCATAAGTGATGAGTGCTTGCACCTTGTTCACTTGCATCAACTTCATAACCCATATTTTCAAGCATCCTTCTATATAAGTTTACTTGAAGATTGTGTTTTTGTTTTGTTGATAGAGTCTTTACACCGTAAGCTTTTAGTAAAGAATCATCTTTTAAATCCCACTTAGTGTTATACTTACCATCTTCACTTGTTGATAATCTATTCTTACTTGTCTTTAAATCTAAAATCTTCAGCTTTCCCTGGGGTGTTATTGCAAGTAAATCTATAGTTCCTGCAATATTAACACCGTCTGCATTTTCACCATGTACTACAACTTGAGGTACTAAAATATCTCCGTCATTGGTTATTGCTTTTATATAACCGTCCATTGAATAGTAAGCTCTTGTTAGCTGCTCATCTGTTAAGATTTGCATACCTGCTTCTTTCACATCAGCTAGAGATTTTCCTAATACTATAGCTTCTGCTATATTATCAAAGTCATTACCTACAGCCAAGTTAAGTTCTACATCATCAAGATTTTCCATCTTACCACCTATAGCAGTTGTTGATGAAACATATTCAATTGATAAATCTTTTATATTATAGTATGTATGATTCTTCTCATTTAGAATTACTATGTCGTCATTGTTTCCAACATCTTTTTTACCAGCACTAAATGTAGGAGTCTCTCCCTTTCTTTGTTGTGCAGCATGAAATAGTTTATCTAAAACAATTTTTTGAGCATCATTAGCATTTCTTCTTATCTGATCAAGTGCTGTTTGTTTTTCCTCAGATAATGAATATCTAACTTTAGAATCTACTTTCTTCTCTAATATAAATTGCAATTCACTTGTATTCAAAAGTTTTGCAACATCAGATAAGTTTGATCCGGGTTTTATTTTATCTACTTTAAGTTTGGCAGTACCACCAGTATATGCTTCATGAAGATTTTTAATTACACCTAAGAACCAATTTAGGAACTCATTGATTTTATCTTTAAAAGATTTAGTGGGTGTGTTCTCAAATTCATTTGAGAAATATCTTGTAAGAGCTTGTGTTACTAACTCTAGTTGTCTGTGTCTTTCACTAAACTTTCTATACTTAGTATTATAAGCTTCATCTATTTCCTGCTTTAATATAGGAAAGTTTGCAGCAGCTTCATCGTAAAGAGTTTCAAACAGCTCCGGGTTGTCTACATACACAGCATCAATAAAAGGGTGTAAGACCTCTTCTATAGCTATGTCATGTGTCACTCTACCTTTAATTAAAACAGCAGTTTGATTTACATAAAAACTTCTTACCTGTGAGAAAGGTGTTTTGTTTTTTTGATATGCTGGTAATGTATCATACAAGTTCTCTGCTTCTTTAACAGATAAGATCTTAATTGCTAAACCTGGGAACATTTTTTGTATGTGGCTTAACACATCTACTGTATGTGTACCTGCAGCTCTTCTGCTTTTTGGTAAAACATCCACAGGCATTAAAGCATCTTCATTTATAGAGATCCTTCTTGACCTCCTTGTTATAGTATCATTTATAACATCTCTTGGTATTTTATTTTTATCTAAGTATCCAAGTAATCTATTATAATTAATCTTTAAACTTTTAGGGTTACCAACCATTTCACCATCTCTTGTGTTGTTGAGATAGTAACCACCATACTTTTCAGAATAATGTATAATTTTATTTCTAACAAGGTTGGCAATTAAAGCATCTGTAAAAGCCTTTGTCTTTAATGAAAAAGACATATTAAGTTCTTCTTGCACTTGCTTTGCTTGCTCTACCGTAGGAAACTCTTCTGAGTTATTTAATGATTGCCATTTTTCAATTAAACTATCAACAACCATATTGTCTTTAAACTCCTTACTTAAAGACTGATACTCAGGTAAATTTTTATTATAACACTTAGCCATTATTTATTTATTTTAAGTAACACTTTCTCAAGTGCTCTTCATATTGTGATTCTTCTGTGAATGCGCTCTTCTTAAATGATTCTTTAAGAGAATTTAAATCTGATATGTTAACACCATCTTTTTTCATTTTTTGGATTGCTCCAGGTGTTGTTTTTAAATCATCTAGCAATATACTAAAATTATCTGTCAAGCCTAAATTTATAGGTGATGATTCTTCAACATCAAATAAATCTAATTGAGCATTTTCAAACTCACTAGCTTGTTCTGTTGGTTGTTTAGATATAAAAGCAGTAAGTTTATCATCCACTTCCTCTGAAACCTCTATTGGTACATCTGCTTGAGTTATATCTGCAATATTCTTTCCTTCAACTTCAATACCTTTTTCTGTAGCAGTTCTTGTTAAGTTGTTTAAACTACTAAGCTCTGCAATATCATCAGGCATTGTAGTGTCATCTGGAATTGAATTTATGTTAAAAGCAACATCAATTGAATCAAACTTATCAGAAACATACAAGTCTTTTGTTTTAGGTCTTTGGAAATTATCATTATCAAAGATAAATCCTATTGCATTTTGATAGTAAGAACCTTCTAAATCAAATCTTTCATAAACGCCTTCTGTTAATACTGAACCATCTATACCATCAACAGGTACTTCAAGATTATTATTACCCCCTTTAACTAGTATGTAGTATTGTTTTTGAACACCTATTGGGTTTTTAGTTTCTCTAGAAATAAATTTAGGGAAGACTATAGCAGGTAATCCATCTTCCTCTACAGCTCTAGAGACTCTAATTATGTCTTTGTTATCTTTATCAACATTTGCTTTGTACCCATTCTCATCATTAAAAACAAAATAATCAGGTTTTATATTTTTAGAGAATGCAGCAGATCTACCATAATTATTTATAAAATCTTTGCTCATATCTTCTAAGCTTTCATCAAACACCTTTTCAAATTCAACTTGACCTTTGAATGCTTTGAATACTTCTGTACTAGAAGATAAATATTTTTCAAGACCAAATGGAGTGATTGCTTCTAATAGACTATCAGCAGCTAGACTTAAACCATCCTTAGCCATTATATAATGAAGTATGTTAACTGCCTCTTTTCTTGTTTTAATATCACCATATAAAGCTTGGAAACCATTTTGAATTCTTACCTTCTCATTATCACTGAGCTTTCCAAAGCCTCGTGTAGTTGCAATATTCATCCCAGTTTTATTATCTTCTGCATTTACAGTTTTTGTAAATACAAAATAATCTAGGAAATAATTATCTCCAACATTAAAGTTACTCTTAAGATCTTTAATTACGGTAGTAATATTAAAGTCACTACTTTCACTTGGATACAAAAATTCATTTGATAATGATGCACCAACAAGAGAACCTGCTTCTCTATCAAATAGATCTTTTATGTAAGCTTTTATTGTAAAGTAAGACAATATATCTTTCTGAAGTTGTGCTTTTAGTTTAGCACCTTCAGGTCCAAAAGAAACATTAGCATAAGACATTACACTACTAAAAATACGTTTAAAAGCAGGACTTTGAGAAGTAAATACTTCCGGTAAAACATTTCTTTTAAAGTCTTCAAAGACTCTTATGTTTTGACCTATGTAATGACGTACAGGTTTATCTTTTGTTAAATCAGTACTAAATGCATTTCTTAAATCAAATATTAATTCCCTTTTTTTAATCTTATCATTCATTTCTGAATTGGATGTATATAAGCCAGCTTTTTCTATTGACTCATCTACACTTAACAAAGAAGAAAAATCTTTGCCAAAACCTTTATTTAATTGAAATATAGCTTGAAGATTATCAACTTCGTTTGTTAATCTATTCACCTTTAATACTTCAAGAAGTAAACCTAATAAAGCTCCGGGCATTTCATTACCTTCTATACCTTCACTTAAAGTTTTAGTTGTTACTCTTTCAGGTATAACACGTCTAAAATTTAAATCTTTAATCATTGCTCTGATCTGACCAACAGGATTCTCAGTTTCTAAAGCTTCTCTTATGGCTTTTACATTTACAAGCATTGTTGCTTGCTTTAAAGGAATACCAAATGAAACCATGCTTAGAACATACTTGATACCTTTTTTATTATATCCAAGTTTACTTAATAAACGTTCTTTAGCATCATCTGTTGCAAGTGTTATTAAGTTAGATAATACATACTGTGTTCTTTGCAACTCACTATCAGACTCTATTTCATTTACAAATTTATTATAAGGTTTCCCATCTACTTGTAATTCAAACCATTCTGAAGAAATATTCATTTCTCTTAAAAAGTTTATAATTGTAGCTGGTGGTACAACACCTCCAATAAGACCTGAGTTTTCTTTAACATTTTTATGACTATAGAACTGACCAACTAGATTGTCAATAGCAATACCTTCATCTTTAGTGTACGTTTTAAGTATACTAAACTGATTACTTAACTCTTGCCATACTTGTTTAACAGCTTCAATATCTGCAGGTTGATAAGATAAAGGAACAGAATCATCTTTACTTTCAGTAAGTTTAGTGTTACCAACAAGAGTATACTTTAGATCAACCAGTTTATTAGTGATTGCAGCTTTGTATGGTTCTACACCATTCTTTTTAATATAATCTTTATACTCCTTTTCAGTTAAAGGTAAACCTAACATTGTTGCACCATCTATTGCTTCTGGAGTATATCCAAGTTCTAGTAGTTCTTTTATCTCAGCTAATGACTTAGTCTCAACCTCAGATGAAAGACCACCATCTTCATACTTTGAATAAGCTTCATTTAAGTTGCTGCCTTTTTCTGCTACCTTTTTATTGGTATACTTAATGTAATCAGCATATCCTTCTTCTCCCTTTCTGCTACCATATTCAATGAATTTACCGTCTTGGTAATGCCATTCTTTAATTGCAGCATATACTTTATCAATATCAAAATCTGCTCCTGATATTTTAATTAAGTCTTCAGGGAATATTGCAGTTGATCCATAATATACAGGTAAGAAATCAACAACCTTTGAAGCCATTGAAGAGTGTTTATCTTGTGTAGGTATCCTAACAGCAAACATCTTAGCTACAGAATCAGGTATATCTTTAATATTTTTATTTTCTAAATGACGCATCACTTCTTCATGATGAGCAGGCATTAGTGTTTCAGCATATCTGACATTAGTTGGCACCCAAGTTGAAGGATCATTTGGATTAACCATGTCATATTCTTTCATGTCATAACGTAATCTATCTAAAACAACAATTGGTTTAGAAGGATCAGATTCAAGTTGTTGTTGTGCTGATTGTAAATCTTCAGCATTAGTTATATCTAATAACTTTTGACCATTATATTGATTAGAGTTTTTTCTTCTAATAACTCTTTGTTTATCTGGCCTACCTGTTTCATCAAATGAATATATTTCCCTAACAACAGGAACACCAAAGTCAGACATCAATGCTAAAGTAACACCGGGTATTTTTTGAGACAATACCTTTTTACTAAAGTAAGCCATAAAGAACTGTTCAAACTTCTGACTTATTATAGTGTTATTTAATTCATACTTAGGTTTACCATTTTCTTCTGTAAAGAATTCTATTTCTTTACTACTTGCCGCAGATGATTTTAAGTTAGCCTGAGCTGTTCTAATAAAAGAATATAGATTAGGCTCAATATCCATTTGCTCTAATACTTCTTCATCTAAGTGAGGTATTAAATCAAATATTAAATTCTTTTTACCAATATATTCAAAGTCCAATCCTGCAGCTGTAAGTCTATGATATTCACTTACAACATCAGCCATTGGTAGTTCAACACCATTAATAACAACTTTAAAGTCTTTATCATTTACATCTTGTTCAGAAGATATAATTGTTTTAATTTGACTAGGATCTGTTATTAAAAGTTTGTTTGAAGGGTTTACCATTTGTCTACCAAAATCTTTGGCGTCTAACAAGGTAACATGCTCTTTATTTAAAACCATTGTTTCAGCAGTCATGCTTTCATTGTCAATGACATTTTGCTTTAACATTTTAACAGCTGACTCAGGAGCACCTATAGCAATCTTATCACCATTTTGAGACTCCCACCTTTCCATGTTTTCACGTAAGTTGTGTAGTCTTTCCATTCCTACTTTAGCTACCCACGCACCTTCTTCATTTTGATAAGAGGTAAGTTCTTTTGTTAAGACAACTGTAGATGTTTTAATAAATGTTTGACCATTACCAAAAACATATTTTTTAGAATTTAATGGAGCATGCTTAGGAAATTTCTTTAAGTAATTATTAAACCACTTATTATCTACACTTTCCCCAGCTTCAATTTTATCATACATTTTAGCTAAGTCACTATTTAAGCTACCTAAACCAAATGCAGAATAACGTGCACCTTTGATTGTTTGATATGATTGTGCATCAGCTTTATCACCACCATCTTCTGTTGAAGGATCTGTGAATGTAAACAATCCAATAGATTTATCACCAAGTGTATGAGATATACCAAAAGAATTATCCTTTGGTAAGAAATCAAAAGCAATAGAATCATGAGCTGCGTTTTGCATCTTAGCTCTTTTTATTGGATCTATTACCGCATCTTTAAATAGTTTAGCTTCTTCACCCAATATTAGTTCATTGATTGCCATTGTATTCAACCAGTTGCTAATAAAGATCTGAGCAAGATTTGCTTTTTCATTCTTTCTAAATACATTAAGCTTTTCCATACTGTTTGAAGCTGCTTCTGTATCTGGGAATATACCTTTTGCGTGTTGTGATATACCTTTTAATTTTTCAGATGCTAGATCTTGGAACTCTTTTATATAATCTTTTAATTTATTATTAAGCTCTGTCTTGTATTCTTTGCTAAATACGTCATCAAAGTTTTTACCTTCAGCTGCTGCTTTAATTAATTCATTCTGAGTTTCTTCACTTATAAGTTGAGCACCCTTAAAGAATTTAAATCCACGTCCATTTTTACTATCATTATAACCTTTTATGTTACCAGGTCCATTTAAATCATATTCTTGATTATTTCTCTGAATAACATTATATTCTGTTTTAAGTCTGTTAACAAACTGATCAAATGCTTCAGGTGTCAATACAACGTCTTTACCATCTGAAGTTAACTTAACACTTTTTATAATAGGTAGTCTTGCACTATCACCTGTGTTAGATGATTCAATTATTCTTATAAATACTGGTGCTAATGCAACATTAGCTGCAGTTTCTACTTTGTTTGATTTTGTATTAAAACCTCCAAAGTAATTATTTATAAGATTGGTTACAAACTCAACAGAAGTAAACTTACCATACTTCTTACCTTGTATAGATCTTCTTGATAAGTCATCGGCATCTTGAAGATCCATTGACTCTGTGTTTTCAGCAAGCATATTTGAACCGGCTGTTCTAATCAACCTAAGTTGTTTAGCTGTAGACAGTTCTAAAAAAGCTTCTGAATTAAGTAAAGTATTATCGGGGAACTCTGATTGAAGTTTTCTGATCACATCTTTATCATATAATTGAATCATTCTTCTTGAATGCAGAGTTTGATTTTGATGTGCATATATTAGATTTCTTTCAGGATCTTCAAACACAGTATTACCAACTGTCTCATCAAACTCTGCATTTCCTAATGCTATTTTTTTCAATCTAGAGCTGACACCTTTCTCGGCATCATCAATAAATAAGTTCTCAGGTAATGGTTTAAATGTTTCTTCTTCTTTACCTGTTAATTTGTAATTAATTAAAACTAAATCATCTTTGGTAAGTAACTTTGTATTTTTACCCATATCCTTTAGGGTTTCTTGATACTTGGTTAATTTACCAGACAAACTATTAGCCATGCTTATTTCTATATAAAGAGGACTAAGTTTTATACCTAATTGATCATTGATAAGTTTAGAATACATTAAAGATTTAGCCCCTAATTTTTTATTTGTAATTCTAGTTCTCTTCTCAGAGAAATTAGTCAAGTCTTTTAAAAGCATGTTTACACCAGAAAGTGCTTCTCTTATACTAGCATTATTATTTTTAAATATTTCAAACTTATCATTAAATAACTTTTTCCAATAATCTATTTGAGCATTAGCAGCATCTCTATTAGAAGCTGATATAATTCTAACTTTACCTGTTTGAGGATCAGTTAACTGGAAGATATAATCAAATCTAGCATTCTTAAATGTTGTCATAAATTGATTAAACAACATTGAGTTATCTATTGTATTTGGTATTTGACCAGTTTTTTTAAATTCATTTATGTCAATACCTGTTACTCTAAATAATTCATCTATTACAGCAGCCGTGTTTTCATTTCTACGTGAGAAGTAATACATCTTCTCTAACATTTTTGCATCACTGGTTTCATTCATACCAGCTAACATTAGACCGTTATAAACATCTACATGATTTACAGGAACTCTTATTGGTGTACCATCTATCAATTCAACGTTACCAAACATATCTTTAGATTGTATAGATACACCTGCTATAAAGGTTCTTACTTCTTTTGTAGCTGAATTATAACCACCGGTCTGATTAGCATCTTTAGTATAGTCACCAACCTTTCTTGATCCATAGTCATCCTCATCTTCTTCAAGCTGCTCATCCATCTCATCAAACTTGAGATTTAAAATATCAAGATATTGAACAACAGATTCTTTAACAGCTTTACCGTCTTGAAGATTAAGTGCTTCATTTAGTTGCTCAACAGTATCTAACTCAACATCAGAAAGACTTGCATAAACATCTCTCTCTGAATCATAAAGATCTGCAAAATCAATAATAATAGTATCTAATAACTCTTCATCTTGCAACTCACTATAATCTGATTGACCTCTTTTTAAAACAAATATCTGTCCAATCATTCTTGTAAGAATATCTGCTTTTGAAGGATCTAAATATTTAGCTGATTTTAATTTATTACCTCTTATAATTTTATAAGGTATTGCTTTAAATGCATCTAGGGCTACACCAGACTCTAAAGATCTTGTGTATTGATTATCTAATATTTGACCACCTCTGTATTTACCAGCATCAATTCTTTCATAAAATAAATCAAGTTCATTTTTTCTGAATGATTTTAAAACAGACTTAATCCACTCAACAACACGGTTAAAGAAACTCTTAATTGTTGAACTGGTTTTTGTACTTCTTGGGTTTGTTTTAAAAGCTTGGAATTGATCTGCCATATACTCCTCCAAGTATTCACGTTCTAAAGCTTGTTTAGATAGTGCTCTATACTTTGGATGTCTATTTGCAAATCTGCTAATGTCTTCTTGTAAAGCTTCAGTTGTTTTAAACTTCTTTCTTACTTCATCTTTAGCAAGTTTTAATAATCTATTTTGCTCTTCAGTTGTAAGTAACATTCTGAATACAGCATGGAAAGATTCATGATAACCTATACCATTAGAAGGGCCTGTATAAATAGTACCTTCTATATTAAGACCCCCAGCAATATTTCTCAAAGCCATTGTGAACTGACCTACAGTTGTACCTGTACTTTTAAGACGTGACTTAATCTCAGATAAATCTTTGATCTTAATAAAATCAGGTAAGTTCTGAGCTGCCCATTCTAAGAACTCATCTATAGACTCTTCTTTCTGTAAAGACTCAGAAGGATCTAATATCTTAAATGCACTCTCATCAGTACTTCTTCTTTCTAGTTCATCTAGTTGATTCATCAAGCTGACATACAACTCAGAATTCTTTCTAAGAGTTGCTTGATGTTGACCGGTCCTCTTAGCTTCAGCAGCTATACGTTTCTTCTCTTTTTTTATTGCAGCTTCTACTTCAGCTATTTCTTCCTCTAAAGATTTAGATTCTTCAACAGGTTTTTGATATGATTTACTCATGATAAGCAATTCAAGCTCATCACTATTCATTTTTAATATCTCTTGTTCTCTAGCATCTAATGAGTCTCTACCTTCTTGGACTACTTTATTTACAATAGCAACTTTTATTGATCTAGGTAGATCTTTAAAGTCATTACTTTTAAATTCATTATAACGCTCATCACTCATTTCTTGCAAGCTGTTATCTTCTTGTGATAACTCTTCTGCACGTTTTTGTTCTAATATTGCATTGACCTCCGCTACCTTATCTTGGTATATAGCCTTCTCTTCTATTGTAAGAGAGTTAGGGTTATTAGCATATTTGTTTGCTATCCTTTCTAAAGTTTCCTGTGATACAGTACCTTTATCAACAAACTGAGTATATTCATCAGACTGTGTGTTAACTGGTTTTGATGGTTGTGCCATTTCAAGACCTTTAACCATTTCATCTGTTGTGTCAAGTTTTACTCTAACACCTTTAAGAACACGTGAATCTAAGTTTGTTTTGGTGCTACTAAGCATTTGTTGTAAAGATGCCGATAATGGGAAAGTGTCTCTTATATTATTGTCCCCAAAGCTAAATGGATATTTAACTGTTTTATTAAAGTTTATAATCTTTTCATTTTTATTAAGCAATGAATATAAAGTTAAAATGTCATCAGGATTTAATCCATCTAGTTCAGATGCTTTAAAACTTTCACTTACTGTAAAACCTGTTTCATCTACTTTAAATCTTAAATAAATATCTCCTTTTGATGAAACGTTTAGATCTAGATATGATTTTACTTCTGGATTAGTTGCACTGAAAAATTTATTATTAAATTGCTTATTCCAATCAGATAAAGACATGCTCTTTTTTGTAGCACCAACCTCAGTAGTTGTTTGTTGTGTTGGTTGTGGACCACTTTTAGAATCTCTAACTTCTTTAGCTTTTTCTATAAGTTCAGTAAATAATTCATTACGTTCATCTACTTCTAATTTTCTAGGTTTTAATCTAGCTAATACAATTTTACCCGTAAGCGGATCTTTTATAATACCAACATACCCACCTTTTGACAAAGCTTTTCTAAACATGTTAGACCCTTCTTTGGATTTACTATCAGATGCAGGTGTTGATTCAAGATCTTTAATAAGCTTCTGTATAAAAGCTTCATTCTCTTTAGGATCTTTAATATCTGTTTCAAATCTCTCTCCTACTGTGTCTACGTTTCTTGTATTAACTATTACAACCTTATGTCCATCATATGTATTCTGTGCTAGATCATCATATGAGTTATCATAGTTTGCTGTATCCTCATACTGACCACCTGTTACTTTAACAGTGAATTTTAGTTCTTCTAAGTCTGCCATAGTAATAGCAGCATTAGTTTTGTCTTTCATGAACTCATCAATCTTCAAAGTAAAGTAGTCTTGCTTAAGCATTTCATTTCTTAATTCAGAAACGCTTACGTCTGTAGGTGTTATATATCTTTCAATTACTTTATCTTCAAGCTGGCTAATCTTTACAATTTCTTTTGGATTGCCGTTTTTAGTAAATCTAAAATGATCATTTCTTATAAAACCAATAGAACCATCCCAATTGTCAGGATAGTCAAAACCACCCATATTTTTAACAATCTTTTCTCTTAATGCTTTAGGTATAAATACTTCTATTGAATATTTATCACCTCTAACAATAAGCTTGTTTTCAGTTGTATCATCACCAGCTCTAAGAAAATTAGATGATTGATTTGGATTTGGTCTTATTGTTATTTCTAAAGCAGAGATTTGCTCAGGAGATAATAAAGATAGAACTTTATTAAGTCTAAGAGTTGAATCTAAATCAACTGAACCAAATGATTTAGGATACAAACCATTTACTTCACCTGGTAATAATTTTACACCATCTGTTGAAAGCTTAACACCTTCAAATGTTTCTTCAACCTTTGTATATATGTCTGAGAATCCTGCTTCTTCAACTGTAAAAGATGCAAGCATTTTATCTTTGCCCTCAAAATCTTTTTTATCTAGAGCAATTAATTCAAGCTTTGCTGCATTTTTAGCAGAAGTTGAAGTACCAAGAACTACAAATTTATTTCCATCTACATCTTCTACAACATCTAAATTTACTAGCGTTGTACCATCAAAGTTAAATGGTGTTGTGTCAGGCATTAGTTTCTTTAATTCATCAAAAGCTTCAACAGCTTCATCAAAATTTGTAAATGCTGCCTTTTTTAATCCAGCCAATTCCAAAAGATCTTCGGATACAGTATTACCATTATTATCAGTTAGAACATATATTATTTCTCTTAAATCAGGAGCTTGTTCATCATCAATAGGATCAATACTAGCTATTTCTTTTTTAAGAATATTTACACCAGGTCCTTTATCAGCCCATTCCGTTAACGGATTATTCTCAACAACTGAGTCTAATCCTTCATTAGTCTCATTTCTTTCTATATCACCTGCTTTTAATCCAGCAAATTCAAGTGATCCATATACAAAAATATCATCCTTTTGATCAAGAATCCATTCTTGAAAACCTTCCTCACTTTTACTAATATTATCTTTAGCTTGCTCTGATAAAGCTTTATTGCTTTCTGAGGCTAGCCATATACCTTTAATTTTTTCTAACCCTGCAACAGCGTTAGTTCCTTCTTTTGTATTAATCCAATCTGCTTTGCTAAGTATTGTTTTTTTACCTAACTGTTGTTTTTGCTTATACTTTAAATATAAATCATCCAATAACAATTTTGAAAAAGGGGATTCATTTTCTTTTAAAATATCAACACCCTCTTCAATATTTGCAATAGGACTATCAGAAGTTAATTTTAAATATTCATTTAACTCTGATGTTTTATTTGAACTTGTATCTTTCTGATTAACATCTGTTTTTTCTTCTTCAGCTTTTTTATCAGCATTCTCAGTTTCAAACTTTACTCTATTGTAATTATCAATAAGTGTTTGTATTTTTTGATAAAGCTCATTACTGTTAGATTTAAAAACTTTACCAGCTTCAGTATAAAAATCTGTTAATACAGATGTATCACCAGTCTCCATAAATTTAACAGACTGTTCTGTATCTGCATACACGCCTCCATTTTTATTTTCACTTCCTATACCGGCTAATGCTTCAAGCAAAGAAACTCTTTCTTGATTTTGAATACCTTTTATAACACTCTTTTTAAAATCACCTTTGATGTTATTAAAACGTGTTAAGTATATTTCACTAAGTCTATCTGACATTTCAGTAAACTTAACATTATCACTAAACATAGAAACACTACGGGCATACACCTGAGCTCTCTTGTCTAAATAACTATGATCTACCAACTGCTTAACTAGATATGATAACTTAGCGTCATCAATCATTGCACCTTTTGATACAGCCTCAATATATGATTTAAGTGGAGTTTTTAAATTTTCCATCTTATCTCTATCATATACATCTGAGTCTTTATCATATATACCTTCTAGGGTTGTTAAGTAACCAGCTAGAGCTACTAGTTTATCTTCCTTATCAGTAAGAATTTTTTTATCTACATTTTCAGAATCCTTTAAAACTCTTATCTCATCTGACAATAAAGCTATTTCTCTTTGTATAGAATCAACAGCCAACAATGGTGTAAGATCATTTACATCAGTGGTACCTTCAACTGTTGAGAGTTTTAATGCTTGTTCAATAGCATCTCTTCTGTTAGCTGCAGATTTAAATGATTCTTTACTAACTAGATAAAGCAAACGTCCATACTCTACAGCACTGTATTTTGCCAACTCTGCATTAAATTCCTTTGTACCTTTATCAAATCTTTTAAAAGCATAAGGGTTTTGTATAACATCAAAAGATGCATCATACTCCTTTTTAAAGTCTTTAACTCTATCAATTGATTTACCAATACGTTCTTTAAACTTACCAGACTCTATATCTTCTTTTTGATTAGGGTATGCTTCTATTAAAGCTTCATCTGATAGTTTTTGTAAGTCTTCTAACTGCTCAATATATAAACCTTCAGTTCCATTAGTAACCATGTGATGAGCATTCATAATAAAAGAATCATCCTTACTATCTCTCATACCCAACTCATCATCTTCAAACATGTGCTTATCACCGTCATCTTCAGATTGCTTTTGAGCAAAAAAGTTTAGTTTAGAAGAGCTCATAAAGTTTTGAGGATCTTTAGCTACTTCTTCAGCTATATTATTAACCTCATCTACAAAAGCATCTCTTTGTTTTTTATACTCTTCATATTGTTTAGGATCTCTTTTTTGTTGTATGTAATCAGGTAATACTTCAAAGAATAATCTTTGAGGTATTTGAACCAAACCACCCATTAAAAATCCAGATAAAAAAGTTTCAAAACCTTGACCGGTCATTTGACTGTTAAAGCCTGACTGGAAAGCTGCTTTTTGAAGATCATATCTATTTGCATTTGGGGTATCTAATAATGATGAATGATAATCAACAAGTCCTTCAGCTACACCTTCTTGATAAAGTTCCTGAAAACCTTCACCTAATGAAGCAGCTGAGTATCTAAGCAATCCACCAGCTGTATGTTTAATAGTACCTTTAGCACCTAAAGCTTTTAACTTATTCCAACCAATTAACTTACCAAATATTGTTTTATTAGATGTTTCTTGAAATAATTTACCTGCTGTTTTTCCAGCAGCTCTATTCTTAACAAAGTTCTCTACTGTTGTCCTTCTAACAATATTTTTAGAATTACCAACTTTATTAAATATTCTTCTCAGTTGTGGAGAAAATCCACCAAGTGCTTTACCTAATACTATTTTATTAGTTACAAAAATTGCAGGAGCATTAAACAAAACGGAATTTGTAGCCGCTTTTAATGCTTCTTCATTTATATCACTTAATTGTTCTGGTGTTAACTGAGCACCTCCGTTTTCACGCATTACTCTTTCAACGTTTTCACCAAATATATCTTGATATGCAAAACCTGCTTCAAGTTTGGATTCACTCATTGTAAGGTTTATTGCTCTAGCATCTCTATAAAAAGCACCAAATCCTTTTGATGTTTTAGCTAAATTACTTAAACCTCTTGCTGTACTTTCTGATGATTTGAAAGATTTTAATGTAGCTCTTAACTCTGGTGTAAAAAAGTCACCCGCAAGTTTACCACCCGTTTTAGCAGCACTCCAAAAATCTCTTGCTTTATCTGCTGTTCTAAGTGTAGTTAAAACATCCTTACCAAGCCTCATTGTTCTTGTTATGTCAAAAACATTACCTATTGATTTGATACCTTTAATAAAATTTTTAGCCGTCTGTGCTAAAAACACAGGTGCCGCACCACCTTCAGTAGCAGCTGTTGCACCAGCTAATACTAACTCTTCAGCTGCAATTTCACTAATTGTACCTAAAGTCTGAGCTGCGTTTAAATTAAGATTTATCAAAAAACCTGTTGTACCACCTCTTGTGCTTGCCCCTAATCTATTTGCTTCAGACATAGCTGTAGCACCTTCTAAATCTGCAGATGTCCAATAACTTTCATTACCTAAAAAAAGATCACCCCAAGATCTAACTGCACTTCCAAAACCACTAGAAAAATTAGTAACAAAAGGCATTAGTGATCTTTTATAACCATCCCACCCTGTTGTATTTGCATTGTAATAAGACTCCATATCCATATCAGGTCTCCAACCTAATTTTTCAAAAGCACCCATTCTTGCATACCTATCATAACCGGAGGATTTAATTCCAGATATAATAGGGTCTTGTATTTTCATTTGCTGTTCACCTCCTAAAAAAGGAGTTGGAGCATTAAAAACTTTTTTAAATGATTCAAAATTATCAAAACCTGGTTTTGGTGAGTTATGTCTTGACATAGGTAAATCAAGAGGTATAGCAAACTGATTTATCTTTGGTGCCAAAGATTCTAAATCTTTCATGTAATCACCCATACCTTGAACGCTTTCAACGTCAAAGTCTAAGTCAAACATTTCATCAATTGGTTTAAACTGAAAATCATCTGGTTGATACATAGGATCAGTTTGGATATTTGAATCTTGCATGTTGATTATTTTATCTTAATATGTTATTGTGCTGTCTTGTTTTTTTTCTTCCAAGCCTGCTCTGTTTCAATATTTCTTCTAAACTCTTCCATCATTACCATTTGATAATGATTTACAAAGTTATCAATATTATGTTTACCTGCAGGTCCATTTTCATCTTGAACTAAAATAGGATCTTGTATACCTGCTGAATTAAACAAACCTGTCTTTGGATCTAGCTGCATCATTTCCATTGCAACATAATAATTGTTATTATTTTTAAAGACTTTAAAAGACCCAGCTTTTTCAGAAAATGCATTATAGTTATAAACTTTATCTTCTGATAAATCAATAGCTGTTTCAATAGCTGATACATTATACTGACCAGCTCTTTTTGGATTCATGTCTTGTTCTGGTGGTACTAATATTTTAATACTTGTGTATTCAGGTATTTCTGTAGGATTTAACATTGCTGTGTTTTTACCACCACCTGTACCTTTTGTTGCACCAGAAAATTCTTTAATATAATCATAATCAGTTTTAAGAGTATATGATGCAAATGATTTACCATCTATTGTTTCAATTGGATTATATTCTATTTGATATGATAGTTTTTTTGAAGCTGCTGATTTTGGATCAAGCATTGCCTGTCTACTATCTCTTATTATCTCATCAACAATAAATTTAGCATTTGCATTGTTTTCAACTTCAGTTGCAGATTGAGTCATAACAACTTTATCAGCTGTCATATCATACTGTCTTTTAAAGTTAAAAATTATTTCTTGAGCCTTTTTATCCCTAGCTATACTATTAACGTTAAATGTGGCACCATACCCCTGATAAGTAAATAAATTGCTCTCATTCATTTCTTCTAAAGGAACACCTCTAAATACAGCTTCTGCTGAAAATGGTTGAAATGTTCTTGATCCACCCATTTCATTTATATTTAAAGTACCATCTATAGATTGGTTTAATAAACCGTATTGTACTTTATAAGCTTCTTCAGCTGCTTCTTTTGCTTCACCTTGCATAAAAACAAGATCCCCCGTTGCAGCATCAATCATTCGCAAAGCAACCCCTCCAGGAGTATACTGATACCAATTGCTGCTACCATCCTCATTCTTAAGACCTTTACCCTCGTAAAAGTCTTTACCTTTTATTATACCTTTTTTTGCTCTCTCTACATATTCAGCAACAAAATCATCTTTGGATAAAAGAGCTCTTTGAGTGTCATCATTTTTACTTGTGATAACAAGCTCAGGTATATTACCTTCAAGTTGTCTTAATAATTCTGCACTTTGTTTTGTAGTACCTACTTTTAATAAATCATAATTTTTACCAAGAACTGTATTTAAACTTTTCTCATAAGCAATAGATTTACTTTGTCTCCCCTGTATTGTATTATACATACTGTAAGCTTCAACCAGTTGAGGACTTTCTAAAGCTTTAGGGTTATTAGCGGGTAGTTTATTTGTAAGAGTCTTTACAGCATTATCATAATTTAAATCAACTAAGTTTTCATTTCCTTCTTCTGATAGTTTAGCTTTTATTTGATCATAAGATCCTTTAAATGTGCTACCATCATTGAGTTTAATCTCCATACTATTATAGTTAGTATTTTGAAGACCTCCACCCATCTTACTAAGTTGATCTATTTTAAGTATAAAGTCAGTTTTACTTTGATTAGTTTCTTGTGCATAAGCTGCTGCTCTCTGACTATTATCAGCCATTGCATCTTCAACCTCTCTAACCTCAGTTGAATTTTTTGTTATACCTGTTGTTGAACCACCAAACAAAACATCAACTAAATTACCATTAGCTGTTGATTGCAATGTTGGATCTAATTGTGCCTTTAGTGCTATTTCTTTTTTTCTATTAATATGCTGTTGCTCAATTTTAGCCATACTATATTTATGCTGAACCTCTAATTTTTTATAAGGGTTAGCTGTAATAGTTCTAGAATAATCTTTCATACTATGAGCTTTAGCTGCTCCTAAGATATCACTGCTAAGATTGTAGTTCATCAAAAGATTAAAGGCTTTATTTAAAAGCTCAGGATCCTCATCAATATTTATATTATCAACTCTTTGTAAAGTTTCTTCATTTCTTTCAAGAGCACCTCTGCTTTTGTCATACTGCTCAATAGCTTCAAGCATTGCTTTAGCTTCAGGGCTGTTTGGTGTAACACCTGATGTTCTTTCATACTCTTCCCAATTCTCTTTAGCTTTTAAAGCTTCATCAAATTGTTGTTTGATAATCTCATTGGCGGTAGCATTTCTTTGAGCAAGATCACTTAACTTATCTTTTGCCCATGCAGTCTGTCCCTCTAACACAGTAGAGTATAAACCGTTGTCTAAACCTTTTTGAGCAAAGTTTCTAGAATCAACATAACCACTTGCTCTGTAGGCATCCATTACTCTTGGATCCTCTATTAAAGTTTTTTGTAAAAAATTATATGCACCGGGTACTTGTTGTTTACCATTCTTCTCTCTGATAATCCAATGACCTGTTGGATCTGGAATATCAATTTCCACATCTCCAAATCCAGCATCTTTTAAAAGTTTAGTAGACATTGAATATAAATCAACGTTTTCTATATATGTTGGTAGACCTTGCTTTAAAGCTGCATCTCTATCAGCAGTTTTAAAATCTTCCATTTGATAGTTCAAGTATTGCATACCTGTAGACCAATATTTTTTTCTTTGATCTACATTATCAGAATCTTTAAATGTCAACGCACGTTGTGCATTTTGTTTATACTGTCTTGTATAAACAAGATCTTTTACAATAAGATCATCCTCATAAAAAGGTTTAAAAACGCTCTTAGCTGAATCAACATTTTGACGTAGAGAAAGATCCATGCCTGAAATTTGTTGAATCTTTGGTGCAAGTTGATTTGCATACTGATCCCTCATTCCAATTGTATCTTCTCTTGATAAATCTGCATATACAACCTTACCATATAAATCACTTAATTGTTTATAGTTGGTATCATAGCGATCCTGTCTTGTATCCAATACAGAAGACAAAAACTTATAGTCTGGTGTAAATGGTTGAATCTCTCTTGAATATGTCTTACTCCCTGGTACGTATGTTGCCATAATACTAAATTACTAAAATTTTATAAGTTTTAAAAACTTTATCAATACACTTTTTGAGTTTAATAACCCGTTTTACCTGTATAAAAAGGAACAACATATTTTTTTATCTCTTTTCCTTTCTTTGCAGTTCTTCCTGGATAACCTGCAGACATGCCTGTTTCACGTATCATCCTTAATGCATCCGCATATGGATCAGCCCCATAAGATGGAGCACTTTTTGCAGAAGCAGTTTTAGAACCAGAACCCATTATGGTTTTAATATCTTCTTCACTAAAGCCGTCTTTTTGTAGTTGTGAATAAGCGTTAGCTCTATCCGTATAACTACCATAATTGTTAGTAGTAGCTGCTGATTTATTAGCAACTAATGCAGGTAAATTATCAGCTATATCTATCATACCACCAGTTGTTGGATCTATATTAAAATATGAATATGGTAAGTTTGCTGTGTTTGCTCTATTGGTTATAGCCGTATTCAACGAACCTGTATACTGCTCCCTATCAAGATTTTTTTCATCCATAAAGTTTTGCAGTGTTAATTGTTTATCATCATGGAACTTAACATCTCTATCTCTTTGCTCTCTTTTAGCTCCTGCTTCTAATTGAGCATTCATTGCTAAACCTCTATTTACTGTACCAATATTTCTTTGATGTACTTGAGCAAAAGTATTTGCATTTTGTGCAAATGCTTTACCTTGAGCTTGTGATGCTCTAGCATTAAATGATTGAGGATTACCATATGACGCAGCACCTTGAGTTATAATATTTAACTGTTCATTTACATCAGCAAGTTGTCTTGTAGGTTCTTCTAAAACATAATCAGCTTTAGGTATTTCTACAGCAGGTTGCCATGGTAAAAACATCTCCCTATCTCTCATTGCAATTGCAGCAAGATTATTTAAATCTTGTGTCCAATACCCAGGACGTAAAGGTGTTTGACTTTTAACTTCAGGAATATCAAATTCTTTTTTCTCTTCCTCTTTTTCTTTCTTTGGTTCTGGTTTTTTTGGTTCCTTTACCTGTAATGTTTGATTCAAGGTGTTGTTACCGTAAAATCCTTCAGCCTTGGAAATTGTCTTGTTATCTGCCCAGTTACCTTTTTGAGTAGGTCCGCTAGCAACATAATTTAAATTAGGGTTGTCACTTTCATTATCTGCTAAAGTAACAGCTTGAAAGAATAACTGATTCATTTTAGTTGTAGCGTCATCTATTTGATAAGCTTTATACTGATCAGGATATAATTCAGCAGTTCTATTAAACAACTTCTGAGTATTTTCATTCTTCTTTACATCAGCTGCATTATTACTGCCTTTATCTAATTGGGTTGCATACCTGTATTCATCAGGAACTAAATCTTGAATCTTATAATTATTTTCTTGATACTTCAAAAAGTTTTGCATTGCAACTTCTTTTGTTGGTATCTGATCTTCAGCTATTCCTTGAGCAATTGCATTTGCTTTAAACGCAGCATAAGCTCTATCAGTTGTTGCTTTCCATTCAGGGGAATCAGAAGTAAATAAACGCTCTAGCTCTTGATACTGTTTGTATCCAGAACCTAAAGATCTACCACCTTTAAACCCATCTAGATCTATTCTTCTTCCACCTATCTGTCTACCTGTAGTTCTACGTTCTGTATTAGTATTGCTTTGAGTATTTGTATTATTGTTTGTATTGGTGTTTTGAGTTGCTGCATCTTGATTAACAGTTGTTATACCAAAGTCTGTAAGATCAGGTTCATCTTGCTTTATAGCAGTATTTCCAAAATATTTTTCTTCAATAGCTTGATTTTTATTACCCCAAATTTTATCAACTAAATCTAAACCTAAAGCACCACCAAATGCTGATCCCGCTACAGCATTGAGCAATGTAGAAAAAGGATTGTAATCATTATACAACCCAACTGATGTAATGTATGGCTTGGGATCACCTACAAAAGTTTGTTGTCTTGATTTACCATCTTGAGCCTTTGGTAATTCACTACCATATTTAGCCATAGGCATTTGCTGTTGTTGTTCAGCTTGTGCCATCATCTGCTGAAGAGCTGCCATTTTTGCTTGTTCTTCAGGAGGTAAAGATTGTAACATTCTTTGTGCCGCTTGCTCTGCAGTTATATTCTCAACCTTTTGAGTAAACTCTATAGGATCAATACCCATACCTATCAAATATGGATGAGATGCAAGTGGTACCCCATCTTCAAAATTCTTTTTTGATTCTTGAGCAAAGGCCAACTTAGATAGTTTATTTTGATTTTTATCAATCATTAGTTCAGCACTCTTAAATTTTATAGGATCTACATCCTCAGAGTCCATTGCACCAATAAATTCATTAAGTTGATATTTTTTTGATATCTGTGCAGGAGTCATTTTCTTTTTTGATTCTATACCAAATTCTGCAAGCTCTCCTCTATTAAGCTTCATTTTTTGTGTATCAGAAAAAACAAATGACTGTTCTGGTAAAAACATAGGAACACCACCGCTTCCATGTCTAGGACCAGTTATATTATATAAACCAAATTGACCATCATCATTAAGATCAGTAAGAACTGTTTCTCCACCCTCAGCTTCAATATTAGCCATATCTCTAGGTACTGAAGAAAGTGAATATCTTATTGATTTACCATCTTCATCATTAAATTGCTTGGGTGTAAGATTATCTGTAACAAGACCGTAACCAGATTGATCACCTGTGGTTGCACCACCTTGCTGCATTGTCTTTACAACCTTACCTTTTTTTAATTCAAAACCTTCAGGTAATTTATTTATTTTAATTTTTGCCATGATTATAATATTTCTATATCCGCACCTGCAGCTATTAATGCTGCTAGTGTATCATTATCTACTTCTAATTCTCCACCCTGTTCAAAATTAGTTCCTAGGAGTGAATTAATACTACCTCTTATTTGTTGACCTACATGAGGAAAAATAATAGAAGCTTCTTCACCTAAACCTAAACCTGCAGCTTGTCTTAGTTTTTGTAATTCAGAAAAGTCTCTTGCTAAATCATTACTATTGTAAGGTTTATCTAGGCTTAACTGTCTAAGTGATTCTTTATCGTTAGTACCAATAGCCTGTCTTGCAACTTTATTAAATTCAAGAGCGTCTAAATATTTTTTCATTTCAGGTGTTACAGACCCACCATCTTGCATTTCATCTTGATGTAAAAAACCTAATTTAACAAACCTATTATGATCTGCTTCTACATTAGCTTTATAACCTTTTCCTGATACAGGATCATACATCATATGTGGTTCAAACTCACCACCTTTTTTGTATAGTTCTTTACCATACATTGCTTGAGCATAATAATCAACAAGATTATCTGGTTCAGCTAAACCTAAATTTGCATCAAAAGTACCTCTTTTATTTACAGGATTTTCTGTTGCTAAATAAATATTATCTGCAGCTGTTGAATTTCTTAACTTATTTTTGTAATCATTAAATTCCTTTTGTTGGAATATTTCATTAGCTAAGTTTGCTCCTTTAACAGCAAAATCTGAGACATCACCAAAAGCTCTCATTGCTGGGTTCTCTTTAATAAATGTTTCAGCTTGATCTAAAGCATTACCAACTGATCTTTTTCTTTTTACAGTAGGTCCAGGAAGTGTATCTTCACTAAGAGAATCTGCAGTTTCATCAATTTGATTTAAATCCCCTAACTCTTTCTCTAATGATTGCTGATCTAAAAACATACTACCCATACCAGAACCTGGTATACCATACTGTGCTTTAGGTAAACCACCTCCATACTTAAATTCAGATGCAGCTTCATAAGCCGCTTGTTGTTGAGCCTCTGTAGTTAACCCTTTCATCTGAAGTTTAACTTGATTTTTCTTAGCCCAATCTTTAAAAGAATCAGCTGCCATTGGAGGTCTTACTTCTTCTTTTGGTAATTCTACAATAGATCTTTGTTTAGGTTCTGCAAAGTTTTCATTTGATGCAGAAGGAAAAACAGATGACATCATATCTGTAACACTACTCATGGGCGTTCCCATCATAACATTAGCATATTGATTTCTCATCTCTTTCAATTCTTCTGGTGTATAATCTTTATCTGCATATTGCTGATAATTCATGTTTAACCCAGTTCCTTTAGTTTCTTTATCTCTACCCTTAAGTTGTTCTGCCATCATCTCAAGTTGAATTGGATCTAGGCCTTCAACTCTACTTAAAAAACTACTTAGTTTATTATCTGGATTAATTATTGGATCTTTTCTTAAACCAAAAAAACCAGCAACACCTTCTCTTTTTTCTCCTAAAAGACCAAGCTCTTCTCTTTGCTTTTTTCCTAGCATATTAATATCTTCAGCTCTAGATCCTATATAACCACTGAATTTTTGTGCTTCTGGATCAAATCCAGTAACTAAACTATTATTAAGTATATTTTCTTTATATTGATCTTTAGTTCTTACTGTTCCTTCAGCAAGGTCATTTATGTTTAACATATAATTACTTGGATCATTACCACCAAAGTCTATATCATACGATCTATTTCTTAACTGCTTTTGTTTATATCTAGCATTTTTAGCTTTCCAGTCTCTAAATGTACCATCTGCAATACCATCATTATTTTCATCTTTTCCTGAAAATAATCTTGATGTAGCATCATCTAATAAAAATGCAGCACCTAATACATTCCCTTTAGCAGGAACAGGAGGCATATAAATAGGACGCTCATCTTGTGTAGTTGGTGATAAATAACCTGAAGAAACATTACCACCATATTGCATTGGAGGTTGCTCTTCATTTTGTGGTTGCATCATTGAGGGTTTAACTGGTGCAGCTTGTTGAGGTTGTTGTTGAGCTTGCTCTTCTTGAGCCATCATTATCTCAACATTTTGTAGTAGCTCACCAAATAATGAAGGATCTAAACCTGCTGATTCAAAAGCCAATGTAAGCTGATCTACAGGAATACCTTGTAGTAAAAAAGTTTTTAATATTTCTTCTGGAGATCCACCGCTTTCTATATTATTTTTTATAACATCTGAAAGCTCACTAACTACAGGATTTATAGAATCCTTAGCTACTGAACCTCCTTCTTGATATAAACTTTTTTTGTTTGCTTTCATTGATAGTATTATATATAGTTAATATACAAAATATTGACGAGATTGCCTAATCATTACCTGCATTCATTACCGTACTCATAATATAATTTGGTACAGTTGTTCCTTGTATTTTTGCTTCTTTATAATAAACTCTATTAAGTTTATCATACACTTTTTGTGCTTGGTTTTCTTCTGGTGTATTATCATATACACCATTTATATAGTTTTTGTATATAGTTAAATCGTCTATTTCACCACCTTTATCAAATTTATATAAATCATTATATAACTTATTCCATCTTTCTAAATGTTCATCTGATCCACCATATTTATCAATACCGCCTTTATTATAATGTTTTAAATAATAATCATATAAAGCTTTTGGATCTGATCCATCAGGTAAAGCATCAGGTGATCTTCCATAAACCATTCTGGCCGCTGCCATTCCAGCCACAGGATCATCCGTTCTTAATACTTGATCCATGTTTTTATAATCATACCCTAAGCTTTTTAACCATTCAAATTGTTTAAGTTGAGTTGCAGTATAACCTTTTGATTTAGGTCTTACTTTAAATAAATCATTATAAGCAATATCATCAATAGACATGGGCCCTCTTGTATAATCTCTACCATAAGCTGTTGAATCAGCGCCTAACGTGCTTTCCATACCGGCAGTTAAAACCAATAATCTTTTTAGATTTTCATCATTATTTTGACTTTTTGCTACAACATTTGCTGCATTTAATAAAGCTTGTCTTCTAACCTTTTGTTTTTCTGTCAAACCTTCCAATACGTTTGGGTTATAAGAAGGTTGTTTACTAACAGGTTTTTTTACGGTAGGTTGTATAATAGGTTGCTCCTCATTAATGTTTTCTGCAGCATATTGACCTGCAAAAGATTTATATTCTATTGGTTCAGAAATAGGAATATTAAGTTTTTGATTTATTTTAATATTGTCATAACTGATTCCAGGGTTAGCTTTTCTA
>ENA-OUOG01001143-OUOG01001143.1-marine-metagenome-genome-assembly--contig:-NODE-1143-length-31858-cov-5.937604_pt1 | contig 31858 bp, 29 predicted proteins | sample MGYA00248635_ERZ508505 | MGnify/ENA primary metagenome ERZ508505 (study PRJEB26176, sample SAMN06267871) | marine metagenome | isolation source: Saanich Inlet, British Columbia, Canada | place: Pacific... | reverse complement strand
ACCTGAGGAGCGCCTTGGTTGCACTCGACCTTGAACTCACGACGCAAACGGTCAACGAGAACTTCCAAGTGCAATTCACCCATTCCGGAGATGACGGTTTGGCCTGTCTCCTCGTCCGTGCGCACACGGAAGGTTGGATCCTCTTCAGCAAGCTTGTAAAGACCGTTTGAAAGCTTGTCCAAATCCGCCTGAGACTTGGGCTCCACCGCAATCCCGATGACCGGCTCAGGGAAGCTCATGCTTTCCAAGACCACCTCATGCCCTTCGGCGCAAAGCGTATCACCGGTTTTGATGTCCTTAAAGCCCACCACTGCACCGATGTCACCTGCTTCGAGGACATCGATGGGATTCTGCTTGTTTGAGTGCATCTGGAAGATGCGGGAGATGCGCTCCTTCTTGCCCGAACGGGTGTTCATGACATAAGAACCAGCCGGCAGCTTCCCGGAGTAGGCCCGGACAAAGCACAAGCGGCCCACGAACGGGTCGGTCGCAATCTTAAATGCCAACCCAGCGAAAGGCTCTTCCGGATCGGGCTGGCGCATGATTTCCTGCTCCTCATCATCCACCGCATGGCCCACAATGGCTTCCACGTCGTAAGGAGAAGGCAAGTACATCATCACCGCATCCAACATGGTTTGAACCCCCTTGTTCTTAAAGGCAGAACCACACAAGAGCGGGGTGATTTGCATGTTGATGGTCGCCATGCGAATGGCGTTCTCAATCTCCTCTTGGGTCAAGCTATCCGGATCCTCGAAGAACTTCTCCATCAAGGTGTCGTCTTGCTCGGCAACCGCTTCAATGAGCTTCGCGCGGTACTCTTCAACCGTTTCGACCAAGTCCGCAGGGATTTCAATCTCATCCCACGTCATTCCTTTGTCCTCCTCGTTCCAGACAAACGCTTTGTTCTGGATCAAATCCACAACACCGCGGAAATCGTCCTCCGCTCCGATGGGAATCTGCAAAGGAACGGGGTTGGCACCCAACATTTCCTTGATCATGCCCACCACGTTGAAGAAGTCTGCTCCAGAACGGTCCATCTTGTTGATGAAGCCGATGCGCGGAACCTTGTACTTGTCTGCCAAGCCCCAGTTCGTTTCCGATTGCGGCTCCACACCCGACACGGCACAGAACAACGCCACCGCGCCGTCGAGAACGCGCAGCGAACGCTCCACCTCCACCGTGAAGTCCACGTGACCGGGGGTGTCGATGATGTTGATGCGGTATTGGTTGTCGCGGAAGTTCCAGAAGCACGTCGTAGCAGCGGACGTGATCGTGATGCCACGCTCCTGCTCCTGCTCCATCCAGTCCATCGTCGCTGCACCATCGTGCACCTCACCAATCTTGTGGGAGATGCCCGTGTAGTAAAGGATGCGTTCTGTGGTGGTCGTCTTTCCCGCGTCCACGTGGGCCATGATGCCGATGTTGCGGGTAAAATTGAGGTCTCTCTTTGCCATGATCGAGGCGATGTGTCAGTTCAATGAATCAGAAACGGAAGTGAGAGAATGCTTTGTTCGCCTCGGCCATGCGGTGCGTGTCCTCCTTCTTCTTGTAGGTGGCACCCTCTTCTTTTGAAGCCGCGATGATTTCGAAGGCCAAACGATCGGCCATCGTCTTCTCGTTGCGCTTGCGCGAGTAACCAATCATCCACTTCATCGCCAAGCTTTGGCGACGCGCGTCACGAATGGGTTGCGGGATTTGGAAGGTCGCACCACCGACGCGGCGGCTGCGCACCTCCACACCCGGAGTGACGTTTTCCAGTGCCTTCTTGAACACCTCGAGGCCATCCTCCCCGGTGCGCTCTTGGACACGGTCCATCGCCTTGTAGAAGATGTCGAATGCGACGCTTTTCTTGCCGTCCAACATCAGGTTGTTCACGAAGCTCGTTACCAAGGTGCTGCCAAAACGTGGGTCAGGCAGGATCAGGTGCTTCTTGGGTGTTCTCCTTCTCATAGCGGATTACTTCTTTACTTTTGGACGCTTGGTTCCATACTTCGAACGACGCTGCGTGCGGCCTTCCACACCCGCGGTGTCCAAAGCACCCCGAACGATGTGGTAACGCACACCTGGGAGGTCCTTCACACGACCACCGCGCACCAAGACGATGCTGTGCTCTTGCAAGTTGTGACCTTCACCGCCGATGTAGGCGTTGACTTCGTTTCCGTTGGTGAGTCGCACACGGGCGACTTTCCGCATGGCGGAGTTCGGTTTCTTCGGCGTCGTCGTGTAAACACGGACGCACACTCCGCGACGCTGCGGACAAGAGTCCAAAGCGGCTGACTTGCTCGTCTGCGGCTTTGTAATGCGACCCTTACGGATGAGCTGCTGGATGGTAGGCATCGTCCTATTGAATCAAGTTTCGGTTGTGCATAAATTGTTCTCCCCCACAATAAGGGGCTGCAAAAGTAACAGAGAACGTGTGAAAAACAATAGCCTACCGCTCCTTTTTCCCCACTTTCTTTCTCACGACCAAAAAGTTGGCACCAAGTTGATGGAGAATCCTCCGAACCCAAGCGTTAACTTCGTGTCGTGGAATTCTTGAACGAACTGAACGAGGCGCAGCGCGCAGCCGCCACCCACGTGGACGGTCCGATGATGGTCATCGCCGGGGCGGGGTCCGGAAAAACGCGGGTGTTGACGTACCGGATCGCCTATTTGATTGGGCGCGGAGTGGATCCGTTTTCGATTTTGGCCTTGACGTTCACGAACAAAGCCGCGCGCGAAATGAAGGAGCGGATCGGGAAAGTCATCGGCGACGGCGAAGCGAAGAACATCTGGATGGGAACGTTTCACAGCGTGTTCGCCCGCATCCTGCGAACGGAAGCCGAGCGCATCAATTACACCCGGAATTTCACCATTTACGACACCGCCGACAGCCGTTCGCTCATCAAGGACATCATCAAGGGCCTCAACCTCGATGACAAGGTCTACAAGCCGGCCAGCGTTCAATCGCGCATTTCTGGGGCGAAGAACAACCTCATCGACGCCGCAGGATATGCCGAACATCCGGAGATTCAATCGGAAGACGCACAGGCCGGCCGCCCCCACATCGCCACGGTTTACAAGCATTACGAATCGCGGTGCTTCCGCGCGCAGGCCATGGACTTCGATGACCTGCTGTTCAAGATGAACATCCTGCTGCGCGACTTCCCTGACCTATTATATAAGTACCAGACGAAGTTCCAGTACTTGATGGTGGACGAGTACCAGGACACGAATTTTGCCCAGTATTTGATCATCAAGCAGTTGGCAGCCCAAAGGGAAAACATCTGCGTGGTCGGCGACGACGCCCAATCCATCTACGGCTTCCGCGGCGCGAACATCGAGAACATCCTCAACTTCAAGCACGACTACCCCGACTTCACGTTGTACAAGCTCGAGCAGAACTACCGCTCGACCCAGGCCATCGTGGAGGCGGCGAACTCGGTCATCGCCCACAACACGAACCAAATCCCGAAAGCGGTTTGGACCTCCAACGGCGAAGGGAAGCGCATCCAAATCAACCGGCACTACACCGACAACGAGGAGGGACGCCATGTGGCTACGCGCATCTTCGACATGCACCACCAGCACCAAGTTCCGTTCAGCGATTTCGCCATCCTCTACCGAACGAATGCGCAATCGCGGGCCTTTGAGGAGAGCCTGCGCAAGCTGAACCTCCCCTACCGCATATACGGCGGCACGTCCTTCTATCAGCGCAAGGAAATCAAGGACCTCATTGCGTACTTCCGATTGGTGGCGAACCCCCGAGACGACGAGGCGTTCAAGCGCGTGGTGAATTACCCGGCGCGTGGCATCGGGAAGTCCACGATGGACAAGCTCATCGTGGAGGCGGCGGAGCGCAACATCGCGCTTTGGGACGTGGTGATGGACGAGGCGATGCCACCGACCGCTCTCGGCGGGGCGCCATTGCGCAAGCTGCGCGACTTTGCAGGGATGATCCGGCGATTCATGGCGGAACTCGACCGCAAGGCCGCGGACGAACTGGCTTTGGAAATTGCCAAGCATTCGGGCTTGGTCAGCGAGCTGTACCGGGACAAGACGCCAGAAGGGGTGGCGCGCTACGACAACATTCAGGAGTTGCTCAACGGGGTGCAGGCCTTCAGCGAGCAGGCGCGGGAAACCGATCCCGAAGCGCGACCAACGCTTTCCGACTTCCTCCTCGACGTGGCGCTGCTCACCGACGCAGACCAGGACGACGACGACCTGAACAAGATCGCCATGATGACCATCCACGCCGCGAAAGGACTGGAATTCAAGCACGTGCACATCGTCGGCATGGAGGAAAACCTCTTTCCCAGCCAAATGGCCATGCAGTCCCGGGCCGATCTCGAAGAGGAGCGGCGGCTCTTTTACGTCGCCCTGACCCGCGCAGAAGAAACGTGTGCGCTGAGCTTTGCCCAAACCCGCTATCGGTTTGGCCAAGTCATCACCGCCGAGCCCAGCCGCTTCATCGATGAAATCGACGAGCGCTACGTGGAATACAGCAATGCCAAGGCCGCTCGACCGACACCATTTGCAGGCGGCCCTTCCTTCGATCAGGCGCGCAAGCAGTGGAAACAAATGCCCAGCGCCGACGGAAACAACGCCTCCGCTTTCGGACGACTCGCCGAGAAAGCCGCTCCCAAGGCCGACCCGAAACCCTTCCGCCGCTCCTCCACGGGAGGAAAACTCCAGCGCGTCGACCCCAATGCAGGCGACGGATCGGTGACGGAATTGGCCGAGGGCCACGTGGTGACCCATGAACGCTTCGGCAGAGGCAAGATCGTGAAGCTCGAAGGCACCGCACCGAACACGAAAGCCACGGTGTTCTTCCCCGAAGCAGGCACCAAGCAGCTCCTCCTGAAGTTCGCGAAACTCACCCGCATCGACGAATGAGCCGACTCGCCTTGATCATCCTCGCTTTGCTGGCGGTCCTTGGTTGCCGGAAACCGAGCACGGATTGCGTGCTGGCGCTTTCCGTTCGGGATGCCGGCGAGGACGTGGAGCACCCTCCGGTGCCCGGAATCGACGCGGAGTTCAAGCAGCAGATTGTGTCGGGCGGCGTGTTGACGAGCGCGTTTGTCCCGGTGGATGAGCAGACGACGGATGCCGCGGGCGCGTGCGATTTGGTGTTCGCAAAGGAGAATGCGCTGGTTTACCGGTTGGATTTGAAGGCCGAAAATTGGTTTTCACGCCAAATCGAATGGAACCCCGACGACTTCCTTCCGGGCGACACCGTTCGGTTCTCGACCGACATGATGCCCCGCGCCACGCTGCGGGTTCACCTCGAAGCGGGGTTGCTGACCGGAAACGACGACGTGCTGCAATTCCGCACCCTGCACGTTCCGGGCGAGTACCCGACGTGCAGCAACGAATGGCGCACCTTCAACGAAAGCACCGCAGCCGACACGGCGTGGGTGTGTGACATGGAAGGAGGGGCGACGGTGGCCTACACGTGGATGGTCACGCGGGACGGGGAAACGAATTGGTACTTGGATTCGCTAGTAGCGGAACGGTTTGAGGAGACCACGTTGCATTTGGTTTGGTGATGGAAACGCGATTGGAACAGCACGACTTGCGGGTCGAAAAAACAGCGAGGTACTTCGTGCTCGGCCCGGAACATCCGGTCGGGAGGTTGTGGGCGCTCCACGGCTACGGCCAGCTCCCTCAGTACTTCTTGCGGCGGTTTGAAGCGGCGGCGGCGGCGGGCTGGCAGGTGGTCGCGCCGGAGGGGCTGCATCGCTTCTATGTCCAAGGCACTTCGGGCCGCGTGGGGGCTTCGTGGATGACGCGGGAGGAGCGGGAGACGGACATGGCGGATTACGTTCGGTATTTGGACCAAATCCATTCCCGCCTCACCCCCCATTCCGGCCCTGAATTGCTCCTCGGCTTCTCACAAGGCGTGGCCACGGCAGCACGGTGGGCATGCCGCGGACGAGCGCGTTTCGATGCCTTCGTCTTTTGGTCCGGTATTTTCCCGCCGGATTTGAAACTCGAATCCGAATGGCCACGAAAGCAAGGCGTTCGCACCTACGTGGCCTTGGGCGACGACGACGCCTACTTCGATGAATCGCTACTTCAGCGCACCCGTTCAACCTTCGAGTCCCACGGCATCGACCATGAAATCATCCGGTTTTCCGGCGGTCACGTCGTGGATGCAGAAGCCCTACACCACGTGTTAGGCGCTTTCATTTGACTCCAAGTAGCAGTCTTTCATGTCGCCGCTGAGCTCGTACAAAGCACGGCGACGATCTGAAGCATCCCGCGTGCGGTTGACCCACGCATGACCCCGCGATTGAATCGACCACTCATTCAATTCGTTGATGGCTCGATTCCTTCGAGACCGCCGGGTCTCGGGCGTATCAATGGACCCCATACCGAGCAAGGCGTCCAATTCATCCGCATCGATCGCATCCCCCGCTCGCGACCTCAATTGACTCAACGTATGCGCCACTGAGTTTTCCATTTGCAGCTCCCCGGTCGAGGCATCCGAGCTTTTCCGCCTCCTCAACCGCAGGACGAAGACCCCATAAAGAGAAGCGCCCGCAACAGCGGTTACGGCCCACCACCAAGTATACACGGACTGAAAGGCCGCTTCCTTTTTAGATAATCGGCTGGGCGGCTCAACCCGCCACCATTTGCCGCGTGCATCCATGAACTCCACGCCTCCCCTTCCCGGTCGAACCGCGTGCAGCTTGTCGGGAACAGCGGCCGTCGTTTGGCGATAGAACGCCCCCCCTTCTACATCCAACCAGCCGAACAGCGAACGATCGTCGCTCCAAATCAACGCCCATTGCCCCGTAGAAACCACGCGGTCGAATTGAGCCCAAGACCGATTGAGATGAGCGAATTCCGTCCACCCGAGCTCAGGCGCCAAGCACCGCCAAACCTTCCCTCGGTTGCCGAACACCGCATAAGCCACACCATCCTGGACCCACGGCGCTGCATGCGCCCCCCCAAACGGCAGCGCATTCGATTCCATCAATTCCCACCCCGTAGCGGTCGGAATCAGCCACTCCCCTGAAGGCAGCATGCGCATGACGCTCCCCCCGTAGGTCATCAGATACCCGCCCCTAGAATCCTCAGCTTGCAGCAATTCAAATTCAGCGGGCGATTTGACCAAACCCGATTGCGGACGACCTGGTCTCAACGTGAAATGCAGGTTGTGCATGCCATAGAACGACGCCAGGCCCTGCCGCTCGTCCGAGTGGCGGTTCAGCTTGAACGAGACATCGAACACCACCGACCTCTCAGGAATGTCCACAAATCCGTGGGCCCGGCCCGTGGCCCCATCCATGCGCAGTACGTGTCCACGCCCCGCGCGAATCACTTCGGCGCCAGCATCGATGTTCAAGGCCTCTCCCCCATCCAAGGGCATCTCGGGATGTTCACCTTCAAAATCAAAACCCGCCACACGCTCCAATCCATCGGGCATCATCCCGTTCTTCTGCCACTGCAGCATGTCCTCGGGAAGTGCCGCGCCCCGATGCACCGAAACATCATCGACTTCTACGGCCGAGAACCCACTCCAAGTCGTCCCAAAAGAGGCGCCCAAATGCAGCATGCGGTGGTCAAATCGCTGGCCTTTCGAACTGCCCTGGAACCGCACGTCTCCGTCAATGACTACGGCCGTCCTTCCCAACGCGTCGCGGGAATAAGTGAGCCGGTGCCATTCCCGACTCAAGTCCATTTTCAAGCACCGGTCGAATCGTTCATCAAAGTCCAAATTATCGATCTCAACACACGTCTCAACCTCGCTCACCTCTTGGAACTCCGCTTCAGCATGCTCCTGACTTCGCCAAACATTGCGAACGGATTCCGACTCCCCCACTCCCCAAATTCCAGACGATGCCACCACCCATTGATCGATGGAAGGAGACCAATCCACATTGCGTCGCCATTGGATTGAGGTGTTCAACTGACCCGTGAATTCCGAAGGCAAGGTATCCACCAATGTTTGGAGCACGTCGCGTGACCAACGCTGCCGCGCCACCTTCGATGGCCCGACATACGGCACCCAGGAGAGCGTTCGGTTTCCCTCGTGCAACGCCACGACGTCATCGTCGCCATCCCCGTCCCAATCGCATACCCGGATGAGGGAATTGGCCGGCCATTCCGCGATGGTTTGGCTCGGAAACACCTGGCTATCGCGTCGAAAGGGCACGACTACCAAGGCTGACGTAACGCGATTGTGGAAAAGCATGGTCCCATCAAGCTGGGGAGTGTGGTGGTTGATGATGACGCCCCGAGAACCGCGTTTGTCAATCCTACTGGAAACCATGCCATCAGAACCATTGGACCAAAACAAAAGTCCCGGAGAATCTTCTGTTTGCATCAAGACCCCAACCACTCCGTCGACATCCACCGCCACATCCCATGACTCAACAGCCGCCGTTTCAAGGACGCGCCACCCCCCTAATCCCCCGGATGGCATCCCCATGGCCACTTTCAGCCGCCGATTTTGTTCCACAATGACGTCTTCGAAACCGTCGCCGTTGAGGTCCATGAAGTCCAAATCTTCCACATGCCCCTCCACCTTGCCCAAATGCAACATGGCACCGTTGCGTTCGAGCTTCAAATGTCCATCTTCGCCCTCACCGATGATCAATCCGTGCCCCGTGCACCTGAAGCGTCCTGTGATGGTGGTAGATAGGTTTCTGAATGGAACCAGCTCCCGCCCGTCGAACTTGAACGCACTGACCTCGAAACGCTTCGAATCCACGGCCCTTTTGAGCCACAGCAAAGGCGGATAGGCCGCTTGACCATTCTCGTTCTCGTATGCTATTTGGTCGACCACAGCGGGCTCGCCCAGTAGGTTATACGGTTCTTCCAACCCGTGCCCGGCGAAGCCCCAACAAATCCACACCCCCTTTTGGTCCACAAAAATCAGGTCAGTAGCACCGTCCCCATCAAAATCAGCGACTCGAAAATCCACCAACCCATCCCATGAAACCTGAAGCGACTGCGTGAGCGGCTCCGCAAACCGAGCGTCCCAATCCGAACGCTGAATTTCCCCGTCAAATTGAGCCCAGCCTGCTAGCGACCAACAAGCCCCGATCATGCACACCCAAATTCGTCTAGCGCTCATCTTCGAAAATGCAAAAAACATCAAGCCAACAGTTCCATGACAAAGTACACTGAACCACCCGGCTGACCTAATCCAAACGTGTTCAAATAAAATGACTAACAAGCTCATGGAATCGGTCGTAAATTGCTCGACATGAAAGTTGCATCCACACTCGCCGTGCTCGTCCTCTGCATTGCAACGGCCCAGGCTCAATCGGCGGCTTGGCACCATGAACTGACCGAACTCGAACGGAATCATGTTGAGCGCATCGGGTTTGAGCCCGTCGGCGCCCGTGGCATCACGGATCCGCCCCCATTTGATGAATTGCGGACCGCTGCCGAATGGGAAGAAATCGAGGCCTTGACCATTGCGTGGACGTCCTTTCCGTGCATTCAGAAGCAGATCGTTGCGGCGGCATCGCAGGAATGCTCGGTCATCGTCTTCGCGGAGGACCCTGCAGCGTGCGAGAATTATTTGACGGGTTCCTCGTGTGGAGGGGCGTTGGATTTGACGTCTGTCCAAATCGTGAACGCCGATTACAACAGCATCTGGATCCGGGACTACGGCGCCACCACGGTCTACGGCTCCTTCAACGACGACCGCGTTTTGGTCGATTGGATTTACAACCGCCCCCGACCGCTCGATGACGCCATTCCGGATGTGCTGGGAAGCACCTTGAATATTCCGGTCTACAGCACGACCGCCTCACCGACCGACCTGATGGGCACGGGCGGCAATTGGATGAGTGACGGGTTTGGAACGGCGTTCGCATCAGAGCTCGTTTTGGAGGAAAACATGGGCGGGAGCACGTGGTGGACAAGCTTTCCTGACCACACCGAAACCGAGATTCGCGGCATCGTCGAAGCGTTTCACGGGGTGGACGAATACGCCCTCATGCCGACGCTGCCATACGACGGCATTCACCACATCGACATGCACATGAAGTTGCTCGACGAGCACCGACTGCTCGTTGCGGAATACCCCGAAGGCACGGCCGATGGACCGCAGATCGAGGCGAACTTGGAATACGTGTTGGCCAATTACACCACGCGGTGGGGCACTCCGTTTGAGGTGGTGCGCATTCCGAGCCCGCCCGAAGGGGGCTTTGGAGGGGGGTATCCGAATCAGGGAGGGGATTATTTGACCTACACGAACAGCGTGTTCATCAACAACACCATCCTGGTCCCCACCTACTACCAGCAATACGACACGACAGCGCTTCGCATTTACGAAGAGCAGCTGCCCGGCTACAACGTGGTGGGCATCGATTGCGACAATTCGGGGGAAGACATCATCCAATTGAGCGGAGCCATCCATTGCATCACCCACAGCGTGGGCGTTGAAGACCCGTTGATTTTGAGCCATTTGCCCCTGCCAGACACGGAAGACACGGTGAACGATTATCCGGTGAGTGCAACTTGTTCGCACCGTTCCGGAATGGCGGTGGCAGAAATGCATTGGCGCGCCCAAGGCGAAACCGCTTGGAACGTGGTGACGCTATCGGATGCGGGGAACGATGAATTCACGGGGGCATTGCCCGCACAGCCCGAAGGGACCGTCGTGGAATACTACCTCCACGGAGAGGCGACGAGCGGAAAGGTGGGCAACCGACCAATGCCTGCACCGGAAGGGTTTTGGTCGTTCCGTGTGGGGAGCTTGCCGCAAGGAATGGCCGTCATTGAAGGCGCGTTTTCCCAACCCGCGTTTCCGAATCCCGCTTCGGCCATTACCTGCATCCCGGTTTCGCTGCCGCGTTCAACCCGAGGAACCCTCGACGTCATCGACGCGACGGGGCGTTGCATTGAAACGGTCTACGAAGGCACCCTGCCGGCTGGCACGAGCAAGCACTTCATCCAAGCAGCAGATTGGCCGCGTGGCGCTTACCTCATCCGACTTCGCCTAGAAGATGGACGCACGGGAACGCAGCGCTTGATGGTGAACTGACTCAGTCCCGGCGGCCTCCAAACAAGCGGAGGAGGAACAGGAACAAGTTGACGAAATCCAAGTAGAGCGAGGTCGCACCGAGGATGGCCAGCTTCGTAGCAGATGCCGTGCCGTATTCTACGCCTGCGCCGATGCGCTTCACCTTTTGGGTGTCGTACGCGATCAAGCCCACGAAGACGAGCACGCCCACAATGCTGATGATGTAATCCAGACCTGCGGAACCCAAGAACCAATTCACCACGCTCGCAATGATGATGCCGATGAGCGCCATGAACAGCAATTGCCCGAATGAGGTCAGGTCCTGCTTGGTGGTGTATCCCACAATGGCCATGACCAAAAAGGTCAACGACGTGATGCCAAACACTTGGAAAATCGTTGTCCCGGCGTAGAGGATGAAAATCGAACTCAAGGAAACGCCCATGACCACCGCAAAGGCCAAAAACAGCGCAACCAATGCTCCCGCGGACCAGCGCTGAAACCCCATGTTCATGGCGAGAATGAACGCAAGGGGAGATAACATGGCGACCCACCCCAAGAGGGACATGCCGCCACTTTCACTGATCAACAAACTCCACGCCCCGCTGGCTGCAACGTAGTAAGCCACCACGCCTGTCAACATGAGGCCTGCAACCATCCAAGAGAACACGTTCGAAACGAACCGGCTGACCGCAGCCTCGTCTTGGATGACGGCGCCGTCGAAAATTTGGGGGGATTCAAAATCGTTCATGGAGGCAAATTAACAACAGAAACTCAGCCGTTACCCCCCTGCTTTCGCCAACGATTTCAAACAACTCAGCGCTTGCTGAGCGCAAGCTTCATGAACTCCTTGCGCGTCTTCGGATCGTCGAGGAAGACCCCGGTGAATGCACTCGTCGTGGTGACGGAGTTTTGTTTCTCGACACCGCGCATTTGCATGCAGAGGTGCTGGGCTTCGATGATCACGGCCACTCCGCGCGCTTGAAGCGTGTCTTGAATGCAGTCTCGGATTTGTTCCGTCAACCGCTCTTGCACCTGCAAACGGCGCGCAAACGCATCGACCACCCGAGGGATCTTGCTCAACCCGACGATGTGCTTGCTCGGGATGTAGGCCACGTGTGCCTTTCCGAAAAAAGGCAACATGTGGTGTTCGCACAACGAATACAGCTCGATGTCCCGCACGCACACCATTTCATCGCTGGCTTCTTCGAACAACGCACTGCGTAAAATGGCTTCTGGATCCGCGTACATGCCCGCGGTCAAAACGGCCATGGCCTTCGCCGCACGCTGTGGAGTTTTCACCAATCCTTCCCGTTCAACGTCCTCGCCGATTCGCTCCAGGACGTTGCGGTAATTGTCCGCCAATTCTCCTACCGCGTCTTCGTCGTAGCGCTCAATTCGTTCATACAACGCCCGTTTATTCTCCGCCATAATAGTCCGCGTAGTTGTTTTCCGTTTCGTAAAGACGCAAGTGCGTCAGGGTACAACCACGGGATTGGATGTGGGGTTCAATTTGTTCCCAAATCGCGATGATCAGATTCTCCGTCGACGGCTGGATGCCTTTCATGAACGGCACGTCCAAATTCAGGTTCCTGTGGTCGATGGGCTCTTCCACGTACTCCTTGATGATGTCCTTGAGTTCCTTGAGGTTGATGCAGTAGCCGGTCACGGGGTCCGGCACGCCCTTCACGGTCACGTGCAGCTCGAAATTGTGGCCGTGCCAGTTCGGGTTGGCGCACTTGCCGAACACTTCGAGGTTCTTTTCCTCGCTCCATTCGTTGTGCCAAAGCTTGTGGGCCGCATTGAAGCGCGCGCGTCGGGTGATGTGGACTTGTTTCATCGGATGGGCCAAAGATACAGCCTGCCGTACCTTCGCACCATGATTGTGATTACCGGAGCCGCGGGATTCATCGGCAGTGCCTTGGCCGCGCACCTGAACGCGCTGCGCTTCAACGACCTCGTCCTGGTCGACGACTTTTCGAGGGAAGACAAAGCTGCGAACACGTCGGACTTGCGCTTCACCGCCAAGGTGGAACGGTCGGTGTTCTTCGATTGGCTCGAGGAGCACGAACGCCAAGTCCAGTTCATCTTTCACTTGGGCGCACGAACCGACACCACCGAACAAAACCGCGCCCTGTTCGACGAATTGAACCTGTCCTACAGCAAGACGATATGGGAGCGGTGCGTGGCGTACGGACTTCCGCTCGTCTACGCCTCGTCCGCCGCAACGTATGGCGGTGGAGAACACGGGTACCGCGACGACCACGAGTTGGTCGAACGGCTGCGGCCGCTGAACCCTTACGGCGAAAGCAAAAACGACTTCGATAAGTGGGCCCTTGCGCAACCGCGTGCCCCCTATTTTTGGGCGGGCCTGAAATTCTTCAACGTTTTCGGTCCCAACGAATACCACAAAGGCCGGATGGCTTCCGTGGTGTTCCACACGTTCAACAAAGTCAACGCCTCGGGGGAAATGAAGCTCTTCCGATCGCACCGACCGGACGTGGCCGATGGGCACCAAGCCCGCGATTTCGTTTACGTCAAGGACGTGGCCCGCGTGTGCACCTGGCTCATGCACCACCGCCAACCCGCCTCAAACGGACTGTACAACCTCGGATCCGGCCAAGCCCGAACGTTCCTGGATTTGGCGCGCGCCACCTTCGCGGCCATGGGCGTCCCCGAAGACATCGGATTCGTCGACACGCCAGCGGACATCCGTGACACGTACCAGTACTTCACGGAAGCGGACCTATCGAAACTTCGGACCATAGGATATGATGCGCCCTTCCACTCCCTCGAAGACGCGGTAACCGACTACGTCCAGCACTACTTGCAATCCGGAAAACGCTGGGGTCAATCCTCCAACTGAACCGATTCCAAGGCGCCCACAAGTCGGGCTCGGAGCGCTTTAAGCCGCTCTAGAACCGCCTCCCGTTCGCCTCCATGAACGGTCGGCACGGGCTCGACCGCTCCTTGCAACACCTTGCGCGCCCCCTCGATGGTGAACCCTTGCTGGCGCACCAACGCGTGAATGCGCGCGATCAATTCAATGTCCTTCCGCGAGTAAAACCGCTTTCCTCGGGCATTCGTACGCGGCGTGAGCTGCCGAAATTCCTTCTCCCAATACCGCAGCGTGCTCGCGTTCTCCCCCACCTCAGCAGCCACCTCAGTGATGGTGAAGAATCGCTTTTCCACGGGTTTATTCAAAGGCGGCATTCGCAAACGGATTCAAAATCAGGCATGAAGATAGCGAAAGCTCCCGGACTTCGGTCAATCGAAGCTTTGGTTCTCCTGCTCCGATTGCATCAACAGCTCCTCGTACTGCTCCGGCGTGAGGTCGTTGAAGTAGAAATGAGCGGGGTTCAAGCGATCGCCGTCCTTGTGCACTTCGTAGTGCAGGTGCGGCGCAACGGAAGTGCCGGTGCTGCCCACGAGGCCGATGAGATCGCCTCGTCGAACGCGATCGCCTGCCTTCACCAGAATTTCGCTCATGTGCGCGTAAAGCGTTTCGTAGCCGAAACCGTGGCGGATGATGACGTGTCGACCGAAACCGTTGTAGCTGCGCTTCGCCAGGACCACTTCACCGTCCCCTGTGGCGAAGATATCCGTTCCCGTGGGTGCCGCAAAGTCCATTCCGTAGTGGAACTTGCGCACTTTATAAATGGGGTGGATGCGGTAACCATAGCCGCTCGCCATGCGCTTGAGGTCCTCGTTTCGAACCGGCTGAATGGCCGGAATGCTCTTCAGCAGTTCCGTGTTGTTGCGGGCCAAATCCAGCACTTCATCAAAGCTCCGGCTCTGCGCCACCAACTTCCGCTGCAGCTCCGCCACGCTCTCCGTGACCTCGATCAACTCCCCGGACCACGCATGCCCTTGGAGGTGCTTCGTGCGATCCACCCCGCCGACTCCTGGGTTGCGCAGGTGCATGGGGTAAGGATCGGTTCCGAAGATGGAGCGGTAGATGGCATCGTCGCGTTGCGAAATGTCAGCCAACACCGCATCCATTTGGCCCAAATCCTCGTTCAATGAAGCGAGTTGGTCCTGCAAAAACGCCAGCTCCCGATCCCGGGCCAAATCCGCAGGACTCTCGAACCACGTATCGAACACATAAATCGAACCGCCCACCATGGCAGCCATCAGCACCGCGCGCTTGAGGAACAGAAAGACGTAATCCTTCAGTTCGAACGGAACCTGCTCCAACTCGAGCGTCCGTTCATTGAACTGAATCTTATGGAATCGCTTCTGCATTTCGCAAAGGTGCGATGTATTTTCACGCCCTCAAAGCCTACCCCGGGTCGGTTTTTCACACTTTAACGCTCATCCCACATGGAATCCCGCGCAATCCGCCAAACCTTCTTGGATTTTTTCGCTTCGAAAGGCCATGAAATCGTGCCTTCGGCGCCGATGGTCATCAAGGACGACCCCACGCTGATGTTCAACAACGCGGGGATGAATCCGTTCAAGGATTTGTTCTTGGGAAACAGCCCGGTGGTGCACCCGCGCATAGCCGACACCCAGAAATGCCTGCGCGTCAGCGGCAAGCACAACGACCTCGAGGAAGTGGGGGTGGACACGTACCACCACACGATGTTCGAAATGTTGGGGAATTGGAGCTTCGGGGACTATTTCAAAGAAGATGCGATTGCTTGGGCGTGGGAGTTGCTCGTCGACCGGTATGGGCTGGATCCGGATCGGCTTTTTGTAACGGTGTTTGCCGGAGACGACGGGGACGGGTTGCCGGAAGACACCGAAGCGAAGGAATTTTGGAAGCAGTGGATTGCCGAGGAACGGATTTTGCCCGCGGGGAAGAAGGATAACTTTTGGGAGATGGGCGAAACGGGGCCGTGTGGGCCGTGTTCGGAGATTCACGTGGACTTGCGGGGTGAGGCGGAACGGGCGGCGACGCCGGGAGCGGATTTGGTCAACGCCGACCACCCGCAAGTGGTGGAAATTTGGAACCTGGTGTTCATGCAATTCAATCGCATGGCAAACGGTTCGCTGCAGCCCCTGCCCGCGCAACACATCGACACCGGCATGGGCCTCGAACGCCTCGCGATGGCTTTGCAAGGGAAGCAATCGAATTACGACACGGACGTGTTCCGTCCGATGATCGCGAAAACGGAATCGCTGAGCGGTGCCGCTTACGGCGCCACCGACAGCAAAGCCGACGTGGCCTTCCGGGTCATCGCCGACCACATCCGCGCGGTGGCTTTCAGCATTGCCGACGGCCAGCTGCCCTCGAACACGGGAGCCGGCTACGTCATTCGCCGGATTCTGCGCCGTGCCATCCGCTACGGGTATTCCTTCCTCAACCTGCAGGAGCCGTTCATGCACCAACTCGTGCCGGTGCTCGCCGACCACATGGGCGGGGCCTTTCCAGAGCTCCATGCCCAGGGCGAGCTCATCGAACGGGTCATTTTGGAGGAGGAGGAGGCGTTCTTGCGCACGCTGTCGAAGGGCATCGAATTGCTGCAAGGGCGACTCGATGCGCTGCCGAAGGGAGGCACGCTGGGCGGATCGGACGTGTTCGAACTGTACGACACCTTCGGTTTCCCCGTGGATTTGACTGCGCTGATGGCAGGCGAATCGGGGTTCAAATTGGATGAGGCGGGGTTCGAGGCGGCTTTGGCCCAGGCCAAAGAGCGCAGCCGCGCTGCCGGCAAAATCACCGCCGATGACTGGGTGGAACTCGCTCCAGGCAGCAGCACCTTCATCGGCTACGATCACCTCATCGCCGACACGCGCATCCTCAAGTACCGCGAAGTGGAAGCGAAGAAACGCCGCTTCTACCAAATCGTACTCGCAACCACCCCCTGCTACCCCGAAGGCGGTGGCCAAATCGGCGACCAAGCTCACCTGACCTCAGGCGGCGACTGCATCTCCATTTTCGACACGAAACGAGAAAACAACCTCATCGTCCACTCCACGTCCGCCCTGCCGAAAGACCCTTCTGCTCCGGTCACGATCGAAGTGGACGTTGCCCGCCGTGAGGACGCTGCGCGCAACCATACGGCCACGCACCTGCTGCACGAAGCATTGCGCGAGTTGCTCGGCGACCACGTGGAACAAAAGGGGTCACTCGTCAAGCCTGACGCCCTGCGCTTCGACTTTTCGCACTTTGCTCGTTTGACCGAGGAAGAAATCGCGGCCATCGAACAGCGCGTCAACGAGCGCATCCTCGCCAATTTCGCTCTGCAAGAGCACCGCTCCATTCCCATCGCTGAAGCTCAAGCCGCTGGGGCGTTGATGTTGTTTGGAGAAAAGTATGGCGACGAGGTCAGGATGATTGAATTTGGCAACTCCAAGGAGCTGTGCGGGGGCACACACGCCCCGGCCACCGGTAGCCTGGGCACCTTCCGCATCCTTTCGGAATCGGCTGTAGCAGCCGGCATCCGGCGCATCGAAGCCACCACCGGCGCGCACGCACTGGAGCGCAGCGTCGAAGAACGCGCCACCCTCCATGCCCTGAACCAACTGCTGAAATCGAAGACCCCAGTGAAGGCGGTGGAAGACCTGCTCGAAAAGGTCAGCGCCCTCACGAAGGAGGTCGAAAGCTTCCAAAAGCAAGCCGCTGCGGGGGCGAAATCGGATTTGGTGGCGAACATGGAATCCGTCAACGGCGTGAACGTGCTCATCGCCGCAATCGACTTGCCCGCAGGGGACATCAAGGACTTGGCGTTCCAACTCAAAGCCGAGCACGCGCCCTTTTTCGGGGTCTTTGGCGCTCAGGCCGATGGGAAGGCGACCCTTTCGGTGGCCATCAGTGATGACCTCGTAAAGGAGCGCGCTCTGCATGCGGGCCAAATCGTAAAGCGGCTTGCCACCGCCATCCGCGGAGGTGGAGGCGGCCAGCCGTTCTTTGCCACGGCGGGTGGCAAAAATCCAGAAGGCCTGCCCGAAGCCTTGCAAGCCGCTCGGGAGATCATTTCCTGAACGTTCCCAACGAAAAAAGCCCGGAGTTCCGGGCTTTTTTCATGAAACAGGCCGAAGCTCAGGCGGCTGCCCAACCGTTGGCCGGTTCATTTTGAGCTCCATACACGGGCCCTTTGTACTCCTCCTCGTAGGCCAACCCCAAGTTCAACACGTAAAACACGTTGAACACCGAAATGAGCAGGTAGTCCACCCACGAGCGCTTTCCGAACGATTGCGCCAACTCAATGAGGGTGCGGAAGAACAAGTACACGTTGAACCCCGGAACGAGGAACAGGGCAGCATGCCAAGCTGGACGTCCAATGATGGTCATCGCCGTGGCAACATTCACCCCTGGAACGAACACCTTCCATGCAGGTTGGCCCGCCTTGAGGAACAACTTCAGGTTGCCCGCGGCGATGATGGGCAACAGAAAGCACAACGTGAACACGAGGTTACCGGGAATTTCCCGACCGAAGATTACGAGGTCATTCATGGGATTTGAGCTTTGCGTTCAATGATTTGACGAAGCCCTAGGCGCGGGGTTGCCTATCCCAATGTGTTAACGTTCAGAAAGTCCCGCGTTTTGGCGAATCGCATCCGCCGTGATGTCCGCTCCCCTTGGAGTCAAAATCACCAGCCGCTCCACCACGTTGCGCAATTCGCGAATGTTGCCCCGCCAATTCGCCTCCTGCAACAAGCGCATGGCCTCCGGCCCGACCACGGGCACCGGCAGGTTGTAATTGCCGCAGATCCGTCCCAAGAAGTGATTCACCAAGAGCGGCACGTCCTCGCGGCGATCATTGAGCGGTGGCACTTCCACCAAAATCACCGCGAGCCGGTGGTACAAATCTTCTCGAAAATGCCCCCCGTCGATTTCCGCCAACAAGTTCCGGTTCGTCGCCGCCACAATCCGCACATCGACAGCGATGTCCTCATCCCCCCCGACCCGGGTGATTCGGTTCTCCTGCAACGCCCGAAGCACCTTCGCTTGTGCCGACGGGCTCATGTCGCCAATTTCATCCAAGAACAAGGTGCCCCCATGAGCCAACTCGAACTTGCCCTTCCGCTGCTTCACTGCGCTCGTGAACGCTCCCTTCTCGTGACCAAACAATTCGCTTTCGATCAGTTCCGACGGAATGGCGGCGCAATTGACTTCAATGAACGGCGCATCCGCCCGTGCGCTGAGCGCATGCAATTGACGCGCCACCAATTCCTTCCCCGACCCGTTGGGCCCCGTCACCAAAACCCGCGCATCCGTCGGGGCCACCGTGGCAATGCGATCCGAGATGTTCCGAATGGCTTGGGATTCGCCCACGATGGTGCTCGCCTTCTCTTCGTTCAAAGCCCGTTCCAACTCCATGGCTTTTTCCTGCAAGGCCTTGCGTTCGGTCGCGTGGCGCAAGGTCACGATGAGCCGGTTCAAATCCAGCGGCTTCTCGATGAAATCGAAGGCGCCTTCTTTGATGGCGCGCACCGCCACGTCCACGGTTCCATGACCGCTGATCATGACCACGGGCGTGGCGACTCCCTTTTCCTTGAGCATCGCGAGCACTTCCATGCCGTCCATCCGGGGCATTTTGATGTCGCAAAAAATGAGATCGAAGGCGAATTTCACGGCTTGGGAAAGGCCCTTGGCGCCGTCTTCCGCCACTTCCACGCGGCAGCCCTCTTCTTCGAGGAGTTCCCGCAAGCTGTTGCGGATGGGCGCTTCGTCGTCGATGATGAGGACTTTCGTCATGGGTTGAGGTTTGGCCAAACAGATTCCAAAGATGGTGCCAAATCAGCCCCCACCGCCAACTCCACCAGCCCTTCCCGAAGGGCATAGGGCGAGCGCGCAACCCGCACTGGAACGGGGGAGGCCGCATCGAGGTGTTGCAACACGTTTTGGACGAGCACGGATGCCAAGGGCAAAAACGGCGCCCGCGAAGACGGCATCCCCTTCCACGCCAACCGCTCCGTCAACGACGACGTCAACGCCTCGCGGTGCAGGGCGTCCAAGGCCGCGCGATCCAGCCGTTCCGCCTCGGCGTGCGGCCCGCCCTGATCCGGCAGGGGCTGGCCACGGCGCAGCAGCGACGCCAACGCATCGAAGGAACCGCTCGAACCGACCAGGACGTTGGGCTGCCACTGAGCAATCGCAGCGCGAACGGGCTCGAGCACCTCGTTGATGAACGGCTGCAACCGGTCGGCGCCTCGCTGGAGAAGGGGGTCGCTGGGTTTGGCATAATCCTTCATGCGCACCACGCCTGCATCCACGCTTTTCAGCCAGTTCCACTCCCCTCCATTGGACCAAATCCCAAACTCCACGCTGCCGCCACCGATGTCCATCATCAAGCCCACTTCCTCCCCTTCCAACGGCGCAGTCATCGCCACGCCCTTCCAAATCGCAAACGCTTCTTGCGCCCCCGAGATCACCTCCACGCGCATTCCCATTCGATCCGCAACCGCTTGCACAAACTCCCCGGCGTTGCGCGCGTCACGGAGCGCGCTCGTGCCCGTCACGTAAACCGCATCCACCCCATAATTTCTGAGCGTTTCGCGGAACACGCCCAGCGCATCCATCCCTCGGGCAAACCGTTCCGCACGAATGGTGGCGTTCCGAAACCCACCTGCGCCCAACCCCACGGGCAAGCTGTTCGCAAATTCACGCACCCATCGTCCTGCTTCCACCCGCGCAATGACGAGGGTGAAGGAGTTCGAACCGCAATCGATGACGCCTATTGGGTTCATGATCGGTGCCGCATCCAGCGAAACAATTCCATGAAGGTCGGTCGCTTGCCATGCATCAACAACCCCACGCGGTACACGCGACCCGCGAAAATCACCACGAGGACCGCCGTCAGCGACACGCCCAACAAACTCAGCATCACCTCCCAAAGCGGCACCCCAAGTGGAATGCGAATCAGCATCATAACGGGCGCCGAAAACGGAACGAAAGACCCCACGACCGCCATCGTCCCTTCCGGATCCTGCATCGCAGTGGAGGCCATGACGTAGGAAGCGATCAAGGGCAACATCACGGGCAACATCAAATACTGCGCATCCGATTCCTCGCTCACCGCAGCCCCAACCGCCGCGAACAGGCTCGCATACAACGTGTAGCCCGTGACGAAAAACGCCGCCGTTGCCAACGCCATCACCCCCCAATTGACATCCAATAAAAAGCTCAATTCATCCTGACTCGCAAGCCACGACTTCCAGTCCAGTCCCGCTCCCTGCAACGCCGCGTCCCCGCCAATCAGGCCGGATTGTTCGAACAAGAAGCCCCCCAACGCGGTCATCGCCCATCCGATGACAATGAACGCCACGAACTGCGTCAGCCCCACGAGCCCCACTCCAATGATTTTACCCGCCATCAGCACCCGCGGCTTCACTGCGCTGATGATGACTTCTACGATGCGGTTTGCCTTTTCCTCGATGACGCCGCGCATGATTTGAGCGCCGTAGATGCTGATGAGCATGAACAACGTAAGGGAGAATACAAAGCCAATGACGGCCCGCCCCGTGGCGCCTCGGTCCTTCGTGACGATGTCTTGCCCGACGAGCGACACCTTCATTTTGAGCCGCTTATACGTCTCATAATCCAAGGCCAACTCCGATTTCACCCGAAAGCGTTCGATGGCGTGGCTCAAGTCCGATTGGATCTTTCCTTGCACGACCACCCCGGGACTGCGCTCGTAATACAGCATGGCCTTCCCATGTTGGACAATGGCATCATCGAAGTCCACCATGGCATCGAAGTCGCTGGTCATGAACGTGCTGTCCGCAAGCGGTTCTTCGGCGAAGCGGTAGGACAAATCCGTTCGCTCCGGAAAACAATCGGGATGGGTGGGCACCCACGCGTTGTAGCCGTCATCCCATCGGGTGATGAGGCCAGAGCGGTCGATGACGAGCACCTTCGTTTCGCCTTCCGTTTGGCTCGCCATTAAGCCCACGAATCCGATGACCAGTGCGCTCAAGACGGGCATCAGCAACGTCCCGATGAGGAACGCCCTCCGCCGCACCCGAGTGAGGTATTCTCGGGCAATGATGAGTCCAAGGATGCTGCTCATGTCGCAGAAAGGGGTTCTGCGGCCTTGGCTTGAACCGCTTGAATGAAAATCTCACGCATCGAAGTGGCATACGGTTCGCACGCGATGAGCCGAACCTCGCTCGCTAACCACTTCACCCATTCCGGCCAATCGGCGGATTCAGGCAAACGTAAAATGGCCTCGTGATGCCTCGGATGCTCCATCGAACGCAAGCTGACCAGTTCCGCCGCTGCCCCGAGGGCCGCAGTGAAGCCGATGGCCTCGCCTTCGAACACCACGCGCACCCGACCTTGCCTCGCTTGCTCGCGCAAATCCGAAACGCCCCCCGCAAGCAGCACCTCGCCTTGATGAACGAGCGTGACGGTGCCGCACATCTCCTCCACGCTCGGCATGTCGTGCGTTGAAAGCAGGATGGTCGTTCCCTGCTCGCTCAATTCTCGAACGACTTCACGGATTCGCTGCGCATTGATGGGATCAAAGCCGCTGAGGGGTTCGTCCAAAATGAGCAAATCGGGCTCGTGAAGCACCGTCGTGATGAACTGGATTTTTTGGGCCATGCCCTTGCTCAAATCCGAAACTGGGCGGTTCCACCAACCGTCCACCTCAAGCCGTTCGAACCACACCTTGAGGCGGCGAATGGCCTCGGCTCGGCTCAGGCCTCGCAATTGGCCCAGGTAAATGCCTTGTTCGCCCACCTTCATGGTTTTATACAAGCCCCGCTCTTCCGGCAAGTAACCGACGCGCATCTGGTGATGGCGTTCGAGGGGCTCCCCGAAAAAGGCGATGCGGCCCTCGTCCGGGGCGGTGATGCCCGCCAGCATCCGAATGAGGGTGGTCTTGCCGGCACCGTTGGGGCCCAAGAGGCCGAAAACCCCGCCCTGCGGAATCTCCAGCGACACGCCCTTCAACGCTCGATGACCTCGATAGGTCTTGGAAACGCCCTCAACTTGGATGACCGAGCTCATTGAAACAAATCGCGGACCTTATCGAAGAAGCCGCGTTCGTTGTGCTCGGCTTCAGGCTCGAAATTGGCGGACTTGCGCAGGATTTCAAGCGCTTTGCGTTCTTCGTCGGAGAGTTTCTGGGGGGTCCAAACGTTGATGTTCACCAGCAAATCACCTTTGCCGTAGCTGTCCACTGCGGGCAGTCCTTTGCCGCGCAGGCGAACGAGCTTCCCGCTTTGGGTGCCGGGCTCGATTTTGATTTTTGCACGGCCTGAGATGAGCGGAACTTCGGCATCGGCCCCGAGGGCCACGTCAGCGAAATTCACGTACAGGTCGTAGTGCAAGTTCTTTCCGTTGCGCTTAAGGTGTTCGTGCGGGATTTCTTCGATGACCACGAGCAAATCGCCTGGAACACCGCCCATCGGTGCGCCGTTGCCTTCGCCGCGAACGGAGAGTTGCATGCCGTCTTCGACGCCTCCCGGGATGTTGATTTCCACCACGGCCTCTTCGCGAACCATGCCCCATTCGTCGGAACCCGAGGGCCGCTTCGTGATGCGCTGACCACTGCCTTGGCAGGCGCTGCAGGTGGTGGCGGTTTGCATTTGGCCCAAAATCGTGTTGGTCACCCGGCGAACCTGGCCAGTGCCGTGGCAGGTGGAACACTCCGCATATTCTGCCCCCTTCGCCTCGACTTGCTTGAAGACCTTGACCTTCTTCTTCGCGCCATTCGCGATTTCTTCGAGGGTCAACTTGACCTTGATCCGCAAGTTCGACCCTTTCATCCGCCGTCGGCGACCGCCGCCGCCGCCACCTCCACCAAATCCGCCGCCGAAAATGTCGCCGAACTGGCTGAAGATGTCGTCCATGTTCATGCCACCGAATCCGCCGGGGCCGCCGGGGCCGCCGCGCATTCCTTCGTGACCGAACCGGTCGTACTGGGCGCGCTTCTGGGAATTGCTCAGCACCTCGTAGGCCTCAGCTGCCTCCTTGAACCGCTCCTCGGCATCCTTGTCGTCGGGGTTCTTATCGGGGTGGTACTTGAGGGCCAACTTCCGATACGCCTTCTTGATTTCCGCGTCGCTCGCTTTGCGATCGACACCGAGTACTTCGTAAAAATCGCGCTTCGCCATGCCTTACGCGCCGACGACGACTTTTGCGAAACGCACGACGCGCCCCTTGAGTTCGTATCCTTTCTCAATCACATCGACCACCTTGCCTTTCAGTTCTGGGTGGGGGATGTTGGTCACGGCTTCGCACCGGTCCGTGTCGAAATCGTCGCCGACTTGGACTTCAAGAGCTTTGAGGCCCTGGTGCTGCAGGATTTGCGTCAACTTCGTGTAGACCAATTGTTGGCCCTCGCGGATCACCTCGATGTCCTCCGTTTCAACGTTCAATCCCCGCTCAAAATCGTCGACCACCGGCAACAGACTCTCGAGCACGTTTTGGCCTGCACTCTCAATCATCGATAGGCGCTCGCGGTTCGTGCGCTTGCGGTAGTTGTCAAACTCGGCGTACAACCGCAAGTACCGGTCTTCCCAATCGGTTGCAGGAACCTCCTGATGTTCCGACTCGCCAGCATCCCCTTCGTTCTCCACCTGATCTTCCGCCACGGATTCCGCCGTCGCTTCTGATTGGGCTGCTTGCTGCGCTTGGGGCTCCGTTTCTGGAAACTCCACCTCGGGGTTCGTGTTCGTCTCGTTCATGTCAAATGATTTGTGCGCGAAATGGCAAAAGGCTTGCCACACGCGATTTCAAACGAAAGAGACCGACATCCTGTCAGGTGTCAGTCCCGTTCTATAACTCAATGCGTCAAGGCGTCAGAAGCTCTTGACGTGCAAATCGATCTGGCGATGCAGCTCCATTCCCCGCAAGTTCTTTGCGATGATGACGCCTTCTTCATCGATTAGGAAACTCATTGGAATGGATGAAACGCCATAGAGCGCGGCTGCTTCGCTGTTCCAACGGTTCAAGTCGGATACGTGGTACTCCCAGTCCAGTCCGTCTTGATCGATGGCAGCCTCCCATCGCGCGGCGTCGCTGTCCAAGCTCACGCTGAACACCTCGAACCCCTTTGCGGTGCGGAACTTCGCCTTGTCGTACTTGTCGTAGGCCGCCACAACGTTCGGGTTCTCGCGCCGGCAGGGTCCACACCAGGAAGCCCAAAAGTCCACCAGCACCAACTTGCCCCTCAAGTCACTGAGCATCATCTCCTTGCCCTTCGGATTGGGCATGGCAATCTCCGGAGCCAAATCCCCGATGTTCGTACCCACTCGTCCTGACCGGGTTACTTTTTGGGCTTCGGCCACCACCGTGCGGGAATTCAGCGGACCGCCTGCCTCCGATTCGACCTCCAAGCCCCACCAAGCGGCTCCTGCTACGACCGCCCCAACGGCCCAAATTTTCCAATTCATCATGCACCTAATTTATGGCGAAATGCGCCTCAATCCACACGCTCGATGTGCGCGCCCAAGGCCTTCAATCGCTGTTCGATGTGCTGGTAACCCCGGTCGATTTGGCCGATGTTGTGGATGACGCTCTGGCCTTCTGCCGAAAGGGCAGCGATGAGCAAGGAAACGCCCGCACGGATGTCGGGACTCGTCATGGTCACTCCGCGCAGCGGGCTCTTGCGATCGAGGCCGATGACGGTGGCGCGGTGCGGATCGCACAAGATGATTTGGGCGCCCATGTCGATGAGCTTGTCCACGAAAAAGAGTCGGCTTTCGAACATTTTTTGGTGCACCAAAACACTGCCCCGCGCCTGCGTCGCCGTCACCAGAATGATGGACAACAAATCCGGCGTAAAGCCCGGCCAAGGCGCGTCGCTCACCGTCAAAATCGACCCGTCAATGAACGTGTCGATTTCATAAATCTCTTGAGCCGGAACGAAGAGGTCGTCGCCCCGTCGCTCCAAGGCAATGCCCATGCGCTCAAAAACGCGGGGAATCACGCCGAGGTGCTCGTACCCCACGTCCTTGATGGTCACCTCGCCTTGGGTCATCGCCGCCATGCCGATGAACGACCCGATTTCGATCATGTCCGGCAAGCACCGGTGATCGGTGCCGCCGAGGCGCTCAACGCCGTGGATGGTGAGCAAGTTCGACCCCACGCCTTCGATGTTGCCGCCCATGCGGTTGATCATGGAGCAGAGCTGTTGGAGGTAGGGCTCGCACGCCGCATTGTAAATGGTGGTGGTGCCTTCGGCCAAGGCAGCGGCCATGACCAAATTCGCCGTGCCCGTCACCGACGCCTCGTCCAAGAGCATGGTCGTTCCTTTCAGCCCATCGGCCGCAGACGCCGCAAAGAATCCGCTCTTCGCCTCGTACGTGAAAGTGGCTCCGAGGGCCTCGAACCCGATGAAATGCGTATCGAGGCGGCGCCGACCGATTTTATCTCCTCCCGGACGCGGGATGGCGCCGACCCCAAATCGGCCGAGCATGGGCCCGAGGATCATGATGGAACCGCGAAGGGAGCCGCCCTTGGCCCGAAAATCTTCGGTATTGAAGTACTCCAAGTTCACATCGTCCGCTTGGAACACCCACGTGCCTGCCCCCTTGCGCTGCGTCTTAACCCCCATCGAAGCCAGCAGGTCGATGAGTTTATTCACGTCCACGATGTCCGGCAAGTTGCTGATGGTCACCGGCTCATCGGTCAGCAGCACGGCGCAGAGGATTTGAAGCGCCTCGTTCTTCGCGCCTTGTGGGGTGATCTCGCCACGCAGCGCATGGCCTCCTTGAATGATGAAACTCGACATGAATGGGGGTTTAGGAAGGGTGATTCACAGAGGCGAGGCCATTGAACGCCCCCGCAAATCATCGCCAAGAAAACGCAGAAAAGCAGCTCGATGGGCTGCTTTTCTGAAACTTATGCACATTGTGGTGCGGAAGGTCAACGCTTTTTCTTCCCCCGGTACCGATCAACGGCATCGCTGGTTTTGCGCTTGTTTTTGAGCACCTCGGCCGAACTGACCAATTGCGTGTCCTCGGGCAAGATGAGCGCGCCTTCCGACAGTTCTTTCAATTGAGCCGCAATGAACGCGTTCTCCACGGTGCTGCGGTTCCACGTCAAGAAATGCCGCTTCATGGTGTTCGCAATGGTCACGATGAGCGCCTGCCTTTCTTCCCCTTCATCATAGCCCTTTGCCCGCTCAATGAGCTGACGAACCAACCCACCGTAATGTCCGAGGCGCGAGGTCGCGCTGGGATAATTCAGCCGACCAGGGGCAGCACTCCGGTCAGCCGGATCGGGCAGTTCGAATGGCAAATCCACGTCGAGCTGATGGTTCGCCATGACCATCAATTGAGCCCACAGTTTCTTCTCCTTGTCTTCGCCACCGGCCGTTTCGGGCGGCACCACGGACGCCATCACGCTGACAATGGCCTTGGCGCATTGAGTGCGTTCCTCCCGGTCTGCAATCGACTGGGCGTGAGCAACCATTTGGTGGATGGCCCGGCCGTATTCTGGGATGACCAAGTCTTCCCGCACGCTGTTGTAGGTCAATTCCGACATGGGCCAAAGGTACGCACGCACCGGGAACCCGAGGCCACAAATTCACAAGCGGGGTGCGCGAGCCCACGAACGTCCTGCTAGCGGCTCGACGTGCCCGTGCAGGTCGTGCCACATGGACGCGAACAGCGCCAGCAGCTCGCGCTCCATCCCCGGATCGCCCAAAACGTCCAAGGTCGCCCCCAAATCCGAAGCCCACGGAATCCTCCGATCCATCGCATGGCACACGCCCCGCATGACCACCGGGTCCGCGTAGCCCGTGAGCCAACGGTTCGTCCGGAGCGCTTCAAAAAACCGGGCACTGCGTGCCGGCATGGCTGCGATTTGGTCCGCCAAAACCTCCTCCACCCTCCCCGCGAATGCCTCCAATCCCCCCGGAAACGCCGCATACTCATCGAACGCGCGGGCCAAAAAATGGTCGTGCAGCAAATCCAATCCCACCCCCGCCATCTTGCCCAACTTCGGCCGGAGCAACGCCCGCGAGGCCCGCGAAGCCGCGTGGTCGTCCGCAAACGAATCGATGGCGCGGTGCAACCGAATGCCCGCTGCCACCTCCGGACTCCACGCCCCCAAATCCCTCCCCTTCACCGCATCCGCGATGAAATTCCCCAAGGCCACTTCCGGCTCCACCCCACCCAACACCGCATGCGCCAAATAATTCATGGCGCAAATTTCATGAAAATCAGCGGCTTGGTTCAGCGCTAGAAAAATTTTCACCCCGAGGCCTTGCGCAACAGAATCTTCGCCGTAAATTTGCTCCCGCTCAGCAAACGCGCTGAACGCCATGCGAGAATAGCTCAGTTGGTAGAGCACAACCTTGCCAAGGTTGGGGTCGCGAGTTCGAGTCTCGTTTCTCGCTCATCGAAAAGCCCTCCGGAATTCCGGAGGGTTTTTTTCGTTGCAACCCGAATGGGCCGGTTCGTAATTTTGTCCCATGCAAGGCAAAATCATCACAGACCACGGCACCATGACCGTGGAATTCTTCGACCAAGATGCCCCCAACACCGTTGCGAACTTCGTGAAGCTCGCAAAAGACGGATTTTACGAGGGGCTGAAGTTTCACCGCGTCATTCCAGGATTTGTGGCCCAAGGCGGCTGCCCCAATGGCATCGGAAACGGCGGTCCCGGCTACCAGATCGACTGCGAATTGAGCGGCGGCAACCAGTACCACGACAAAGGCGTGTTGAGCATGGCCCATGCCGGTCGCAACACCGGCGGCAGCCAGTTCTTCGTCGTTCACAGCCGGGAATCCACCGCGCATTTGGACGGCAACCACACGTGCTTCGGCAAGGTGGTGGATGGTTTGGACCAAATCGATCAAATCAAGCAAGGCGACACCTTCCGGGTGGAAATCGTCGACTGAATGTCCCGCCCCCGGCGGCTGGCGTCGGGGGCTTCGTTTCACTGCTTGTTCGAACGGCGAACGCAAAGCAGTACACCTCAGGGCTCCCCGGTTTTTCACGAGGGCTATTTTCGAAGACGGCCGCACCGACCGACCTGCGAACTAGGGTGGCTGTCCCCCTTGATTTCCATGGCAAAGGGACCGACCAAAACCGGATTCACACGCCCAATCTGTCCCCTACCAAATCGGCATACAGCGCTGCGTCACCTGCAGCGTCCCCGTCATGCCCCAAACGGCTACCAGCCCCTTGCTGAATCGGTCCATTCGGCCCCGCGGACCCCTCCTATCCCCAAGGTTCGTCCGCCCAATCCCGAGCAGATTCTTCCGGTCTTCGGCATAAAAAAAAAGGAGAGTTCCTTTGAGAACCCTCCCTCACGGTACCCGGAGCGGGACAGTTCTCGAACTCTTTGTACGCTAACCTCGATGAATTCAAGGCGTTGAAGGAATCCCTCCAAAGAGAGGGAATCTTCGATGAAACGTGGGAAACCCTTGTGATTCCTCGTCGTGGCGCTTCTTCTACCCTCCCTTACCGTCCTTAAACCATAGTAGTTAGCAGTAGAATGGCGAACACGACAGGGAAGAAATTCGGGGGAAGAGAAAAAGGAACTCCCAACAAACTGACTGCAGAATTGCGGTCAGCTCTCAAGGATGTTCTGTATGATGAGATTGAACAGATCCCTCATCGATTGGATGAATTGGAGGCCAAAGACCGACTGGAGTTATTGGTCAAGTTGATGCCCTATGTCTTCCCGAAGGTGCAGTCGGTGTCTCAGTCGTTGGATGAGCCGATGAGTTGGTAGATTGAGAGCGGCAGGGAGCGGCAAGGGACATTCTTGAATCACCTGGACACATCCATCTAATCATCCTTGCAGCGTTTATGAATGGCCTCAAAATCGACCCATGAACGACATCAAAACCATCGAAGAACTCAGGGCTCACCACGAACGATTGAAAGGCGTTATAATGTCCTTAAAACGGATTGAGGAATGGCTTGATGCACAAGGAAGGAAAGACACTCAAAGCGGAACTGATGATACCCCGCTTCACCGCACTCCACCCCGCCCTGCGGGGGTCGCACGCTGAAAACAAGAGTCAACACAAAAGGACCAAAGGGACAAAGAATCAAAGGGTCAAGCCCCCCCACAAGCCCGCGCTTTTAATCCCGAACGCAACGAACTGAAAAACCGTCTCCCCGGTTGCTGCTGCCCCGATTGACTACAGTGCTACCACCAAACAGCTTACGGTACCAAGCGCTTGCACCGTTTGCCGAAGCCGACCAGAAAAAACCGCCGTTGCCTACACTGTAGACGCCCCCATAGTAGTCCCGCTTGCCACCAGGCAAACCTGAAAAACCGCTTGTATTCGTGCCGTCCCATGCAGTTGGGGAGTACATGACACTCGAAGAAGATTTCATTGCGACACTTGCCACTGGTGCACCTCCAAGAAAATCAGTCAAGGTGGTGTACTCCAAATCAGTCGGAACGTGCCAACCGCTTGGGCACAAATTGCCCGTGTTCACTGCATACCAGTTGTACAAACGGCCGTAAGTCGCAACGTTGTTTGCGTTATTTCCATAATCACAACGTGCCCCGGTGCTCAATCCTGACCACGCTGAATTGCCGGTAACCTCCGGAATGGGAGACCCGTCGGCGTACACCGTCGTACGAAGATTCTCCGCAAACCAACACTGATTTCCGATTTGAACAACATCATACGTGTAGCCCTCGAAGGTGGGCCCATTGCATGAAGGAGATTCAACCACATCCGTAATCGAGAATGTCACCGTGGTAGCATTGCTTGTGCCCGTTTCATCCGTGGCTGTCACCGTGAAACTGTAAGAAGACTGCGTCTCGTAATCCGGGTCAGCTGTCAACGTCACAACACCGGTGCTCGCGTTAACCCCGAGCAGTGCCGCGTCCGTGCCAGCAATAGCATAGCTCTGTATCGTTCCTCCATCATTGGCGTCGGATGTAATCGTGTAGATCGTTTGGCCAGAGCCAGAGTTCTCCGCCAGGTCAGTGCCAGTCGCGCCTGAGGTGATTGTCGGAATGACCTCATCCACATTCGTAATCGAGAATGTCACCGTGGTAGCATTGCTTGTGCCCGTTTCATCCGTGGCTGTCACCGTGAAACTGTAAGAAGACTGCGTCTCGTAATCCGGGTCAGCTGTCAACGTCACAACACCGGTGCTCGCGTTAACCCCGAGCAGTGCCGCGTCCGTGCCAGCAATAGCATAGCTCTGTATCGTTCCTCCATCATTGGCGTCGGATGTAATCGTGTAGATCGTTTGGCCAGAGCCAGAGTTCTCCGCCAGGTCAGTGCCAGTCGCGCCTGAGGTGATTGTCGGAATGACCTCATCCACATTCGTAATCGAGAATGTAACGGTTGTCGCAGCGCTCGTGTTGTTCGCTGCATCGATCGCCGTGACGTTAAAACTGTAGGAGCTCTTCGTTTCGTAATCCGGATCGGCTGTCAACGTCACAAAACCCGTGGACGCGTTGACCACGAGCAGTGCCGCGTCTGTGCCAGCAATGGCGTAGGTTGGAGCGGGCCAAACAGCCGTCGCCACGGTTGCGTAGACCGTTTGGTCTACACCTGTGTTTTCCAGAATGTCAGTGCCCGTTGCGACTGATGTAATTACAGGAGCAGCAACACTACCTAACAATAGGTTCTGAGCATCGATCGAGTCAAGCATCATTTGAAAGTCGTACTCCATGTAAATCTCATTGCCAAACACCTGCGCATCTATGAAGTCATTGATATTCGATTGAGCACTCATCGTGACGCTCATCGAAACGCTTAAAAAACACAAAACTCCCTGTAGTAGATTTCTCATAACAAGACACGTTAAATTAATCCGTCTATAAAAATCGTGATTTCAAGATACGGATTAACGGGTTAGTGCGCACATCGTAAATAGGATACGAAGTGAGGGTCTTGTTTTGGAACATCAAACCAGGATGACCATGGCAAAGACACTGACAATCATTGAGTTCATGCAGAAGTTCAGCAGCGAAGAATCGTGCAAATCGTATTTGGCGGACCAAAAATGGGGCGACGGATTCGTGTGCCGCCGTTGCGGCCACGGCCATGCGGTGAAGGG
>ENA-OUOG01001138-OUOG01001138.1-marine-metagenome-genome-assembly--contig:-NODE-1138-length-31907-cov-5.240276_pt1 | contig 31907 bp, 18 predicted proteins | sample MGYA00248635_ERZ508505 | MGnify/ENA primary metagenome ERZ508505 (study PRJEB26176, sample SAMN06267871) | marine metagenome | isolation source: Saanich Inlet, British Columbia, Canada | place: Pacific... | reverse complement strand
AGGCTGTCGAGGAGAAGAAGGAGGAGACCCCCGTGAAGCGCATGGATCTCGTAGATGATCTAGTCGTGCTGGCGCGAGCGTGGTGGACCGCGCTGCTCAAGGGACAGAAGCTGTCTCCGCCCATCTCGTGCGCGAAGCCGAAGCCCGGTTCGCGGCCTGAACCAGCGGGGCTGTTCTGGGCTGCGAACCTGCGAAAGAAGTTCAAGAAGGACCTGCCGAGTGACCTCAGCGCGCGTGCGAAGCACATGGACATGCGGAAGTGCGGGGTGGCGGCCTGGCGCAAGGCGTGGGAGGCGGAGAAGGCTCAAAAGCAGTACCCGTCCCAGTGCAAGTACCCGGAGGCGAAGGCCCCATGGGAGATCGCTGATGCCGAGGCCAAGGCGGCCGCGGAGGGCGCGGCGGAGGCGAAGGTGACCCTTTTTGGCGCTCTTTTTGGCAGGCGCGACAGCACCGGCGGGTGAGGCGCTCGAGCGCGTGTAAATACTTGTGATGTTACAGTCAAGAATCGGCGACGCGCGCGCCGCGCGACCCGCTCCCCTCGCGGCCCATGGCGCAGAAAAATAACGCCTGGGGCGCGCGCGCGGTGAAGAAAAAAATCGAAATTTTCGCTATCTCCGAAAATCGTATGTGAATCAGTCAGAAAACGGCGTCTGGGGGCGAAAATCGTACGGCAGCCAGTCACGTTACGGATCCGTTTTTCGAGGTTACGGATGGTGAGGATCCGTAACGTGTGTCTTATGTTTCGGAAAACCTGCAGTCGAAAAAAAAAAGGTGCAGATTTCGTTTGTCAGAAAATCACAGACTAATAAAGCACGGCTCTCCGTTTTCGAGCCGGGGACGATTCGCCACGCGCGCACGATTTCACGGTGAATTCGCGCCGGGGTGCCGATCGATCTCTCGATCTCACGGTCGAAAGCGCGCTTTTGCGCTTTTTTCGGTTTTTTCGGTCGAGCCACGTCGCTCGCCATTCCTCGTGTCGCCGGCGACGGCAACGCAGGGAGCGCGCGCGGCTGACCATGACCGCCCCCGCGCTGCGAGCGCTCCGCCCGGCCGCGACGACGTCGGCGTACGCCGGCGACCTCCTCCGGGCGCGAGCCGCGGCTCCGTCGCGCGTCTCGGCGATCTCCCGCACACGCCACATGGCTGTTCGCGTCTGCACCGTCGCGCGGCGCGCGCCTCCGCGCGTCGCCGCGAGCGCGCGCGACCCGCGCGTCTCGATCGCGACAGCGACCCGCCGCGCGCCGACCGCGCCGCCGCGCGCGGTGCGCGACCCCGGCGTCGCGGTGGAGCGGGCGGACGACGCGCCCGCGTCGGTCCAACCCGCAGGGGAAAGCACCGAGACGAGCGCGTCGTCCAGGAAAACGTCTCCGGACTCGATCGCCTTTTCTGACTCGTCCCGAATCGCGTTCGAGCGCGGCGTGCCTTTTTGTCGCGGCGGCGGCGGCGGCGACGGCGACGGCGTGTTTTACCGCGCCGAGTCCGCGCAAGCAAGAGACCTCGCCGTGCTCTTGGCTCGTTTGATCGATAAACCGCGCGTGTTAGACGCGATGGCGGGAAGCGGCGTGCGTTCGGCTCGGTACTTAAAGCAGGGGAAGGCGTCGCACGTTCATTTAAACGACGCTTCGCCGCAAGCCGCCGACGCGCTCCTCGCGACGCTCGACGCGCTCTTTTCTCCGCCGACGTTTCACGACGAGATACTCGACGACGACTCGGTCGCGTCGTCTGCTGACGACGCCGACGACTCGTACGACGACGACGACGACGAAATTGATGATGATGACTCCTCGGCGGATGACTCGTCGTTTGAAGAATCTGAGGATTGCGACCCGAGCGAGGCTGAGGATTTCGCGAGCGCGGTGCGGTGCCTGCCGAACCCGTCGCAGAAGCCGCACCCGTTCAAGAAGACGAGGCGCGGCACGAAGACCATGAGCCGCCAAGAGAAGAAGGCGCTCATGGAGACCAAGATGCAGAAGACCAAGCTGTTCAAGCTGCAGAAGGTGACCAAGAAGGAGCGCAAGATGAGGGCCGAGGCGGAGGCGGCGGCGGCGGCGGCGGCGGAGCCCGAGGCGTTTGAATCCGAATGCGACGACGACGACGAGGCGTGCCTCATCAAGGAGGCGATGGCGCGCGCGAAGGAGGAGAAGAAGAGACAGAGGAAGAAACAGAGGAAGAAGACGAACGGGTCTGCTGTTTCGTCGTCTGTTCCGAAAGACTCTCTTTCGGGCGATTCGACGAGTTCGGGGATTTCGGCGTCGGAGGATGCGGAGGATTCGCGCGACGCGAAGGATGCGCCGTACGATTCGCTCGGCACCGTGGCGGTGACCACCAAAGACGCGCGTCGTCTCTTCGCGTCTCTCTTCGCGTCGAACGCGGAGCGCTTCGACGTCGTGGACGTGGACTCGTTCGGGTCCGATAACTTCATCGACGACGCGCTGCGCGTCACGAAACTGGGCGGGTACTGCTACGCCACCGGAACGGACGCGCTCGCGCTTTGCGGGAAGAACCCGCCGCGACTGTTAAGCCACTACGGCGGTGCGTTCGTGGTTCCGAACGTTTCGGCGGTGAACGAGACGGGTTTACGCGTGTTCGTCGGAGACGCCGTGCGTCGCGGCGCCGCGCAGGGTCTGAAGGTCACGCCCGCGTTTTCGCTGTTCCACCCGCACGGGCCGGTGTTCCGCGCCATGCTCAAGGTGGAGAAGCTTGTTGGCGCGTGGGACGGCGAGTCGATCGGTTTCCTCGCGCAGTGCGACGCGTGCGGCGACGCGCGCGTCGCGGAGAGCGACGAGATTCGCGACGGGTCGTGCTTCTGCCGCCGGTGCGCGAAGAGAGACGCGGCGGAGAAGACGCGCATGGCCGTCTCCGGGCCGCTGTGGACCGGGCCGCTGCACGACGCGGCGGCGGTGGCGGCGCTGGCGCGCGAGGCGGAAGAGGTTGACTTTTGCGGCGGAGACGACGAAGGGCGGATTTCCGGCGAAGACGGCGTTTTGGAGGAACACGAATTGTCTTCCACGAAGGGCCAAAAGGCGTCGGCGAAAGAGCTCCTCGCCGCGTTCGCGGCGGAGGCGGACCCGGCGTTGCCTCCGTTTTATCGGCGCACGGACGAGCTCGCGCGCGCGGGGCGCGGGCTGAAGCACGGCATACCGCCGCTGGACGCCTGGATCGCCGAGCTCCAGACGCGGGGCTTCGCGGCGTGTCGCTCGCACTTGGACGCGCGCGGATTGAAATCCAACGCGCCGCTGGACGACGTCGTCGCCGCGGCCAACGCCGTGGCCGCCGCGAAGAACGGCGGCGCGTGACGAAGTCTTCCGACGAACGGCGCTTTTGTCGTCGTCTTCGCGGTGTTCATTATTCTGACCATGAAATAAATAGGTTGAGTATTTCTCGTCTTCCGAGTACCTTCGTAGAAAGTATTTCTCATCGATTCGTTACAGAGACAAAGAACGGAGCTACGCGCGCTCACAGCTTGAGGTTTTTCATGGCTTTGGCGTCCGCCCATCGCGTGAGCACGCCGCGCACGTCCGCGAGGTCGGCCACCTTGACGTCGATCTGCTTCTCCTCGTCCGGGACGTCCTCGCCCAACCGCAAGTCCTTGATGCGCACCTCCCCCCGCTCCCACTCGCTCGGCGCGACGAACGCGATGAACCGCGCGCCGACGCGGTTGGCGTAGTCGAACGTGTTCGCCACCTTCTTCTTCGGCTCTAACAACAGATCCACGTTCGCGCCGCCCGAACGCATCAAACTCGTCGCGCGCATCGCCGCGCCTTGCATTTGGTCGTTGAACGCGGCGACGACGAAGTCCACCGTTTTCGGTAAGTCGGGCAAAATGCCCTTATCCTTCAGGAGCTCCACCACCACGCAATCCCCGAACCCGAACCCGCACGCGGGCACTTCCGAAACCGCGCCGTACAGCGATAAGAGCTTGTCGTACCTCCCGCCGCCGCAGATGGCTCTTAACTCGCCGGCGCGGTCGAAGCCCTCGAACACGACACCGGTGTAGTACGCCAAACCGCGCACGACGGACGCGTCGAACACGAGCCAGTCTCCGAACCCGTAGTCGTCCGCGAGCTCGAACAACCGCTTGAGCTCGTCCACGCCGCTCGAGTCGACTTCATCGCCGCAAAGCGCCGCGAGGTCGTCCACGGACTTGCACAGCAAGCACGCGACGATCTTCGTCGCCGTTTCTTTCGACAAAGCCTGCGTCTCGGTGAGCTCGCTAATGACGGCGTCGGCGCCGATCTTGTCAAACTTGTCCATCACGACGCAGACGGGCGCGAACTTGTCGTCTCCGACGCCCATGGCGCTCAGCACGCTCGCCATGACCTTCCGCGAGTTGACCTTGATGCCGATGTCGCTCGAGGTGATCCCGATGTTCCGGAAAAACTGCACCACCGCGGACAGAAGCTCCACCTCCGCCGTGACGGACGGGCAGCCGACGATGTCCATGTTCCACTGGTAGTGCTCGCGCTTCCGTCCCCGCTGCGTGGTCTCGAAGCGCCAGCACTGCGGCACGCTGAACCACTTGAGCGGGAGCATCAACGATTGCGCGCGTCCGAGAACCATGCGCGCCAGCGAAGGGGTCATCTCAGGGCGCAGCGTTACCTCCGTCTGCTCCTTGTCCACGAACGCGTACATCTGTTGCGTGATCTCTTCGCCGGCTTTGCGTTTGTACAGCTCCTGGCGTTCCAAAACGGGCGCGTCGTACTCCTCGAACCCGCAGCTCGTGCCCACTTTGCGGAAGTGGTCGAACAGCCAGCGCTGGAGGCGCATCTCGTCCGGGTAGAAGTCCTGGCGACGGAGCGAGCGAGGTGCGGAGGCGAGAACGGCGATCGTCAGAGAAGAGAGAAAATCGTAAATGATGGCGCGGAGACGCGGAGACGTCGCGGTGATCGGCGGTCGCGTCGGCGGAAGACCCGATCGGTCTCCGAGCCCTTTCGACCACCCGGGGGGGGGATCGAAAACGGCGTGGCACGTACCCGCGTCCCCGAGGGGGGCTCGAGCTCGACGGGGGGATGCTGCACCACCCCGACGGTGATGGTCCCGCCGGGCTGGCCGCGAACCTGCCTCGCCGCGAGCTTCGCCGCTTTCTTCGCAGCCTCGGCTTCCTTCTTCGCCTTCTTCTCCGCCTCGCGCTTGAGCTGCTTCTCCGTCTTCTCCACGGGCGCGCCCTCGGCGGGCGCGGGGTCGGTGGCGGGAGCCTCCGACGACATCGTGCGCAGAGTGGGGACCGGTCGCGGACGACGCGCGAGAGGAAGTGCCGTCGCGATGGCTGGCGATCGACCCTAACACGCCGCCGACAAGGAGAAAGTGCATTTTTCGCGAGGATCACGTGGGATCTCTGACGGACCCCGCAGGTTTCCGCCACGAGGTCGGGAGTTCGAACCTCCCTGAGTCATGGAATTGGCGTTTCGAATGCGAAAAACGTGCGCGCGCGAATAATATCACGATACCTGGTACCTTCATCGTCTACCTCTCGCGCGCGAGCTGCGCCCTGTCCACGCCCAGCACGCCGCTGTAGAAGTCTATGAACGCGCCCGTCTCCGTGGGCGCGGGCTTCGGCGACCGCGCGCCCGAAGGCGGGTCCCGCCGAACGAGGAAGGGAACAGAGCCACCGTCGGCGACGAAGCGAGGGTGAGGCTCGTCGCCGTCCGCCGACAAACCAAAACGTTTCGTCGACGCGGATGCTTTCGCGGTCGCGAGCGAGACCCTCGACGAACTCTTGAGCTCGGCGGATTCGCCCAACGACAACCCACTTTTCGAACCGTACCCCTCCGCTCCGTCGCGAAGCTGCTCGCCGCGTTCCAGCGCGCGCACGCGCTTTTCCAGCAGGAGGCTCTTCGCCGTCTGCTCCGCCAGCGCCGCCGCGAGCTGCGCGCCCCTCGCGCGCTCGCCGAGCATCTGCTCGACGGTCTCCTGGCACGCCGCCACCGCGCGCGACGCCACAGCCTCGGCGGCGCGCGCGGCGTCCACGGCGACGGCGGCGCGGCGCTCGGCGTCCGCCGTGCGAGTCTCAAACGCGGCGAGAAAAGCCTTCGCCGCCGACGCGGTGAGGTACTCTTTTGTCTCAACGGAGGAGAAAGAGTCTTTCTCGTCGTCGGCGTTCTTTTTTTTTTGTTCTCGGGACTCCTTCCGGAAGGAGTCCTTCTGTCCTTTCCGCGGCTCAGACGCTTCGTCCTCGATGTCCTCGGTGTCCTCGGTGTCCTGAATGTTCTGTTTCGAAAACCTCTGGGTCATCAGGCCGATGATCTCGTCGTCGCTGTACGTCGGGGACGCGTTCGTGTGGCCCGCCGGCGGGGCGTTTTCATCCGGGAACCCGCCGCCGCGCGTCTCCGCGTTTAGGGTCGCCGCCTCGGTCGCCGCCTCGGTCGTCTCGAGGGCGTCCCCTTTCGCGGCGCGGCTCGACCGCGCGAACCAGGGCTCGACCGGCGCGTCCACCGAGCGGCGCAGCGGCGCGCGCGCGCCCTCGAGAACGAGGCTCGGCCGCTCGAAAAAAAACTCGAAATCGGATTCCGCGTCTGAACCGTCGCGCGGCGGCTCCGGGCGCGCCGCGGACGACGGCGGAAAGTCTTTGTTTTCTTTCGACAGGACTCCAGCTCCGCCCTCGGCTTTCCGGACGATCTCGTGCCTGGTGATGGCGAACGCGCGCGGCAGATCTCCGCGCGCGGAAGGGTCTCCCCTCGCGAAAAACGGCTCTTTCGCGAGGGGAGAGGATTCCGTTTCCGAACCTCCTCCTTTCGTCTCCGGTGACTCTTTTCGCGTCTCCGCTCTTTTCGTCTCACGCGCTCCTCGCGCGACGCGGGGCACGCCCTCCCTCGAGACCGCCGCCGCGGTCTCCTCGGCGCGCTTTTTGCGCGCGTGTTCGTTGTGCCTGCGCTTGCACAGCTCGATGGCGTCGTGCAGGAGCATGAGCTTCCGCTCCGCGAAGCCCGGCGAGAGGAACTGCGAAGGGCTCAGCGCGGGGTTGTAGCCGAACGCCTCGCGCAGCGCGCGCCACGCGTTCTCCACGAACCGCGCGTCGCTCTTGGCCTGCAGGTCGTGCCCCGCGTCCACCAGCGAGGACGTGACGTGCCTGGAGAACCCGAGCAGGGCGTAGTGCAGCGCGGGCAACAGCGCCATTGGGTTGCCCTCTCGCGCGGCGCCGGCGTCGAAATCGACGGGGAACCGGATGCGCCTCAGCTCGCGTTTGACGCGGTTGAGGTTGCCGTCCAGGTCACCCGTCCTGCCCCCGAGGTTGGGGGAAGTGACGGGGTGCGTGGAAGTCATCGGCGCGGGCGGCGAACGACCCGCGGGGTTCCGAGCGCGCGCGGGGGACGAAGTGGCGACCGCGCGCGAGCGCGTCGTGGTCGAGTCTCCTCGTTTTTTTCAAATAAACGCTCCCTCTTGGAGGCTTCGTCGATACCAGGACCAGACCTTGAGATCCCGAGGATTCCGATGTGCTTTTTCAGCGCGCCGATCGATGGCTCAACCCTAGGGCCCAGCCTGTACGCCCGCAGTCCCCCACAAAGTGACGCGCGCGCTCCCGCCCGCCGATCCCGCCGTCGCTCGCGCATCCTCCCGCGGATCCGAGCCGTTCGCCCGCGAAGACCTCGCTCGCGCGGAGAGCCTCCGCCCCCCGCCGCCGTCGTCGCCGCGCGGATAAGCCACAGATTCGCGTCTCTCGCCTCGGAACGACCCCCGGCCTTCACCATGGAGATCATGCCCCCCTCGTTCACGGGCGACCCGAACAGCGCTCGCTCGGACGAGTCCGCGTTTCGGTTCCCCTGGATGTGCATGAACGCCGCGCTGCTGTACAACCGCTTCGGGTTCCACAACACCCTGAGCTTCGGCCCGAGCGTGAACGGCGATTACCTGCTGGCGCTGGCGGAGGAGAAGCGCGCCGCCGCGGATGAGGCCAAGGGCAAGCCGGTCAAGCCGCGGAGGGACCGGGTCGGGGAGTACATGTACAGGCGGACGGTGCGGTGGGGGAGGGACCGCCAGGCGCAGAACATGTGAGGAGAGGGATACGAGCGTACGAGGGAACACCGGAGACGCAGCGTCTGCGTCTAATGTTTACGTCTGCTATGTCATAAAATTAATACCGCAACCCGCGTTTGCTGAGTCGAAACGCCGTCGTCGTCGCGTCGCCCTCCGTTTCCCGTTCCCCGGACGCGTCACGCGTGAAGCGTCCGTTCTTCGTCTCCGTCTTTTTTGTCTTCATCCGTTTATCCAGCGCGATCTCCCGCATGTTCGCCATCTCGTGGAAGACGCGCTCTTCGCTCTTCTCCCCCCACCAACCCATGTCGCGCGCCGACGCCGCCGCGACGAACGCGTCCGCCGCGACTAAAGCGGATCGACGGCTCGACGCGACACGACGCGCGTCTGTTAGCGTACCCTCGTTCGTCCCAACAGTGATGTTTCTCTTGGACACAAAAGCGGGCTCGCGCATTCGAAGACGCTCGGCGGCGTCCGCTTCGCGCGGAGGTAACTCGCGCGTAAACCCGAACGCTCGTTCGCGACCGGGCTCGGCGACGCCCGCGACGCCGTTTTGGCGCTCGAACCCGCGCATGCCGAGCGCGTCGCCCGCGCGGACGACAATCTCGCGGTCGCGGTGCACGACGTTCAGGTAAACAGGCACGACCACTCGCACGTTTGTCGTCGCTTTTTCTTTTTCTTTTTCTTTCACAGGTAGCGTCTCCGAACAGCCGCGTTCCGGAGAAAGGACGCCCTCGACGACGACGGCGCCGAGCCATTCGCCGGCGGCGTCGGCGCCCGCCACGAGCTGCACGGTTTCCGTCAAACCCGGCGCGAGCGTTTTGGTTTCCTTGAAGCGCGCCTCGACGCACGGCACGCCTTCCGTGCGCACGCGCACGGCCACGGACCTGAACGGGTTCTCGTTCGCCACCCGCACGCGGAACCGTCGGGTCTCGCCGGGGAACAAAGTCCCGCAGTCCACCGCCGGCGCGGGGAACTCGGTCCACGCCGGCTCGTCCTTGTCCGGGTTTTCGCGCCGCGTCAAGACCCGAAACGCGTCGACGAAACGCGCGTCGGCGGTGGACTGCGGGTCGTCCAAAGAAACGCCCTTCATGGAAACCACGACTCGGGACGCTTCCTCTTTTTTTTGTGCCAACGCGGAGGTTTTCGAGATGAAGGCTCTTGGCTTCGTCTTCCAAAGGACGTCCTTTTTTTCCTCGCCCTCCGCGCGGGGGTTGCGGTCCGCGAAACGAAACGCCTCGTCCACTTTCGCCCTCAAACGACGCGTGTCCCGCGAGTCGCACTCGAGCCGCCGAAGCAGCCGAAGCGCGCTTTGTGTGACCATCTCGCGTGTAACCATCTCGTTCGAGTCGAACGAGTCACCGCCGCCTGCGTTTCGCGCCGTTTTTATAGGGAGCGTCTCCGCCGATATGAGGATAGAGACGTTTGCTAAGAAGCGACAAAACTCGTGGAAATCGAGCTCGTTCTCTCTGTTCGCCGCCGCGGCGGTACCCACCGCGGGCGCGTCCGCGTGCGCGAACGCCAAACGCACGTCTCTTTCGTGCAGAAGCGAAGGCACGACGTCGAAGTCGCGCATCATCCCGAAAACCTCCGCGCGGGACAGAAGCGAACCGGCGGCGGCGGCGGCGGCGGCGGCGGCGGATTCGTCGCGCGAAAAAAAAACAGACGCGTCTCGGTCTCGTCTTCGGTGGTCGTCGCGCGACGCGTACGCCATGAACAGCGTACGCAACGGTCCGTTTTTTCTCGGTGCTGACTGGTCCACGTACGATTTGGGGCCGTGTTTACCGCGCTGCGTGCCTCGGTGCACGCGCGCGTCGAACTGCGTGGTGACCCGCAGCGGATTTTTATTGAGCGGATCCAATCGCGCGTGTTTGGCGTTAATCTCCGCGGCTTCGACGCAGAGCTGCTCGAAGCGCTCGAACACGTCGCTGCCCGCGGTGTCCGGGTGGACGACGGATTTGGGCACGGGGCCCACGAAGGGGACGCGCATGCCCTGCCGCGCGACCGACGTGCGCGCGTGCGCGAAGTCCACGAGCTGTCGTATCATCGCGCGACGCGCGAGATGAGCGCGCGGAGACGGAGGGGAGGCTCGGTCAACGACACGAAGGATGTCTTCAAGCGTCGTCCGCGTCCGCGTCGAACGCGCGTCTTGTCGGGAGAGGCGGCGGGAGACGCGAGACGGGAGGTGGAGAGGCCGACACGCGGCGTTCGAGAAAGGCGGACACGCACCTGCGCCACCAGCGGGGTCACCCCCTGGCGCTCGTGCGACCCCATCGCGCGCACCCGCAATGCGCGTCAACGGCGACTTGACGGTGACTGTGTTTTTCGCGCGTCGAGTCGTTGTGTTGAAAGTCCTTCCTACCGTCACGCCTCGCCGCTCTCGCGTTTGGTTTTCCAGTCGACGGCGTACTCGCGCACGTTGTTGATGATGAAAAACGCGCCGCACAAACGCGCGGTCCTCGCCATGCCGCCGCCGTAGAGCGCGCGGACGCCGCCGTCGGCGTACACCTTCCTCAGCGCCGTGCGCGCGTTGGGGTACGTCTCGCCGGCCATGTCGCTCTGAAAACACGTCTTGGCGGTGTCCACGGGATGCGTCAACATCGCCGCCACCGTGCCTCCGATACACGACCCGACGATGCTCGCCTGCAGCTCGTTCGCCTTGAAGTGGTCGTAATTCGCCACCAGGTACTCCTTGGCGATGGGCGCGAGGCCGAGGTACCCGGCGGTGTAGATGGCCTCGCGCACGACGCACGCGCTGAACCCGCGCATTAAACCGGCGGCGCCGCGTTCGTTCGTGATGGCGCTAATCGTCTTGAACGGCGAATCCAAACCTCGTTTCTGTTGCTGGATCACGATTAAGTCCACGGGGGAATACAGCACGGAGCTCACGCCGCCGGCGGCCATCGCCACACCGATGCGCTCCGTGGATGCCAAGTCGCGGTCGCCGCCGGTGACCGCGCGCTCGATCGCGCCGTTGACCGCCACCTGGCACGCCGTGATCGGCGCCAAAGGCGCCGCCGCGGCGACCACGCCGCGGTACCATCCGCCGATTCCCGACGGGAAAGGCTTGCCGCTCTGCACGCAAATCTTGAACGTGATCAGAGGCACTGCGGGTGGGTGCGAAACGAGGCGACGAAAGCGTCCGGAGGAAGAGAGGTCAGAGGAGGAAGTCGAAGTCTCGCGTTTTGAGCGGCGTCGAACGCTTCAATGGTCGAGCGTTTTTTGAACGACGGCGTGGACGCGTGGACGGCGGCTCTGACGTCCTCCGGAGGCGCGACCGAGCCCGACGCGCGGAGATGCTCGAGACGACAAAAAAACGGATGCGTCCGAGAGGGCGGTGGGGAGGGGAGCCGACGCGGACGCGCACGCGCGACCGTGAATCTACGACGTACTCTGAATGCACGTCTCCAGCACCCCTCCGAACGCGCCGACGGCGAGGTTCTCCGTGTCCGACAACGTGGCGCGCCTCCGCGCCGCGCCCTCCATCGCGGACGCGGCGAAGGGGACCGTCGGCACGTGACGAACGTTCGCCATCGCGTGCGTGCGCGGCGGAAGTGGAAAGACGGCGAGCCGGACGCGATGCGACGCGCGGCGCTCGTGACCTGGAGACCGCGCGGCGTGCGCGAGCTCTGGCGAATGCGAAAACGACTGTTTGCGTGGGGCGCGCGCGGGTCGCTCTGCTCCGTCCGACGCCCCGAAACGGACAAGTGGGAAACTCGCCAGTTGGCCGCACGAAACGAGTCAGCAGGGCACCCTGCCGAGTCTGGATGAAAAAAAAGCAAAAGGCAGTGCAAGCGCAGTCCGCTAAAACGGAAATCGAGAAAACGCGTCAGTTCTGCAGATGCTGTTTTCTCTGCGTTCGGAGCGCGCCTGTTTCGAAGAGGGTACCAAAACTGTGTTTTTCTGATTGCAAAAAATGAACCATCCGCGGCGTTCGGGGAGAGGCGCCCGCTCCGTGCCTCGGCGGTGACGCCGGGCACGCGCGTTTCGCGTGTTTCGCGGACCCACGGACGCGACCCTCCCCTTTTTCGTGCGTGACGGATACCGTCAGCACGCGCGCTTCGTCCGGCGGCGTCCGATCGGCGCGTCTCTCTGCGCTTTTTCGGAAAAAGCGCTTCTTTTCTTTTCGCTCGCTCACTTCTCGGCGGCGGCGGCGTGTTTCTGTCTCTTCATCTCACCCTCCGGCACGGGGTGCATGGTCTGCACGAACGCGCCCGCGCCGCCGAGCTCGCTCGCCTGCTTGGAGAGCGCGTCGTTGCGGTGCTCGACGCCGCGCCCTTCCTCCTCGAACACCTCCTCGACGTCCTCCGCGCTGTCCAGGTGCCGCAGCGACGACTTTGGGAACATCTTGATGAGGCCGTACTGCCGCAGCGGCACGAGGGCCATGATGAGCAGCGGGAACGCGATGCCGTAGACGCCCGCCCAGGTCACGGCGTACACCGACCCTAGGGCGAAGAGTTGCACGAGCGTGAACTTGAAGGTATCTTCCTTCGGCACGAGCTCCACGTACGCGGGCTGCGTGTCGCCCGCTCTGAACGAAGTGAGGTCGGTGACGAAGAGCGTGACGCGGTGAACGAACTGGTTCCCGGGGAACGACTCGATGGCCATGAAGATGAAGTACCCCCACAGCACGGCTCGGGGTAACAGTTTCACGACAGGGCTCGCGAAGAGCATGACCGCGATCAAAGAGCTCTGGATGAAGTTCGAGACTCTTTGCTCGAGCACGACGCTCGACGCGTCTTTGTCCGATCGATCGCGCCCGACGCCCATCAGCGATCGCGTGTGCATGGGCGCCTGCGGCAGGACGCCGTTGGTGGGGGGCAGGCCGAGCAGACCGAGAAGCAGCGTGTTGACGCCCTGCAGCATGAAGTCGTAGTGGTACGCGGGGGGCTTCTTCAAGCCGAAGTCCTCCGTCTGCGCGAGCTGCGCGGAGACGTTGTGGTCGAAGAAGAACAGCACGGTGATGATGAGCGCGGGCACGATCGCGACGCCCACCTGCGCGCCCGGGACGTCCCCGAGCGAACCGGCGGTTTTCCACGTGCCCGTGACGGTTTTGTCGTAGATCTGCACGCACTCCACTCTGGTCGGGATGGACCACGACGCGTCTGAAGGCGCGGAGACGGCGTAGGAGACGCCCGTGATGATCACCACCGCGATGGTCGCGCCGTAGTCGGCGACGAAGTTCCGTAACGGTCGCGTTCCGACGTGCCAAGACCGCGCGCCCATGAGGAACACGGCGAGGAGCACGAGGAAAAGCGCGAGGAACACGGACCACACGCCGTTGACCGTCCTGTACCCGATGGGCGCGTCGTGCGGCTCTTCGAACTCGTTTTTCAAGCCTTTCACCGCGGCTTGGAAGAACAGAAGCGCGATGAGCGTCCCGAAGGTTTCGCCGGAGAAGCGCGTGAAGGCGTGGATGTACTCGCTCGCGTTGACGAGCGCTAAGATAAAATGCATGAGGGCGGTCAAGATGAGCACCCATGCGCAGAACGGGCGGAAGAGCTCCACGCCGATCGCGTCCGTGCTCTCGCAGTACTTGAAGATGTAGTAGTACACCAGCACGATGGGCTCGGCGACGCCCACGATCAAAAGCGGCTGGCCGCCGAACACCGACTGTAACACGCCGGCGATGGCGGTGGCGCACAGGATGTGCGGGATGGAAAACAAACCGAGCGTCTCGTCTCTGAACTGCTCCCCGAACGCCAGCGCGGGTAAAACGGAGGCGAAGAAGATGTACGTCGCGGGCGCGAAGATGTGCACGCCGACGGACATGCCAACCTTCCAGTCGTCCACGTAAAGAGGCCAGCGTCTGCGCACGTCCTTAGCGATGCCCGCGCCCAGCCCGACGAAGCACCGGATCTGCTCCTCGGCATCGGCGTCGTCGGAGGCGACAGCCACCGAGACCTGCTTCGTGTCCGCCATCGAGGAGCCGACCGGGAAAGCGCTCGACGAGAAGATGCGCGTGTTCCTTCGCGCGTGGCCTGCTGAAGGAGAGCGGAGTCGCTCACGCGTGGCGCGCGCGGGGGGTTCTGGCGGCGTTCGGTCTGCCATTTGCAGTCATACCGTTGCCTCCCGTTGGCACCGCCGAGAGCCGCGAGTTTGGAGTTTCGGCGCGAAAGGCGAAAGCGAAGCGGCTGGTTCGAAAGGAAACGCCGTCGGTCGATTTTCGCGGCTCGGGGTGAACGTCGACCGCGCTTGATCGGAGGGGCGAGCTTTTCTTCGGTCGTCGAGACATCCGTCGTTCCGACCAGTCGACGCCGACGCCGCCGCCGCCGCGACGAGCGCGCGGCGCCGCGAGCGGCGGACGCGCCGCGCGATTCACGCGAAAAGCCCGATACGCGCTAGTGACTGCGATGGCGTACGACGCGATGCGTAGTGATACGAATACGTACTTCGCCAGCGGAGTCTCTGTTCTATGTAGAAAACTCGTCGGCAACACCCACCCTCTTCGCGCGGCGCGCTTACTTGGCCAGCGCCTTCGCGGAGCGGCCGGCGCGCGCCACGGCGGCGATCTTCTTCAAAGCGTCAACCTGCGGGTCGAGAGGGGATGCGGGGGTGCGAGGTCAGGATCCGCGCGTTCGGGACGACCGGTGACGCGGAGAAGAGGCGCGCGCGAACGGAGAGAGATTCCGTCCCCATCGGCGGGATGCTCTTTTCTTGTGGAAGGACAGAGTTTCGACGTACCGTGAGGTCCGGGCGGGCCGCGGCGCAGAGGTTGGCGACGGTCTTCGCCTGCTGCTGGAAGATACCCTTGACGGACGTGGCCTTGTCGCCGACGGTCATGACGGCCGCGGTGGGGTTCTTGTCGGCGACACCCTTGATGCCGACGCCGGCGTGCGCGAGGCCTGACGGGAAAAATGGAAGCGCGGTCAGTTTCTGCGCCATCGGTTTCGCGCTTAGGGTTTTTCGTCGATCGAGACGCGCGCGGCGACGCGGGGCGACGCGCGAGCGTCGAGGAGCGGCCGGGGAGACGCCGGCGATCCCCCCGGCGCTCGCGCGAAGCCGCGCGTGCTTTTCCGCCGCCGTTCACGCTTCGCGGGGCTCGGGAGGCGTACGCACCGGAGTGCTTGTAGGTGTGCAGCGACGTCAGGTTGTTGGTCTCCGCGGAGAAGGAGCGGAAGGTCTTCTGGCGCGTGGCGCTGCGGGAGCGGCGCACGAAGACGTTCTGCTTCTGGACCAGCGCCCAGGTCAGGTCGGGGGAGCAATCCACGTGAGACTTAACCATGGTTCCTGTTAACGACGTGCGTCGACGCGCGTGTTCGAAAGGGTCGGCCGCGCGGACGTCGCGGGGAAATGGCGCACTCCCCGCGAAACGCGAAACGCCGAGCAGAACGCCGAGTCGCGGACTTGGCTGCCAAGTCGGGGCGCAAATTGGCGGAGACGAATGCCAAAAAATCGCGATGAGGACGAAAAAAAAAAGTTGAGGAGAAAATGTTTCTCGCGTGTATGTACACTCTTCGCGCTCCTTCGCTCACGCGAGCACCCCCTTCCTCTGCTCGCGCGCCTTCCCCCCCCCGTCCCCGCCCGCGCGGCACACGTCGCGGTCGAAGGACCAGTCCGGGTACTGCGGCTTTTTCGGGATCGCCTCCGCCGAAGGCTCCGCGTTAATCATCTCCATCAGATGCGCCACCGCGGCGTCGAGCTGCGCGTCTTTCCCGTTGAACGTCGCCACCGGGTCGTTCGCCACGGCGATGTCCGGCACGACACCTCGTTGTTCGATCATCCACCGGCCGCCGACGTACGGCCCGAACGAGGGAATCGTGAACCCGCTGCCGTCCACCAGAGCCAACTCCGGGTTGGACGAGTACCCCACGGCGCCGCCCCAAGTCCTTGCGCCGACCACCTTTCCTAACCCGAGCTCTTGAACGCCCGCGGCGAAGATCTCGGCGTCGGAGGAAGTCATCTCATCCACCAACACGGCGACTTTGCCCCTGAACGCGTACTGCATGGTGGTGTCCCCCGGCCCTGCTCTTTGCGTGTTGAACATCCACGCCACTCGTCTGAGCCGTTCGAGGATCCACGTGTCGATGTTCCCGCCCGCGTTGCGGCGGACGTCGATGATCAAGCCGGCTTTGCGGATGGCGGGGTAAAACTGCGCGGCGAAGTCGTCGAAGGAATTCGACGCGCCCTCGCCCATCTGCTCCATGTCCTCGAGGTAGATGTACGCGAGTTTGTCGTTGGACTTCTTCTGCACGTACCCGCGGCGGTTGTTCAGCGCGTCCGCGGCGCGTAACTGCGTGCACTCCTCGTGAGAAAGAGGCGTCACCACCACGTTTTTCAAACCGCCGATCATCTTCTTCGAAGCCGCCGACTCTGGCGTTACACCGGAACCGGGAACGGACCCGGAGACCCCGTCCTTGTTCGTTTCGGGAGATCCGAGTTTGGCCCTAGCTCCCAAATTCGCGCGTCTCTTCGCCTCCGCGGCGTGGTGCACGGTGGGCAGCGCGAAGCCCCGTCCTGTGCCGCCGGACGAGACGCGCGTTCGGGCGTACCCGCCGCCGTACCCGCCGAGCGAACCGTCCACCGGCGCGTTCGCGCCCATCATCATGCCCATCGCGCCGCTCATGCCCATCGGGCCCATCGCGCCGGGCATCATCATCCCCTGGCTCAGCTGCTCTAAAATTTCCTGCTCGTCGTCATCCTCCGCCTCCCTTGGCTTCTGGTCCACCTCCAGCAACACCTGCATGCCCGCCTTGCCTAACAGCGCGCGGCTCAACGGTTGGTCGGTGGCGTTGAGGAACACGCCGTCCACGCGCGTGACGACGTCGCCCGGTCGCAAATCCACCGCGGTTTCGCTCAACGGCGAGTCCGGCGCGGCTAACACCCCGCTCGTGTCGTAGACGTACACCACTTCTAACCCGTTCGGTTTCACGGTCAACGACGCGCCCAAACAAGCGCTTGGCTCACCGACGGGTAAAGTGGGGCTTTCGCTCCGTATGCTCACGAAGACGTGCAAAACGGAAAGCTCGCCGAGCGCTTGCTGCAACACGTCGCGCAGTTCGTTCTTCGTGCTGATCTTGTACACGAGCGGGCGGTACATCTCGGTGACACGCGGCCAGTCCACGCCGTGCATGTCCGGGTCGTAGAACGCGTCGCGCATGTTGCGCATGGCGTCGTTGTACATCTGCATCCACTCCGCTCGCGGGTTGACGGTCACGGCCCACGACTCCGGGGGGGCCCACACGGCGGCCGAGCCGAGAAGCGTGTCCTGGTCAATCTCGGGAACCGCCAGGGCTTTCGCGCTGAACAGCGCTAAGCCTTGTTCGACGGCGATCATCAAAACGCTGCCGTCACCTGAGACGTACACCCCGAGCGGGTCGGGGTAGATCGGGACGACGGAACCGGACATGATGTCCATGGCGATGAGGTAGAAACCGACGCCGTCCCACATCTGCATCACGAAGGTTTGCCCGCCGTTCACGATGTGCAGATCCGCGTATTGCTTCTTCTCCAGGAACGGAACCGCCACCGCGCGCTTCTCGATGTTTTGAACGTTGATCTTCGTCGGGATCTTCTTACCGACCTCGGGGTCGAAGATCTGGCCCTGCGGGTTCAACTCGTCCCCGAGGAAAAACGGGCACTTAAAACCCTCGCGTAAAGGCAAGCACATCAACTGCTGCGAGCCCACGATGGTGGGCTCAGAGCCGCGCGCGCCGTACGGAGAATCCGCGCCGCTCTCGATTTGCTGGTCCGAGAAGTAGTACAGGAAAAACCCGTCGGGGGAGAATTTCGGTTCCACCGCGTTGTACGAGGGGTGCGTCAAACGAATCACCTCGCCCGTGTCGACGCGCCACACGTTCACGGTCGAGAACTCCGTCTCGTCCGTCGCGCTGAACGCCAGCCACTTGCCGTCGGGGGACCAGGAGTAATCACCAGCCGCCTCCGGACGCAAACCGGACATCACCGTGCGCGCGCTCGCCGTGCCCGCCGCGCTAGAAATCGGCGCCGGACCGGCGGCGCCCAGATGCGCGCCGAAGAGGTCCGAGAAGCCGCCGTCTCTTGGGGGCTGCCCGTAGCGCGTGTGGTGCATGTCGCGCGCGCGGGGGGCGCCGCCGCGACCCGTCGCGTCCGCCTCGAACCCGGCGAACGAGAAAGCGCGCGGCGAGGAGGACAAAGGCGATTGCGCGCTCGACCCGCGAGGCAGCGCGTGCGCCAGCCGCCAGTCGCGCCGGAACTGCGAGCGAGACTCGCGTCTGAACGCGCGTCGCTTGCGGCGGAGCTTCGAGCGCTCGCGCGCGCGAGACAGCTTCAAGGCGTCCGCCTCTTCGTTTTGGTCGGAAGGTTCCTTTTCGGAAGACCCGATGGGTCCCGGTTGGCCTCTCTCGCCGACGCCGCGCGTGCGCCCGAGCGGCACAACCCTCGCGCCGCCTTTGTCGGCGCCGGCGCGTCCCCCAAGCGCGCCGGGACCGCCGCCCGACATGAGCTGCGCCAACATTCCCATCTGGTCCTCCATCGCATCCGCGCCCATCGCATCCTCGTCATCGGGCGTTGTTTTGAAGTCGAACGTGTTGACCGCCGTGGACGAGAGGTTCAGGACGGAGATGCGGCCGTACGTGTCGTCGAACACCAGGCTCGTGGAGTCGGGGGAGACCGTGGAGTAGGACATCACGCCCTTGATCCCGCCCCCCGAAGTGAGCTGCGTCTCGTTCCACAACCCACCGGTTTCGGCGCCGGACAGGCGCTCGAGAAGCACGTACTCGTACTCGCCCGAGGCGTCGGACATGGCGAGAATCTTCGTGGTGTCCTCGGGGTGCTCGCTGCGCACGAACTGCGCGTGGCGGTACCGCACCGCGCCGTCGAACCCAGTCACCTGCTCGATGCGGCTCCCGAGCTGCTCCAGCAGAGGCGTGAAGAAAATCTGCCCGCGAATCACCAGCGCCGCGTACATGCCGTCGTCGCTCAGCGCAACCTCGCGCAGCTCCTCTAACGGGAACCGGAGCTTCTGCACGGCGGACTCGCGGAACTCCGACACGAGCGTGATCGGGATGGTGGTCAACAAGCGGTCGCCCATCAGCGCCATCGGTCCGTCGCGTCCGTTAGCGCCGGCGGACCTTCCTACTTTGAACTTTTTCAGCGACCCGCCGACGCGAGCGACGCCGACGACGTCGCCGTTTTCATCCGCCGTCACGTCCAAGTCAAACTCCATGATGTCCATCCCGCACTCGTGCGTGATCTGCGTTTTTTCCGAGCCGTCCAGCTTCATGGACCACACGTTCGCGACGCCGTCCTTGTCCGAGAGGAAGAACACCGTCCACGGGAACGCGGGGGTGGTCGCGGGCGCCCAGGCGCCGCGCTTGGTCCACGCCTCATCCGTCAACAGCTTTGCCTCGTCGTCCCCGTCGCACCAGCGCCACAAACGGCTCTGCTCGCCCCCCTCGTAGCGCTTCGTGGAGGAGGTCTGCCTCAGGGGGTAGAACACGTAGCACCCCTGCTCGTCCTGCGTCCCGCCGGTGGCGCGCGCGAAAGGCAAAACCTCCATGTTCTTGGTCGCCGGGTTCACGGCGGCGAGCTGCGGCAGACCCACGGGCGAGAAGAACGACGTCACCACCAAAATCTTCCCCTCCTTGGTCCAGCCCTCCAGCTTCACCGCCGCGGAGCCGTACGAGACCCTCGTCGTGACCCCTCCCGCCACCGGGACGGTGAACACCTCGTACCCGTCGACGCTCTGCGCCAAAAACGCGATCGTTTTGCCGTCGGGAGACAGTTTCGGCAGAGCCTCCACCGAGTACGAAGCCGAGACCCTCGCCGCCGGTCCGCCGTCCGCCGACCCGACCCAGATGTTCCCCTCGGAGACGAACGTGACGGTTTTCCCGACCAAGTTGGGGTACCGCAAATAACCCATCTCGAGCTCACCTTTGCCTGACGTGTCGGGAGCCTTATCAGGAGACACGCGCTTCAGAAGCTCCGCCGTCTGCGCGTCCACCGTCGCCGCCGGGGCGTGCACCTCCTCGCGCGAGTCGCCGCCGCCGTTGAGCGACGCGAGGATATCCATCAGCGACCCGATGCCGCCGTCGCTCTCGTCGCTACCGTCGCCGTACGGGTCGTTCGCGTACGGGGAGGACTGGTAATCGTCGTAAGGGCTCTCGTAAGAGCTCTCATTTTTTGAAGACGAAGAAGGTTTTTGAGGACGCGCTTCGGTCGAAGCGCCATTCGTCTTCGTCGAAGACTCTTCGTCGGAAGAAGACTCGTCGCGGGAACCCTCCGAAGTCGACGCCGAAGAGGACTCGTCCTCGTTCGCCGCCGAAGAGGACTCGTTCGCGCCCGAAGCTGTCTTCTCCGCAGCTTCCCGAACGTTCTCGGGAACCGGCTTCTGCACCTCCGGGGTCGACCGCGTGTCCTCCGCCTTCTCGCGAGCCCTCCTCTCGGAAGCCTTCGCCTTCTTCTCCTCGGCGGAAGCCTCGTCCCTCTCCTCGGCGGGGGGCTTCTCCTCGGGCTCGAGACTCATGGCCTCGAGGCGCTCGCGCTGGCGCTCCATCCTGCGCGCGGTCATGCGCACCTCCCTGAGCGCCTCCGGGTCGAGCTCGTCGGACACGAACTCTGCCGTGTCCGCGAGCTCGGCCTCGCCGAGGCCGGGGAACACCACCGTGTTGGGAGTCGTCTGCCCCTCGGAGTCCCCGTCAGAGGCGGAGACGCGCGCGGCGGAGGCGCGCGCGAGCGAGGGCGCCGCGCCGAGGCGGTCGGTCTGTCGTGCGAGGAGAGGGGGGGAATGGGACGGTCAGAGACGCGCGGGGGTGGAAGCGCGCGCTGGAGCACGAGCGCTCGCCGCGCGAGAAAAACGTCTTTTCCGAGAAGTATGTTTGGCGCGGCGACCGAAGCGCCACGCGCGGATCGGGCTGGATCTCTCGCCCGCGGTCATCCGAGAGGCGACGCGCGTGGCGGCGCGAGACAGGCACTGGATGCCCGGCAGACGTTCGCGAGAGAGACGTGCGCGTGTCGAGCCGAACGCGCGTACCTTAGCCACCGACCCCAGACCCGCGTCCCGCGCGCTGAGCGTTCCCACCGCGGCGCCCAGCGCGAAAATCGACAACACCCCCACGGACTTCACCACAGGACCGGAGGCGAGCGTCCGCGTGAGCGCGCCGAGCACGCCGCGCGCGCCCGCGCGTCCTCCGGCGTCCGGCGCCTCGCGGGCATCGCGCGTGGTGGGAATGCCGAACCCCGTGTCGTTGAAGCCGTCGAAGGGCGTCGACGACGCGGCGCCGTACCCCGCGTGTCCCTCCTCCGCGCTCCGCGGCAGGATGGGCGCGGACGTGTGCGCTCGCGCGTTCATCTCCCGACACGCCAGAGCACCTCCGAGGGGACCGTCCCGACCGCTGTACCCGAACCGAAGCCCCCGGACGATCGACCGCGCCCTCCGGACTTCCCCGAAACCTGAGCCGGCGGTGTGCACGCCCGATGGACGGCGCAGCGCGTGGCAGAATGGACGGGGGCGCGTGCGAAAACAGGCTCGAACGCTCGGCTTTAGTTGGAAGAGTAACACCTCTCGAACTGGTATATCCCTACGTATGGGAAATTAGTCTGTACTTTTATATTCGCATTTTTCAAAGACTGAAACGCGTATTACCGCCTTTCTTGTTTTTATTCTGCTGTTTTCAGCATCGCCGTTTCATCCCGACGCCGCCGCCGTCGCCGCTCACGACACCGACTACTTGTAGTACTCGGCGTCCCTCTCGATCGCGGCATCGATCTCGGCGTTAGTGATGGTCAACGCGGTGACGGACTCGACGCCCTTCTGCGCGCCCTCGAAACCGCCGCTGCGCCAGTCCTCGTCAACCTCCTTAAAGTCGACGACGGTCCGGCGTTTCACGACAAACTTGATCTGCGCGCCCAACGAGTTGGGCTCGCCGTCCGGGCTCTTGAACAAAGCCCACGCGCAGAAGTAGTCGTACGCGCGCTCGCCGTCGCCGTGCGCGGCCTGCTTGATGCCGCCGCCGGCCACGCCGTCCGACAAGATGACGTGGCAACACTTGGCGCCCCGCGCCATCTGCGCAGCTTTCGCGCCGCACACGCCGGTATTCGCGAACCGCATCGCCATCGCGACGCACTCCGCCACCTCGTCTTTGGGCCAGTTCTTGGACCACTCCTGCGCTTTGCGCACGGCGCCCGCGCCCGAGGCCTGGTCCGCGCCGAGAGACATCGTCCACGTCGCGCGCATGCCCGGCGCGGCGGGGTCGCTGAGATGCGGGCCGATCAAATCACTCTTCGCGAACGCCGCGGCTTCGGCTCCGGACCCGCCGCCGACGGCGTCGAACTGCGCGTCGCCGTCGTCGTCCGTGAACACGATGCCTCGGGGTCGAATCGCGAGCGTGAACTCGTGCTTCCCCGCGCCGACTTCTTTGAGCAAAGAGCTCCACTTGGCCATGAGCGCGTGCGCGTACGTCAAGGAGTCGTCGCCCATCAGCGCGTTATCGACGTCCTTCGCCATCAGCGGCAGATACACGTACCCGTCGGAATCGCCCCAGCGCTCGGACCGCACGATCGTCGCCCAGGGCTTCGACCCATCGCTCGGCCCGTTTTGAAGGAACGCGTTCATCCACATCTCGCCGTCGACCGTCTTTTTGATCGCCGACGCGATGGCGGCGCTTTTGCTCGCGCCGGCGTCGTCGCCGAAGCAGACGTGTCCGTCCTCGCGCGGCGCGCCGTCCACCTCGACGTACACGTCCACGGCGTGCACCATCGGCGCGATGACCTGGGCGTTCCCTCCCCCCACGCCCACGCGAGCCACCGGCATGGCGATCGGCGCGCCCTGGCAGTACCACAGCTGCAACTCGCCTCCGCTTACGTCCATCTCGGCGCCGTGCAACGGTTTCGCGTCTCGCGACACCTCGCACTCCGCCTTGTCGACGTACTTGAAGGCGTTCTGGCCGGGAGCGAGTCCGAACTTCTCCGCGAGGGTGTGAGAGCCCCCGCGCAGCTGCACGAGCCGCGAATAAGGCTTGTTGCCGTTCGTGTCGAGCGCAGCCTTGCTCGACACCGCGGCCAACGAATCCGGCGAATTCATCGCGTAAGGGCCGGGGGCGGAAGCGCTCGGGGCGCTCATGCAAGGACCCATGTTGGATGTGCGGAGGCAATCGGGTGGTAGGTCGTCGGGTGCGTTTCGGGGGAGGAGAGGAAATGCACACGTCTCCGTGCGCGCGAGCGAGAGTGTTTCGCGACGGATGCAGATCTGCATATGTGACTCGGATCGGATGCCACGACCGCGGCCCGCAGCTAACAACGTTTTTCGGTGACTGGAACGCCACTCGAGATGAGGTCGACTTTTGGAGAGACAGACACTTTTGAAGACAAACGTGGCGTCGATTCCCAAAAACAACACGCTCGGCGCACCAGATCACTGTTTCCCGTCCTCGCCCTCGGGCGCCGCCGCGATTGAACCCCCGGGGGCCGCGCTCTTAAGGTTCGCGGCCGCCGCGCGCTCGAACAGAGACTTGATCGGAGACACCTTCGCGACGCGCGCTTCGGCGCCGACCGCTCCGTCGAGGCTCGTCTTCGCCGGGGTGGACGCCACTTTTTCCGCTCCGCCCTTCGCCGCCTTCGCCGCCGCCTTCGCCGCCTTCAAAGACTCCTTCTCCGCCTTCGCCGCCGCCTTCGCCGCTTTCAGAGACTCCTTCTCCGCCTTCGCCGCCTCCTTCTCCGCCTTCTTCGCGAGGCGCTCCTCCTCCTTCCTGGCCCGCTCGTCCGCCGCCGCCGCGGCGGCGGCTTCACGCGCCAAACGCAAACGCTCCCTCTCCTCCTCGCGCCGGCGCTTCTCCTCCGCCTTCAAAGACGCCAAACGCGCGCGCTCCTCCTCTTTTAAACGCCGCTCCTCCGCGACGCGCGCGGCGTCCGCCGCGCAGAGCTCCTCGGCGGAGGGGGGCGGGGCGTACAGCCGGACCGCGGGTCCCCGAGCGTGTTGCGACGCGGGGCCGCCGCCGCGCCGGAACCGCGACGACGCGAGCGCGGCGAGCAAGTGCGCGTTCTGGTCGGATGTTTTCGGCTCGGGAGTCGCGGGATCGTCCTTCGACGACGATTTCGACGAGTCCTCCGCGTACTCCGCGAAGGACGCTATGACGAGCGGTTTGTTCTGGCGCCGCGCGCGATCCATCCACTGCGTCAGCTGCGCGCGCGCGCGTTTCGTTTCCGCCGCTTCGCGCGCTTCGTCTTCGGAGAATTCATTCTCGGGGCTTCTTCGTAACCCGCGCGCGTCCTGGTCGTCGTCGGAGACGTCGTCGACGTCCATCTCGTCATCCGCGAGCGCCTCCGCCCCGCAAACGTTCTCCTCCGCGGAGAGGTACCCGTCGGGCACGACGAAGCCCTCCGTCTGCTCGTCGTCCGTGTCGTCGGACCGCGGCGCGCACTCGTCGTCCTCGTCATCGACGTCGCTCCCGTCCAGCCGCTCGCCGTCCTCGGGCTCGTCCCACTCGTCGCCCGAGTCGAAGAGAGCGCCCGCGTCGTCGAGGTACGCGACGCGCGCGTCGCGCGCGAACGGGCGGCGGCCGGTCACCTCGCGTCGTTCGGTGTCGCCTTCTTTCACGGCTTTTGACGTTCCGTCTACGAACGGAGCCGCGCGCGACGCGCCCCACGAGCCCCAGAACGCGGGCCTCCCGCCGGGCACGGGGAACGTCTTGCGCAGCTCCGAGGGCGAATCGAGCTGCTCCAAACCGAGCTGGAACCCGAACCGGTACTGCAGCGTCGTCTCGCGCCCGTCCTCGGCGACGTCGCGGTACTCCGACGAGCAATCCACGGAGATGAGCTTGCGTCGCTTCGCCGCGTTCAAAGGCGGGTCGGCGGCGACGTTCGCGAACGAGGAGAACCCGTCGCGCGACGCCGAAGCATCGACGTCCGCCAGCGAGCGCTCGATCGCGAGGCGCGTCGCGGCGTCCGCGTTCTCCGCGTTCGTCTCTCCGGCGTCGCGGTTTCTCTTCGCGCCGCGCCGCGCGCCCCACCGCGTGGAAGAGCGCGACGCCTCGTCGCGCTCCGTCCTCCGCGCCGCCTTCCAGCGACGCAGAAAGTCGCTGGAAGCCGTTCCGCACGCGCCGCCGCCGCCGTTAGACACGGCCTCCACGAACGCGCGCTCGGCGTTCTCGTCCAGCGCAAGAGGCTTGGGCGCGGCGAACACCGCGGGCTGAGGGACGAGCGCCCTTTTCGGCGCGGTCGCGAAGAAACCCTTCAGGACGCTCGCCTGTTTCTTCGCGTTCGCCTCCTTCTTCTCCTCCTCCGCTTTACGAGCTTCATTTCTTTTCTTCTTCTCCACCAGTAATCGCTCCTCACTCGTGAGCTCGACCTTTGGACGCAACGCTTCCGCCTCGTCCGACGTCAGCCCCGCGGCTTCCAGCCCAAACGCCGTGATGCGCCAATATCGCAGCGGGTCGTTCGGGTTCGCCGGCGCCTCGGCGACGAGCGCGACGCGCGCGCGAACGAAAGCCTTCGTCGCGTACTCTCTTTTCTCCGAGTCTTGAAGTTCTTGTCGTTTCGAGTCGACGAACGCGTTCACGACCGCGTCGCGGTTCGACCTGGGGTGCTTCAGCAGGAAACGCACGAGGTCGTTCGTCAGCGACGTTTCCGTCTCCGAGCGTAACGCGTCTCGCCGTCTCTTCTCCGCCTCCCGCGCCGCACGCTCCGCGTCGGAAGCCGCCTCGCGACGCGCCTTGGCCTCGGCGAGCGCGCTCTCGCGAGCCGCCCGAGCTGCCTCCTTCTCCTTCTCCGCCTCGGCGAGCGCGGTCTCGCGCGCGAGCCTCGCCGCCTCCTTCTCCGCCTCCTTCCGCGCCTTCTCCGCAACACGCTCGGCCTCCCGCCGAGCCTTCTCCGCCACGCGCGCCGCCTCCTTCTCCGCCTTCTCCGCGATCCTCGCCTCCTCGGCGGCGCGACGCGCGAGCGCCGCCTTCTCCTTCTCCTCCTCCTTCCTCGCCTTCTCCTCGGCGAGCGCCCGCTCCTTCGCCGCCTTCTCCGCCACACGCGCCGCCTCCTTCCTCGCCTTCTCCTCGGCGAGCGCCCGCTCCTTCTCCGCCTTCTCCGCCACACGCGCCGCCTCCTTCCTCGCCTTCTCCTCGGCGAGCGCCTCCTCCTTCGCCGCCTTCTCCGCCACACGCGCCGCCTCCTTCCTCGCCTTCTCCGCCGCCTTCGCCGCGCGCTCCGCCTCGCGGCGCGCCTCGGCGTCGGCGCGCGCCTCGGCGTGCTCGGCGCGGCGCAGCAGCCTCCCCGGCTCGGTGGTGGGCTTCGGCTTGCGCGCGTCCTCCGCGATCATCAAGCGTTTCGCCTCGTCGCGCACGGACGCGACGGCGAACTCCGCCTTCTCGCGCAAAGCGGCGGCGACTTTGAAAAGCTCGGCGGCGCTCTGCGACTTCGCCGCGCTCGCCGCGAACGCGCTCGCCGGAGCCTCTGTCGTATCGGGATTTAACGCCTGTCGTCGGTGCGTCACGTTCGTTTAGTTTGTGTTTTAAACGTTTGTTTGTGTGTTTCGCACGGGGAGCACACGACAAAAAATCACGAGGCGACGAGAGAGTCAGTAAAGAGAGACGCGACGGATGGTGGATCTTCGCGCGTCGACGCGAAAACGACAGCTTGCGAGAACGACGCGAGAATGCGAAAAAATGGTCGCGTCGGGAAATCTTGGCACCCGAATGCGGGATCGAACGCCTCTCGACGGGCGCTACGTGCCGCGTATCGCGTCGCGTTGGGATCGCGCGACGTACCGCGTCGGTGTCGGTCGCCAGGGGCGTGTCCGCGGGGTCCTGGCCCGCGTGCGCCGCCCTCAGCCCGTGCGCGGGGGTGGTGAACCCCACCGACGGAGCCGGCGAGTTCCCGTCGGGCGCGGTGAGATCGGAGTCGCGGCGGTTCGCCACGGGGTTCGCGGCGCCCGTCACGCCGGTCGCGACGGTGGCCAGAGCCCCGCGCGGGTTCACGCCCGCCGCGGGCTCGGAGGAGGACGGCGCGGGCCCGGGCCCGGCGACGGGCGCGGTCGCCGCGAAGTCCAGCTTGTTGGGCATCGCGGTTTCCATCGGAATCGCCTTGGCCTTCGCGGCACCGGGGTTGGACGCGCCCGCGCCCGCGCCGTTGGGGCTGAAGAAGCTCTTGATATCCTTCAAGGGACTCGTCTTCTTCTGCGTCTCCATCGTGTCGGGGTGTGCCTTCCGCACCGACGCCGACGCGCGTCTTGCAATGGAGCCCCCTCGGACGGTGAGACGCAAGCTGTTTCTGCTTTGAACCGAGTTTGAATTTCGGGAATCGATACCACTGGGCTTTTAGTCGGCATTTTATTCCTCATATTCGGCCACAGCGTGCTTCGTGTAAGCGCGAGTTCCGAGAGAAGCACGCGCACGAGTCTCCTCCTCGGCGCATTGCGAGAAGCGTCGTCCGATGGACGCGGGCGCGTCCCGGCGCGCGGAGCGCAAGGAGCGGCGCGACCGCGAGCGGCGCAGGAAAGGCGCCGAGCAGAGCGACCAGGCGTTCGGCGGGGACGACGTGGCGGTGCGTGTCCGCGAGTCCCCTTCCGATGTCGCCTCGGCGCTGACACGACGAAACGCGCCCGCCCCGTTTTTCCCCGCCAGAGACCGCGCGGTTCGCTGACCCGCCCCCCCTCCGTTCCCCTCCGCGAAGGTCGCGGAGGCGTTCGCCGCCGCGGGACGCGATGACGTCCCGGAAATGGTGCGTCTCCACCCCGCCTCCGCGCCCCCCGCCCCGCCCCAGGTCTAAACGCGCCGCGTTCGTCGTCGCGCATTTTTCCGTCATCACATGAGCGTCCTCCCTCTATCTATCGGTGAATGCCATCTGACGCGTCAAGCTTGACCCATCTTCCCGGGACGACGACGACTACTTGTCATCCTCACCAAAAACCCAAAAAGGAACGTCTGTTCCACCTCGGCGTCGACCCTCGTGTCGTGTCTCGCGAGAACGGTCAGACCCTGCTTCACGCGGCGGTCGGTCGCGGCTCTCTGCGCGTCGCGAAGCTCGTCGTGCGCGCCGCCGTGTACGACCAACACCCGCCGCGGAAGCGTTTCCTCGACGCGCGCGCGAACGACGGAACGACGAGTCTGGACGTCGCGCGCGCCGCGGGGTTCGAGCGCATCGCGGAGTGGCTCGAGGCGCTCGGCGCGAAAAGCGGCTTTGATTTCGATCGAGGCGGGGATCGAACCGCGGCGGGCGCGTACGCGACGTCGCGACATACCCACCCGTACGCGAGCGCCAATAGCGCGGGGCTTCATCATCATCATTACCCGGGCGGGCCGAGTTTCTTTCCGCCGCCGCCGTACGGGGGCGCGGATGCCTCCGCGGCGCGTGACGGGTGGCCCCCACCCCCGGGCCCACCACCCGCGCCGCCGCCCGCGCCCGCGCCCACGGACGCGTACCTGCTCGGCGCGCTGGAGTCCGTGCTCGGCGACTTAAACGAGACTGGCGAGACGCATCTGTCGGACGATCGGAAACGCGCGCGGGTTTTGGTGCGTCGCGTTTCCGAGCTTTGCGAGGACCTGGATGATTACAAGTATGACCTGGAGGCTAGTTTGCTTCGGTGCGACAAGGCGGAGTTGCGGGTGAAGCAGTTAACTAACGCTTTGCGAATCGCAGAGACCGAGCGCGACGGCGCGTTAAGAGTGGCGAAAGAAACCGTCGCGACGCAGAGAGCGGAGGAACAGAAAGCCGTCCTCGACGCGCTGGGTTTGGCGGAGACGCGCGCGGTGCGCATGGCACACGAGCGCGAGACGTTACGAGAGGAAAGAGACGCCATCGCCGAGGCGCTGGCGTTCGTCAAAGAAGAAAAAAGGGCGCTGTTTTCGAAGACGAACGAGACGGAGACGGGCACGGGCGGCGGAGGTGTGAACGCCGCCGAAGAAGACGAAGACGAAGACGAAGACGAAGACGAACACGCGAGGGCGGGATCCCGGAACGAACTTCCCGTCGCCGGGAAGTTCCGGGATCGAACCCCGGGGGGGCGGGTTGCACGAGGTGGAGATACCCAAACGCGAGGCCGATGACACCGTAGATGACGCGGCGGAGACGTTACAGATGCTGGAGGTGCCCCTCGGGGACTGACGCGGCGCGGCGCGCGCGTCTCGGGCGCGCCTGGGACGTGTCAGACTTTTTGTCAGACTTTAAAATCAGTTTGTCGTACACGGTCGATCGCGGTTCCCGTGTGCCTGTGCCTGTCGACGCTCGAAATTTGGCCCGTTGTGAAATTCCTTTCGCTCGATCGGACATGTCGGAAGAAGCTTCGTCAGCTCCTTTCGGCTGGCGAAGGGACACTTTTCCGACTGGTCGGCCGCGATCGGCGTTCCCCCAGTCCGCGCAGCGCGTGCGCCCGCGCGACTCGACTGAAGGTCCGATGTTTCTCAGCGAAGACGCGTTCGACCTGGACGGCGACGACGCGGGGTGCGTCCACCTCCTTCTCTTTCCCCCTCTCCCGCGCCACGGCCTCGGTCGATCGCGGGCGTCGTTTCACCGTCAACGCGGCACCCTCGGACGAGGCCGGTTCTACGTCGTCCCCCTGACACGCGTCTCCGGGCGCGCGTGTCCGGCGGACGGGCGTGCGGCGTCGCCGAGCCGGTGTCGCTCGACCGGCACCGCCTCGGGGGTTCGACGCCGCGCCAGAGGCGTCGCTGCGCCTCGCCCGTCATCGCGGGCGCGTCTCCACAGCGCGCGTCCACGCGTTATTCCGATCCATCCCCGGAAACGACTTTCCGACGCGGCGCACTCTCGAGCGTCGCTTCTTCTTCTTTTCGCGAAAAGAAAAGAAAAACAATCGCGTCGCGTCGCGTTCGGCGAATCGCGAACGCGTCGAGAGTCTCGTCGAACAGTTTTCTGACCGTGAACGCCATCGAATCCACACGAACCTCATCCGCAGGCGGTATGACGCGCACCGCGAGGAGGCGCGCCGCGCGCCCGGCATGCACGCGAGCCGGCGCGTTCCCAGCCGCCCGGGGTCGAGCCGCGCAGGCAGCCGCCCCGGCTCGCGCGGCGGCGCCGGTTCCGTCTCGCGCCCGGGCTCGTCGCACTCCGGCTACTCCAGCGGCAGCTACGAGAGGGAGCCGATGCGAGACGTGCGCGGCGACGTGCGCGGCGCGCATCGGCCCGCGACTGGATTCGGCGCCAGCAGGCACGAGTCGCAATCCGGGTTCGGAGGGGCGGAGCGCGACGGCCACGACGGTTTCGGCGCGAGCGATTCGGGTCCCGGATCGGGACCCGCCTCGTTCGTGCTTCAGAAGGCGCAGAAGGCGCGTGAACTCGCGGCGCAGAGGCGCAAGGAGCGGGTGATGACGAGCGGTGTCGTGCGGAACGACGTGGAAACCAACGACGGTGGCGGTTTCGGTTTGGGCGGCGGTTCGAACCCCGGGGCGGGGTTCGGCGGCTCGTTCGCGTCGGGCGGCGGTCCCGCGCCTCCCTCTCGCCCGATGGCGCCCGGAGGCTTCCAGCGTCCTCGGCCGCCCTCGCAGCCGCGGCCGACGAGCGTCAGCGGTTACGCGTACGAGAACAATAAGGGGCGCGATAAGCAGGAGGGGACGGTGGCGGTTCGCGCGAACCCGCTGTTCGCGTCGTCGGCGCCGAGGCGCGTCGAGCCCTTGTCGCCGCCCGGCGTCTCCGGTCGCGGCGACTCCGGTCACGGCGGGTTCGCGTCTCCGTCTCCGTCTCCGAGCCGGTACGACGAGACGAGTCACATGTCGCGCGATCTCGACCGGGTCGTGCCTTTCGACGAGAGCGGAATCGAAACCTTGACCCTGGAGAGCCCGGGGTCGCCCAAGCGGCGCGGCGGCGTTTCCGCCGCGGGGGCGCTCAACGGCTTCCGGGACGGTCCCGGGCCGACGCACGTCGTGACGGGGGGACCCCGATCTCAATCGCACCGCACACCGCGACCCGCAGTCGTTGAGATCTCGGACCGACGCGTGTTTCTGTCTCAGCCCGCGCCTTTCAGCGGCGACCCGGTGCAGTGCCACATCCTCCGCCGGTACGGCAAGGGGGGCGTGCTCGGCATCGGAGGCAAGCGGTACCCGGAGTACTTTCTGTACCTGGACGGGCCGGGCACGACGCCCGGTGTGCCCACGGACGGCGCTGTGTTTTTGCTCAGCGCGAGGCGACGCAAAAAATCAACCTCCTCCAACTACGTCATCTCCCTGGACGAGGAGGACCTGAACAGGCAGAGCGGGAACTTTTTCGGGAAGCTTCGCTCGAACTTTGTCGGCACCGAGTTCACCATCTTCGACAAGGGCGCAAAGCCGGGCGCGGTCGAGCTGAGCAAAGATCCCGCGGACGCGGAAGCGCGGTTCAGCAGCGATAATAAACGACCCGCGGGTGTGCTCCCGCCGCGAACCGAACTCGGCGCGGTTCGATACGAGTACAACGTGCTGGGCACGAAGGGCCCGCGCGTGATGACGGGCGCCATCCCGAGAGTCGACGAAGCCAGCGGACGTCGCGCCATCTTCCGTCCGACGGACTCGCACGGCAAAGGCGGAATATTGGAAGCGCTGAAACGGAAACCGACGCCGGACGTTGACGATTTGGTCGTGTTACGAAACAAACAGCCAAAGTGGAACGAACAGATGCAGGCGTACTGCCTGAACTTCAACGGGCGGGTCACGGAGGCGTCGGTGAAGAATTTTCAACTCGCGGATTCGCGCGACGAGACTGAGGCTACGATTTTGCAATTCGGCAAAGTCGGCAAGCACGCGTTCACCATGGATTACGCGTACCCGATGTCCGCGCTGCAGGCGTTCGCCATATGCCTCAGCAGCTTCGACAACAAGCTCGCGTGCGAGTGATAGAGGGAACGAAGAAAGAAGCGTCGTCGTCGTCGTGTTATTTATGTGATGCATCTCCACGCGTGTAGTCTATGGAAAGGGGAAACGTATTCGGAAGACGCGAAGCTAGAGTCTCAAAGCGAAGACGTCGCTCGTCGCTCGTTTTTTTCCGCGAGCCGTCGCGCCGACGAGGCGACACGGCAGTACAACTCGGCGCTCATCGTAGACGCGGAGTCG